>Ga0209698_10001003_pt1 | contig 32517 bp, 29 predicted proteins | sample LitLauG_LLR_2012_FD_187203 | JGI IMG/M metagenome (GOLD analysis project Ga0209698, IMG submission 187203) | Freshwater sediment microbial communities from Pennsylvania, USA - Little Laurel Run_MetaG_LLR_2012 (SPAdes) (version 2) | ecosystem: Environmental > Aquatic > Freshwater > Creek >... | reverse complement strand
GTGCCGCAGTTGAGATCCATGTCGCCCTGCATTTTCTGATAGATGCCGGTGTTGGTTGCAAGCTTGATACTGGGGACCGGCTTGCAGCCGAAACAGGAACCGCGCCCCGTCGTAAAGCACATTATATTGGCACCGCCCGCGACTTGCCCCGTCGCCGAAACGGGGTCATAGCCCGGCGTGTCCATGAACACAAAACCGGGTTTGGTGACAGGCTCTGCGTAGCGAAGAACCTCGACGAGGTCGCTCGACCCGCCTTTGGCCGCGGCACCCAAGGATTTCTCCAGGATGGTCGTCAGTCCACCTGCTTTGTTGCCGGGCGAGGGGTTGTTATCGAGACTGTCTCCATTCACCTCGGCATAGCGTTCCCACCATCTGATGAGATCGAGCAGTTTGAGTCCAACTTCAGGGTTGGCGGCGCGCGAGAGCAGCATGTTCTCAGCGCCGTAGATTTCCGGGGTTTCGGAAAGGATGGCGGTGCCCCCGTTGCGTACGAGAATATCGGCTGCCACGCCCAAGGCCGGATTGGCGGTGATTCCGGAAAAGCCATCCGACCCCCCGCATTGCAGGGCAAGTTTGAGATGGCTCACCGGTACCATCGTGCGTCTGACCTGATTGGCAGCGCCCAGCAGGTCGCGAATGCGTTCCGCGCCCGCCTTGACGGTTGCCGCCGTGCCACCGGTCTCCTGGATCATGAAGCGGTGGATACGGTCGCCGGTGGGTAAGTCTTGCTCCTTGAGGAGCCGGTCTAGGCCGTTGGTCTCGCAACCAAGGCCGATGATTAGCACGGCGGCGAAATTGGGATGTCGTGCATATCCGCCGAGAGTCCGCTGAAGCACGGCTGTTGCCTCGCTGTTCTCACCGGCGGCGCAGCCGACCGAATGGGCGAGCGCGACGACGCCATCAACATGCGGAAAGCTTGCCAGCGCGCCTGGCCCGCGAAACTGATCCGCAATCAGACGGGCAACCGTGGCCGAACAATTGACGGTGGTTAGTACGCCGATGTAGTTGCGCGTCGCGACCGATCCATCAGCGCGCGCGATGCCTCGAAACATCGCCCGATCGGCTTCCGGCAGCAGCATCGTGCCGCCGCGATGCTCACCGATGGTGTGGTCCGCAGTGCTCGCTACAAATTCCAAATTGTGGCTATGAATATGCTCCCCAGGCCGGATCGGGTTCGAAGCGTTGCCGATGATCTGGCCGTATTTCCGAACCGGCTGCCCCTGGGCGATCCACGCCGATGCGACCTTGTGCCCCCTCGGAATTGCCTCGGTTGCGACCAGCCCGGCCTCGCCCAGCGGGTCGCCCGGTGCAAGATCACGCAGTGCAATTAGCAGCTGGTCGGCGGGGGACAGCCGCAGAGTAGGCGGGCGGTTGGTACGCGGGGTCATGGGTGCTCAGTTCGTTCGGCGCAGCGACACGTGCCAAGGGATCATAAGCCTCTCGGCCACTGTGACCAATGCAAACATGGCGAGACCGAGCAGGGTCAGCAGGAATATGCCGGCGAAAGCCAAGTCCGGCCGCATGTTGCCGCTCTGTATGGCGATGTAGAAGCCAAGGCCACGATCCGAACCAATGAACTCGGCGATGGTTGCTCCAACCGTGGCATTGATGGCTGCGTATTTAAAGCCGACAAAACATTGCGGCAACGCCGCTGGCAGCCGCACCTTCACGAAGGAGCGCCAGAGGCCAGCGCCTGTTGCTCGTAGAAATCCTGTCAATTCCTCGCTCAGTGATCCGAATGCCAATACCGCATTGAGTACGATCGGGAAGAAACAGACCAGGAAGACGATAATGACTTTGGGCAGCACGCCGAAGCCGAGCCAGGAAATGAACAATGGCGCGAAGGCTATCTTCGGCGTCATTTCAAGAGCGACGCAGAACGGATACACCGTCCTCCGCAAGACTGAAGAAAAGGCAATCGCGAGACCCAGCGGTACCGCGACGACCAGCGCCACGGCATATCCAAGGATGGTTTCAAATCCGGTGATCCAGGCGTCATCGAGCAATCGGGGGATATCCGGCCAGGACTTTGCGACGATTGCCGAGGGCTTGGGGAGGATGTATCCCGGAACCCCGAACCAATCGATCGCGTGCTCCCAGAACCAGAAGAAGCCAACGAAAAAAGCCAAAACCGGCCAAGCGCGCAGAAAGCGTAGAGCCAAGCGTAGCCATGGAGCCCTCGGCTTCCGCGCGGCAGGTAGCGGCGCTTGCTCAGATGACGCCATAACCATGGAAAACCCCTTGGATTTCGTCTACGCGGTCTCGAAACCCCGCACCGCGCTTCACCTCCAGATCGCGCGGGAACGGTAGATCGATATCGATCACCCGTTCGATACGTCCGGGCCGCGGCGTCACGATGCAGACGCGGCTGGATAACTGCACCGCTTCCTCGATGCTGTGGGTTACGAACACCACCGTTGGCTTCTTTTGCAACCAAAGTGCCTGCAAGTCGCGGCGTATCGATTCGCGCGTCATGGCGTCGAGTTTGCCCAACGGTTCATCGAGCAAGAGCGTTGCCGGCTCATGCACCAGAGCCTGGCAAAGGGCCGCCCGTTGCTGCATGCCTCCAGACAGCTCGAACGGCATTCGACTGGCAAATCCATCGAGCTTAACAGTTTGGATGAGGGCGTCGACGCGCCCGACGTGGTTCCGGGCATCCAGGCCGCGCAGCTCCAATTGCAATTCGATGTTCCGCCGAACGCTTCGCCAGGGAACCAGCGTATTATCCTGGAACATGATGCCGACGCTGGTCTGGGGCCGGTTCACCAATCTCCCGTCGATGCGAATCTCGCCGGTACTCGGGGCCAACAGTCCCGCAATCATCAGCATCAGCGTCGATTTCCCGCAGCCCGACGGCCCAAGCAGCGAAATGAAGTCGCCTGGCGCGATGTGCAAATCAATCGGACCAATCGCGTGGACGTCGCCGTCGTCGGTGGGAAATATCTTCTTAGCTTGACTGATCTCGATGGTAGCGGCGCTCTTGTGCGTCGGTGACGGCACGGAAACCACATCCCTCTATCGTTCGCTGGCTCGCCTCTGCCTGCCGACCGACGGGCTGTAGGCGCCAGAGTTGCCCGGCGCCCACAAGCTCGCCCCCAATCCGACTAAGGCAAAAACTCATTGGTGTAGAAGGCCGTGGCCGGTTTGTCGGTTTCGAGCCCGTTATATTTCTTCATCAGGGTCAGCATATCGTCCCAGTCGGAAGGAACGTTGAGCCCGAGTTTTTTGTCCTTGTTGGCCTTGGAATAGAGCACGCCGAGTGTCACGCCCAAGACGGCCCGCGCTTGAGCCTTGCCTTGATCCTCATTCATGGTGCCGCCCACAATGTCCGCCATCGAAGCGACCGCGGCATCGGGATTGGCCTCGGTTTCCTTGTAGGCCTTCATGGTGGCGCGCAGGAACCGCTTCACCAGGTCAGGCTTGTTCTTGATCGTATCCTGGGTCGTCGCGATACAGTAGCCGATTTGGTTAACACCATAGTCGGAATAAGCGAAGGCAACAGGGTCCTTGCCGCCATTGGCCTTGATCTCGGCCGGCTTATCATCGATGCCGCCCAGGATACCGACGGAGCCGCCCGCGCCTTGCAGGTAGCTTGACACAAGTGCGCTTTCGGCGACGTTGGTCACCTTGACATCACCCTCGACCAACCCCGCGTTCTTTAGCACCAGCGGGAAGAATGTATTCACACCCGCGTTGGCTGTGGTGAGAATCGACTTGCCCTTCAGATCCTGTATGGTCTTCACGCCAGCATCGGGGCGTACGATGATGGCGTCTGTGCCCATGGCATCGATGACGCCGACCGAAATCAACGGCGCGCCCTTGGCGGCGAGGTTGACCATCGAAGCGCAGGAGCCATAGTCGAAGGTCGAATCGCCGTTGGCCACCAGCCGGTGCGCGGAGCCGGATCCGTTGCCGGAACGGATGTCGAGGTTTATCCCTTCGGCCTTGTAGTAGCCCTTGTCTTTGCCGTAGGCGAAACCGGCGTGAGAGCCGTAGTACATCCAGTTGAGTCGCAGCCGCACGTCGTCATCAGCGCGCGCCGCCAAGCCGCCGACCGATAGCACCGCTACGAAGACGGCTCCACCTATAAGGGGCACAATCAAAGACTTCATCGCCATTCCTCCTCGTTGAATACCGCGTCTTTCAGCTCTTACAAATGGGATTTTGCAAATTGCGATGACCTCATCCGATTGGATCAGGCATTGGAACTTTGAACTCCTCAGCATGGGATCGGAGCCCATCTAGTAGGCCTGGATAAAGGACGAGACCGTCACGCAGCGCGGCGGCCTTGCGCCGGAGCGCCTGGTCGCCGGGCAGTCGGACCTCCTCGACGCCGGGGGCCGGTGGATTGGTCCGGCAGAGTCCGGCGACATAGCTCGACTCGCGTAGGAAGGCGGCCGACCCGCCGTAAGCCGCGGGGTCCATTACTTGAACATACACCGACGCGCCCCAAACAGTCGGCTTCGAAGACCGGCCGAAACCGGAGAGGCCTTGGGTGAGCGCCTCGACCGTCAATGCCAAACCATAGCCCTTGTGCCCGTGGTCCTTGCCCCCTGTCGGTAACAAGGTTCCGGGGGGCTCGGTAAATAAGGCATTGGGGTCGTCGGTCGCCTCGCCAAGTGCAGTCATGGCCCACGGGCCAGCAAAGCGCCGGCCTTCCTTGCGCAGTCGACCGGTCATGCCGTTGGTGGTGATGGAGGCGCTCATGTCGATAAGGATCGGGCCGGTGTCCGTGGGAATGCCGACGGCAAGCGGATCGGGCGTAAACACGGCCTTTAAGCCGCCGAATGGCGCGACGCTGGCATCCGACGGATCGGAGCAGGCGATCATCACCATTTTACCGCACTTAGTCGCGCGCTCGAGATAGACTGCAAGGCATGCAATGTGATGGCTATCGCGGATAGAGACGCTGGCGATGCCATAAGTCGCCGATCTCTCCACGCATTGATCGACGGCCTTGGCCACCAGCCACACCCCCGGTAGCCGACACCCGTCCCATGCTGACGCCGCTCCTCGGTCCGAAACAACAATCGGCTCGCCCCGCGGCTGCATGGTCCCCGCCTTGAGCTCCTCGAGATAAGGCGCTGCCAGATGTAGGCCATGGGTGTTGTGGCCCATCAAATCAGCTTCGATTAGCAGTTCCGCGACTAGCCGCGCCCTGCCTTGCTCGAAGCCGGCGGCCTCGAACAGCCTTTCGGCGAAGCCGACGACGTCGCAAGCTCGGTATCTGGTATTGGAGTCCCGCATGTCCTCAACTTTTGCTGCGTGCCCGGGCTTTGCCCTGGTTGCGGTTAGGGGCGCCGATGACACCGGGTACGCCTGTGTCGATCAGCATCTGCCGGCAACGGTCGCGGAATGCTTCGCGGACATCCCGGGTTGGCGGCCGGCTGCGGCTGGAATCGAGGCCGATCAGTTCCATGCACAATTTGTCGAGATAGCCATCGCCGCTGGTATAGGTCTTCTCGATCTCGACCCACAGTTTGTAGAAGGGCATCGCTTCGTGCACGAGTGAACGCTGGGCCTCGCGGTAGCGGCCGGCATCGAGGTCATCAATCAGCTTTATGCCCCACTCCGGCCAATAGTTTGCCAGATGCACCTCGAATGCCCTGGCCCCCATGATGTGGCTCATCACAAAGAGCAGGTTGTTGTCGATTACCGTGAAGCGGTCGGCGAAATGCGAAACCACGTCCTCGAATTCCATCGCATCGGTGCGCGGTGTCGCCCATTTCAACCCCACGACATTGGGGATTTCGGCAAGCCGCTCGACCATGCGAAACGAGACGCCGGCGCTTGTCCAGAAGGTATTGTAGATGATGATGCCGATATCGGCGGCTTCGGCAGCTGCGCACACGTGCTCGTAGAAATCTTGCTCCGTGTGCGTAAAGTAGAACGGACAGGACACCTGAATGAATTCTGCGCCTGCGGCCCGCGCTTCCTTGGCCAACCGCTTGAGTTCGAGTGTGCTCGTTGTCTGCGCGCCCATCGCAACTGGCAAAGCGCCATCGGCGGCCTCAGCAACGGCTCTGGCCACCTCCACGCGCTCATCGAAACTCATGGTCGAGAAGTCGCCTGCCGCCCCGCCGGCGAGCAACGTTCCATATTTCTCAGTAATGCCGCGCGATCTAAGAAACGCGACGTTGCGTTTGGTCGCTTCCAAATCGACTGCAAGGTCGGAGTCGCGAAACATGGTCGGAATGGTGATGTAGCAGCCTTCCAGACGCTTCTTTGCGCGAACAAAATCCATGGCCTCTCTCCCATTCTCGCCGCCAATATCGACCGATGTTCGCGTGCCTTAGTTGACGTAGACTGCCAGGTATTTGATATTTACGTCCTGTGTCTGCTGCTTCCCATCGAAGAACGCTGGCGATGGCATATCGTCGGCCTGTCCCACCAACAGTAACCCACCGTCCCGCTCTGTTCTGATCGGGTCAAAGCCGGACGGCAACGTTTTTGACGTGTACATAGTTACGCAGTCCGGCCAGTCCGCGTTCGCGACCGATACCGCTGTCCTTGATGCCACCAGTCGGCGCCTGGACGCCGCCGAGCCACCAGCCGTTGATCCAAACCGAGCCAGCCTCCAGACTTTGCGACAAGCGAAGCGCGCGGGATATGTCCTGCGTGTAGACGCCCGCGCACAGGCCATAGCCCAATCCATTGGCGATTTTTATGGCATCAGCTTCACCGGCAAAGTCGATCGCCACGCCGACCGGACCGAAAATCTCTTCGCGCGCTACAACGCTGGCCGTATCGACCCTGTCGAGAACCGTGGGCTCTACGAAATAGCCGCGTCGCAAATGGCCTGGCCGGGCGCCGCCGAAGCGAATTCGCGCACCGTCGGACTCACCGCGGGCGATGTAGCTCGTCACCTTGGCGTATTGCGCGGCCGATACGATCGGACCGATGTCGTGGTTGTCGATGCCGGGACCGACGGACAGTTTGGCCGCCTTTTCTGCGAGCCGGTCTAGGAATTCGTCACGAATCTTGACGTGCAGCAAATAGCGAGAGGATGACGAGCATACCTGTCCGCAGTTTTCGAACGATCCGGCAATCGCGTCGTCGACCGCGCGGGCAAGATCGGCATCGGGGAATACGATCATGGGATTCTTGCCGCCCAGCTCCAGTACCGATGGCTTGATGCCAGTAGCAGCCGCTGTCAGAATCCTCCGGCCAGTTGCCACCGAGCCGGTGAAGGTGATTCCGCGCACGAGCGGATGACGGACCAGTGCATCGCCGGCTTCTTCACCGAAGCCTGGCACGATGTTGACAACGCCTTTGGGAAAGCCCGCTTGCCCGACGAGTTCGGCCATCTTCAGTACCGAGAGAGGCGATTGCTCAGCCGGCTTCAGGACAATTGTACAGCCGGCAGCAAGTGCGGGCGCCATGCCGCGCATAGCCATGCCCAGCGGGAAGTTCCAGGGCACGATATGCGCTGTGACGCCAATTGGCTCGAGAACTGTGAAATCGACGAACTTGGGTCCGAGCGGAATGGATTCGCCTTGCAGCTTGTCGGCGGCACCTGCGTTGTAGCGCAAAGTCGCAACGACGCCGTCAATATCGCCGAGTGAGTCCTTTAGAGGCTTGCCAACATCGAGTGTTTCCAGCCGTGCGAGTTCGTCGCGGTGGGCTGTGAGGAGATCGGCAAAGCCGAACAGGAGTCGCCCGCGCTCGCAGGGCGTTAGCTCGCGCCAGGGTCCTTTCAGTGCCGCATCGGCCGCGCGAACCGCCAGATCAACATCGGCGCCACTACCCCGAGCGACTTCGCCGATGCATTCTTCTGTGGCCGGATCTACAGTCGGAAAGACCTCGCCACTCGCCGCCGGGACGAAGCTGTTGTCGATGAAAAGGTTGTAGCGTGGCATTACCATGTCGGACAAAACCCGCTCTTATTACCCGCCGTCAGCCCCTGACGGCGCCCGATGCGATGCCTTGGATGAAATAGCGTTGGAGGAAGAAGAACAACAGCACGCTTGGCATGCTGAGCAGCGTGACCCCGGCCATCGAGAGGGCGAAGCCCTCAAGCTGCGTATGGGTGCCAAGCACCGGAGTGAAGGCTGCCAAACCCACGGGTAGAACCTTCATGTCCTCATCGAACGTCGCCAGCAGCGGCCAGAGAAAATTGTTCCAGTTGATTGTGAAGACAATCACGGTCGCCGCGATCAAGGGCGCGCGGGCCATCGGCAACGCGACCGTCCAGAAGATGCGCCAGTGTCCGGCGCCATCCATTTTGGCGGCATCTTCGAGGTCACGAGGAAAATTGAGGAAGAACTGGCGGAAAATGAAGACGCTCAGAACGTTGCCGACTGTGGGGAAGATCAGAGCAGCATAGGTATTGGTCCAGCCGAGCTTGGTGACGCCAAGCAATAGCGGCACCACATAGACTTCGATCGGTACCATGAGCGAGGCGACGTAGAGCAGAAAGAGGATATTGCGGCCGGGAAATCGGAGGCGTGCCAGCGCATAGCCGGCGAGCGCGCCGAATAGGACGCACATGGACGTGCTCGCGGTCACGACAATGATGCTGTTCATCGCCCAGCGTACAACCGGGTAGTCGGTAAACATCTTAACGTAGTTGCCGAGCGTGATGCGACGCGGCAACCACTCGATGTCGACTGTCATGACGTCTTGGGGGTATTTCAGCGAAGTGGAAATCATCCAGACGAACGGCATGGCCCACAGCAACGCAAAGGCGAGGCCCAACACCCAAATCGGAATATCGGAAATCCGCATATTATAGCGCCGCAGCCACCGGTTGATGCGGCGGGTTAGCGAATGGGTCGTGGCAACCGGGTCAGCCGTCACGGCATCAGCGCTCCCTAATCAATAGGCGTTGGGCGAGCGTGACGGCCAGTATGAGCACGAACAGCATCATGGACACAGCTGCGGAATAGCCGAACAGCTGCCGATTTATGGCCGTCGAATATATGTAGTAAATCACGGACGATGACGAAGACGCAGGTCCGCCATTGGTCATCACATAGACCTGACTGAAGATACGCATCGACGCAATGAGCTGCAGCGTGACGACCATGCTGATCACTGGCCGCAATTGCGGCAGCGTCACGAACCACAGCCGCTGCCAGGTATTTGCGCCATCGACCTCGGCGGCATCGTAAAGATCTCTCGGCACATCCTGCAGCGCCGCCAGGAAGAGAATGAATGCCAACCCCAAGTCCCACCAGACCGATGCGATGCTAACGCCGATCAGCGACCAGTCCATGCTGGTGAGCCAGGGGATGGCACCGATGCCGATCCGCTTGAGGTAGCTGTTGACGATGCCGAACTGGGTATCGAGCATCCAGACCCAAACCAGGCCGATCACCGTCGCGGACACCACATAGGGTGCGAAGAACAGCACACGCACGAGGCCGGCGAGCGGCCAGCGCTGATTGACATAGATCGCGAAGGAGAGCCCAAGAACGACGACGCTCGGCACAATCAGCAGCGCGTAAAGCAGCACATTGCGGAAGGCTATATGCACGAATTCATCGTGAAAGGCGTCAATGTAATTCTGCAGCCCGATCCATTTCGGGCTGCCGAAGATCCCCCACTTGGTGAAGGACAGATAGGCCCCGAACAGGATCGGGATAATATTGAACGCGAGAAAGGGCACCGTAAATAGGGCCACGAACGGGTAGGCGACCCAGTCGATCTGGGATCGCCCGTTACGCTGTTGCGATAACCCTCTAAGGCTCGTGTTGGTCATGGCCAAAGTACGAGTTGTCCTGGCGAAGCCGGTCGTGACGAAACGCTCCCCCTCAACCCGCGTCCAGCCCCTTCTGCCACTGCGCCTTGATCTCTGCCATGGCCTGGTCAATCGATTTTGCCTTTGCCCACACTCCTTCGAGGGTCTTGGCAAGGAAGTTGCCGCCCGAATAGATGGTGAAGTCGGGCCCTGCCAGCACCGGAATTTCGCCTTCCGTGGCGAACGACATGCCGTCGACGAACGACCCACGTACAGACCAGTCGGCGCCAGCCGTCTTATAGTCCGGCAGGCTGAGGATCGACTTGCGTGGTGAGGCTCCGCGACCTTTGGTGGTCCACAACTTACTATTGTCAGAAAGCCACTTCACCGCCTGCATCGTGGCCTCGTAGCGAGCCTTGTCGGACTGCACATAGAGCTCAAGACCGCCCATCTCGAAATAGGTCTTCTGCTTGCCCCCGATATTGGGGAACAGGTAGGTGCGGAATGGCAGTTTCTGCTGCACGTAACCGTTTATCGTCCAGGGGCCGGTCCAGAAGACCGAGCCCTGACCAGTGCCGAAGGCCTTGTAGCGGTCGGTTACGTCGCGGGTCGAAACCATGTGTTTGTCGAACAGATCCAAGACCCACTGCATTGCAGCCTTACCGGCGTCCTCGTTGACGCAGGCCGTCTTCAGATCGTCGCTGGCGCGTTGGAAGCCCATCTGTGCCGAGACAATGCCCCAGGTGACGGTTGGCTGCACACCTGATGCGGTCATCATGATGCCGGAGCGCGCGACCTTGCCGCCGTCCAATTTGGTCATCTTCTTAGCCCATTCGATGAGCCCGGCGCCGTCGGTTGGGAACTTCTCTGGATCGAGACCCGCCTCCTTGACGTGGTCGAGGTTCACCTCGGCCTGCAAACTCATCAGATCCATCGGCACCATGAACATCTTGTTGTCGTATTTCGGATAGCGGGCCTGCTTTACCGAGAACTCCGAGAAGTCGCCAACATCTAGTCCGACTTTCTTGGCGAGATCGTCTAGCGGCTGGATAACGCCATCGGCCGCCCATTGCGCGCGCTGACCTGCCGTGCCCCAACCAAAGTCCGGCGCCTTGCCGGCCGCCGCGGCCGCGAGGATTTTTGTCGTGTACTGATCCTCCGGAATAAGATCCATCTTGATTTGGACGTCTTTATTGGCGCTGTTGAAGTCCTTGATCATCTGAGCCCATACCTCGCCGTCGGATGCGGCAAGCCAGCTCCAGTGATTGATTTCCACTGCGGCGGAGGCACGGCGTACCCAAGGCATACTGATGGCGCCGCTTAGCGCCGCCGTGCCTGCGAGCTGCACTGCCTGGCGACGTGTGACCAGAACTTTCGACATTGCGATCCTCCCAAAATTACTCGTCTCGATAGCCGGCGGATCAATTCGTACGACCAAAGCGCGACTGAACTCCGACAGCGTCGATCGATGCGACGATAGTCGTTGCGAGCCAAATCATCGCGCTCATCCCCGGAGGGGAACGTAGACAAAGCAGACACAAAGTTGACGTTTTCTGCCACATGCTTGCGTCCCACAAGGACTGATGTAACGTCGCGGCGGACGTAGATATTTCAGCTCGATAGGTCCTTCCATGGCTCGCGTCGATGTCGAACAGCTGGGCAAGTCATTCGGTCCCATCGAGGTCTTGCGGGACATTTCGCTGTCGATCGCTGACGGTGAATTCGTTGCGTTGGTCGGACCCTCGGGTTGCGGCAAGTCCACCCTGCTGCGCTCGATTGCGGGACTGGAGCCTGTCTCGGCGGGCACAATTCGTATTGACGGCAGGGATGTAACCGATTTACCGGCCAAGGCGCGGGACATCGCGATGGTGTTCCAGAGCTACGCACTCTACCCGCATATGAGTGTCGCTCAGAACATGGGGTTCTCGCTAAGGCTTCGCGGCGAAGCGAGATCGATGATCGATTCAAGGGTCAAGAACGCCGCGGCTATCTTGGCACTGACGGACCTGCTCGATCGCAAGCCCGCCGCCCTTTCGGGCGGTCAGCGTCAGCGAGTGGCGATGGGGCGGGCAATCGTGCGCGATCCCAAGGTATTTCTCTTTGACGAACCGCTCTCCAATCTCGATGCCAAACTACGCGTCGCCATGCGCAGCGAGATCAAGTCGCTACATCAACGGCTCAAAACCACGACAATCTATGTGACCCATGATCAGGTCGAAGCTATGACGATGGCAGACCGCATCGTGGTTATGCGTGCTGGCGTTATCGAGCAGACCGGCGTGCCGCTGGAGCTTTATGATCGGCCGACCAACACGTTCGTCGCCGATTTCATCGGTTCACCGGCGATGAATCTGCGCGAGGCGTTCTTTGAAATGCAAGACGGTGCCCCGACTGCGAGGCTCGGTGACGACGTGCACATCCGCCTGCTAGCACCAGTTCAGCAATCGTCACTCGAGGGCATAACCATTGGCATACGTCCGGAACATATTGAGATTAGCTCGGGTGACGACGGATTCGAGGGACGAGTCGACGCCGTCGAGCCGCTCGGCGCGCAGGTTCAGCTCGATACGATTGTTGCTGGCGACAGGCTCACTGTGCTGTTGAACGAACGCGTGCTGCCACCCCTCGGCTCGGCAATCCGACTGCGGGCAAGGCCGGAACATGTGCACGTGTTCGACAAGCGCACCGGCCTGCGTTTGTTGGGCGGCGCGGGGAAAACCGGTTCGGTCAAAATCCTGGCAGAAACCGTCAGGTAGCAAAGTGGTCGTTGCGAGCAAGATGCAGCCTCACTCCAACTTGGTCGAGGCACTATGATCCAGCCGAAAAACCTCACGCACCACACGATCTTCAAACACCCCGAACATTGCGTGAATCAGATCGCGATGCGGCTCTTGCAGAACGGAGAAATCGCGGCGGTGTTCAATGAGGAGCGGTTTCCATACCATCATGACAGCGGCCAGACGCTGATCATCCGCTCTAAGGACGGTGGACAGACGTGGGACGAGAAGAGCTGCAAGGTGGTGCTGCCTTGGAGTGACACAGAAGGCAACTGGGATTGCGGCATTTGTCAGCTTAGGGATGGGACCTTACTGGTCAATATGACTATCACGGGTTTCTTCAAACGCGGCATCAAGCCGGAGGGCGTATCGTGGTCGAGCCACCCAAAGACCAAGGAGTGGGGAGACTGGACCTGGGCCTACAAGATGCAGGGTTGGCTCGGTACCTACGTCGTGCGTTCTGCCGATGACGGCGTGACCTGGAGCAAACCGATCCCCGTAAATGTGCGGCCGCTAAAGCACGGCGGCTGTCGGCTTGGATGCTGGGAACTGCCCAACGGTTCCTTGCTGATGGGCCTCTATGGCCGCATCCATGGTTACGAGGAGGAGGGTGAGGGCGAGAGCACGCGTTCGGCGTTGATGCGCTCGGACGATGGTGGTTTCAACTGGGAATATTATTCGACGCTCGCCTTCGATCCCGCGAGCATCATCGACTATGAGGAGCCAGCGATCCTGAGGCTGAAAGACGGCCGCCTGGTCTGCTTCCTGCGTACGCACGTCAATCCAACCAGCGATGCCAAGAACACTGTCGTAATCGTGTCCGAAGACGACGGCTTCTCTTGGACGCCGCCCAAATGGACGAATATTTGGGGCTATCCGCACGAGGCGATTCCTCTGCTAGATGGGCGTTACCTTTGCATTTACGGCTATCGCCGCCCACCCTACGGGGTCCGCGGATGCATTTCCGAGGACGGCGTCACCTGGGACAAGGGGAACGAGTTCGTTGTCCGCGAGGGCGGAGTGCCGGGAGCAACGGTGACCGAAACGCCGGGATCGAGCCGGATGACGCCCGCCAGCGGCAAGATCAAGGCCGGCGGTATCGACTGGAACAATCCCGGCATCTATCAGCATATCGGCTATCCGAGCGTCGTGCAGATGCCCGACAGCACCGTCGTCGTCGCCTATCACGAATGGGACGAGTCCGAAAAGCCGCTGCAATATGTCCGCTGCACGCGCTTCAAGCTGTAGTCTGCCATGATCGAGGCACCGAGTGCACGACATGAGGTGCTGTTCAAGGATGCGTTCAGTTACTGCGCACATCCTCATACGGTGCGCACGGCCAACGGTGATCTGTTGGTCGTATTCAACTGCGCGCCACGACGCCCGTTCATTCTGCACCCGCCAGAAGACCCGCTTTATCGCAACGTGATGATGAGGTCATCCGACGACGGAGAGACTTGGAGCGAGCCGGAGGTCGTTCCGGGGTATGATTGGTCGGGGACCGAATGCGCCGGGCTGACCACGCTGCGAAACGGCGCGGTCTTGCTAAACCAATGGCGGTTCCACTGGCTGCCTCTTGGATTGGCGAAGAGATTGAAGAGTAGCCAGCAACTCGCTTTTCCCGACACCTTCATGCGCGGTTGGCTTGCTTCGCCGGAGCACGACACAGGCCCCTATCAAGGCATAGCACCCGAGCGTCTTGCGCCGTGGGCAAGGGGTGGCGGCGAGACCTGGGTACACTTGTCCGACGATGATGGACGGAGTTTCCCACGTTCGGTGCGGATTGATACGACACCCTTTAGCGGTGGCTACGGTATGCGGGGCGCCTGCGAACTCGCCAACGGTGATATCCTGTTGCCACTGTCGGACGTACCGAATTGGGAGGTCGTCTTTACTGTCCGCTCCCGAGATGGGGGACTGACTTGGGACAAACCAGCGAAATGCGCCGAGCAACCAGGGTCCCAATTTGAGGAGCCCTCACTGGTCGAGACGGCGCCAGGCCGATTGTTGATGGTGCTGCGGGACAACGGCAGCCGATATCTGCACATCGTGACTTCCGGCGATAGCGGACAAAGTTGGTCGACACCGCGCCGTTTGCCAGTAGAAGGCTATCCCGCTCACCTCCTGCCACTGAGCGACGGCCGCCTACTGTTGACCTATGGGTGGAGGCGGCCTGATTACGGTATCCGTGCGGTCTATTCGAGCGACAACGGCGCGACCTGGGATATCCAGAATACGGTTCGCATCAGGGGTGGGATGCCGAACAGGAATCTCGGTTACCCGGTTACGGTTCCAACGAGGGATGGTCAAATGCTCGCGATCTACTATGGCGAATGCGGTGATGGCGTGACCTCCATCCTTGGCACCTGGTGGAGGATGCCGGCGTGACCGCAGATGCCGGTCGGGCCATTCCGGTCCAGACCTGCCTCGAATAGAGTTGACAGTTCATGCCCCCGACCTGACCATTTGAGACAAGTGCCACCCCTTTGCTGGAGGCTGAAGCCATGCTCGCAACGTTGCCTGAGCGCGGTCAGAATGAGATGACGCGATTTGGTCTGCTTCTCTTGCCCGAGTTTCCAATCTATGCGCTCACACCCGCTATCGAGGCACTACGCATAGCGAACCAGAATAGCGACCGGCGTTTGTTCGATTGGCAATTGATTTCTATCGACGGCAAACCGGTCAAGGCGGGCAATGGCATGACGCTGTCGGTGGATGGCAGCATCGCTGACATCCCCTGGGTGCCGACAGCGTTGGTGTTTGCGGGCAATCACCCGATCAACCACGTCAACAAGCGGGTAATGAGTTGGTTGCGGAAGCTGGTCCGCCACGGCAGCGTTATCGGAGCGGTGGATACCGGCGCGTTTACATTGGCACGGGCGGGACTGCTCGATGGCTATCGGGTGACGCTGCATTGGGAGGCCATAACGATGTTTCGCGACCAGTTCCCGAACATTGCGACCTCTGAGCAACTTTACGTCATTGACCGCGACCGCATCACCTGCGCCGGCGGCCACGCGACGCTTGATCTCATGCTGCATTTGATCGCCCGCAAGCATGGATCGGGTCTTGCACAGATCGTCGCCAACGCCTTTGTGGCGCAAAAAATTAGGCGCGATATAGAAAGCCAGCGCCTCGATGCGCAGCACATTTCAGGCGATACACGTTCACCATTTACACGTATTCTGCACGACATGGAGGAGCATCTCGCGAATCCCTTGAGTGCGGAGGAACTGGCGGAGCGGGCGGGCGTTTCGGTGCGCACGCTTGGGCGAGCCCTTAAGGAGCGTGTCGGAGCTTCGCCTATGCAGTACTACCGCAAACTGCGGCTACAGGCGGCCCGCAACGCCCTCTTCTACAGCGACGTTCCGATCCAGGACGTCGCGTCGACCTGCGGCTTCGCCTCACCGGAAGTGTTCTCCCGGACCTTTCGTGATCACTTCGGCGTCAGCCCCCGCGAGTTTCGCCGCCGGTTTGCCCAGGAGCAGTTGAGCCGCTTTCGCCCAGAGCTGGATCAACAGCTGAACAGATAGTCGGCTCTGCTGGTTTGGTTAGTCTGGCCAATCTGACTTGGCGGTCATTGCCAGCTATAATGGTGCGGCAGCATCGCTTCGCGCCAACAGACGCGACTGCAAGATGACGACAACCAACAGGAACACGCCTCGAATAACCGATTGCCAGTAAGCGGATAAAGAGATCCATCCGAGGCCATTTTCGAAGTTCAAAGCATTGAACACAATTCCCAGGAGCAGCACACCAGCGAGCGTCGCACTAACCGATCCGAGACCACCACTGAGCAGTGTCCCACCAACCACCACCGAGGCAATGGCAAACAACTCCCAGCCGACTCCCTCGATTGGCTGCCCAGCACCGAATTGCGAGGCGAGTATCACGCCGGCCATTCCCGAAAGGCCGCCACTCAAGGCATAGACAAAGAATTTGATGCGATGAACGGGCAGACCCATCAATTGGCTAGCGTCCTCGTTGCCACCGATCGCTAAAATCGTGCGGCCGGTACTTGTGTAGTTGAGCATCGCGGAACCGAAAACGTAGGCGATAGCGGCAATGAGCGCAGGGATCGGAATATAGAAAACGTCTCCCTGGCCAAGATCAGTGAAACCGCTGTCATAAGACACCGAAACCGATTGATCACCGGCCAACAGAAGCGCCGAACCGTTCGCCGCGAGCATGGTCGCCAGCGTCGCGATGAAAGGAAGTATTCGCAATCGCACGATGATAAGGCCGTTGAGCGCACCGACTGCAAGCCCCGCCGCGACTCCTCCAAGCGTGCCAACAAGCATGCCGTGGGGGCTGAGTAACGCCGAGACGACACTTCCCAGAGCCGCCGTTGCGCCTACGGACAAATCAATGCCCCCAGTCATGATGACGAAGCACATCCCAAGCGCAACCAGCGCGAACATCGAGTTATAACGCAACACGGTAGAAATATTGAAAACGCTGAGGAAGTTGTCGTAGCGCAGCCAACCAAAGAGGATGAGAAGCGCCAAAGCAATCAGGACGCCTTGGCTCGACACCGCGGATGCAAAGGACGATTTTTTCATGGTTCAGGCCCGCCCCCGTCCTTGCAACCAAACGGCGGCGACGATCAATCCAGCCTTAACCAGCTTCGCCACGTCATCAGGAACCCCGTTTGCCAGCAATGTATAGCGCACCAGTTGTATGATGAGCGCTCCCATCAGCGTGCCCACAATCGTCGCGCGACCGCCGCTGAGCAGCGTGCCACCGACGGCAACCGCGGCTATGGCATCGAGTTCCATACCGAGGCCAACAAGATTGGCATCGCTTGACGAATTGATGGCGATGACGACAAGTCCGGCGATTCCCGAGCACAAACCGCTGATGCAATAGACCCAACGTTTGACACTGGCGACGGGGACCCCGGCAAGGCGCGCCGCCCGCTCGTTTCCGCCAATCGAGAGGATCTGCCTGCCGAAAAGCGTGCGACGAAGCACCCAAGTCGCCGCCACGACCAGCACTGCCATGATCACGACTTGGACCGGCACGCCAAACCAACGGCCAAGGCCGATCCATTGAAACTCGGGCAACTTGAAAGGCTGCAGATTGCCGTTAGTGGATACTTGTGCGATACCCCGCCCGGCGATGAAGAGGACGAGTGTTGCAACAATCGGCTGAATCCGAAATTTGGTGATCAGCCATCCGTTGAACCAGCCAAAGGCCCCGGCGATGAGCACCGAAAGGATCATGGCGGCCATCACCGCGATATGAATTTCGCCTATTTTGACGACCTTACCCAAAAAGATGATGGGTGCCAGGGCACCGGAAATGGCCATTAGCGAGCCTACTGACAGATCAATCCCGCCGGTAGCAATGACCAGCGTCATTCCGACCCCAACAATGACGATAGTTGCCACCTGGGTGAGATTCACATAGAGGGTCTGAAGGGAAAGGAAGTGATTTGTGAACGCCATGTTGAAGGCAATCAAAGCGAGAAGTGCCGCCAACGTTGCGTACCGGGCAAAGAATTCCAGCGGTGCTATCCGTCTTAGGGCGGGCGTGGCAGCTAATTCGATCTCGCTCATGGCGTCATGTCTTTGGAGGCATCAACTGTCTCGCCGTGCGCCATGGCCGCCATGACTTTCGCTTCGCTAACGTGAGCGTGCGAGAACTCCGCGACATTTCGGCCTTCGCGCAGCACGAAAACCCGGTCCGAACCCTCTATGACTTCCTCCAGTTCGGACGAGATCATCAGCACACCTAAGCCCTGATCCGCGAGTTCCTTGATCAGCTTTTGTATTTCAGCTTTCGCACCGACATCGATGCCGCGCGTTGGTTCGTCGAGAATGACCAGCTTGGGGTTCATGGCCAGCCAGCGAGCCAGCAAGACCTTCTGCTGATTTCCGCCCGACAATTCGCGGATGCGCTGATCGGGGCCGCTGCATTTGATTCCAAGGCGCTTGATGAATTTCTCGACAACGACGCGCTGTTTGGCGTCATCGACGATTCCCGCACGGGTCAATTGCGGCAGAAGCGCTAGTGTCAAGTTCTCGGCGACCGACATGTCAGGAATTATGCCTTCCAGCTTGCGGTCCTCCGACGAGAAGCCTACACCTCGATTGATCGCGTCGATTGGCTCGCGCGGCTTTAGGGCTGCGCCGTCGAATTCGAGTGTTCCGGTTCGAATCTGGTCCGCACCAAAGACCAGTCTCGCGGTTTCGGTGCGCCCGGCGCCCAAAAGGCCGGCGAACCCTACGATCTCGCCACGCCGCACACTGAAGGACACGTCGTGAACCTTGTGACCGGCAGCCAGGTTCGTTGCCGAGAGTATGGTTTGGCCGATCTGACCTTGCCGACCACCGAATGCAGTGGCACTTCTTGCAACTTGGTCGACATCTCGACCGAGCATGCTGGCGACAAGTTCGAGTTTGCTGATAGCATTCATTTCCGCACTCTTTACAGTGCGGCCGTCACGCATGATCGTCACGCGGTCGCAGACCGCATAAAGCTCGTCCAGTTTGTGGCTGACGAAAATGACCGACACGCCATCGTGCCTCAGTTGGCGAATCACATCAAAGAGCACCGCGACCTCGCGCTCGTCGAGCGACGAGGTTGGTTCGTCCATGATTACAAGTTTGGCTGAGAACCCAATTGCGCGCGCGATGGCGACCATTTGCTGCGTCGCGGTATTAAATCGCATCAAAGGGTGTCGAACGTCGACATCGATCTTGAAACGCTCGAGCAGCGCGGCTGCTTCGGCATTCATCGCGCGCCAATCGAGCAGACCATAGCGATAGCGTTCACGCCCAAGGCAAATGTTCTCCGTTACCGACCGATAGGGTACGAGATTGATCTCCTGGTAGATCGTGCTGATGCCTTTGTGTTGCGCATCTTGCGGTGATCGCGCCTCGAACGGGCTCCCGTCGAACACAATCTCGCCCGTGTCACCGCCGAGATAGCCGGTGAGTATTTTGATCATGGTCGATTTGCCAGCGCCGTTCTGGCCGACGAGCGCGTGAACCTCGGCTGGTCCAACTACCAACGACGCATTGACCAGCGCGGGTATGCCCGCGAAGGCCTTGTTGACTGAGTGCATCGAAAGCAAGTGGGTCGAGTTTTTGGCTACAGCGGTTGATGACATCTTCGCAACCCAATGAGCGGAGACATGACGCTCCATCAGCGGCCATGTTTCGTCAAGATGCCAAAGCACCCGCAGTGAGGGTCACATCCGGCAGTTGTAAGGCATACATGGAGTCCGGCTTCGACTAGCGAATCCGGACTCCTAGTTGTGGGAAGCTATCTGCTAGACGTGGTGCTAGTAGGAATCCGCAATGCTCGCAGCGGCGTTGCTAGCGTCGTAGAACCTATCTTTGTTCGTCATAACGGGCGGAATCTTCTCGCCCTTTGCGTAGGCAATCGCTGCGGCATAGGCGGCTGGTCCAAAGCGTGGGTTGCATTCAACCGTCGCACCCATCTTGCCATCGATGATGGCCTGTAAGCCATCCTTCTCACCATCGATCGAAACAACAAGGATGTCCTTGCCGGGCTTCTTGCCTGCGGCCTCGATCGCCGCGATGGCGCCAATGGCCATTTCGTCATTATGCGCATAGAGCACGTTGGCTTCGGGATGCGCCTGCAGCAGGGCTTCTGCGACCTGTCGGCCTTTGTCGCGGGCAAAATCGCCGGACTGCGATGCAACAATCTTCATGTCGGGATTTTTTGCAATGACCTCGTCGAAGCCCTTCTTGCGGTCATTCGCCGGGGACGATCCGGTCGAACCTTCAAGTTCAAGGATGATCGCCTTGCCACCAGTCGTCTTGACCAGCCAATCACCTGCCTGTTTGCCTTCCAACAAAAAATCAGAGCCGATGAATGTCACATAGTCGACGCCCGGCTTTGCAAGGCTCTGATCAACATTGCGATCGATCAAGAAAAGCGGGATTCCAGCTTTCTTTGCCGCCATAACAGCCGGGATCAACGGCTTTTCCTCGCGCGGCGACAAGAATATGGCGTCTACGCCTTGCGCAATCATGCTGTTGACGTCCGCAACCTGCTTTGCGGCTGAACCCGCAGCGTCGGTATAGACCAGTTGCCAACCCAGCCGCTCGGCTTCGGCCTTCATGCTGGCGGTCTGGGCCAATCGCCAAGGATTGTTGCTTTCGGTCTGAGCGAAGCCGACCTTGTATTTGTCCTTCATTTTCAACATTGGCAAGCCATCGGCAAGCGCTCCCACGGCGCCGAGGCCAACGAGCGTTGCCGTCGCCAGAATCGCCAAGTGGCCGACCTGACGACGCGTTGTGCTGAACATCGCGTAACTCCCTGGTTGTTCCTCGCGTGTTAGTCTATTTTGTTCGCTAAACACGCGTGGTAATTGGATAGGTAATAATATTATCAGTCAAGCGGCTTTTGTTGTGCATTGCACAATATTTCATGAGCAAACGCGAAAGCGGGAGACGGAAGTGCGCAAATCGATACGTACCGGATCGCGAGATCAGGACAAGACTGGCAGCACGCCAAATACTCTTCTTACTGACACTCCGACAATCGATATTTTAGGCTCGCGAAAGCGCGCAACTCGGACACCGCAAGCGCGGGCCGAAATCAGTGGACGGCGTCGAACCATGTCGGATGTTGCTCGCGCTGCCAACGTCTCGCAACCCAGCGTTTCGCTCGTCCTGAACCGGGTGGTTGGCGCCCGCATCTCCGATGCGACACGTCAGCGCGTGCTAAATGCGGCACGCGAGATCGGCTATGAACTTCCAGGCACGCGGCGACAAGCAACGCGCGCCACAGAGCGCAACGTTATTGCTTGTCTCATGGATGAAATATCAACCAGCCCGCATCCCGTCTTGTGCCTGGACGGCATACGCGATGCGGCATGGGAAGCGGGCTTTCTCCTAGCGGTGCATGTCACGCGATCCAACCCAGAGCTAGAAGCAACGACAATTGAAACCATCCGGCGTGACCCCGCGATCTTAGGTGTGATCTACACAACAACTTTCACACGGCAGGTAACGCCGCCGGCTGCATTGAACGGTCTCGCCACCGTACTGCTGAATTGCTATGGCAATGACAAGCGTTTGAGCAGCATCGTTCCTAGCGAGGTTGTGGGAGGGTTCTCCGCAACGCAATATTTGATTTCGCGCGGCCATACGCGGATCGGCTTTATTAATGGCGAACCGTGGATGGACGCGGCCGCCGATCGGCTCAAGGGATACCGCCGAGCATTGGCTGTCGCGGATATACCGTTCGATCAAGAGCTAATGCGCAACGGTGACTGGCTGCCTTTGTCTGGCTATCAACTAGCGCTCGAACTTCTGCTCAAGCCAACCCGCCCTAGCGCGATTTTCTGCGCCAACGACCGTATGGCGGCGGGCGCGTTGGAAGCGGCCAGAGAGTCCGGATTGCGTGTACCAGAAGACGTTTCGATCATGGGATATGACGATCACGAAGTGGCTCGCTACACGCATCCGCCGCTATCAACATTGGTGTTGCCAAATTACGAGATGGGTCGCCGAGCGGCCGAATTATTGATCGACATGACCGTGCTCGGAAAGACCATGCGCCCAATCACAATAGAGATCGACGGCCCGTTGGTGGAGCGTTCCTCCGTAGGGCCGAAGTCGTCCTGAAACTGAAAGTCGGTCGAAGTCGACGACAGCGCCCTGAGCCATCTTGTAAACTCATCACCAAATTGCAGCAATTTGGAGTAGCGCCATGTCGTCACCGAACTGGGTCCGCCGCTTTTCGCTCGAGGGCAAAGTTGCCTTGATTACCGGTGGCACCAGTGGGATTGGCTTTGTTGCGGTCCAAGTCCTCGCCGATGCTGGAGCCGATATCGTGGCCGCTGGTACACCAGGGCACGCTCACCAGGATGTCGTCGGTGCGGTTAGCGCCCTTGGCCACCGAGCTGTCGTGCTGACAGCAGATCTAGCTTCATCCGATGGTCCTTCCAAGCTTGCGCAACAGGCACTTGGCGCCTTCGGAAGGATCGATATTCTCGTTAACAATGCTGGCATCTCGCGCTGCGCGCCCTTGCTGCAGGCCACGATCGATGACTGGGACGAAACCATGGCGGTCAATCTGCGGGCGCCATTCCTGTTAGCACAATCAATCGCACCACAGATGATCGCGCGGCGTGCGGGCAAGATCATAAATATATCTTCGCAGACTAGTGTTGTCGCGCTCGTAGAACACGGTGCCTACATGGCTTCGAAGGCGGGGCTCAATGCCCTTACAAAGGTGATGACCCTGGAGTGGGCGCAACACAACATTCAATCGAATGCTATTTGTCCAACCGTTGTGCTCACCCCAATGGGGCAGCGAGTCTGGGGCACTCCAGAAAAGGGGCCCCCAATGCTGGCGAAGATCCCGCTCGGTCGATTCGGCAAGCCGGTAGAGGTCGCCGACGCGATTTTGTTCTTGGCCTCCTCCGCATCGGACCTCATTTGTGGGGAGATTTTGATGCTTGATGGAGGGTACAGCGCAGCTTAGTCAATCGGGACCGCGGAACCCCAAATTGGGGCGGTTGGCAGTAGTGCCAAGCCATCATCACGACTGCGCTTATATTGGGGCCATCGACTAGACCCGTCCAAAGGCGATCCAATCGTCGACGGCCGTCGATCACAAGAGTTCGCATCCTATTGATTTTGCGTATGAGCCCGCCTTCGCCAACTAACTGCCAGTACACGCATTCGCGCAAGACTGAGCGGCTCCCTCGGCCGCGGGGCAGCAATTTGACATGGCCAAAATCTACCGATCCATCTCCGACTACCTTCGCGACATCGCGACAGCCAACAGCGATGCACTTGGGTGGAAATCGATACGCGTTTGGCTCGCCGCTGACGCATCCAACTGCGTGAGATTCACTCGCCTGAAACGTAACACAATCAAAGTCACACTCTCAGGCACAGCGCGGCACTCGGTACGCCTGGCGGAAATCTATGACACGCGCCCCACTCGGGCCGGTGATGCGATTCTGATGCCCGCTGGATTCAGTGCGGAACTGTCGTGGGTAACGCTAGGTGCAGTCGAGGAAACCATCGTCGTCGAGTTCGACGATGACTTTTTCGAGACCTACTGCGCTGACGCAGTAACGGATCGGTTACAGGGCGGTAACCTTGTGCCGACAAGTTACTCGAACAAATTCGAGGCCGTCACACTGATCAGAATGCTGGCGCGCGAACTTGACGACTCGAGTCGCCGGGGTCCGAAATTCGCGGAGGCAGCAATTCGATTGTTAGCACTAGAAATAGTTGATTCAGATTGGTTCCGAATCCCCGTTAAGATATCGGAAAAGACGGATATTACCTCTCGCGTCAATAAGGTCATAAAAATGATCGATGCGGAATACGCAAATGACATTTCCCTTGCCGATCTCGCCAGCTCAGCAGGCTTGAGCATGAGTCATTTGATTTCGCTCTTTAAGCGTCGAACTGGGCGAACACCTCACGCCTACCTCATCGACCGACGGATCGAGCGTGCCGTCGATCTTCTGTGCTCGACTTCGCGACCAATCGCGACGATCGCCATCGAAAGTGGTTTTCTGGATCAATCGCAGATGACAAAAATGTTTCGGAAGCGATTGGCGTGTACGCCAAGATCAGTTCGGTTGAGGGGATTGGGCACGCGTGCCTAGTCCTAGTAGTGCCGACCCGGCGCAGATATCGAAACCAGGCGCGCCTGCTGCGCCCAGTCAACTGTTGAAATCACTGCCAATGACGCAATATCAATTGGGTGTGCTCTTCATGTCCAGTTAGCGCTTTTGCCAAAAATTCTGGAGTTTTCGACAAGATAGTGCGTTGGACATAGGCTAGCTCTTAACAGTCGGCCAAACGGAGGTTCATGTCCAAACATCCGTGGAATTTCGGCCGTGCACTGGGTGCGATGATATTTCATCGCCTGCCTGAAGCATGGCTCCGAATCAGCCGTGGACTGTAGCTTTGGCAACCAACTGGAGTGACAACTCATGAAGAAGACTTTTATCGCTGCGACCGTAACCATTGCCGCCGCGTTCGCCTTCACAACCTTGCCCGCCAGCGCGGATTTCTCGGATGAGGACATGATGGCTGTCTGCCTTGTGCACCATTCCAAGCACAAATGCCATGCAATGTCGCATGATCAAATGATGGAAATGATGAAGTGCATGTCGGGCACGCACCACGGCGCTTGCTAATCCATCAGCGTTTTTTACATTAGAATCGACTCTTCGGAGATTTTGCTCGTTCGCGGAAGCGTTGGCGGCGGCCGGAGAGTCGATCTACCATACGGCCTGAGGATCCCGAATGCGAGACTAGACCAAATGTTGAAATTCGTCGGTGTCTGGCTAGGCCTCGTCGTTGCTTCGTCCGCAGCATTGGCGGATTCCGCGAGTGATTGCTTTCAGGAGGTTGGCGACTTCAGCCGACAGATTACCGCTTGCACAGATCTAATTCAGCAAAATCCGTCTGCCAAAGATGATCTCGCTGACGCCTACATCAGTCGTGGTCATGCCTACATGACTGCCGGCAATTTCGATGGTGCCATCACGGATTACACTAGGGCGATCGAATTGATACCGGACGACGCCACTATTTACGACAAGCGCGCGCGGGCCTACTCGGAAAAAGGCGATTACGATCACGCGATTGTCGATTTCGTCGGCGCTATCAGTATCGACCCTAACGATGCGCAGATTTACAATGATCGAGCCTGGATTTACTTCAAAGCGGGCAAGGCAACCGAGGGACTCGCGGACGCGAATAAGTCGCTCGAAATGCGTCCTAACGATGCGCACACCCTGGATACGCGAGGTCATATCTTCGAAGCACTCGGACGCCGTGTTGAGGCGGCAGCAGATTTCCGCAATGCCGTGGCATTAAATCCTGAACTTAAGAGTAGCATCGACGGACTTGCTAGACTCGGCGCGAGCCCTTGACTGGCAGGCAGTGGCAACCAACCCATCGCTTGCGGGAATTCCGATCGCGCACGCTAGAGCATGCTGACTGGCGCGATCAGACCGCTGATGCCGACCGCTGTTATGACCTCACCACGATTCAGAACGCGACTTTGTCGCCTCCTTTGAGCTCCAAAATCTCTCGTGCTTCATCCGGCCCGGCGATCTCAAGCCCCAATCCCTCAATGATCTGGCGCACACGCGTCACTTGCTCGGCGTTGGACTTGGCAAGTTGGCCCGCCCCGATCCAGAGAGAATCCTCCAATCCAACCCGTACATTTCCACCCATGGCTGCTGCCATCGCCGCGACCGGTAACTGATGCCGACCAGCTCCGAGTACGCTCCAGCGATATTGGTCGCCGAATAATCGATCGGCGGTGCGTTTCATGTGACCGACATCCTCGGGATGCGGGCCAATGCCGCCCAGAATTCCGAACACCGACTGAATGAAGAAAGGCGGCCTGACGATGCCATGATCGGCGAAATGGCGCAGCGTATAGAGGTGCCCGATATCATAGCACTCGATCTCGAAGCGGGTACCATTGGCCGCGCAGGTAGTGAGAATATACTCGATATCAGCGAATGTGTTCTTGAAGATACGTTCGCGCGAACCTTCGAGATATGGCCGCTCCCAATCGTACTTGAAGTCCTTGAAGCGTTGAAGCATCGGAAAAAGGCCGAAATTCATCGTGCCCATATTGAGCGAGGCGATTTCGGGCTTGAAGGTGGCGGCTGGTTTGACCCGCTGCTCGATCGTCATACCCGCAGCGCCTCCGGTCGTAATGTTGACGACAACGCTGCTTGCCTGCTTGATGACCTTTAGGAACGGTGCGAACGCCTCTGGTGTTTGGTCCGGGCGGCCGTCCCTAGGCTCGCGAGCATGAAGATGGACGATCGCGGCCCCGGCCTTCGCCGCGCCGATCGCTGCATCGGCGATTTGCTCAGCCGTTACCGGAAGATGCGGCGACATCGACGGTGTATGGATTGAACCGGTTACCGCACAGGTAATGATTACTTTGCGACGTCCGGATGCTTTGTGTGCCAAAGTACTTATCCTTTCAACTTCCAATGGCCTTGCTTGCCTTGAGCTTGTGCGCCAGCAGCGCCATCAGCCGGCGGTCGCGCCAAAGCGCGCGATCGCCGAGTTGGTCGGCGGGCAATCGCTTGCGCCTGTCGGCCTCGGCGACCTCCAACACTTGGCCAGCCCAATCGACGCGACGCTGCATACTAGGAAACAACCGCTGGTAAATCTGCTGATAACGATTGACGTAGTCGCGGATACCACCAGGAGCATTGAGATCGATGGTCTCGAACGGTCCCATGAACGACCACCGCAGCGCGAGCCCTTCGCGGATGCCGACATCAATATCCTCGACACTGGCGTAGCCGTCGGAAACGAGACGGAAAGCTTCCTCGAGCAGCGCTCCCTGCATGCGGTTCATGACGAACCCGTCGAGTTCCTTCTTCATGACGATTGGTGATTGGCCAATGCCGGCGATGAGGCTCCTCGTTCGCTCCACCACGTCGGGAGCCGTCCAAGGCGCGGGTACAATTTCGACGGCCGGGATTAGGTAGGGCGGATTGATCGGATGGACGACCAGGCAGCGATGCCGGCCCTCGAGATTCTCGGTAAACCTGGAGGGGAGGATCGCGGAGGTGGAACTAGCCAACACCGCGTCGGCGGCGGCCAAATGATCCAACTCAGCGTAGACATCCTTCTTTACCGCTACGACCTCGGGTGTACTTTCCTGCACATGCATCGCGCCGACCAATGCCGCTTCGAGGTTCGGAGCAAGGCTGAGACGGCTCGCTATGTCGGCCGCCGGTCGGTCGTTGAGCAATCCTTCTGCTTCCAGCAAGGGGAGCACGTCGTGCGCAAAGTCCTGTGCGGCGGCAGCCGCACCTGGCGTACGATCGAACAAATGTACATCGTGTCCGCCACGGGCAAAGCTAATGGCCCAAGCACGCCCGACAAGGCCCGTGCCGACTATGGCGATCTTGCCCATGAGAGAAAGCCCCGAAATCGCTCAGACGTTTCAAGATCGTCACTCGAGAACACCTCTTGGGCTCAGCGTCAAGTGCCCAATCATTGTGCTAGCGCGTCGACGGCGAATAGGTCGCGCGATAGGTATCCATCGGGGGTGCCTTCCAGCCACCGACCGTCCCGATAATCATCGCGACTGAGGCCTCTCAACTTCAGGCCATAGTCGCGGGCGGGCGTCAGGAGCACCAGACAGTCTCTGAATCTGATGCACCGACCCAGAGCAACTCTTACCCACCCTCGGCTCCTGCTTTTGACTGATATCAATGACCCGACAAAGTATGACAACGAATAATTTCGCCGGCCCGATGCCTTGAGGTCCCTTGCGAATACCCGAGCGGAGACTTGCATGACTTCCCAGACGCTAACAACGCAATCCGTGACGGTGACCGCGAAGCATTCGCACAAACCACGAGTTAACCGGGTGCCAATCGAGGCTCCCTGGGTGTGGCTGGCATCGGGTTGGCGCGATCTTTGGGTGTCTCCCATGGTCAGTTTGCTTTACGGGGCGGCGTTTGCCTTTGTCGCCGTTGCGCTCCTTCCCGCAATGCTTGAGATTGGATGGCAATCAGTAGTGCCGGCGCTGGCAGGCGGGTTCTTGCTGGTCGGGCCAATCTTGGCCGTCGGACTTTATGAGAAGAGCCGCAGGTTAGAGATGAGAGAGCCCATCAGTGTTTTCGATGTAGTGATGGTGGGTGTCCGGTCACCTGGCCAACTGGCCTTAATCGGTGTGGGTATGCTGATGGTCTACTTCGTCTGGATCATTGTCGCCTTCCTTTTGCTCGCCATATTTCTCGGCGCTCAGCCGCTACCACCCTATGAGGAGTTTTTGCCGACGCTGCTGTTCACCCCACAAGGCATCGGTCTTCTGGTTACCGGCACCATAGCTGGAGGACTGCTGGCTGCGCTGGTATTTTCGATCTCAGCTGTGTCCGTACCCTTGCTGATGGTTCACGATTTGGACGTGGTGACGGCTGTGGCGACAAGCTTGGCGGCTGTATGGGCCAATCTAAGGCCGATGGCGCTGTGGGCAACGCTCATCGCGGGGCTAATGGTGCTTGGATTTGCGACCTTATTTGTTGGGCTGATCGTCGCATTTCCCTTGATCGGACACGCGACGTGGCACGCCTATCGGGATTTGGTTGCGTTTGAAGTCGAACCCGAGATTGTTGCGTCCGCTATCTGATCCTTTGTTTCAAGCTCGGCGGAAGCAACCACCTCGCGCTCGGCGCCATCGTCTTCCAACGCCCGCCAGGCAGCGCCGTCCAGATCGTCGAATTGACCAGACCTCAACGCCCAAACGAAGCCGGCTAGAGCTAGAAGCCCGAGGCTGAGAGCTGCGGGAACGAGCCAAGCAAGCGCCGTCATGAGCGACCTGCCGCGAGCTTGCAAGTTTTAGTCCGTAGCCGAATCGCATTGGCAACGACCGCAATCGATGACGTCGACATGGCGATGGCGGCGATAAGTGGTGTTACCAAGCCCAACATCGCCAACGGAACGCAAACAGTATTGTAGGCCAGCGCGATGCCGAAATTCTGTACCGCCAACCGGCGGCTTTCACGGGCCACACCAAGCAATTCCAAAATGGGCGCCAGCGAGGCTCCAAGCCAAACAACATCGGCCGCCGTCTGACTGATGTCAGCGGCACTCGCGGGCGCAAGCGACGCGTGACCTGCCGCCAACGCGGCGGCATCATTGAGTCCATCGCCGATCATAAGAACCTTGTGGCCCTGCGCCTTCAGTGCCTCGAGCCTGGCGAGTTTGTCCGCCGGCCGCTGTTCACCCTTCGCAAGGGGAATGCCAGCCTCGCGAGCGGCTGAGGCTACGCGCAGGGCGGTGTCGCCCGAGAGCATCTCCAAACGATAGCCGGCAGCCCTCAACGCCAGCACCAGCATGCGTGCATCTGGACGCAACGGGTCAGTGAAGCAGAAGGAGCATGGGCTCGAGCCTGGCGCCGAATACCAGAGGCTGGCTTGACGTGAAGGCGCCTCAATGCCAATAAAAGCAGCCGAACCAAGGCGTTGTTCACCGGCGGCAGTGGCCCGACTCAAGCCGAACCCTTGATGCTCGGTGACCCCTGTCGCCACAACAATCGGACCAAAGCGGTCGGTAGCCGCTTTTGCAAGCGCGCGGGCATAGGGATGGCGGCTTGCTGCAGCGAGACTCGCGGCCTGGTGGAGAGTTTCGGCGTCGACAGCGGCTGCATCAACTAGAACTGGTTCGCCAAGGGACAACGTGCCGGTCTTATCGAGAACTATCGTATCAACATCAGCAAGCCTTTCGAGCGCGTCCGCTGTTTTGACAATCAGCCCCCTGCCAAACAAGCGACTGGCCGCTGCGATTTGCACTGTCGGAACGGCCAATGCCAAAGCACACGGGCAAGTAATAATAAGGACGGCGATGGCCGCCGTAAGGCCTTTGTCCCAGGGTGCTCCTGCCAGCATCCAGCCTATGAATGTAGCGAGCGACAAAACATGCACAAGCGGCGCGTATAATTTGGCGGCCCGATCGGCAAGCCGAACGTAGGTTCCGCGGCCCTGTTCGGCGACTTCCATCAACCGACCGATCTCGGCGAGCAGTGTGTCGGAATCAGCTGCCGCTATTTCGACCTCGATGGGACCGGAGAGATTGACGGTGCCGGCATAGACCGTGGTGCCCGGCGATACCGGGCAAGGTGCTGACTCGCCCGTGATTAGGCTTTCGTCGATGTCGCTCGACCCCATCCGTACCACGCCGTCGCCAGGCACGTATCCCCCCGCCGCCACCAACACCCGCATGCCTGGCACCAGGAAACGCGACGGCAAATCAGCAAGGCTGCCGTCCGACTGCACCACTCGCGCGATTTCCGACTTTAGTGCCAATAGGTTCTGGGCGGCACCGGACGCACTCAACCGAACACGCTGATCGAGATATCGGCCGATCAAAAGGAAGAAGAGAAGAGAAACTGCCGCGTCAAAGTAGACCTGATGATTGCCTACAAGGGTCTGGAACAAGCTCATGCCACTGGCCAGACAGACAGCCACGCTGATTGGCACGTCCATGTTGATTCGCCTGTCACCAATGGCGCTGGCCGCGGAGCGGAAAAAGGGCTGTCCAGCGAACGCGATAGCGGGCAGTGCAATCAACGCAGATAACCAGTGAAAGAAATCGACTACGGCTGGACCCATTCCGCCGCCACGGCCAGACCAAACCGAGACAGAGAGCAGCATGATGTTAGCGGCGGCAAACCCGGCCACCCCGATCCGCAACAACAGATCACGCTCCCGTCGACGCCCGCTATCGTCCGTTACCGTGGCTATGTCGGCAGCCCGGTAGCCGACGGAAGCAAGGGCTTCAATCAGCTGGCGCGGCGTGATCTTGCCTGATTTGATTTCGACGCTCACCCGGCGCGCCGAGAGATTGGCGCGAGCCGATGAAACACCAGGCACCTGGCGGAGCGTGCGCTCGACTCTCGCCATGCAGCCGCCACAAGTCATATTTTCGACGACAAGCGACAGCTGTTCGGACGCCCGCCCGGACTCGCGCGGTGCGCCGAACGCAGATGTGCCGGAACCGTCTATTGAGGCATCTTGAGCCATAGCCGCTCCTTCAACCGATAGGTTCCGGCAGTTCCCTGCGCTTCCAGCGCAACCAGCCAGCTGCCCGGCGACATTTCGCTGAGTTGGGCCTCGTACACGCCCGAAGCCGTTTCATGAAAGGTGAGATGTTGATCGAAATGATCGGTCGCGCCGCGTTCGATCACCCCCGTAAAGGTAAGCGCCCCAATTGGACTCCGTTCTCTGTCAAGCACAGTGACCCGTAGGCGTGTCCCGTTCTCGGCAAAGGCAATCGTGTTCGTCCACCCAAGGCGCGACTGCTCGATGGCCGCGGTAATAGTTTTGTTATATTCCAAACCGCGTTGGTACGAGTCACTGCCATCAATACCGGAGAACGTGGAGATGGCGAGTGCGGCCATGACAATATTGACCAGCATGACGGTTCCAAAAAATCCCAATAGAATGGCGAGCACGTGCCACCCTTTTAAGCCAGTTTTGTAAGCGGCAGACGCTGTCGCTAGGTTCATGGCGGTGGGCTCCGAAAATCTGTTGGATGCGTTGTAACCGTACCATCCGCGGTGTTGGTGATTACCATGCCGAAGCGGGTCGATGCCGCGTTGAGCCTTTTGACCGCATCGGGTGGGACCGAGACGTAAACTCTCAGTGTCCGCACGGCATCGCTCTTGACTTCGATGCCAGCGTCAGTCTCGCTCTCGTATCCGACGATGCTGAGGCGTGCCCCAGTCAATCCTTGGATGGCGAGGTGATAGAATTGGGAGTTCGTGTGGCGATCAAGGATCTTGACTGTGTAGCCGTTGCGGATGCTGTCATCCGTCAAGCGCACAAAGATGGGATCGCGGTCGGCCTGCACGGTTATCGCCTCGGAGGAGCGCGTGGCCAAGACTACGCCCATCAATGTGGCAACCAGAACGATCAGCCCAGCATAAAGAACAGTGCGCGGTCTTATAACTCGAGAGCGCTGCGTCCTACCGTGAACATTGGCATCCAGATTGTGGAAGGTATCGTAAGCGATGAGAAGACTGGGTCGGCCTACCTTGGCCATCACACCGTTGCACGCATCGATGCAGAGCGCACATTGAATGCATTCCAGCTGTGGGCCTTCGCGGATGTCAATGCCCATCGGGCATACCGCGATGCATTGCGTACAGTCGATACAGTCGCCTCGCGCTTCCCAGGATTCGCCCTTTTTGTGCGGGCCGCGAGGCTCTCCGCGGTTGGGTCGGTAGCTAACGAGGAACGAGTCCGCATCAAACATCGCCCCTTGAATGCGTGGCCAGGGGCACATGTAAGTACACACTTGCTCGCGCGCGATACCACCCAAAAGATAGGTGGTGAAGGTGAAGATGCCGAGGAACAGCCATGCGACCGCCGGGGCCGTGCCCGTCAGGAACTCATGCATTAGGGTTGGCGCATCGCGGAAATAGAACACAAGCGCGCCACCGGTGGCCAATCCAATAAGAAGCCAGCTGACGTGTGTCGCCGCCTTAAGCAGAACTTTGCGCGCCGACCAAGGCGCCGCGTCAAGGCGCATCCGGGCGTTCCGGTCCCCT
>Ga0209698_10001002_pt1 | contig 32542 bp, 25 predicted proteins | sample LitLauG_LLR_2012_FD_187203 | JGI IMG/M metagenome (GOLD analysis project Ga0209698, IMG submission 187203) | Freshwater sediment microbial communities from Pennsylvania, USA - Little Laurel Run_MetaG_LLR_2012 (SPAdes) (version 2) | ecosystem: Environmental > Aquatic > Freshwater > Creek >... | reverse complement strand
CGGATTGCTGCGCGGCGTGCGACCGATGGGCGCCTGGTCGATGATCACGACCTTGTCCAGCTGGTCCAGGCCCTCGATCGCGTCGTGCGGCGCGGGTTCGGCGAGAGATCCATGGAAATGGCGGGCCAGGGCACTGCCCAGCGTGTCGTTGATCAGGGTTGATTTGCCCGATCCCGATACGCCGGTCACGCTCACCAGCGCGCCCAACGGCAGTTCCAGGGTGAGGTCGCGCAGATTGTTGCCGCGGGCGCCGCGCACACGCAGCCAGTTCGGGCCCGCGCGCCTGCGCGCGCGCGGCGCACCTATGTGCTTGCGCCCGGACAAATAGGCCCCAGTGAGGGATGCCTCGTTGGCGATCACCTGCGCCGCCGTGCCCTGCGCGACGACCTGACCGCCATGCTCGCCAGCGCCGGGGCCCATGTCGATGAGGTGATCGGCGCAGCGGATCATCTCCTCGTCATGCTCGACCACCAGCACCGTATTTCCCAAATCCCGCAGGCGCTGCAAGGTCCCGATGAGCAGTCGATTGTCCCGCTGGTGCAGGCCGATCGACGGTTCATCCAGGACATACAGCACGCCCGTGAGGCCGGAACCGATTTGCGAGGCCAGGCGGATGCGCTGCGCCTCCCCGCCCGAGAGGCTATCCGAGGCGCGTTCCAGGCTCAGGTATCCAAGTCCAACATCGACGAGAAAGCGCAGACGGGCCAGGATCTGCGCCAACACCGGCGCGCTGATCTCACGGCCTGCACCGGAAAATTGCAGTGACCCCAGCAGCGCCTGCAACGAATCGAGCGGCAGCGCCTCGATTTGATGGATAGCGAACCGTTCCCGACCCTCCCCCACGAATACATTGCGCGCCTCCCGCCGCAGACGTGCACCCAGGCACTGCGGGCAGCTGCGGAACGCGGGCGTGGCCGGCGCGCCGTCCTCGGACGCCGGGTCGCTCGCGACCCGGCCGAGTCCGGCGCATCCGGGACAGGCTCCGTAGGGGCTATTGAAGGAAAAAAGGCGCGGCTCGAGCGGCGGCGCCACGTATCCGCAGCGGGGACACCGGTTGCGGCTCGAAAAAGAGGCCTGCGCACCGCTATGGGCATCCAAAAACACGACGCGCCCGTCACCAATGCGCAGCGCCGTCTCAATCGACTCGGCCAGGCGGGTGCGCGCCTGCGGCTTGATGCGCAGCCGGTCCACGACCACCTCGAGCTCGTGGTCGAGACCGTCGTCCAGGCGCGGCAGTTGGTCCGCATCGAACACCCGTCCATCCACGCGAAAACGCACAAAGCCGCGAGTGCGCAGGTCCTCGATGCCCGGTCCGGGCCCACCCGGCGGGGACGCGAGCGGCGCCAGGATCAGCAGGAACGTTTCCTCCGGATGCGCCAGCGCGTTGTCGACCATCTGCGCGACGCTGTGCGCCCGGAGCAACTCCTGCGGGTGATCCGGGCAACCGGCCTGCCCGGTGCGTGCGAACAACACCCGCAAGTGATCGTGGATCTCGGTGACGGTCCCCACAGTGGAGCGCGGATTGGCGCCCGTACTGCGTTGCTGGATGGCGATCGCGGGCGAAAGTCCCTCCACCAGATCGACGTCCGGCTTCTCCATCGCCGATAGAAACTGACGCGCGTACGAGGACAGTGATTCGACGTAGCGTCGCTGGCCCTCGGCGTAGAGAGTGTCAAAGGCCAGCGAGCTCTTGCCGGAGCCGGAAAGGCCGGTCACCACGATCAGCCGATTGCGCGGCAGATCGACGTCGACGTTGCGCAGGTTGTGGGTACGCGCGCCGCGCACGCGAATTGCATCCATCGGGATTCGTTGCCGTGACGCGCGAAGTAGATTGCGGGCGGTGCTGGCAGGAGCGGGCGCTTGCCTACTCGTCGCGTTCCGTCGCGCCGCCCGATCCGGCTGCGGACGCCGCCACGGCGTCGGCACGGTCCGAGCGGCGCGCGCCGCGACCCAGCTCAACGCCCAACTGCTTGAGCTTGCGATACAGATGCGTGCGCTCCAGGCCGGCGCGATCAGCGACGCGCGTCATGCTGTAGCTCTCCTTGGAAAGCTGGTACTCGAAGTAGACGCGCTCAAATTGATCACGCGCTTCGCGCAGCGGCTGGTCCAGATTGATCGCCAGGGTCTGTGCGTTGAGCGCCCCCACCTCGCGTGCCCCACCATCGCCCGGCGCCGCTCGCGTGCGCGCCGCCGCCGTCTCCTCGGATCCGGGCGGCGTGCTGACGCGCGGCGCGCGCCGGCGCTGCCCGTGCTCCAGGCCGCCGCGAACGGCCCCCAGAAGGCGGGCCAAGGCGATCGGCTTTTCCAGGAAATCGAGCGCGCCCAGGCGGGTGGCTTCCCCGGCCGTTTCCAGCGTCGCATGCCCGGACATCATGATTACCGGCGCGGTGAGCTGCCCGCCTGCGACCCACTCCTTGAGCAGGGTGATGCCGTCGGTATCGGGCATCCAGATATCCAGCAAGATCAGATCGGCGGCACATTGCAGGCGCTGCGCGCGCGCGCTCGCCGCATTGTCCGCCGTGAAGACGACGTGGCCCTCGTCGGAAAGAATTTCCGACAGCAACTCGCGGATGCCGATCTCGTCGTCGACGACCAGTATGTTCGCCATGGCTACGTCGGCCGCATCATAGGGCTTGTGCCGCCAGCGGCACGGTGGCCAGCCGGTGCAGAACGATTGTCACCCTTGCTCCTGTTGCGCCTTCGCGGTTCACGATCTCGATTCTGCCGTCGTGCTCGTCAATGATCTTTTTCACCAGGGCAAGGCCCAGACCGGTTCCGCGCGGCTTTGTCGTGACATACGGTTCAAATGCGCGCCTAAGTATATTCGCCGGAAAGCCCGGGCCGTTATCCTCGATGGAAATCCGCACCGCCTGCGCGGCGCCGCCGGCGTCGCCACCCGGGCGCTCGCTCGCCACCAACTCCGTGCGCACCAGCACAAGCCCGGCGCGGGCGCTGCGCTCGGGGCTGTCGGGGAGCGTCCCGGCGATCGATTCCATGGCATTGCCGACGAGATTATGGATCACCTGGCGGATTTGACCGGCATCGGCCTCCAGCAGCGGCAGGCCGGGGGCCAGGCGCAACTCGAGGCGCGCCGCATTCCCGGCCTCCGCGCTCGAAGCGCCATCCCCGGCGCCGTACAGCAAACCCATCTCTTCGAGCAGCGCATTCAAGTCCAGGGGCGCCAGGCGCGCCGCCGGCAGGCGCGCATAGTCGCGAAACTCATCGACCATGCGCTTCATGGCGGCGACCTGGTTGATGATGGTCGCAGTCCCGCGCTCGAGCACCGTCAATGATTCCTCGCGCAGGACCGGTCCCAGTTTCATACGCATGCGCTCCGCGGCCAATTGGATCGGCGTCAGCGGGTTCTTGATTTCATGGGCCAGGCGCCGTGCCACTTCGCCCCAGGCTACCGCGCGTTGCGCGGAAATGACCTGGGTAATGTCATCGAAGACCACCACGTACCCCAGCCCCCCTTCGAGCGGCAAGCGCGATCCGCGCACGAGCAGGGCCAGAGGATCTGCGCCGACCGCGGCACCGGCCCGGTGCACCTGCATCTGCTGCTGCCAGGAATCCTTGGGCGTGGCCGCCAGATTCTGATCACGGAACGCTCCCGACAGGCGTTGCGCCAGTTCGGGCGACTGCTCGTGCAAGGGCTGCCCGGCGCGCGCCGCCAGGGGCGTGCCCAGGATCCGGCCAGCGCCGTAGTTGGCCGTGACGATGCAAAAATTCTCGTCGAGCACGATCACGCCCGCCGAGAGATTGGCCAGCAGTCGCTCCAGGTACGCCCGCGCCGTCTCGAGCTGCCGCGACCTAGTCTCGACGGCATCCCGGGCGTCGGCGAGCTGCCGGGTCATGGCATTGAACGCCTGTGGCAGCAAATTCAATTCGTCATTGCCGCCGAATTCGCGCACCGGCCGAAAATCGCCTTCGGCAACGGCCTTGGTCCCGGCCGCCAGTTCCACCAGGGGCGCGGTCATCGACCCGGCCAGCAATACGCCCGAGGCGATCGCGGCAAAGACCGCCAAGAGCAGGGTGAGTGTCAGGGTCAGCCAGTAAATCCTTTGCAGGCCCGTGCGCGCGAGGGACAACTGCTGGTATTCGCCATAGCCAGTCTGCAGGGCCTGGGCGTTGGCCGCCAACGCAGAGGGCACCGATTGCGTCAGCTGCAGAAATCGCGGCTCTTCCATGCGGATTCGCCCGCCAGCGGCTGCGCCCGGGTCGCGCGCGCCCGCGCCCAGCGGTATGGGGACGATGGCGCGGGTGCGCAGTCCGCTGACCGGTTCGATGGCAAGCTCGTCGCCCTCGATCACGGCGTAGCCGCCGGCCGCCAGCGCCGAGCGCAAGGTGCTGGGGCTGGGCAGCGTCGGCGCCAGCGTTACGCCCGGGGCACTGCTGGTCCAGATCAAGCTGCCGGCAGCACTGACGATTGCGGCTTGTTCAATGCCGTGGCGTTCGCGCAATCGCTCCAGCGTGCGCGCAGTATCGCCCGGCGCCGCTTCGGCCAGTTCCTGGGCGATCGCGCGCGCCTTGGATTTGAGTTCGTCGCGCTGACTCTCCAGCACCGCACGGCCCAAGGCCAATCCGGATTCGAGCGCCCCTTCCACCTGAACGTTGAACCAGGATTCGATCGAGCGCAGTAAAAACTGCGAGGAAACCACATACACGAGCATGCCCGGCACGACGCCCATCAGGGCGAAGGCGATGGCAAATCGGGCCATCAGGCGCGCGCCGAAGCGCTTGGCGCGCACGCGGCGCAGCAGGCGCAGGGCCAGGGCCGCCACCAGCACGAACAGCACGAACGCGATGGCCCCGTTGGCCGCCAGCAAGATGGGGTAGTTGCGCTCGAACGCCTCGGAGTTGCCGCTGGCCGAGGTGAGCACGAACAACAAGACCCCGGCCAGGGCCAGGCCGCCGATCAGGCCGTAACGAATCACGCGGGACATGGCGAAGGGCGCGGGAGGGTGGGGAAGGAGGCCCGGGCGGCCCAGCGCTAGTTGCCCGCCTCGGGCGCGAGCACCAGCGGGAACCACTCCGAGGCCAAGGTCCAGTCGCGCTCGGTGATTGCGCTAACCTGAAACGGCTTGGGCAGCATCGAAGTGTCCAGGCGCACGCGCAGCCGCGCGCGCGTATTGCCGTCGAACAAGTCCGCGTCGCCGATGCGCCATTGGGCGACGTGCCGCAGTATCGCCAGGGCCTGGTCCATCGACTCGAAAGGCTGCGCCAGTCCGCCGCGCGTGAGGCGGTACTGCCGGGTCAGTGGGCTGAAGCTCAGGCGGTACTGCACTGAATCGTCGAGCAAGCGCTTGTCAAACCAGTACCACCGGCTGCGCGACACCTCCACCTCGATGACGAAGTAGAGTGCGATGCCATGCTCGACCGCGTCACTGAGCGCCACGGGCAGTTGCAAATCGATCTGGGCATCGACGAAGGTTCCGGGATCAGCGCCGTGCCGCACGACGACCGTGCCATGGGTCACCGCAATGCGTTCGTCCGCCCGGGCCGCGCCGCCCAGCAACAGCGCGGCCGCCGCGACCGCGAGCAGAGCCGACGCCGCCCACCGGCCGACCTGCCGCACGGGGCGGGTCAGGGCGGCAAGGCACCCTGCGACGGCGCGCCTATGGGAACGATCCGATGCTCGCATTTGAGTTCAGTTCTTCTCGAGCAGCGCGTAGAAAAAGCCGTCGTGGAGCGTGGGCATGGCGCCATCGCCCCGATCCGCCCAGTCCTCACGCTGCAATCCGGCGCCCGCTACGGGCGTAGGCAGCAACTGCACCCCGTCCGGAGCGCCCACCGGCAACGCCAGGAGCCGCGCCCCCGGCTGGCGCTGGACGAAGGCACGAACCTGCCGCCGCCCTTCTTCGGCAAATACGGAGCACACGACGTAGAGCAATCTACCAGCCGGCGCCAGCAGCGGCCACAAGGCACGCAGCATTTTGGCCTGCTGCGTTGCCAAATTCGCAACATCGCCTTCCTGGCGCAACAAAACGACATCCGGATGACGGCGCACCACCCCTGATGCGGTACAGGGCGCATCCAGCAATATGCGGTGGTACTGCTCGCCCGACCAGTAGGTATCGGTCTGCAAGACATCGGCGACAAAAATCCGCAGGTTGCCAGCGGGCAGGCCCAGGCGCTTGACGTTGGCCTCGATGCGTTGCGCGCGCACCGCGCTGATTTCGACCGCGTCCAGGCGGCAATCGGCCAACTCCAACACGTGCGCGGTCTTGCCGCCTGGCGCCGCGCAGGCGTCGAGCACATGCATGCCGTCGGCAACGCCCAGCCAGGGAGCTGCCAATTGCGCGCCGGCATCCTGGACCGACACGGCACCCTGCAAAAAACCGGGAATGCGTTCCACGGGCAGCGCCTGGTGCAACCATACCGCCTGCGGTCCGACCTGGCTGGCGGCCATTGCCTTTTCGGCAAATTGCGCCAGCACGCGGGCTACGTCGGTCTGACGAACATTGACGCGCAAAACCAGCGGTGGCTCCTGCGCCTGGGCCGTCAGCATCGCCTCGGCGCGCGCGCCGCCATACTGCGCTTGCACGCGCTGCAACCACCAGGGCGGCACGTTACAGCGGCGCGCCGGATCGGCGCGGGCCTGTTGCTCGAGTGGCTCTCGTCGCCGCACAAATTCGCGCAATATGGCATTGACCAGGCCGGCGGCCCCGGCCGTGCGCGGCTGCGCGCGCGCCGCACGCACGGCCTGATCGACCAGGGTGAAATCCGAATACGAACGAACCAAGAGCTGGGTAAGGGCCACGGCGAGCAAGGCGTGCACCGCCGGGTCTGGCGGGCGATGGAGAAGGTCGCTCAGTATTGCCTCGACCAGCGCCCAACGGCGCACGGTGCTCGAGGCCAGATCGCGAACGGCCCCGCCCAGGCGCGCTGGGTCCGCGACTGCGCCGATGGCGCGCGGCTCCAGCACGGTTTCCAATGCTCTATCGAGCGACTGGCCGGCGCGCACCAGGGCCCACGCGTTGGCCGCCGGCACGAGAACATCGGCCAGGGCCGGCGCCACACCGGCGGCCTTGGGGTCAGTGCCCATCGGCGGCCGGTGGCGCCCAGCAGTCGCCAACGCGAATTGGCGTTCCGGCCAAAAATTCCTGCACCGGCAGGCGCCGGCCCCCCGCTCGCTGCAATTGCTTGATGGACAAGTGCCCCAGGCCGCACGCCACCTCGATGCCCTGCGCGCCCACGGCAAACACGGTTCCTGGCGCGATCGCACCGCCCGGCGCGGGCAGCGCCTGCGCCTCCCAGAACTTCACGTCCACACCCGCAATGCGGCCGCAGGCGCCGGGAAACGGATCGAAGGCGCGAATACGATCGGCAAGCTGCTGCGCGGGCGCGCGCCAGTCGAGCCAGGCTTCGGATTTTTCGACCTTGCGCGCGTACAGCACGCCCTCCTGCGGTTGCGCACGGCGCTGCAGGCATCCCTGCGCCAGTTCGTGCAGCGCGCGCACGATCAGTACCCCGCCGAGCTGCGCCAGCTGCTCGGTAAGGGCGCCCGCGTGGATGTGCTCGGCAATTTCGATGGACTCCATCAACAGGATAGGGCCGGTGTCCAAACCCTTTTCCATCTCCATGATGCTGATGCCCGTGTGCCGGTCACCGGCCTCGATCGCCCGCACCACCGGTGCGGCGCCGCGCCAGCGCGGCAGCAGCGATGCGTGGATGTTGATCGCAGTGATGTCCGCGCCATCGGCCATCGGCCATCCGCGGGGCAGACGCAATACCGCCTCCGGCAGCAACAGTCCGTAGGCTGCCACGACGAGCAGATCCGGCGCGGCACCGTGCAGGCGCTGCAGGTCCCGGGCTAGCTGCGGGTCCGCGTCCGCCGAGCGCAAGCGCGCCGGTGTCAGCACCTCTATGCCACGCTCCAAAGCCAGTCGCTTGACGGCGCTGGCCTGCACGCGCTGACCACGGCCAGCGGGCCGGTCGGGTTGCGACAACACGACACAGACGTCAAAGCCCCCGTCGAGAATCGCGCCAAGCGCGGTGGCCGCAAACGCCGGGGTGCCAGCAAAGGCGATGCGCATCGTGGGGCGGTACGCCGTTGGCTAGGCGCGCAGGCGCCGCTTGCGCATCTTGGCGCGCACCCGCGCCTGCTTTAGCAGCGAAAGATGCTGCACAAACACCTTGCCCTCGAGATGGTCGATTTCGTGCTGCACGCAAACGGCCAGCCGATCGGTGCAATGCAGCTCGAACGGGGCGCCGCGAACATCCTGGGCGCGCACGCGAACCTGTGACGGGCGCCGCACCTGATCGTAGATACCCGGCACGCTCAGACAGCCCTCCTCGCAGGAGACCAGTTCCGAGGAAGACCAGATGACGACCGGGTTTACGAACACCTGCAACGCATTTCTCTCCTCGGACAGGTCCATCACGATCACGCGCTGATGCACATCTACCTGGGTAGCCGCAAGCCCCACGCCGGGAGCCGCGTACATGGTTTCGCCCATATCGCGAACCAGCTGCGCGAGCGTCTCGTCGAATGTCTGCACCGGCTGGGCGATCCGATTCAGGCGCGGATCCGGGTATTCGAGTATCGTCAGAATGGCCATGGGTCTTTGGTCAATCGATAGAAAAGACGGCGAATAGCCCCTTACGGGGACACAACCGTCCATAAAGATCCGTTGCGACCGCGGCCTGTTCGGTGGAAAATTTCGGCTCCGGGTCGCCATGGCGGCGCCTTGGCGCGAGGGGCGCTTGCGCTGCGGAACATTTCGATGAAGGCCCAAACAAACATGACGATCGCCTGCGCATTTTCCCACACGGCCACGAACGCAATGGCCCGGCCTCCCCGAGACACCGCCTGCGAGTCTAGCGTTGCCGGCGGCGGGGCGGGCGCCAGCCGCAATCGGCGCGCCGCGGCGCGCGCTCTGCCCCTGCTGTTGGCGTTGGCCGCCGGCACGATCGCTGCGCTGCCCGATCGCGTTGCCGCCGCGGAGCGCTACCCCGTAACCCCGGGCCAGCGCGAAACTGCCGAAAAAGTAGCTGCCGGCGGCGTTGCACTGTCCGACCTCGCGGCCAATGCGCCCGAAAGCTATTCGGTTCAACGCGGCGATACGCTCTGGGCCATTGCCGCGCTATATCTCAAATCGCCCTGGCGCTGGCCTGAATTGTGGGGCATGAACCAGACGCAAGTTCATAACCCGCACCTCATCTATCCGGGTCAGACCCTGATCCTGGTCCGCAATGCGCAGGGGCAGGCCCGCCTGCAGGTGGCCGGCCCGGGGCAGGAGGCCGTTTCGGCCCCCGCGGTCGCCGCGGATACCGCTGTGGCGGCGCCAGCGGGCGCCGAGGGCGTGGCGCCAACGGCGCCACCGTCCCCGCAAGCGCTTGCCACCGTGAAACTGCGCCCCCAGGTGCGCGATCTGGGCGCCAATACGGCCGAAGCGATCGCCAGCATTCCCAACAACCTGATCGAACCCTTCCTTGCGCGTCCCATGGTGGTCGCGGCAGAAGAACTCGACAAGTACCCACGCATCGTGGCCACGCCGGAGGATCGGCTCTACCTGGGCGCTGGCGACGTCGCCTATGCCCGCGGTATTACCGATGAGGCGGCCGATACCTATCATGTCTTTCGTCCGGCCAGAGCCTTGTTCGACCCCGATGACGTCGCGCGCCGCACGCCGGTGGCGTACGAGGCCGTCTACCTGGGCACGGCACGCGTGACCAAGCGCGGAGCCAACGTGACCACCATGACGATTGCCGATAGCAGCCAGGAAGTCGGTGTTGGCGATCGCCTGGTGCCGATCACGCGCCAGGAGCTTATCCGCTACGTGCCGCGCCGCTCGCCCGGCGAGATCGCGGGGCGCATCCTCTCCGTGTACAACGGCGTGGCCTCGGTGGGTGCCGGCGATATCGTTACCCTCAACCGGGGACGCAAGGATGGCCTGGAGATCGGCACGGTGCTTGCGGTACTGCGCAACGGCAGAACGATCGTCGATCACACCGGGCCGCATACCGAGGACGTCAAGTTGCCCGATGAGAACATCGGCCAGGTCTTCGTATTCCGCCTCTTCGATGGGATTTCCTACGCGCTGCTGGTGTCGGCTACCGGCCCGGTCCAGGTCGGCGATCGCGTTTCCCAACCCGACGCGATTCCGGTCCCGGTCACCCAGGTTGGCGCCGCGCCGGCGCCGTAAACCGGCGCGCACGGCGCGGGCGCGCCGTGCGGGTATTGCATGGCTGTCGATGAGCGGGCCGCCTGGCTGCGACTGGTGTTGACACCGGGCCTTGCACGAGACGCTATCCTGGCTCGATGCCGGGTCGCAGCGCTCCATTGTGTGTCTGGCCGACGCCGATTACCGCGCGCGCCTGCTCGATCTTTCGGACCCACCCATCGTTTTGTACGCCCACGGTCGACGCGAATTGCTGGCTCAGCCGGCGCTGGCGATCGTTGGCAGCCGCAATGCCACGCGCCAGGGCGCCCAGAACGCTTCGTCCTTCGCCGCCCATCTGGGGCGTGCCGGTCTTTGCATCGTCAGCGGCCTGGCCAGGGGCATCGACGCGGCCGCGCACGAGGGCGCGCTGGCCTCCGGCAGCAGCACGATCGCCATCCTCGGAACGGGCATCGACATCGTCTATCCCAGAGCCAATGGCGCCCTGCACGCACGCATCGCGCAACATGGCCTGTTGCTGTCGGAGTTTGCCGTCGGCACGCCCGCGGTCGCGCACCACTTCCCGCGCCGCAACCGCCTGATTGCCGCGCTGTCGCGCGGCGTCCTGGTGGTCGAGGCGGCAGTGCATTCGGGATCGCTGATCAGCGCCCGCTTGGCCGCCGATCTCGGGCGCGATGTCCTTGCAATCCCGGGTTCGATCCATTCGCCCCTTGCGCGCGGTTGTCATCGCCTCATTCGCGATGGCGCGACGCTGGTGGAGTGCGCCCAGGACGTGCTGGAACAATTGCAGATTGCCGCTCCCCCCGCGAGCGCACTCGTGGCAACGCCGGACCCTGATGGGCCGCTCGACGAAGGCGACCGCGCGGTGCTCCTGGCACTGGGGCACGATCCGGTCGACATGGACACGCTCGTGCAAGGTGTCGGGCAGCATGCCGGCACGATCGCCGCCAGCCTGCTGGGCCTGGAGCTTGCGCGCCGCGGCGAGCGCCTGCCGGGCAATCGCTACCAGCGCCTGCGCTAAGGTAAACACCACGCACGCGCCGGCAATCGGCCGATTGCAAGATCCGCCGCGGGGCGTTACAGTGCGGCCATCCATGTTTGATGTCCTCGTCTACCTGTACGAGAACTACGGCGCCTTCGAGGCTTGCGCGGACGCCAGCGCCCTCAGTCGCTGCCTCGCCGACGCCGGATTTGATGACGACGAAATCCGCGAAGCGCTTGCCTGGTTGCAGGGGCTGGCGCAAATCGTGGAGGAGGTCGACCCGGTGCGCCTGGACAACAGCACCGGCGTGCGCATCTACACCGCAGCCGAGATACGCCACCTGGGTTCCCCGGCCATCGGTTTCCTGATGTATCTGGACTCGGCCGCGCAGATCAGCGCACGCCAACGCGAGATCGTCGTGGAGCGCGCCCTGGCCATCCCCGACTCTCCGCTTTCCGTCGCCACCATGAAGATCATCGTCCTGATGGTTCTCTGGAGCCATTCGGCCGACGTCGACTTCCTCCTTCTCGAGGAATTGCTGGACGACAACGAACAGCTGCCCATGCACTGAGGAAAGCCAGCGCACACCGCCCGGCCGTGCGCGGCGTGCAACGTTTTCGTTTCGTTGTTATCCTGAAAAAAGGAGGTCGGCCGCGCGCCGGCGCCGAAAAGGGCATCGCACTGCGCTTGGCGGACCAAACCGCGACCGCACCGATAACAGTGAAATACGGCATTTCGAGTCCGCCGCAACACCGCACGCCGGGAATCCATGAGCAAGAAAACCCTGATCATTGCCGAAAAGCCATCGGTGGCCGCGGACATTGCGCGCGCCCTGGGGGGATTCGCCAAGCAGCAGGATTATTTCGAGAGTGATGAGTACGTGCTCTCCTCGGCGGTCGGCCACCTGCTGGAGTTGCACGAGCCCGAGGAATATGAGGTCAAGCGCGGCAAGTGGAGCTTTGCCCACCTGCCGGTGATCCCGCCCGAATTCGCTTTGCGGCCCATTGAACGTTCCGAGGCCCGGCTCAAGGTTCTGGCAAAGCTCATCAAGCGCAAGGACGTCGATGGCTTGATCAACGCCTGCGACGCGGGTCGGGAAGGCGAACTGATCTTCCGCTACATTGCCCAGCATACCGGCGCGCGCCAGCCGATCCAGCGCCTGTGGTTGCAGTCGATGACCCCTGCCGCGATCCGCGATGCCTTCGCGGCCTTGCGGTCGGACCAGGCGATGCGGCCGCTGGCCGACGCCGCACGCTGCCGCTCCGAGGCCGACTGGCTCATCGGCATCAACGGCACGCGCGCCATGACGGCCTTCAACAGCAAGGATGGCGGCTTTTTTCTGACGACCGTGGGGCGGGTGCAGACGCCGACCCTGGCGATCGTTGTCGAGCGCGAGGATCGGATCCGCAAGTTCGTCGCGCGGTCCTACTGGGAGGTGCGCGCCAGCTTCGGCGCCAAGGCCGGGGCCTACGAGGGGCGCTGGTTCGACCCGGCGTTCAAGAAGTCCGATGACGATACGGAGGCTAGGGCCGAGCGGCTCTGGAACGCCGCAGCCGCCGAGGCGATCGTCGCCGAATGCCGCGGCAAGACCGGCGCCGTCAGCGAGGAAGCAAAGCCCAGCTCACAGCTTTCCCCGCTGCTCTTTGACCTTACCTCCTTGCAGCGCGAAGCCAACGGGCGCTTCGGATTTTCCGCCAAGACCACGTTGTCCCTGGCCCAGGCACTGTACGAGCGGCACAAGGCATTGACCTATCCGCGCACCGACGCACGCGCCCTGCCGCAGGACTATATTGCGGTGGTTCAGAACACGCTGCAGCTCATGGTCGGCACCCCGGCGGGCCGGCGTGGGGGCGGCACCCCCGGAATGCCCGAATACGCGCCCCACGCCGCACGCATCCTCGAAAAGGGCTGGGTGCGCCCGAACAAGCGCATCTTTGACGACACCAAGATCTCGGATCACTTCGCGATCGTCCCCACCCTGCAGGCACCCGGCGCCTTGTCGGAGGCGGAACAGAAGATCTACGATTTGGTAGTGCGGCGTTTCCTGGCCGTGTTCCATCCGGCCGCCGAATACCTCGTGACCACCCGCATCACGCAGGTCCAGGGGCATGCATTCAAGACCGAAGGCAAGGTGCTCGTCGAGCCCGGATGGCTTTCCGTGTACGGACGCGAGGCGCAGGTCGAGCAGGCCTCGCTGGTTGCCGTCGAGCCCGGCGAGCGCGTGCCAACGATCGCCATCGAGGCGGCGGGACTGCAGACCAAGCCGCCGGCGCGCTACACAGAGGCGACCTTGCTCTCGGCAATGGAAGGGGCGGGCAAACTCGTGGACGACGACGAGTTGCGTGCGGCCATGGCCGGCAAGGGCCTGGGTACGCCGGCAACGCGTTCGGCCATCATCGAGGGCCTCATCGCCGAGCGCTATCTCGTGCGCGACGGCCGCGAACTGCATCCAACCGCCAAGGCATTCCAACTCATGACCTTGCTGCGCGGCTTGGGCATCGACGAGCTGACCGCGCCGGAGTTGACCGGGGAATGGGAACACCGCCTCGCACTCATGGAACACGGTGAATTGGAGCGCGACGCCTTCATGCGGGATATCGCGCAGATGACGCAACGCATGGTCGAGCGCGCCAAGAGCTACGAATCGGACACGGTTCCGGGCGATTACGCGACCCTGAAGACGCCCTGCCCCAAATGCGGCGGGACCGTGCAGGAGAACTATCGGCGTTTTGCCTGCCTGCAATGCGATTTTTCCCTGCCCAAGCATCCGGGCAGCCGGACCTTCGAGATTGACGAGGTCGAACAGTTGCTCAGTGCGCGCAATATCGGGCCGTTGACCGGATTTCGCAGCAAGATGGGACGGCCCTTCGCCGCGGCGCTGAAGATCTCCCCCGAGTTCAAGCTGGAGTTCGACTTTGGCAATGCCGGGGCCGACGAGGACGGTGCGGAGATCGATTTCAGCGGCCTCACGCCTCTGGGTCCTTGCCCCAAGTGCGGCGCGCAGGTCTATGAGCAACCCATGGCCTACGTGTGCGAAAAATCGGTCGGCGCCGGACGCAGCTGCGATTTTCGATCCGGCCGGGTGATCCTGCAGCAGGCCATCGAGGCCGAGCAGATGCGCAAGCTGCTGGATTCCGGACGCACGGATCTTCTGCGCGGGTTCGTCTCCAACCGCACGCGGCGCAAGTTCGCGGCCTTCCTGGTACGCAAGCCCGACGGCTCGACGGGCTTTGAATTTGAAGCGCGTCCGGCAAAGGCTGCGGCGGGCCGGGTTGAGGGGCCGCCGGGCAAACCGGACGCGGCGCCGGCGCGGGCGGCCAAATCCACGGCCGCCACCAAGCCTGAGGCAACGGCCACGAAAGCCGCGCCCGGCCGCACCGCAAAGAGCCCTGCGCCGGCTCGTCCAGCGCCCGCGGCCAAGCGGGCGAGCGCAACCGTAGAGACAGCGGCCAAGCGCGCCCCTGCCGCCAGGGCCGCCAAGAAGGCCCCTGCCAAATCCGCAAGCAAGACCAGCGCCCGTCCTGCTGCCAAGGCCAGTACCCGGCGCCGCTAATTTGTGAATATTCGACACGCTCTTGACCCATGGCGCGGGGCCGCGCATCGTTGGGCGCATGTCCCTGCAGCCCGCACCGAGCCTAGAGGAAATGCCGCCGGGTCCGGCGCTGGCCGTGCGCGCCAGCGCCTCGGTGACCGTGCTCACCTTCGAGGAGCTGACCCGGCAGTTGCGAGCGCTGCAACCGCCGCCGGCCTATCGTCTGAGCCTGGACAGCGGTGTCGAATACAAGAACGTGCGGCAGGCATTGGCAAATCCGCACGCCACGCGCCTGGAAACCTGGCGCAAGTTGCTGCACAGCATGCGCATCCGCATGGTCGCGGCACGCTGCGTCGAAGACGTCATCTGGCCGGGGGAGCAGACGCTGCTCATCGGTTTTGGCAACGAGGCAAGCGCCCTGGTCGAACCGCGGCGCACCCTCAGCTTGCGCGAGTGGCGCCTGCGTGCCGGCTGGAGCCGACGCGCGCTTGCGCGGCACGCCGGGGTGGCGGTCGACACGGTGACCTCGGTCGAAGACGGTCGCGGAATGCTCTGCAAGCTCGCGCGCCTGTGCCATCCCCTGGGCCTGCAGCTGCTGCTCGCACTGCCGCCCGCGCACGATTGCCTGGAGAGTTTGTGGCGCGAGCGCGCGCCGCGTTGTCTGGATGAACCGGCCCAGTACCCACGCCCTCAACGACGAAAATTGCGGAACCGTCGCGGTGCGTTGGGGGGTTAAAGCAAGGCGTCGCCCCGGCCTTGGCGGGCAACGACGATCGGCCTATATCAGCGCCAACATCGCGTCGGCGGCGGATAGCGCGCGCAACAGCGCCTTGTTGGCAATGTCTGCGTCCACGGTTTCGATTGCGCCGGCGCCCCCGGGCACTTGGCCCAACTCCATGCGGCAGACCTGTTGCAACCAGGGCGCGTATGGACCGCTCGCGGTGACCAGCGCGTCGGTTACCGGCGCCGGCAGGTTGGCTGCGCTCATCAATTCGGGCAGGGGCTGGCCCGTGATCTTGTCGAGCAGGGAAAAGGCGCCCACGACAAAGCATTCATCGGCCTCGGCTCGCTGACCCCCGGTGCCCAGGCACAGGTTCTCCATGCAATAGCCGCGCACCAGCGTTGTGAAGATCAGCGGTGCGAATCGCTTGTCCTTGTTCGAGACCGCAAGAATCAGCACCAACCATTTGACCAGCCGCTGGTACCCAATGGCAATGACCGCCTGGCGCAGGGAGGCCGTTGGCGCGCCACGACGGTAGGCCACGCTGTTGGCCAGCGTAAGAAGCAGGTAGGCCAACACCGGCTCGGCCTCAAAAACGCGCTCGAGGGTGCGAATCTCGGCATCGGCCCGGATCAGGCGAACGAGTTCGAAGATCGCTCGTTGCGACGGCGAGAGCTCGGAGCCCGCGGGCGGCGTCTCGGCCACGGGCCACCCCACGAGCGCGTGCGCGCCGGCGGCATACGCGGCTTGCGCCTGGGCGGTGGATTGCGAGTCCAGGGCCAATACCGGTATGCCGGCCCATTGCGCGCAGGAGGACGGGCCAACGAGGTATTGAAAAAACTGCAAGCGCTCGCGGGAAAGTTTGTTCTCGTCCAAACGCAGCGCCTGGCGCACGCCCTGGCGGCGCGACGCAAAGAGGGTGCGCACGCGGGCGTCGTCTTGCAGATCGGCAGCGGCAACCTCCAGCAGGACGTTGCGCGGGGCCGACCACTGCGCCATCGCCGCGTCGATCGAATGGGCTGGCGGCGCGAGCAGCACAAGCCCGCGGGGGAAGGGCAATGCATCGTCGGCCACGAATCCACGAACCACGCTCTCGAGCAAGGCGCTCGCCGAAACCGGCGTCAGGCCCACCCGCGCTTGCAAGTCCAGGCGCACCCCGCTGGGCCGCTGATCGCGCCCGACGAGCACCTGCCAGTGCAACGCCACCGAGTCAAGCGCAATGGGCTCCGCCACGGCTTCCGTACCGGAACCGTCCCGCTCGGACTGGGTCGTTCGATCAAACAATATGCAACTCCGCAGATCAATTCGCCGGGTCGCTTGCGCGCCCGGCGACAAAATCACCAGCCTAGGCTACCCGGCGATCTGCGCGACAGTTGCCCGAGAAGAGGGGTGTCCACACGCCAGTTATGGATGGTGCATCGTGCGAGAATTGACGCTTTCGCCCGTCAATTTCGCAAATGGCGCCGTACGCCGCAACAATTGCCCTATCCGCAGTCCTGTTGTTCCTGGTCCAGCCCATCATCGCCAAGCAGATTCTGCCGTGGTTCGGGGGCAGCGCCGGGGTATGGTCGGTGTGCATGGTTTTTTTCCAGTCGACCCTGCTTGCCGGCTACGCGTATGCCCACTTCTCCTCGCGCCGCCTGCCCGCGCGCCTGCAATTTCGCGTGCACGTGCTGCTGCTGGGAGCGAGCTTGCTGCTGCTGCCGATCATCCCCAGCGTCTCGTTCAAGCCGGTCGGCGGCCAGGATGCGGCCACCTCGATATTGCTGGTGTTGCTGGTAACGATCGGGCTGCCCTATTTCCTGTTGTCGTCCACCGGGCCGCTGCTGCAAGCGTGGATCGCGCATCGATTCCCGGCGCGCAGTGTGTACCGCATGTTTGCGCTCTCGAATCTGGGTTCGCTGCTGGGGCTGGTCGCCTTTCCCTTTGTGATAGAACCCGTGCTCGGCGCGAATGCGCAGGCCTGGTGCTGGAGTCTGCTGTACCTGCTGTTTGTCGCCGGGTGCGCCTGGGCGGCCTACCAAAATCGCAACGCTGAACCGTCTGCGCAAGCGAACGCCAGCACGGCCGACGCTGGCCCGCCCGCAGTCGCACCGACCGGCGCAGTCCCGGCCGGCTCGGCCGGGATCTGGCTGGGCCTGTCCGGGTTGGGCGTGATCCTGCTCCTTGGGGCAACCAATCAATTGCTGCAGAACGTGGCCTCGGTACCCTTCCTGTGGGTGGTTCCGCTGGCCCTGTACCTGCTCAGTTTCGCGCTGGTCTTTGAGGGGCGGGCAGGGCGCGGCTGGTACGACCCGCGCTGGGGCGTGCCCGCAGCGCTACTGGTCGCGATCTTGATGGCCGCCGGCCTGTCGGCCAACAACGGCGTGCTCGACGTCAACCTGGCGGTGCCGCTGTATTGCGCGGGGCTTTTTCTAGCTTGCCTGTTCTGCCATGGCGAGCTTGCCGCGCGCAAGCCGCCGAGCGCCGATCTCACGCGCTTTTACCTCATGATCTCCATCGGCGGCGCCATGGGCGGCATCTTTGTCGGCCTGATCGCACCGCGGATCTTTGCCTCCCTGTACGAATTGCCCTTGGCCCTTTTCTTCGTCGCCGTGGCGGCATTTTTTGCCGTGTGGCAGCGCCCGGGACTCGGCCCACGCTGGTCGGCGGCGCTGGCCCTTGCCTCCTTGGGCGCGGCCGGTGCCGTCGGCTGGGCCGACTGGCACTACGCGCGCTTTCTCGATCGCGACCTGATCGTCATGGAGCGCAACTTTTACGGAACGCTGCGAGTGCGCGAGATTGACGATGGCCCAGTGCGACTGCGTCGCTTGTTGCACGGCGTGATCCTGCACGGCGAACAGCAGACCAGTGGACCCGAACAAAACCAGCCCGGTTCCTACTACTCCCACACCTCGGGCGTGGGGCTGGCGATCGCGCGCGCCCAGCAAGAAAAGGCAGCGGTGCGGCTGGGCGTCATCGGCCTGGGCGTGGGTACCTTGGCGTCGTACGGGCGCATGCACGACAGCGTCCGCTTTTATGAACTGGACCGCGACGTCGTACAACTGGCCAACAGCCGTTTTACCTACTTGCGCTCGAGTCCGGCGCGGGTGGAAGTGGCGCTGGGCGATGCGCGCATTTCCCTGGAGCGAGAGTTGGCGCTGGGCCAGCCGCAGCAGTTCGACGTGCTGGCCGTCGATGCATTTTCCAGCGACTCGATCCCGGTGCATCTACTAACGCGCGAGGCAATTCTTTTCTACCGGCGCCATATGGCCCCTGGCGGCCTGATCGCCCTGCACATTTCCAACCGCTTTCTGGATCTGCAGCCGGTGCTGGCCAACATTGCCGCCGATCTGGCGCTGGGAAGCTGCCTGGTCGACGACGCAATTGCCGACAGCGCCAGCAATGCCAGCAGCAGCGAATGGGTGCTGATCGCCGCGGATCCGCAGAGCCTGCGCGCCGGCGCCATCGGCGAGCGCTGTACGCCGCTGCACGAAAAGCCCGGCGTCGGCGTATGGACCGATGGCTACAACAATCTGCGCGACGTCATGAAGACCTCGCCCGCGCAGGCGATCGCCCGCCTTATTGAGTCCTGGCGCGAGCAGTAGCCCGCCACCTGCGCTTGCGCGCAGCGCTTCTGCGATACTTGCGACCCTGCGCAAACTTCGCGGCGCAGGTACCCAAGTTCACCAACCCTGGACCCCGAAGCCTCGCTCCATGCCCAAAACGACTTCCAAGACCCTTGCAAAGCCGGCGCGCGCAAGGACGCCTGCGACCCCACGCAAAACCGCCGCGCCCGCGCCGCCGGCCGCAAAGCGTGACGCGGCACCCAAGCGCGTTGCGCCACCCAATCCCCGGGCCAAGATCATTGTGCGCAACTCGGCGATCCACGGTCGCGGCGTCTACGCCGCGCGCCCGCTGCGCAAAGGCGAGCGCATCATCGAATACACGGGACAGATCATTTCTTGGAAGGAAGCGGACCGGCGCCCACCGTCGGATCCGGACGATCCGCTGCATACCTTCCTGTTCTCCCTGAGTGACGGCAAGCGCGTGATCGACGCCAGCCAGGGTGGCAACGATGCGCGCTGGATCAATCACTCCTGCGACCCCAACTGCGAGACGGAAGAGACGGATTCCGGACGCGTCTACATCGAAGCGCTGCGTGGCATCGCCAAGGGCGAGGAGTTGCACTACGACTACTGCCTGATCATCGACGAAAAACTTACCAAGAAGCTGCAACGGCAATACCAATGCCTGTGCGGGGCGCCCAAATGCCGCGGAACCATGCTGGCGAAGAAGAAGAAAAAGAAGAAAAAGTAGGCGTGCCGCGCGCGCCTGGGCGGCCCCCGGCTCCGCGCGGGTGGCCCGACCTACTGCGGGCGGCGCGCCGGCGGGCGGTTGTCCAGGGACATGGCCGCCAGAAACAGCACCCGGACCGATTCGAGCACCATCCAGGCCAGCAAGGTTGCGCACAGCGTACGCAGGGTGGCAAACACCAAGGACTGCACGTTGCCAATGCTGGCGCCATACAGCCATTCGAAGACGATTCCTGCAGCGAGCGCAAACTTGAACATCAGAGAACCCCTGGTCGTACCGGGAGAATCGGCAGACCGTTGGAAAACTTAAACCGCGCCACGCAAGCGGCACGAACCGGTGCTTTCTGGCCCGCCGGTGCGCCTTGGCCGTGGCCCGGGCTATCCCATGACATTGATTAGCGTTCAAGGCGCTGAGCTTGCCTTTGGCATGACACCATTGCTGGATGCGGCATCGCTGACGGTTCTGGAGGGCGAGCGCATCGGCTTCATTGGGCGCAACGGCAGCGGCAAGTCCTCGCTGCTGGGCGCCATAGCCGGGCGGGTCGCGCTCGACGATGGCGAGGTTCGCCTGCGCGATGGTCTTACTCTTTGCCTGGTCGAACAGGAGCCTGCGCTGCCCGACGCGCAGAATCTGCGCGACAGTCTGCTGGCGCGCGCGGGCTACACGCCCGGACTGCCCGGGGATTCGGCCGATGCCGAGCCGTGGGCCGGTGCTGCCCGCCTGCCGGAGCTGCTGCAGCGCTTTGCTCTGGACCCGAAAAAGGATCCGCGCCAATGCTCGGGCGGCGAGCGCAAGCGTGCGGCCCTGGCGCTCGCGTTCGCCCTACAACCTGCGGTGCTGCTGCTGGACGAGCCCACCAATCACCTGGACCTGGATGGGATCGAGACGCTCGAGTCCTTGTTGCTCGAGGAACAGCGCGGTCAGCGTTCGGCAATCGTGATCACCCACGACCGGCAATTCCTGGATCGGGTCGCCACGCGCATCATCGAACTGGATCGCGGCATCCTGCGCTCCTATCCCGGCGATTTTGCCGGCTACGAAGCGCGCAAAGCGCTTGCGCTGCAGGCCGAGGAGCTGGAGCGCCGGCGCTTTGACCGTTTCTGGCAGCAGGAGGAAGTCTGGATTCGCAAAGGAATTGAAGCGCGCCGCACGCGCAACGAGGGGCGCGTGCGCCGGCTCGAACGCCTGCGCAAGGAGCGCAGCGAACGGCGCGACCGTCTGGGCGCAGTCGACATGCGGGTCGCACCGGCCGAGCGCTCCGGTCGGATCGTTGCCGAACTCGAAGAGGTGCGCAAGAGCTTTGGCGGCCGCTCGCTCATTGCCGGCCTTTCCCTGCGCTTGATGCGCGGCGATCGCCTGGCGCTGATCGGGCCAAACGGCGCAGGAAAGAGCACCCTGATCAAACTCCTCCTGGGGCAGCTCGAGCCCGATACGGGCACGGTACGGCGCGGCACCCGCCTTGCCGTCGCCTATTTCGATCAGCAACGCGCGGCGCTTGATCCGGACAAGACGCTGTTGGAGACGATCGCACCCGGATCGGATTGGATCGAGGTCGAGGGCACGCGCAAGCACGCGGTGGCCTACCTGGGCGACTTTCTATTTCCGCCGCGGCGTGCCGAGGCGCCGGTGCGCACTTTATCCGGTGGCGAGCGCAACCGCCTTTTGCTGGCGCGCCTGTTTGCCCAATCGGCCAACTTGCTGGTGCTGGATGAACCCACCAACGATCTGGACATGGAGACGCTGGAGCTGCTCGAGGCCACGCTCGCTGACTACGAAGGCACCTTGCTGCTGGTGTCGCACGACCGGCGCTTCTTGGACAACCTGGCCACGCAGTGCCTGGTGGCCGAGGGTGCCGGCAAATGGCAGGAATACGTCGGTGGTTATAGCGATTGGGTGCGCCAGAGGGCCCGTGTACCAACGCCGGCGTCGACCGCCAGCGTCGGCGCCCGTGTGCCCCGGTCGAGCGGGAACCGTGCGTCCTTATCCCGATCCACCAAACTCGGCTTTCAGGAGCGCCGCGAACTGACGGCGCTGCCGGAGCAAATCGCCGCGCTCGAGAAGGAGCAGGCGCAGCTGCACGCCCGCATGGCCGAAGCCGATTACCACCGCCAGGGGCCAGAGCAAATGCGCGCGGACCGCGCGCGCCTGCAGGCCCTGGAGGCGGACCTGGAGCGCATGCTGCAGCGCTGGGTGGAGCTGGGCGAACGCGAATCCGGCTAGTGGTCCGGCCCGGACGTCGCACGCGCGCCGGGCCAAGTCATCACAGCGCAGCCAACTCCTCGAGCAGGCCCTGGGTGGACAAGATCTCGGGCAGCAGGTGCGCGCCTCCGCGGGCGTCGTACAGCACGTACATGGGCACACCGCTGCGCGAGAATCGCGCCAGTTCGCGGGTGATCGCCTCGTCGCGGCGCGTCCAGTCCGCCTGCAGGCGGACCACGCCGTGCGCAAGAAAGGCCTGCTCGACATGCGCATCGTGCAATACGAGGCGCTTGTTGGCCTGGCAGGTGATGCACCAGGCGGCAGTGAAGTCGACGAACACCGGCCGGCCCTGGACCAGCGCCAGGCGCTGCGCCTCTTGGGACCAGGCCCCCCAATCAGCGCCGGCCTGGGCCTGCGGTAGATGCTCGGCGGGCTGCGCCGCCGAACGGGCCAGCGGAACCGCCGTCAAAACGGCCGCCAGCGCAGCGGCCGCAGCCAGCCAGGCAAAGCGCGGCGCGCCGCGCTGCGCCAGGCCCAGGGACCAGGCAAAAAGACCCAACCCGACCAGCACCAGCAGCATCCAGGCAGTGGCGTCGATATCAATCTGCTGGCCCAGAACCCAGAAGAGCCACACGCAGGTCAGAAACATCGGGAAGGCCATGATCTGCTTGAGCCGCTCCATCCACGCCCCCGGACGGGGCAGGCGCCGCAGCAAGGACGGGGCCAGTGTGAGCATTACGTAGGGCGCTGCCATGCCGGCGCCCAGAACGGCAAATACCAGCAGGGCCAGGGGCCCGGACTGCGTCGCGGCGTAGCCCAGGGCCGCCCCCATGAAGGGCGCGGTGCACGGCGAGGCCACGACCGCAGCCAGAATCCCGGTGGCAAAACTGGCGCGCAGACCGTGTCCATCCAGGGCTTGCGCAGCGCGCGAATTGGCCAGACCCGCGCCCAGCGTGAACTCGAAAGTGCCCAGCAGGTTCAGGCCGATGAGGAAGAAAAGGGCAATGAGCGCGGCGATGAACAGCGGCGATTGCAACTGAAAACCCCAGCCGATTTGCGCCCCGGCCGCACGCAAGGCGAGCAGCAAGCCCGCGAGCAACAAGAAACTCGCCACGACACCCACCGCATACGCCATGCCGTGTGCGCGCATGCGGGCCGGCTCCTCGCCACGGTGCTGGACCAGCCCGATCAGCTTTAGGGACAGCACGGGAAATACACAGGGCATGAGATTGAGGATGAGCCCGCCCAGGAAGGCTCCGGCAAGGGCCAGCAAGGTTGCGCTCGCGCCCGGCGCCGTGGGCGCAGGTACCGCGGGCGCTGCGGCGGCCGCCACCGGTGCTGCGGCGCTCGCGTCGGCAAGCGGTGCCGGTCGGGACGCGTCGGCCGCAATCAGCGCGGGCGTCGCGCCGGAAACGCGCGAGATCGGCACCTCGATCTGCCCGGCCCACGCTCCTGCGCTGCCTGCGATGCCGGGCCCGCCATCGGCCACCAGCACCCCGCGTAATGCCGTAAAGGCCGCATCGACCGGAGTGGACAAGGCCAGCGTCAGTTGCGCATGGCGCCCGCGGATAGCCAGCGGTTGGTCCGCGGCCGCAACAATGCGCCCGGCTTCCAGGGGAAAGAATTCGAGCTTGTGCGGAACCAAGTTGCCCGGCAGCGCAAATTCGAGTTCGGCCCGGTTACCTTGGATGCGCGCGCGCGCTTGGGACAGGACGAGCGCTGCGGGGACGCGCTGGCGCGCCGCGGCGAATTCGGCCGCTGCGACGCCTGGGTGCACGTCGGCGGCGGCAACCACCGGCAAGCGCAGGGACAAATCCGCCGATCCGGGAATGCACAAGTCATTGCAAACCAGCCAATCGGCATGCAGCGCAAAGCGCGCGTGCGCGCCGACCCGCTCGCTATCGGCAACGTGCACGCGAACCGGCAGGAGGGTGTCGCCCTCGTATCCGTAATTGGCAAGATTGCCCACCGCAAGTCGCTGGGGCACCGGCCATTCGACGGGGCCGGCACTGTACCCCGGCGCCAGCGTCCAGCGCACTTGCGTGGGCAGCCCGGCATCGCCGGGCACGACCCAATAGGTATGCCAGTGCGGCGCGTGGCGCAGGCGCAAGCCCAGGATGGCGCTCGCGCCGGGCGCAACCGCGTCGTCCTGGGCGATGAGTTCGGCGCGCACATACTCGGCGGTCGGATCGACCGGCGCCGCCCAGGCCGCACCAAGGCCCGTCAGCAGGGGCAGGAGCAGCGCACAGGGCCGCGTGGCCCGCAGACCGCGCAGCAGCGCCTTGCGCAGCCGGCAAACGAGGGGGTGGGAACCGAGAACGAATCGCATCGGATGGCTGTTTTTCCGGTTATTCGAGGAGCCGGCGGCCGGCGCGCACGCGGGCGGACAAATCTGAGCTTGGACAGCGGCGCCAGCGCCAAGTTTCGCACGCCAGGGCGCCACTCCGGGCGCGTCGTGCGGACCGCGCCGGGCAACAGTAGACTCCCGGGTATCGCGAGCACAGCGGGCTTCGAGGAGACGGGATTGCGCGTACTGATCGTGGAAGATGATCCGGCCCTTGGCCCATCGACGGCGCGCGGATTGGAACTCGAGGGCTTTGCCGTCGACTGGCGCACCGACGGCACCAGCGCAAACGCGGCGCTGGTGGCGCAAAAATACGATGCCATCGTGCTGGATCTGGGTTTGCCCGGTATTCCCGGCGAGGATCTGCTGCGCTCCTGGCGTGAGCGCTCGGATTTCACGCCGGTTTTGATCCTCACCGCGCGCGGATTTGTCCTGGACCGCGTGCGCTTGCTCAACCTGGGCGCCGATGATTACCTGGTCAAACCCTTCGATTTGCTCGAACTAAGCGCCCGCCTGCGCGCTCTGGTGCGCCGGCAAGGCGGCAAGGAAGACGTTTTGCTCGAATGCGGGCCCCTGTTGCTATCGCGCAGCGAGCACGTGGCGGTGTGGGACGGCACGCGCGTCGAACTGACCAAGCGTGAATACCGGATACTCGATACCCTGCTGCGCAATCGCGATCGCGTGCTCAGCCGCAAACAGCTCGAAGAGGCCCTGTATGGGTGGGGCGAGGAAGTCGAGAGCAATGCCATCGAAGTGCACGTGCACAACCTGCGGCGCAAGCTCGCGCGCGGCCTGATCGAGACCGTGCGCGGTGCCGGATATCGCCTCAATGCCAACGTCCAGCCTGACTGAACCGGGCAGCTGGTCGCTGCGCCAGCGCGTATTGCTGGTGACGGTCAGCGTGACGGCGGCTGCCTGGCTGGCGGGCGGTGCCGCGATGTTCCTGGTGGCACGCCACGTCAGCGATTCGCTTTTTGATCAGCGCCTGCGTGACATCGCCAGCGCCGTGCTGACCTTCGCCGACCACGAGATCAGCGAGCTGCAGGCCAGTGGCGGCGATATCGTCCACCTGGAAGGCGCCAGGACCCTGGGCGTGCGCTACCGCTACCAGATCTGGTCCCAGGATGGCGAGTTGCTGCTGGTCAGCGTCGGCACCGGGCGCGCGCCTTTCGTGCCCACCGGCAACCCCGGTTACTCCGACCAGGTGATCGATGGCGTGCCCATGCGCGTCATCGTCTTGCCCTCCGACGATGGCAGCAAGCTGCTCGAGGTTGCCGAGCCCCTGTCCGCGCGCTCGGCCGGTGTCGATCCCGGCCTGGCCCTCTTGATGTTGCCGCTGGCCCTTTCGCTGGCTGTGCTCATCGGGGTCGGCGCCTGGCTGATCCGCCGCGCCACGCGCGCGCTGGGCGAGTCGGCGCAGGAGGTGCGCGAACGCTCGCCCGATGACCTGCGCCCGCTGGTCATCTCCGAACCGCCGGACGAGCTCACGCCGATCATTGCCGCCATCAATTCGCTTTTTGCGCGCATCGAGAACGCGCTTTCCGCGGAACGCAAGTTCACCTCCGCGGCCGCTCACGAGCTGCGCACGCCACTGGCGGCCATCAAGATCCAGGCACAGGTGGCCCTGCTCACGCGCAATGACCAGGAACGGCGCCTTGCCCTGGAGCGTTTGATGCTATCGATCGATGGCGCCGCGCACATGATTGACCAGTTGCTGACGATGTCGCGCATCGACGGGCTGATGGCGCTGCGCGCCCAGGCCACGCGCCTGCAACTCGATTCGGTAGCGGCCCACATCATCGACGAGATGCGGCCGATTGCCGCGCGCCGCAATCAGACGCTGGAGGAGGGCCTGGCCGCCGCGGATATCGAAGGCCTGGAATTTGGCATTGCGGTGTTGCTGCGCAATCTGATCGACAACGCAATCCGCTACAGCCCGACCGGTGGCAGGATCCGCGTTTGCACCGGCACCGAAGCCGGGCGCTGTTTTGCCTCGGTCGAAGATACCGGCCCTGGAATTGCGCCGGACCAGCGCAAGCGTGTCTTCGAGCGCTTTTTCCGCCTGCCCAATGACACCGGTGCCGATGGCTGCGGAATCGGCCTGTCGGTCGTGCAGGCCGTCGTGGACATGCACCACGCCCAGATCGAACTGGACCGCTCCGACCTGGGCGGATTGCGCGCCACAGTCCGCTTTGCCAGCGCAAAGGCCCTGCCGGCGCCCGCGACGTTGCCCCAAGCCGAAGGCGAACCGGCCCTCGCCGGGTGAAGTCCCGCTCCGGCGAGCGGCTCCGATGTCCCCGCCCACAGCCCCGAAAGGCGCAAGATTCGGCCGCCGCCTCACCCGGGTATTACCCCAGGATAGGTCGAAAAGGTAGGGATTTCCCCCAACTACTTGTGCATCTCTTCCACCCGCTTGCACCCTACCATCGGTAGTAGTAACGTTCTCCCCCCGGGTGTCGAAAAATAGCGCCTTTGTGGTAGCGAAGGGGTTTGATCGGCAAAGGATCCTGTAGCGCATATCGGCTATTTTCATGCCGGTCTGCACGCCGAATCGGCGCGCGGATCCACACGGATGGACGAGGGTGCGACGCACTTTTCCTGGGGAAAGATGTGCCGCACCGGCCCCGAGCAACCCCGAACGGACCCTACCTACCCACATGATGCGCACCCAACCCACCTACCCCACCCCTTCGGCCATCCACCGCGCGCGCGGCTTCACCCTGATCGAACTGCTGGTTGTGGTGGTGATCATCGGCCTGCTGGCGGGCCTGGTGGCGCCGCGGTACTTTGGGCAGGTCGGCAAGTCCAACGTCGCCATTGCCCGCGCCCAGATCGATTCGCTGGGCAAGGCGCTGGATGCATACCGCCTGGACGTTGGCATGTACCCGACCACCGATCAAGGCTTGCAGGCCCTCATCACCAAACCGGACGGGGTCGATCGCTGGCAAGGGCCCTACCTGCAAAAACAGGTCCCACCCGATCCATGGACCCGGCCCTATCGCTACAAGTCGCCCGGTGACCACGGCGACTATGACCTTTTTTCCTACGGTGCCGATGGACAGCCGGGGGGCAGCGGCGAGAACGTCGACATAACCTCCTGGGAAATCTCTCCGGGCAGCGGGAAGCCGCAGTGAACAGTGTTGCCTCGACCCTGTTTGAGGTCGTGGCCGTGGCCCCGCATGGGGGCTTGCAAACCGAACGGCTGCGTGCCGGCAATGAGCGCCAGGCCGCCGAGCAGGTGCAGCTGCGCGGCCTGCGCGTGCTCTCCTGCCGCGCCCTGGAAGGCAACGCACAGAGCAAAACGCGCGCCGGTTTTTTCCGCCAGAAGCTCGACGTGGGCCTGTTCACCGACGAGCTCGCCGCCTTGCTCGATGCCGGGCTTGGCATGGTCGATACGCTGCGCACACTGGCGCAAAAGGAGCGCGACGTGCGCGCGCGCCATGCCCTGGACGAGGTCACCCGCGACATCACGGAGGGCCTGCCCCTTTCCCAGGCCATGTCCAACCGCACCGATGTCTTCCCAACATTGCTGGTCGCCTCGATCGCGGCCAGCGAACAGACGGGCGATCTGGTGGCGGCCCTGCGCCGCTACTCCAGCCACCTGGAAACCATGCGCCTGCTGCGCGGCAAGCTGGTCGGTGCGGCCGTGTACCCGGCGCTGCTGCTGGGTGTAGGAGCCCTGGTGGTGTTTTTCCTGCTCGGTGTCGTGGTGCCGCGCTTTTCCGTACTGCTGGAGGGTTCGCGCCACGAGTTGCCCTTGGCCTCGAGCATCCTGCTTTCCTGGGGCAAAGCCGTTGCTGCGCACCCCTTGGTCTTTGCCGCCAGCGTTCTGGGGGCAATCGTCCTCATGATCGTTGGACTGGTGCGCGCGGCGCGCAGCGGCTGGCAGATCCCCGGCCTGCAGCGCGCCTGGCTGGTCGGCTCTTTGGTGCGCCTGTTTCGCCACGCCCAGTTCTATCGCACCTGCGCCATGCTGGTCGAGGGTGGCATTCCCGTGCTGCGCGCCTTTGAAATGAGCCGGCGGCTTCTGGCCGAGGAAGACCAGCGGCAACTGGACATCGCGCGGCGCCAGATCTCCGAGGGCAAGCCGATCGGACCGGCGCTCTCGCAGGCCGGCATCGCCGATACGGTCTCCCTGCGCATGCTCGAGGTTGCGCAGCGCACCGGGCGCCTGGCAGACGTGCTCTCGCGCATTGCCACCTTCCAGGAAGCTGCCCTGGGCCGCGCAATCGACCTGGCGGCGCGCTTGGTGGAGCCCGCCTTGATGATCCTCATCGGCCTGGTGATTGGCGCCATCGTGGTGTTGATGTACATGCCCATTTTCGATCTAGCCACCAGCCTGCAGTAGAAAGAGAAGAGCGGACCATGAATGCGCCCCCGACAATGAATGCGGATCTCAGCGACGAGGTCGTACGCCAGGTCCTGGAAAACGCCGGGGGCCGACGGCCGATCGACGTACTTGCCGAGGTGCTCGGGGTAACCGGCGCGCCCCTGGTGAAGGCGGCGGCAGCGTATTTCGGACTCAAGGCGGTCGAGCTGGCGGAGATGCGTGCCGCCAAGCCCGATTTTGAGGCGATCAGTTTCGTCGAGGCCACCCAGCGCCAGTGCGTGGCGCTGATCGGCCCCAACCAGGCGGCCATGGTGCTGCTCACCGATCCACTGGATGCGCGCACGCGCGCCTGGGCCGCCGAGCGCATGCGCCGGCGCCGGCGCAACGTGGTCATCTGGGCCCTGGCCTCGGCCGAGGACCTGCGTGCCTACCTGACACAAGCCGAGCGCAGCATGCGCGCCATGGACTCGGTGGGCGTTAACGCCGAGACCACCGGCGCCACGAGCAGCGGTGCCGTTTCCGTCTCGCTGGCCGATATCAGCGCCTCGAGCAGCCCGATCGTGCGCCTGGTGGACTCGACCATCCACGACGCTTTAAAGGCCCTCGCGAGTGACATTCACCTGGAGACGCAACACCAGGGGCTGGTCATCAAATACCGCGTCGACGGCGTGCTCGAGGTGATCAAGCGCGTGGAAGGCCTGGAGGCCGCGCACCATGTGCTGTCGCGGATCAAGGTGCTTGCCGAGCTCGACATTGCCGAGCGCCGGATACCCCAGGACGGACGCTTCAAGGTGTCGGTGGGCGAGCGGGAAATCGACCTGCGCGTGTCGATCATGCCCAATCTGTTTGGCGAAGATGCGGTGCTGCGGATCCTGGATCGCAACAACCTGGGCGGCGAAGCCCGCAAGATCCGCCTCGAAGCGCTCGGTTTTGAGCCGGCTGTACTCGAATTCATCCGCCGCCTCTCCGCGCTGCCCCACGGCCTGCTGCTGGCAACGGGTCCGACCGGCAGCGGCAAGACCACCACGCTGTATGCCGCGCTCACCGAGATCAACACCGGCATCGACAAGATCGTCACCATCGAGGATCCGGTCGAGTACCAGGTGCAGGACGTGCTGCAGATTCCCGTGAATGAGAAAAAGGGGCTGACCTTCGCACGCGGCCTGCGCTCGATCCTGCGCCACGATCCGGACAAGATCATGGTCGGGGAGATCCGCGACCCGGAAACGGCGCAGATTGCCGTGCAGGCTGCGCTCACCGGACACCAGGTATTCACCACCGTCCACGCCAACAATGTCTTTGACGTGATGGGGCGTTTCGCCAACATGGGCGTGGACACGTACAGCTTCATGTCCGCGCTCAACGGCATCGTCGCCCAACGCCTGGTGCGCATCAACTGCCCGCGCTGCGCCACGCCCTATCGGCCCCCGGCCGAAATATTGGCGCGCTCGCGCATCGACGAGCGCGCCGCGTATACCGCGCGCTTTCGCCGCGGCATCGGCTGCGCGCACTGCCGTGGCACGGGATACAAGGGGCGCCGGGCAATCGCCGAGACGCTGGGCATGAGCGACAAGTTGCGTGACCTGCTCGCCGAGCGTGCGCCGCTTTCGCAGATCAAAGCTGAAGCCCGGGTCAACGGCTACCAGGCGCTGCGCGAGGCCGCCGTGAACTCGGCCATGGCCGGTGAGACAACGCTCGAGGAGATCAATCGTGTCACCCCCGTCGAGTGAAGCGGCCGGCGCCGCGAACGCCCCCGCAAGCGCCGCGGTGCAACCGATTCCTGCAAGCGCAACGGCGCCAGCTGGGGCGCCCGTAGCCAGCGCCGTGCGCAAGGTTTCGCGCTGGAACTTCGGCCGACATCTGCGCCTGCGCATCGGCGCCGAGCAGTTGCAGCTCGACGTGTACGAGGGCCGCAAGGCTGCGCGCCGCGTGGCCGGGATCGTTCACGACTGCGGCGCACCCACCGAACTGCTACAGGCCGTGGCCGCGATCGGTCCGGCGCTCGATGCGCTGCTGGTGCAATGGAAATCGCTAGGTGGGCGCAGTTTGCGCGGCCTGGAATGCCAGGTTGTCATCGATGATTCCTGGATGCTCTACGACGTGGTGCGCGCCGATCTGCGCGGCCTGTCGCCCGGTGCGGCCGACTCCCTTATTGGTGCCTCGCTCGCGGATGTCGCCGGCGTGGATGCGACGGAGCTCATCAGCCGCTGGCAGGCGCAGGGGCAAAGTCCATTCACGGTGGCCTGCGGTCTGCCGTCGGGCACGTTGGCGGCGCTGCAGGAGGCGCTGGCAGGCCAGGGGCTGCGCCTGGACGCGGTGGAGGGTGAATTCGTTGCCGAGATCAATCGCAACCGCGAAGCGCTGGATCCGCGCTGTGCCGTGGTGGCCGTGGTGCGCGACGCCGGCGCGCAACTGGGCATCCTCGTTGACGGGATCCTGACGGCGATGAGCTTTGAGTATGGCGTGGGCAATCCCAAGGAGCTGGAACTGCGCAGCCGCGGCTTGTTGCGCTCCGCGGGCGTGAACACCCAGGAGGCGATCCGCTTTTACGCCATTACAGCCGCCGGCGCGGCTGCACCCGAGCCCTGGGTTGGCCTTGCCGCGGCGTAGTCGCCGCCATTAAACAGGACGCACGACGATGGACCCTTGGCGTTGTTGTGGGAAATTGCGGGGAGAACGGTGATGGCCGGAAAACTTGCCCGACTGGAACTGAACTTTGCGCCAACGCGGCGCAATGCGCCGGTGGGCTGGCTGTTGCTGGGCGTCGGTCTGGTCGCCGCAACCATTGCCGGGGTGCAGTTTCGCTCAGCCCATGCCGAACGGCTGGTGCAGGAAGTGCAACTGAGCGCCCTGGGCGCCAAGACGGCCGCCGCGCTGCAGGGTTCGGGGCCGCCCCTGGATCCGCGCGCCGCCAAGGCCGCGGCCACGGTGGCGCGGGACCTGCAAATCCCCTGGGCGGACATGCTCGCGGCGCTGGAGTCGGTCAAGACCAAGGAAGTTGCCCTGCTCGCCGTCGAGCCCTCGGCGACGCGCCACAACGTACACATCACCGCCGAGGCCAAGAACACCGATGCCATGCTCGATTACGTCGACGCGCTGCGCGGTCCATCCTTTCCGGATGTGAGCCTTTCCTCGCACCAGGTGCAGGTGCAGACCCCGGGCGCTCCAGTGCGATTCGTGGTGCAGGCACGCTGGAGGGCCCAATGAGCCAGATCAACGTTGCGCGCAACGCGGCGCGCCTGCTTGCCCATCGCGTGCATTTGCGCTTTGGCGCCAATGGGCTCGCCGGCGCGGCCCTGGTGGTTCTGGCCGTGGTCGGACTGGTGTATGCGCAGCAGGCCCAGCAGGAGTCGGCCCAGTTGCAGGAGCGCGCCGCGCAGGCGCGCGCCGAGGCCACGCGCAAGCCCGCCACGCCCGCCGTCGATACCGCTGCGCCCGCGGAGCGCCTGGCGCGCTTCCAGAACTGGTTCCCGCCCGCCAATACAGCGACCACCGACCTGCGCAAGATCTTCCGTGCCGCCAGCAGCAACCACCTGGATCTGGCGCGTGGCGAATACAACCTGACCGCGATCGACGGTTCTCCCAGCCTGGAAAAATTCGACGTCATCTTCCCGGTCAAGGAGCATTACGGCGCGATCAAGAGCTTCGTCGCCGACGTGCTCAATCAATTGCCCCATGCCAGCCTGGCGGAGCTGCGTGTCGAGCGACCGGCCTCGGCCAACGACGAACTCGATACGCGCGTGCATTTCACGCTGTATTACCGGACGGGCACATCGTGAAAACCAGCGGCACGCGCTGGGGCCGGCTGGCGCTGCTGGCAGCCGCCGGCGCCCTGGCCTTTGTCTACTTCTCGCGCGGCGGCGACGACAGCCAGATCGTGCAGCCGGTGGTGCGCGCCGATGGCGGGTCCGCCCCGCAGGCGAGCGGCGCTGCCGGACGAAATGCCGAGCGCATTGCCGAGGCGCCCGATGTACCCACGCGCACGCCCGTATCCAAGGATGCGCACCGCGACCC
>Ga0209698_10001001_pt1 | contig 32559 bp, 50 predicted proteins | sample LitLauG_LLR_2012_FD_187203 | JGI IMG/M metagenome (GOLD analysis project Ga0209698, IMG submission 187203) | Freshwater sediment microbial communities from Pennsylvania, USA - Little Laurel Run_MetaG_LLR_2012 (SPAdes) (version 2) | ecosystem: Environmental > Aquatic > Freshwater > Creek >... | reverse complement strand
CCCACACCCCCCATTGCACTGCGCGACCGCTGGGCTCGGGACAGAAAAGGCAACGAACTCCCGAACCCTGAAGGCTGCGTGCCCTACCACGTGCGTATCTGGAAAACGGAGCGCAAGGACTTGAGCGACGGTAGACCGCGCCTCAAAGTCTCGTGGCAGACGCCGAGTGCGCGAGACTTCATCGACGCTAACTGCTTCGACGAAAAACTCTTCCCGTGGATCGCCGCGCAGAGCAAAGAGCCGACCGCTCTGCTCTACGTGGTGAAAAGCGGGAAATATCTCAACGTTGTGGGGGTGAGAGCGTGAGGAAATTTCCGTCTGCGATGTGTGCCGCGATGCTCATTGCAGCCGGTGGAGGTTTGGGAATAAAGCATCTGCTCGCTCGCGCGGGTATACCGAACTACGGTCCCGTCATTTCGATGTGGACTCTTCTGTGCATCGTGATGGGCTTTTACGCTTCTCAGATCGACTCGCGCCGGAGGCGCCCATGAAGTGCCCCAAGTGCGACTCGCCCGCTCCTCATCTACACCCCGCCGTTCAATTCGAAGGCGAGGTACAGCCGTGCGATCACGGGTTTCACCGTCAGGTGACGCCACAAAATACGCCAGCCATGATCGCGGCGAACGATGAATTCCTGCAGAAAACGAAGGTGCGCGCATGACCGTCCCTCTCGCGCTCGTCGCCCTGCTCGCCTGCGCCTGCGCCGGCGTCTACGTCTTCGTCGCAGCCTTCGTCTGCATCGATGCTCTGAAAAAGGAATCGATCTGGACGCGGCACGCGTGGCTGGTCTTCCCTTTCGCGTTTCTTTGTCTCGCAATTCCAGTGATCGGCTACTACCTCGAACACTGGTGGTCAAAGTGGGCGCCGAAATGAGAATCACCGTCGAAAACGCTGGCAAGGTGTGCGCCGTTCTCGCGCTCGGTTTTATCGCAGGTGTGTTCGGCTTCGTGATCCTCGTGATGCTCGAAAGGAGCGGCAACTGACATGGATGACACCAAGTACTTCGAACAGGCCGTGACCGAGTACTGCCTCAAGCGCTCGATGTGCATCAAGGTGGGCGATCTCACCATGGGCGAACTGTCGCTCCTGCTGCTCCGCGCCCAGGAGTTAAAGGCAGCCGATTACGCAGCTGCCCAAATCGCGCACGTCGATGAGCGCGCCACTCGCGAGTTCCTGCAAGGCAAGCCGCAACCCATCGTCGCTGCGCTCAACGGCGCCGAGGAAATCCGATGAGCTTTGGAGCGCTCGACAACGCGGTCGTAGGGAGCCACACCGAGCGAGAGTGGCTCAACCTTTTAGCGCAGTGGAATTGGCTGTGCTTTTACTGTGGAGAGCCGATCAAGAGAGGGTCAAGCGATCCCGACCACGAGGCAACCAAGGATCATATGGTCCCGATTTCCAGAGGCGGCGTGGACTTCATCGGCAACATTGCGCCCACCTGTCTTCGGTGCAACTTGTTGAAGGGAAATAAGACTGTTGAGGAATTCAAGGCAGAGCGGGCATGGGTTCTCGCCGAAAAATCAACAGGTAATACTAGGTGTGGGTCGCGGCCAAGCGACGCACACCGTGATTCAGACGTAGCACTTTTGCCAACCGTGGAAATCGCCGCGATGTGGAAGCGAGTTCTTGCCACCATGCCGGACAAGAAATTTCCCGACACTCATACCGATCACTGGTACTCGCAGCGCCGGGAAATGCTTCGATCACAGGCTGCCGGATTGAAGCGGATGCAGCGCGAGGAAGCGGGCCAGCTCGTGTTGCCGATCTTTGGCGACGGGACAGCGAGGAAGTTGTGCGAGACCGAAGCACCAGCACTCGTGTTCAAGGGTATCGACGTGAGACCGGCGTGAGTCGTGCTGCCCTAGCCGTGAAGCTGCTCACCCGCATTCGCGAGGAAGAACCGGCACTGTGGGACCAGATCAAAGCATTCGCCAGGAGGTGCACCGATGGGCCGACCGAAACGGGAGATTCCGCTAGTCGACAAGATCGCGGAAGCCTTTGCCAAGGTAGGCAAACTGCCGCGCAGCGGGAGGAACAAGACGCGTAACTATCGATTCACTTACGCCAGTGACGTGCTCGCCGCAGTGAGGGCCGATCTCTTGAGCCGCGGAGTACTGATCCACATCAGCGAAGGCCAGCCCGAATACGTGCCAGTCGCGCAGTCGAATGGCGGTGAACAGATCACCGAGTGTCACCTGCCGATCACTTACACGTTCATGGACGCAACCATGGAGCTAAAGCCGATGGTGATCAACGGCGCCGGCCGCGACGTCGAGGACAAAGCTCTTTACAAAGCGCAAACCGGCGCGCAGAAAGCACTCCTCAAACGCTTCGGACTCATGGCGGAGGAAACGGACGATCCGGAGTTTGACGGAGTGAGCGAGCCGCAAACCGACATAGCGCAGGAGATGCGCGACGCCGAAGCCCGCCAGGTCAGGCAACCGAAAACCGTGACCATCGCGCAAATTCACACCTTCAACGCCGCCTGTCAAGAGACTGGGAAATCACAAGACGAAGTATCAGGGTATCTCCTCACGACGCATCAGGTGAGCAAGTTGGCCGATCTTGGACGCGGGCGGCCCTTCACCATCGCTCTCGCCTGGGCGAAGCAGAAACCCCCAAGTCTAGCGCTCGCCCCAAAACCGCAGCCGGCACCGGCGATGCAGTCAAAGCTCCCGCTGCCGGCGCCGCCGATTGAATTGCGCATCGGCAATAAGACTGTGACCGTGGAACCCCAGAAAGGAAGCTACGCCCTGTGACGCAACCGCTTGCCTTCGATCTCTACTGCGGCCTAGGCGGTTGGGCCGAAGGCTTTCTTTCGGAGGGGTATCGCGTGATCGGATTCGACATAGAAGCGCACGACTACGGAACTGGAGGGTATCCAGGAGAACTGGTGTTGCGCGACGTGCGAAGTCTGACCGGTGCGGAGTTGGTTCGTGAGTACGGGATTCCGGCGGTCATGGTCGGCTCGTCTCCCTGTCAGGAATTTTCCTACCGGGCGAGGCCGTGGAAGCGAGCGAAGGCCCTACCGCCGCCATATCTCGGAATCGAACTATTTGAGCAGCAATTCCGAATTCAGCGGGAAGTCTCAGAAGCGGCAGGACGCTACATTCCGCTGATCGTCGAGAACGTGAGGGGCGCGCAGAAGTGGGTAGGGCGGGCGAGATGGAGTTTTGGTAGCTACTACCTCTGGGGCGACGTGCCGGCGCTCATGCCGCCAATCACAGCACGCAAAGTGTCGGGTTTTCGGTTTGATGGCTCGGGTAAGTCATTTCAGTCGGCAAGCGTGGAGCGAACACAGAAAACTCCCGCAGGCAATTGCACGGCTGTCATGTGGAAAGACAGACCTATAGCCCGCTACGCATCCCCTACAGCAGAAGAGTTTGGCAAGCACGAGTTTGGCTGGGCAGGCTCAGAAATGCGAAAGGGAACGAGCCACGGAGCACGCCGTAAAGCTGCTTCCGCTCTGATTGCCAAGATTCCCTTCCCTCTGGCCCAGCACATCGCCCGCTGTTTCAAACCACTAACGGAGAACACCCTATGAAGCACTCACTCACAATTCTCTTGCTGTCCCTGCTCGCCGCCACCGCAAGCGCCCAGGCCGCGCCGGCAGGCTTCACAAAGATCGCCTCGACCGCGGCTGGCGTCGTCACCTACTCCGATGCCAGTTGCGCCGATCAAACCACTTGCTATTACTACGTGACCGCAGTCGATCCGGTGACCGGACACGAATCACCCGGTGCTGCGTGCTCTGGTACTGCACTCTGTTTCGGCGGAAATCAAGCCGTGGCCGTGATGCCATCGAGTGGCACACACACCGTTGCCGTCGCGTGGATAGCGAGCCTCACCGTCGGCGTTACTTACAACATTTATCGAGCCGTCGGCCCTTTAGCCGGTAGCGGGCTCAGCGCAACGGTCAACTGAGTTTTCCCCGGACGGAGCAGTTAGGTAAAAAGCGACTTCGCCCGCGCGTTTCCCGCTCGTAGCTGGACGAGAGCGCGCAAATGTTCGCCACGCCAACAAGCACCGTCCGAGGAAAGATTTCCGCGGGTGTGGCAGTTAGCCGCAAAGAGGAGAAAGCATTTCGGGAGAACGGATCAGGCAACAAGCCACACCCCGGAAAGGTTTGACGCATATGAACAAAACTTCAATCGAGTGGACCGACTTCACCTGGAACCCGATCCGCGCTCGCAACACGCGCGCCAACCGCACTGGAACATTCTGCACGCGGATCTCGCCAGGCTGCAAAAACTGCTACGCCTCCGTGATCAATCGGCGATTCGGCACCGGACTCGAGTACGACGCGCAGGAACTGAAGCACCACGAGTTTTTTCTCAGCGAGACAATTCTCGCCGAGCCACTCAAGCGGAAGAAGCCCGCGCGCATCTTCGTAGGTGACATGTTTGATCTCTTCCACGATGCGATCCCCGGCACAATGATCGCCGAAGTGCTGCGCGTCGCCTACAAACTGCCGCGCCACACATTTCAATTCCTGACCAAGCGCGCTGATCGGATGCAGCGCATTACGTCACTAATCCGTGACGAATGGGGAGACTGGCAGAGCGGCGCACTGCCGGCGCACATGCACTTTGGCGTCTCCGTTGAAGATCAGCAGCGCGCAAATGAACGAATTCCGTTTCTCCAGGCTACCCCCGTGGCTGTTCAATTCCTAAGCGTAGAGCCACAGCTTGAGGAAGTGACGCCAGATCTGCGCGCGATTTCATGGGTGATCTGTGGCGGAGAGTCCGGTCCAGGTGCACGCCCGTTCAATCTCGCATGGGCAGAGTCGCTCCTCGCGCAGTGTCGCGCTGCCGGAGTGCCGTTCTTTATGAAACAAGCCGGCGCCGTCCCGATGATCGACGATCAGCTGTGGCGCCAATGCTGCGCCGCTGGAAGAGTGCCGCTCCTCGCCGCGAACAACGCGCACAAAGTACCAGCAAATACAGTCGCTTTGCGTTTTCAGGACCGCAAAGGCGGAGATCCTGCCGAGTGGCCCGAGCATCTGCGCGTGCGCGAGTTCCCTGCCCCGAAAAGCACATTCGAGGCGGAAATCATGAGGTGCTCGCAGTGACCTTCCGCCGACCGAACCGCGAACGCGAGCCCCGCTCCACCCCCGAGCAGATGCGCGAGCACGGCTTTCACGACTCACGATCTCGCAAGCTGTGGCGCACAGGCCGCGTGATCCTCAAAGGCCAAGACAAAACCGATCTCCGACGCGCAGTTTACAAGCGAGCAGGCGGAAGATGTGAGGTGATGAGACATGGAAAACGTTGCGGCAAATTCGCCCCATGGTCAGGTTGGCATCACGGAGAGCTCAGCCACGTCATCGCCAGCGTCCACGGAGGAAGCGACGATACAGCTAATACTGAGTGGGCGTGCTGGGAGTGTCATCGATCAATCCGACACCCCGGAGCACAGTTCGCACCTCAGCGACGCCGAAGCGCGATGGCTCAACCGGATTCGCCTCGACCGTGAGCGCGGCTTCATGGTGACCGGCGCCGATGTGGATTTTGTGCTGGAAGTGATCAGGAGGTTAGGACCGTGACACGAAAAGCTCTAGCGCTTTTTTGGGCGACGCTCGCTGTCGTAGCGCCGTGGGCACTCTTAGAGGCATGGCGGGCACCTACGTGGGCATTTTTTCCGACGGGAGTACTCGCGGGCTACGCTGCGCTAATCACCTATTTGGCAATCGAATGAACCTCCCCGCCCAGATCGACCGATGGCCGAAGCGATGGCGCGAACTCTACGAGGAGCGCGCCGGACTCATCGAATTTCAGGCCAACGTATCGCGCGGCACCGCCGAGATCCGCGCCGAGCAAGACATGAGAAAACTCGCAGCAGAGGAGCGCACCGCATGAGAACAGCGAAACCACCAAAACCAAAGCGCATCTCTTTCTCCCTGATTCCACCGATGGACAATGGGCACGAGCCCGAAGCCTACAAACTTCTGCGCCAGGTGCGCGATCGCTGGCACCCGGACCTCGAAGGAGCGAAGATCGCGCTCGCGTGGCGCAAGCGATTAAAGGCCGACAAAGACGGGCATCTGATTCTCGGCAAGTGTATGAAGGCGTCCGATCTGCAGCGCGAGCTCGTGAACTGGGATTTTGTGATCCTGCTCAACCAAGAAGTTTTTCAGGACACCGCATTCACGGTAGAAAAACGGATAGCGCTAATCGATCACGAACTCTGCCATGCGACGCGCGCGCTCGATAAGTGGTTTGCGCCGGCGAACGACGAGAAAGGCCGCTCCGTGTGGCGCATGCGTAAGCATGACATCGAGGAATTCCGCTGCATCGTAGAGCGCCACGGCTGCTATAAGCAGGACCTCGTCAAGTTCGCCGAAGTTCTCCTCAAACACGGCGGAAATCTTGTATTTCCGGGGATGGGCGAGACGACCGCCGTACACGAGGAGACGAAAGGCGCAAATCCTGAGACGACAGTCGAAGAGCGCGCGCGGACCCTTAAAGCAAAACGCAAAAGCGGCATACACGTAAAGGTCTCACTCGCCCCGCCCGCCGCCCAGTCCGGCGCCGAGCCAGGAGCGCAGCCATGAGCACCGCCAGGGTTGCCCCGCACAAAAACTCATGGGCCACGGGCGCCTACTACAAGCGCATCATGCCGGTACCGGACGGTCCAACCGAGTTCGAGCAGCTTGTGGAAAAGCGCGGACTCACCAACAATGAGCCGGCATGGCGCTTCGACACGAAACTGCGAGCCTTTGCCCGCGCGCACCGAAAAACGCGCTACATCCCCGAGTCGTTTCTCGTTGCGCTCGGGTTAGATGCGGAGGTGGAACTGTGAAACGGAAGCCTGCACGCACGATTTACGACGCGCCGGAGCCACCCAGGCCGGAGCCGTTCGAAAAAGGCACGATCATGGTTGCCTTATACGCGCGTGTTTCGACGCGAGACAAAGGACAAGACCCAGAGATGCAGCTCCGAGAGATGCGGCAGTACTGCGAGCGTCGGGGATGGAAGATTTACCACGAGTTCGTCGACGTGATGAGCGGCGCAATTGAGGAACGCCCACAGCTTCAAATTCTGATGAAAGCGGTCTCTCGACGCTACTGCGACGTGGTGATGGTTTACAAGTTGGACCGTTTTGGCCGTTCGATGCGTCATCTAGTGAACGCATTGGCAGAATTCGAGGCGCTAGGCGTGAAGTTTGTGAGCGTCCACGACGACCTTGACTTCACCACAGCCATGGGCCGGCTGCTCTTCCACGTCGTGGCCGCGATTGCCGAGTTTGAGCGGGACATGATCAGCGAGCGAGTCTGCTCAGGTATGGCCCACGCCAAATCAAAAGGAATTCACGTGGGCCGACCGACGGTCAAGACCGGGGAGATTGTCGATAGAATCCTATCCCTGCGCGATTCTGGGGCATCGTGGCGCACGATCAGCAACCAGGTGGGCATCTCACATAGCACAGCAAAGCGAATCGCCAGCAGCCTCAAGGAAGCAATGTAACAAAAGGGTTGAAATTTACCCCATCGAAAATCGGGCATTCGTGCTCTATTTTCCACAGCAGGAAGACGTAACAAAAAGAGGTCTTTTTGACCCGAAAGGAAATGGTTTTGACCCGATGAAGATCTGCCTCGAGTGCGGCGGCAAGTTCCATCCCCACCGTGAGCGAATGTTCGAGCACGAGCAGGTGACGTGCGGGCAGGCGGAGTGTCAGCGCGCGCGGAAGACCCGCCTGCAGCGCGACCGCCGCGAGCAAAAGCGCGAAGCCGCAAGAATTCTCCGGAGAAATCTGAGGCAACGTCGATCGACACTGCCTCAAGACCTGCAGGAAACGAAGCAATGTGGATCCACGGTGCCTCAGTGATCTCTCTCGGCTTCGAACTCGGCCGCGGCCAGGCGATCACGATCCCGCTCGGCCACATGGTGATCGTCGGACAGACCCAGCGCGCCGGCAAGACCACCGCCCTCGAAGCCGCGGCCGTCCGCTCACAGTCGAAGTGCGTCGCCTTCCTCACTAAGCGCGGTGAGCAGTCGTTTCGTTTCGCCCACGAGATCCCGCCCTACTACGAGGACCATATCGATTGGCGCACGGTCCGCTCCCTCTGCGAAGCGCTCACCGAAGAAAAGTGGGACAAGTTTCAACGCCAGTGCTTGCGCTCAGTCTGCCGCGCCGGGCAAAGCGGCCGTGGGAAAATGCTTGCCGAGTGGCCCAGACCGAACACGCTCGACGACGTGCGCGCCAACGTTGCCACTGCACTATTAAAAGCGACCGGGCAAAGGGAGATGGTATTCGGTGAGATCGCCGACGATCTGCAGACCGCGAGCGAAGAACTCGCCAAACTAAAAACCAGCTCCGCGGCGCCGGACCTCGTCGAAGGCTTAAACGTGATCGACTTGGAGCGCTACGAGTTTCACATTCAGACCCTGATCATCCGCTCGGCGATCCGCTGGGTGCTACAGCACGGCGAAGACACGATCGTCTGCCTGCCCGAGGCGTGGAAGTTTGCACCCGCAGCTCGCCGCTCCCCCGTGCGCGACGCGGCCGAAGAGTTCATCCGTCAGGGCGCAGCCCTCGACAATTTTCTATGGATCGACTCGCAGAACATCTCCGGCATCAGCGCCGTGTTGCTCTCGCAGATCCGCGTCTGGCTTTTTGGAGTGCAGCGCCTGCGCTCTGAAATCGAGAAGACACTCGACGCCATCCCTGACAACCTTTACCCTCGCCCCAGAGCGGCCGACATCGCGTCGCTGGGCAAGGGCGAATTTATCGTGTGCTTCGATCAGGAAATGTACCGCGCCTACATCTGGCCCGCGTGGATGAGCGCGCAGCACGCCCAGGCGATCGCAGTCGGCGAAGAATCGGTCGAGAGTGCGCGCGAGATTGTGCGCGAGTTCGATTTAGAGCATGGCGAGCTGAAACAGTGAGTGTCCCTATTTGAGGATCATCCCCAGCACATCCCCGCGGCAGCTTGAGCCGATCGTGCACGACTCTGCGCCAGCCGTTGAGCCAAATTGCCCCATCCCGTCGCTCGTCCAGATCATGTACTTCCCCGTCTGACTGATCGCCCCAATGTTAGTGTCGAGCGCCGCGACGCCTTCGATGCCGCTGTTGTAAATCTGCGTCTCGCGCAGCACTGGCCCACTCCCCGGATTGCCGAAGCCCTGTGGGGGTACGAGGTCGATTTCGTTCGTGTACGCGCACACAAACGGAGCGCTAGGAAGTCCCGTAAGCCCGAGGCTGTTGTAAGTGAAATCCACAACCGGCAACGTATCGGAGGAGTTTCCGTTCACCCAAGAGTTGTGCACCAGCCAGTTGTATGGGCTGCATACCAGCGAGGAGGACTTGAGATCGGTCGGAGCGTTTGGCGATCCCGCGAACAGCCTGATCTCCTCTTGAAATGCTGTCGCGCTGCTGGCGTTGGTGAAGGATGTGTAGCCAAGCGCCCCATGTCCCGAGCACTTTGAGCCAGTCACGTTGTTGTTGCAATCATAGGTGACTAGGCCGGTCGACGGGACCCAGATGTAAGAATCGTAGTTAAACGGTGGCGTACAGGTTCCACTCACACACACGTTCCACGAGATGATGACGTAGGTGCCATCCCCCGAGAGGTTCACGTTATGCACGTTGAAATGCTCGTTGGTGAGCCCGTTTGCTGTCGTGACGCCCCAATCACCTGTGATCGTCAGGCCATTCGTGTTGAGGTGGATGCAGCCGGAGCCAACCTTGTAAACCACCACGTCAAAGCCGGTGTTTTGCCCGCCGTTGTTAGAAAATCCCATCGCGAAGATTTGCCCATTGGCTGATTCGCGAATGCTCGAAGTCCATGTCACTGAGTAGCCAGTTGGCAGGCAGTTCGCTGAGGTCGTGCCCCAAGAGCCCGATTGCCCCTGAATGAAGTTGTAAACCGTTCCCGGCGTCGGCACTCCGCCACCTGCACCAAGGCCAGTGAAGTCCCAGGACAGGATTTGCCCACGCGAGGCGTTGCCCGCTGCGTTGGAGTTGGAATTGTTTGAGTAGATCACTTTCGGCGTTGCGATCTGCTTGGAGAAAATCAGGTTCGCGACTCCGACCGCGCCTCCGGTCGATGAGGTAATCTGCCCAATTTTCTGCACGCTTTGCGCAGGACCGTTGTACAGATACACGCACTGTCCGCCTCCGGTAGACCCAAGCCACACCAGAGAATCGTCAGGAGAGAAATGAACCTCGTCAGAGTCAAGCGTAGTCGCCACCAGTCCGCTCTGCCCGCCGTTCGTAGGCCCACACACGTTGTCAAAGTTGGTGACTCGGCAGATCGTCGTCGGTGACGCCATGTTCGTCACCGTGGCGCACGTTCCACTCGCCCCGTGGAGCGGATCACCCCAGCTTGGTAGCGGAGACGCGAGCTGGTACACATTGGTTGTGATATCGGCGCCGCTGTAGTTTGGCGGCCCGCCCGTGGCAAAGCTGATTCCGGCTCCAGAGATTGTGACGCCGCCGCGCATCACAACTTGCGCCGCGCACAGCAACAAAACCCACCAAAAAGTTTTCATAACTCAATCGGAAAGCTGCACCGCGCGAGCGTGCAGTTTGTAGGTTGCCGTCCCCGTCGTGCACGTTGCGTATCCAGTCGTGTTCAAATTGATGCCGGTCGCAGCCACCGCCTGCAAAGTAAACACGCCACCTAGACCACTGTTCGCAGCCCCGAGAGGAATTGCAGCAGAGACGGGAATTGTCTTTGCTGCGGTGCCATCTGTGAATAGCACCTGTGGCGTAACCGTCGCCGGTCCAGGTGTGGTGCATGTCACTGTGTTTTCCAGATACCAGGACACCGACCAGGTGCTCAGTGCCTTGATCTGCCCAGACCCGACCAGCGGAGTCGATCCGAGGTTCGCCGTCTGCGCTACAGTGTCGAATTCCTGTGCACCCCAGGAACTCACTGGCCACATGTCGGTAGCTTCCCATTCCGGCTGCACATCCGCCGTGGACGTGCCGATACAAGTCAACGCCGTCCTCGCGCCCGAGATCGCCGAGGCAATGCTCGTGGTCAGCGCGCCCACCGAGCCGTTGATCTTGATACGCTGATTTGTTGCCGCGTTGATCGTCATCGTCTGCGCCGCATCCACCTCGAATAAATAGTGGAACCCGCGCGAGGTCGTGCCGCACGATGGCAGCGTGAACGTGATCGCCCCTGCGGCCCCAGTGTTGGTAAACAGCACGCCGGAATCGACACCAAGAATAGTGTAGCTTGCGGTTTCTGGAATCGTGAGCCGCGTAAATGTCATCCCGCCCTGTTGAATGTTCGCCAGATACGTGCAACTGGTGATCCGAGAAACCAGTCCGTTCGACGCACCGGTATCCTCAAAATAAACAGCTGTGAAGCTGTCTGGACAAATCGACTGCGACCCACCGCCCGGCACCGGCGTTGCATCGTCAAGAATGGTGTAGAGACTGAAGGCCCCAAAGCGCTGAATCGCGTCGAGATGAAAATCAGTGCTCGCCGTGTTGCCAGAAATAAGGACCGGCGCCTCGACAAAACGGTTGTTGGATGACGGTACGCCCGCCTCAAGATTGCTGACTTGCACCGAAAACACGGAGTAGTTGTTGCCGATAACCACGCCGTTGGTTGTGTACTCACTGTGACCGTCGGTGATGCGCGTGTTGGTGCGATCAATCAACATCGCTTGCCGCGGCTTGTTGTTGCAGGCAGCGTACACTCCTCCCGATGAATTTGCGTTGATCGTCCAGCCGGTTAAGCCGCGATCTTCCAACGCTTGTGCCACTCCGCCGATGCCTGCGCTGCCGTTGATGTAGCCCACGGAGTGATAGTCGCAATTCGTTCCTGAAAGGTAGAGTTCCAGATTGAAGTACGGCCCGCTGTTCTGACTCTGCCCCCACAGCCCGACCGCATAGAAATTGAAGTTGTTGGCCAGGATGTGATCGATGTAGGTTTGTTCCTGCCCGTACTTGTTTTCGATCAGGTTCCAGCCGACGACGTTTTGCCCGTTGAATCCTAGATGCGAGAACCCCTGCCCGAACGAAGGGCACGCGCCGCCCGTGCATTGCGTGTACGTAGATGTGCCCGGCTGCAAGCCGAATTGCGATGTACCGAAAACAAGGTTCCCGCAACTCGAAGCGCACGCCGCCGTGAACATGGGAACGGTGAGGATGATCGACGTTGCCGTTGCGCACGAGGCTGCATTCGGCCCGTTGCCAGTTCCCGAGCCCGTGCACGTAGTGTTGACCTCGTACATGTTGCTTTCCGAGGACACGCTTGATCCAACAATGGCCACAGGTTCGCCCTGATAGGCGTTGACCGAACTGACAGCGCCAGACGTGACCAGTCCCGCGGCATTGACGGTCATCAGCACGCCGCCAGTCATCACCGGCGTAAAGGTCTCACCGGAACCGCTGGCGACCGTGATCGTTGGTAGCGAGGTGTAACCGACTCCGCCGCAATTGCCAGGTACGCAGCCCAGCGAAATAGCGACCACGTTGCCTGCCGACAAAACAGCGGTGCAAGTCGCTTGCACAGAGGCGCCGCCGCCTGACACTGTGCAGGTAGAGGTATATGCGCCGTTGCCTGCTCCCGTCACGTAAACACGACTTAATTGTGCTGTCGTGCCGGCCGCGACCGTCGTAGAAGAGATAGCAAGCTGGCGGATCGGAACCGAAGTCGTGCAGCCCGTAACCGGTGTGTTGGTTCCAGTGCAAGGCGAAAACGATGTGCCGAAGCTGTTCGTGTTTGTATTGTTGGTCTGCCCTCGACTCAGGCCAACAACTTCCCATGCACTCGGAACCGTGATTGCCGGCGTGCCGATCGCCGCCTGCCCCGTCAGGTCGGTATAACAGGCAACGGTGCTCCCACCGCAATTGTTCGCAGGGCCGTCCTGAAACACCGCCGCATTGCTAAATACGATCTGCCCGCCGCGCGGGTTGGCCCCCATCGCTGCCGACAAGGTTTGAGCCGTGGCTGCTGAGGCCACTTGCACACCCTGCAGATCTACGATGATGCGATTCCCGAAAGCGGTATTTGCAACTGCCAGGCGCGTCTTGTCCCAAAGATCAGTGCCTGCGCTGAAGGCGTTCACATGGATGACGCCGACCGTCGGCAGTAGCACGCCGCTTGGGCCAACGATGACGTCTTGCCCTTGGAGCAGATAGTTGATCAGCACGCTGCCACTGACGCCGCTAAACGTCGACGTCCCTGACACGGCAAGACTTGTCGCCGGCGTGACGTTGCCGATTGGCCCTGGCGAGGACAGGTTAGCCGTACCGCTCGCACATCCCGTGCCATCAGCCTTGACAAAAGTTCCTGCAGCGCATCCGGTCAGGGTGATAGAGCCAGCACCACCGCCCGTGAGGCTCAGTCCGCTACTTCCACTGTAGGTGAGCGTCGTGCCGGTATCGCTCAGCAGTGAATTTCCAAGCGTAGAAGGCAAGCCAGTTGCCGTGTATTTTGGAAAGAAATTTGAGGTACCCGCGGCCGTTGATGGCACGGAAGTAGGCAGATCGCCAAGCCCGATCGTCACGATCGCCGGCGGCCCACTCACGCCGGTGTTGTTTCCGAAAAATTGGTGCGCCGCTACGTTGCCTGTCCACGAAAAAGAACCGCCCGTAACCACGCCCGTATAGGTCGCGCTCGCACCCGTGACCGCACCCGCGGTACTGATCCCGCCCGAGCCAGGATTGAATCCACCCGTACCCGAGTAGCTCAAAACTGTCCCGTTGTCGGTAAGCGCCGAGTTGCCGATCGTCCCAGGCAGCCCCGTGTTTGTGAATTTCGAAATCGTGTTCGATGTATTCGTGCCGACCAATGCCATGTTCGTAGGCAGCGCAGTTGCTGGAATCGGGCACATCGACGGGGTTGCAGGCGAGCCCGTACAGTTACCGAAAAATTGCAACGCCGGCGCGTTCGCATTCCACTGAAAAATATTCCCCGCAACTGTCCCGGTAAAGTTACCCGTGCCACCGGTGACCGTTCCTGTCGTCTGAATCCCGCCAGATCCGGCGTTGATTCCACCGGCACCGGTGTAGGCGAGGACCGTGCCGTTATCGGTAAGCCGTGGATTGCTCGAAACCGTCGTGCCCCCAGCCGAGTAAAAGGCGAGCTGCGTCGCCGTGCCACTCGACACCGTGCCCGTACCGCCACCACCGACGACGGCCGTGAGCGCCGGCGCCGCCGCGGTGAGCGTCGCTGTGATCGATTGCGAGGCGCCGGAAATCGTCACTCCCGTAACCGTGAAGCTGATCGGCCCTTTGCCGAAGACCGGAGGGACGCACCCCGTCGCGCACGACACCGTGAAGCTCCACGTCGAACCGCCAGGCGTGAGCAGCGTGTTATCGGCCAGTTGCATGACGAAGCTGCCGGCCGAATTGAGGCCCACAGGTTGCGTCGGGGCAGAGTACGGCAGGTTACTCGCTGTGAATTTCGGCGACGCGGAAGAGACCAGTGTCGCGGTGATGGTGCCGTTGGCATAGGGCAGACTATTCGGATCGGTGACCGTACCCGAGACCGTCGTAAACTGTGCCGCGGCCGAGCCCAGCAAAAGCACAACACAAAAGAAAATTCGAAGTCTCATCGTCCTGTCTCCACGTAAGCCGCCCCCCCTCCGCAATAGAGTTCGCAGTGCGTCGCCCCGCCCGCGGTGCAGGTTCCGCCCACGCTGCATCCCGCGTTGCAGTTCGTCGCGACCGCGTGCCCGCCTTCCGTCCCCGCCGTGCATGAAGGCAGACTGGCAAGCGCAGCCACGGGAGGCACGGCGAGCCCGCCGAACTTACTCGGTGCCAGCCCAAACGTTTGAATCGCAACCGGATTCGAGTTCGTGCCGGCGCCGGTAACAGCCTGATCCTCAATCTTGAGCCCGGTGTGATTTGTGAGCACGCCCGCGCCTGAGAGCGACGGCGAGAGAACGTGCAAGCTGGAATCGTTGGTGATCGTTGCGCCCTGCGTCGCCGTCTGCGCTGCGATCCCGTCGTTGGTCGCCGTCGTCCCCGAGTTGCCGCCGTTGGCGAAACCGAAGATCCCCTGATTCGTCGTGGCCCCGCCGCCGACTGAAACCTCTGCCCGGCCATAGATGCCAAGATTGCTCGTGGCTACACTGCCGCCACTTGCCGCAGTTCCCGACACGGAATAGAGGCCCATCATCAGGGCAGCCGAGTTGGCAAGAGAGTCGTTGCTGAAAAATCCGGCTGCCGTTCCGGTGAGCCCGCCCGGGTTGTTGCTCGCCGAATATTTGAAGGCGCCCGCAAAGCATCCTTGCCCGCCGCCAGTCTGGACGGAGATGAACGGTAACGTCGTAGTGGTGACGTTGCACGTCGACGTCGGATTGTTCGTCGTAATGAGCGGCTCATTGGTCACGCCCCCGACGGTTAGAATCTGCACCGTAGACGAGGAGCCGACCCCATTTTGCGTGACGTTGGAATTGCCGAGCGTCGTCCCCGCCGTCCAGATCGGAATGGAATTCGCCGTGCCCGAACCGCCGACGGAGCCACCACCACCAAAGGCCAGCGTGAGTGCCGGCGCCACCGCGTGCAGTGCCGCGCCGATATCCTGCGTTGCACCCGAGATCGTGATCGGCGCAGCCAGCGTGAAGCACTGCGGTCCCGTGCCGAAGGAGAATGGCACCGTGCCCACCGCCGAGCACACCGTGAAATTCCACTTCGTGCCCGCCGGCGTGAGCAGTGTGTTGTCGGCGATGCGCACCAGAAAGTGTCCCGTGCTGTCGAGGCCCGAGGCCTGCGCCGGCGGAAAGTAGAGTGCCCCCGTCGCCGTGATCGTCGGCGTCGCGCTCGTGATCAGCAAAGGCGCGATGGTGGCGTAGGCGTAGGGCACGCCGTTCGGATCCGTGACCGTTCCCGTGACCACGGTGAATTGCGCTAGTGCGGATGAAGCAAGAAAGACCAGCGCGCCGAGGACAGCGGCAGCTCGACCAAGACGATTGCGCCGAAAATGGAAACCAGAAGCCAGCATGCCCGTTTCACCATCCCATGACTCGGCCGATCAGCCAGAAAATCACCGCCCCGCCCACCACCAGGCTTAGAATCTGCCCGGTGTCCGGTGCACCGCTGTCGCTCGCCGTTGTGTCCGAAGATGTACTCAGCACTTGGTTCACCGCTTCCAGTTGCACGCGGTAGGCGCCGCTGAGAAATGTGGTCCACGGCCGGAATGAGTTCCCCGCGGCCGCGTAGATCGCATAAGCGGCAGCCGCGTTGATCTGCGGATCAAAGAGATTCTGCCCCGCAAATTCCGGGTGTGCTTGGAGGTAAATCTGCCAGAGCCCGAAAGAGCCCTGCCCCTGCGCCGCGCCGGCCGCGCGCTCCGGGTTGTAGGCTTGCGGATTGCCGCCGTTCGACTCAGCGAGCGCCACCGCGACCGCAGTCGCGAGATCCGCGCCGGAAAAACCAGCGTTAGACGCAAGCGCCAGAATCTGTGGAATCTGCAGCGTGCTCATGCGACGTCGTCCTCCTCGTCGTAGTCTTCCGGAGTCGGCAGCTCGTCGATCTCCTCTAGATCCTCGATCGTGCGCCCGGCTTTCTCGGCTGCGCGGAAGTACTCGCACGATGTCAGGTGCTCTCGCTTGTAGGTTTCGACCTCGCGCTTGCTTAGGCCGAAGAACTGGTGCACGACTTTGATCGTCTCATCGCCGCCGTCGATGATCGCCACCTCAAGCATGTAGGCCATGGTTGAACCTTTCCACCATCCCGAGCGCCGCCGCTCGTCCCCGGCGGCCCCAGTCCTGCGCGTCCGCTTCGCAGATCCAGGCGTCGCACACGGGACAGTAAAAGCAGAGCTTCAGTGACCGATTACCATCGAGCAACCGGCAGACGTCGCACTCGTGCGCATACCATTCCGCCATTACTTGACGAGCTCCAGATCACACGGCAGGCACGGCATCACTTCGCCCATCCACGAATCTGGCCGGATAAAAATTGAATCGGTCTCCGCGCCGGAAATTTGCGTCTCGACCGTGTCGATCGTCGCCAGCGTGCCGATCGGAACCTCCGGATAGGCCGCGAACTTCACCACCGTGCGCACGCGCTGTCCGACTTGAGCCTCGCCCGCTTTCACGGCTGCCCCGGATCCACCGGTTTCGCTTTCGGCTTACACTTCTGTCCGACGGTCACGACACGGCAGATCACGTGATTCGCTTTCTGCACCGGCTTGAGGTGCACGACCTTGTCGCCGACAAAGAGGACCGCACCGATCAGCCCCGCAATCAAAAGAACGCCCCCTGAAGGCATTACAACCTCCAGTCGGTTTTAAGTTGCATCTTGCGCGACTGCACCGCCGGCAGCGCGTTGTAATCCTTTTTCCACTGCTTGAACCAGGTCGCGTCGTAAGTGCCGCTCTTCGTGTTTGGTTTCGGAAGAAACGTCGCCAGCCTCGCCGCCCGCGCTGCAGTTGCCGTCCCGCTCACCGCTCCGATCGCCATGACCTTCGGCGCCGGATTCGCAGGCAGCAGTGATTCGATCACGGCGAGCAGTGTCTCCGTCGCCGTCGCCATGGCGAGCACTTCTTGCTGATGTGGCCCGTTGACCACGCGCGCCAGGGCAAACACGTCGGCCGAATTCGCGATCAGCACATCGAGCGCCGCGTTGAGATCGCTCCATAGTCCAGGCGTCGCCGTGCCCTTCTTTTGCGCGTCGAGATATGCCTGCCACAGCACGAAGGTGTGCTTCTCTGCGGCCGTGAGTACCGCTCCGCCCGTGATGCACAACGGACTTGCGGTGAACTCGCACGCCACGACGAGTAAATTGGTTGCGACCGGCGCGAACTTTTCGAGCTCTGTGAGAGCCGTCTGCGAGTTGCAGCCAGTGGTCGGCATCGTGCCCGCGGCGATCACGCAAGCAAGTAAGAGTGATTGCAGTTTTCGAATCATGATCGAGTCTCCGATGGTGGCGGTGGTGGATCTGGTTTGATGATCTGCGCATTCGCCGGCGGAGCCAGGTCCGACATTTCGACGCGCAGACCGGGAAAGAGCCCCAAAAACTGATAGAGCAACGCGTTCGCCGCGTAGCCCGCGACGCCTGCGATCGCCGGCGCTCCGACTGCAAAGCCGTCACTCTGAATCTTCGTAGTAAAACTGTGCACGATGAAGCCGTAAGCCAGTGCGGAGAAAAAAGCCCGCGTTGCCAAATTGACCGCATGCGCCCGCAACCAGAGCAGGTGCCCCGACCAGCCAGGCGAAAGGCTGTTCGACTTCGAGGTGACCGAGTTCTGCGCCTGCGCTGCCACGTAGAGCAGCCAACCGATTGCGTACAGAGTTTCATTCATCGCTGCACCACCACCGGATCCCGCTTGTCGTCTTCCGTGATTCGCACTTTGTAACCTTCGCTCTCGGCCCAGAGCTTCAATTTCGAAAACGCCTCACCGTCGGTGACCGAAGCCGTGATCACATTCGTCGTTCCGCGCCAGATAGACACGATCAGGTTCACTGTGCCGACACCGTGTAATCCATCGCGTTCGCAGCCTTCACACAAATGCCATTCAGAAAATTCGTGTCATAGGTGAAGGTGAGCGCTGCCGTCGTTGTCGTGATCACCGCGACCGTGTTCGTCGCCGGCGTACCTGTGCAGGCTGCCGTCGCCAAGTCGAAAATGCTGATCGTGCTCGCCACGCCCGTGTTCACCGTGAGCGTGTGAAGAAATGCCGGCGCCGTGCCCTTAACCACTGTCGCTGTTGTGCCCGCGACGTGCGTGTACTGGAAAGCTGCAGGCCCCACTCCCGGCTCCGCAAAACTGTAATCGAGTGTGTAGGTTGAACCGCTGGCACCGCCGCTCGTGTAGGAAACCGTGAACCACGGACACGCAAACGGAGGAATTTGGAAAATCTGAAAGAATCCCGACGTCGTCTGCAGCGACGCGGGACCAAACACCACCGGTCCAGAGCCGAGAATGTTTGTGTTGCAGTTAATCTGCAGCGTGGAGTTCGCCGGCCCAACGCCGCCGTAGACAAAGGCCAGTGTGCCCGCGGAACTGCCGAAGGGAGAGCGGAGCGCAGGCGTCACAAACGTCGTGCCAGCGCCAGCACCCGATGCGATGTGCTTCGTGATTTGCCCGTGCTGCGCAGCACCCACCGGTTGCCCCGGAGTGAGCGAAATCCCGGAGTAGCGCAAAGAGATCGTCGCCGCGCCCGGTACGCAGGAAAGCACCTTCACGCCCACCGCAGGGTAGTACCCAGAGCCGGCGACGCTGGTGATGTCACTGCCATTAACGGGTCCTGTACCCACATCCGAGATGTCGAAAAACAAACTGCCGTCATAGGAACCCTGCATCACGTAGGCGAAAGAGGAAGGAGGCGAGACGCCAGGAATCGCCGTCAGAAAATGCGCCCCTTGGCCGATATTTGAAACCGAAACAGTGCCCGCAGCGAGTGCCGCGGTGCAGGTCAGGTTGTTAATCGGCGTGCTCGTCGTGCTCTGCTGCGAGGTATACCCAATGAACTGCGCTTGCACACAGCCAACCAGCAGCGCGACCATCAACGCGAGCCGTTTCACACCCATACGCTGTCACTCTCCATTTCCTTCGGATACAGATAACCGACGAGGCGTCCGCCGGAGAGTTGCCCAGCCACAACGACACTCACGTTCTTAACCACCAAAGTCAAAATCTGGTTTTCGTAGATGCGAAAGCCAGGAATCTCAGTGGGGCTCGCTGGGGATCCGAGCGATCCCAGAATCAAGTCGTAAGACATGGCGCCTGGAGGTGGTGCACCATCGACGAGAATCTGCCACGTCACAGCCCCTGCGCCTTCAGTCCATCCACCGCCGACGAAGTTGTTGGCAATCTTCTTGATGACGCCGTTTCGTCCGGGGGGAACCTGAAAGGAGATGACGTTCGTCTGCGCGCCGATCGCGGGTAGCGCGACATAGGCGTATTGATCGACGTTCTCCCACTGGTCCGGAGGGTCGATCCAAAGTGGTCGCCGAGTCGGTTGCACTGTGAGGGCTGTGACGAGATCAGTGCTCATGGCGTTATGTCACTCCCAGTGAACGGAGCCGCCACGCCGTAGAGAACAAGTTGCACCGTGTTCGGATTGGGCTCAAGGTTCTGAAGAATCACCAGCACCTGGGACTGCGGCAGATCGAAGCGATAGGGCTCTCGCAAAAAGAAACCAAAGGCAGAAGTTCCCCCTAAATTGCCAAACTTCAATCCACGATCACTTCCAAACCGCCGTGTCTGCTGTTCGGGAGAGCCCGGCTCCCTCCAGGCGTGCGCCAAGTGCACCCGGAATCCGCCGACTGTATTCACCGTTGCGCTCGCCAGCAGCGCCAGTAGGTGAAAATCGCGCATCACGTCGATCTTCACCTGAATCTGCTGCTGCGCGCCCAGCACTGCGTTCACTACCTCCCAGCGTGGCTGGTAGCCTTCCAGGCCAGGCGGTGGATTGGTACTGAAGCGGTACACGCGATCCTGGAACCCGAGCAACGGCAAGAGCAATGCGTAGGGGTTGACGAACTCCCTGCGCAACGAGTTGGAATTCGATTGCGGCAACCCTTTTGTTCTCCTTCCCGCTTTCCCTTAACGCCGTGAAGAAGCTGTCGATGTTGGAGCCGTTCCGGCTGCTGGTGTGGCACCGCCTTTTGTCCACAGTTTGAAACCAGAGAAGGAAATCTCCACCGTGTTGTTTGCGCCCGATGTATCCGTAAAGAGCAGCGTGTAGGTTCGCGTCGCTGGCATCACAAAAGGAACCGCAATCGGAAATTGCGCGGCTGCCGTAGCCAGTCCAGCCCAGAGATCGACGTTGATCCCATTGAACGCGCCCGCGCCTGAGATAGTGCTCGCCGTAGTCCCGATGAACTGGCGACCCGTCGCTGCTTCGCTCATTAAGATCTTGAGTAGGCCCGAGGTTCGCTGGGCTGCCGTCCACCACCACTCGAAGTCACAGTCAGCCTGAATCTGCAATTGGTAGGGCTGCTGAATCGCATTCCCCACGATCACCGCGTCGGCGACGTAGCTGTACCACTGCCGATCAAAATTGTCGTCAATTTGCGACGGGTCCATGTTGGACTCCTTCTAAAAAGCTTGCGCGTACTGGTGCCATGCGCGCCCCGGCATCACATCCGTGATCGGGTTAAAGCACCGCTCTCATCAGCACACCCTCCAAGTAGGTGTGCACATTCAACCCCGTGCCCACAAACTGCGTGGTCGGAGCCGCTGCCAGCGTGGTAAACGCTGCCGCGCCGGTGATGGTTGGATCGAGCGTGACAAAGAAGTTTTGTTGCTGCTCGATCAACTGTCCCAGGATCGGATCCATTGCTGGAAGCCCGGGGACCTGTGGCATGTCATCCACGATGGTGTTGACGTTCAGTGCGTGCGGATAACCGTTCGCCCCGAGGTTCGCCGTCGTGCCGCCCGCCGCCAGCGTCTGCGTGGACATATAGAAGCCAAACGCGCCAGCACCTGCCGGACACTTCGACACCAGACCGGTGTAATAATCCTTTCCGGAAATCTGGAGTTGTGCGAGCGTCAGGCCGACGAACGATGCCAGATCTTGCGGTGATACGTCGGACCGCACGATCACACTGATTGCCTTCACCAGCATCTTTTTCGGCGCATCGAGCATGCCAGGCTGCACCAGGTTGGTGTGATACAGCGTTTTCACAAACGCCGCACCGCCCGCTGGTGTATAACTGGCTCCGATGGGCTGAGCGAACAGGCTCTGCTTCGTCACGGCGGTGGCCACGGCAACCCCGTAAAAATCGAAAATCGGCTGGACCAAGTATTCCAATTGGCCCGCGATAATCGGATTCTTCCGGAGCTGGTGCAACCGTGGCTGCCCCACTTCCCGCTCTTCGATTTCGCGGCAGTGGGCAAAGCGCGACGTGTAGCGTGTTTCAAATTTGTTGACCATTTTTCTTTCGCCTCCCTTCAGGTCAGAATCCTTCTCGCTGTCGAGTCAACGACAGGCAAAATTAGTACCGGGTGAAAAAGCGTGAGCGGAATTTGCCTCCGCCGCTGGCGTAACCCAAACCGGCAACGCCCTTACCGGGAGCCGGAGCGGGCAGCATGATCGTTGGTGCTTGCGCGCGCCCATAGGGGTCCGAGGCTGTCGGCGCCGAGAAATAAGTCGGCACGTACATACTCAGTCCAGGCACGGCAACGCCGGTCTGCTTGATCGCCTTAATGATCGCGGCCACGATTGCGCCCTTGAGAAGTTCTTCAGAGGCGCTAGCCCCGGCGATGCTTTTACCAGCGAAGGAGATTGCGACTCCCGCGCCAGCGGTAGCCAGGACGTCGAGCCAGCCTGACTGAGCGAGAAAACTCGCCCCCCAGTTGGCACCCGCAAATCCAGCCACATTGAGTGCGGCATCTTTCACCAGCGTGCCACTGACCCCGAAGGGATTGTGGCGACTCCGATGATGATGATGATGGTGCTTCGCCATTGTGCTTGTACCTCCTCTCTCATCCTCGTCCGCGAAGTAGCTGCGCGGTGTGTAGGACGGATTGAACACCCGAATTCTTGCCAAGCTTCACCTCGGCCTTAACTCTTTGGCGGCTCTGCGGGCGCGGGCTTGCCTTCGTCCCACTCCGCTTTCACGCCGGCAGTCGCGGGAATTTCTGATCCCGCAAAGGAAACATCGTCACAGTGCGCTTCTTCGAGGCGGGAGATGCTGCCCTTCGCCGCGTCGGTCTTGATTCGCACCATGGAGCCGTTCTTCTGTACGGCTACGACGGTTCCGATTAGCGCATGCTGTTTGTCGTGGGGGCGATAGAAACGAACCTGCTGCCCCGGTCTCAGTTGTGAAATTTGCGTCATGTGGTTTTCTCCTGCGTGCTGTCAGAATTTTCCGGCGGCAATATCTCCCCCGCCAGGGATGGTTCGGTTGTGCCCTCGTCCCACTCAGGTGCTGCTGGAGCGGAAGCTGCAGTCGGCGATCCTGCTGCGACTTGTGCCGCTACGGCCGCTTTGACCTGATCGGCGATCGATTGCTGGATCTCTTCACTCAGCTTGGGTTTTGGCTGTTCGAGCACATCGATATCATCGGAGTGTGCGTAGGACTTGGTGCCGTCGCTCGCCTGGATCACGGCGAGAAACACGTAGTCGACGATCTCGCCGGTCATCTTCTTCGACTTGTCGTAGATGGGCGAGAAAGCGACTTTCTGGCCCGGCTTCAGTTCGGAAAGTTTCGCCATAGTCTTAGCCTCCGAGTTGGAATCTCCCACCAACGAAGTACCCCTCTAAGTGCACGGGATTGGAGTCGTCAATCAACAAACTCAAGTGCGTGCCGTCAGTCGGATCCACACCGCCGCGGATGCGGGCGAATCCGCCCTGCTGGCCACCGAGCATCACGCATAACTCGACGACGGGATGAATCACTCCGTACGTATGGCCGTCGCGCCCCTTGATCATGTCGCGCACTCGGTCGCCCACCACCGGGCAGCCAGTGAGGAGTTGCGGAATGCGCTTGACCTTGTCGGTTGCTTTCTTCGGCACCCATCGCGGATCAGGAATCGCCGGAAGCGGAGTCAGGCCAGTCGGGAGCAACAAATCTTTTTGGTCCCGCGATATCGCGAGCAGTGGCGCATTCTTATGTGTGAGCCAATCGAGAGTAATCGAGGACCAGAGCAGCGCTTGTTTCTCGGAAAACGGCGCCATCGCCGCATGCTCTGGATGGCGGGCGAACTCTCGCTGCTGCTCTGCGCTGTGGTAGCGCGGTCGGGATTGGGAGAAGCCAACGGTGGAACGCTGTGCCTCAAAGACCACGCTCGTTAGGCGGCCGATGGTGATGTAAGACCGGTCACGCGCCGTGTCCTGTTGAATGCGCAGCCGGTCGGCCAAAGTGAACGTCGTCGAGTTGAGAACCGATGGAGCTGCAACCATGTTCTTTTTCGCCCTCTCTTGGAGCGTCTCTTCTGTGTCCGGTAGCTCACATGGTCCCTACGTGCGCTCATCGCGCCGCCAACTGCTACGGGTCCAAGCAAGTGCCGGACGAAAAAATCTAGTTCACAATTCCTTCTGCTCGCACGACGTACTCGCCGCCTTCGAGCAGTAACCGTTTGTGCGTCGCATCGAAGAGCACGCGTGGATGGACGCCCGTCTCTTCCCCGAACGGATGCTTCCACCATCTGCGCTGGTTCTCAGGGAGCCAATACTCATGCTCCTTCAGTTGCTCATAGTCGATCCGGCGGGCTTCTCCAAGTTCGAAGAGGCCCGCTCCGCGATCGAGGGCGCCAAAAACGTGCAGCCCACTCGAAATGTCCTGATCGCCGCCCACGAAATAAATCTGTCTCGCTGTCTCGTCTGCAACTGCCATGCTTCCTTCCAGGTCGACTTGCTGGACCTGTCCGCCAGCGCGCGGTTTCACGTAGAGCACAATCTTTTTGCCGATCATCGCGTAATCGCCGCGGGGCATGTGCGGCTCGTTCGCGACGACTACTTTATCCACTGCGCCACCCTTGAATTTCTCTCGCAGTGCCTCTGCGCTAGGATTGTCGCGCGGTTTCCATTCATGCGGAAGTCGCGATTGTGTGCGCATGGTTGCCCCCCGGGGAAGATGTGGTCCTTTGTGTCCAGGTTTACGGGTGCAGGGGTAGCCTCCGATCATCGCCTCGCACATCGGATTGCTCCGTAACGCCTCATTGAACATCGAGGAAAAATCAGAACCAGACGCGGTGCGTGCCATCCGCCTCGCCTGCGCTAGCTTGTAACCCTGGTTCACAAGGGCGGAGGCTACGTCCGCGCGGAGTGCGCCAAGCGACTCCCGGCTTCCCCCGGAACGAGAACGAATTCCACGCGGCTTGCGGTAGACCGTCAAGCGCTCGGATGTGGGCGCAGGGCCGAAACCAAAGTACACATTCTCCCGCGGGATCGGGTTGGTCCGGATCGTGATCGTGCTCCCCGGCGGAAGATTGATCTTCTGCGGACTCAGAGGATTCGCTCCCATCACAATCAACTCACTCGGATTTCCCCGCGCACGCTCGGCGAGATAGCGATCCTGATCGTGCTGCTGCTGCTCGGCAAGTCTTCGCTGCAAAACTTGCGCCTTCGTCTCTTTCTTCGCACGCTTCTTTCGCGGGTTGGTACGCGGAGTCATCACCGCGTAACGCATCCCAGACTTGAGCCACACGGTTTTGATGAAAGAGCCCTTACGGCTTTTTTCTTTCTTCACCGCGTCTGCTTTTTTCGCGAAGGCTCCCGAGAACATGTAGCCGTAGCCCTCGCCCGCGTTTTTGCGTCGCTTGCTCACTGCACCACCGTCACCAGTCGTTCGAGTTCGCCGATGTCGAGCGCTTCGAGATTGCTGTCCTTCTCAAGGCAGAGGCCCATGCGCATCGCCTTTTCGAGTAGCTCGACGATGTCCTCGTCTGAGTACAAGCGCTCGCGATTGTGCGGGTCGCTCATGCAGTTTCGCTCGCCGTTCGAGGCACCGACGTGCCATTCCACCAAGCCCGTGCGAGGCGAAAAATGTTCGCACCATGGCGCGCCGTCGCATCACCACAACCGTAACCGATCTGGACGAGGACTCGCCACGGAGACGCAAGCGCCCGAACGATCTGCTGCGTCGCATTATTCTGGTACTCCTGTTCGGACTGATTGCGTGGGGCATCAATCAGAGTTGCTTGGAGCAGCAGCGCGCACGCCCGGTGTACGTACCTCAGCGCTGAAAGGAATCCATGAAATACGCACTGCTGATTGTTCTGATCGCTCCGTTTTGTGTCGGTCAGACCGAGGACGAGATGAGTACTCTCGTGCACGATCTCGCCGCCAGATTGCGTGGTGCGCCTCTCCAATACTCTATGCCCGAGTTCGCGGCAGAAATTACCAACAGGCAAGATGTGAACGCCTTTGCGGATATCCCAGCTCACAAAGTCCTTCTCAATAAGACGCTGGTGCAGGTTTTCTACAATGCGCCCGGCGAGCTTGGCTTTGTAATCGCACATGAAATCGGACATCTTCAGGATTCCAAGTGCCACGACAGAAGCGAGAGAGCGGGGTTTAAGGGAGCGGCTCTTCAGCGAACGTGCGAGGCAGCTGCTGATCAGATCGGAATGCAGTATCTGCTCGCAGCTGGTTTCAGTCCGTACGACGCTGCTGGTGCCATGGGAAGATTGTTGATGGCCAACCCAGGCCAGAATTCGGTCCTCGCGATCATGATTGGCAGATTCACATCCGACCATCCAGTCAGCGTTGACCGCATCAAACAGCTTGCGGAGTACGCACTTCAGACCTGCGAAAACCGCCCCGAGGTTTGTGAGCGCTAGCGTCATAGAAACTTTGGCAGCACAACCACTGCTGCGATACCCAGCCCGATCCAAAGCGCATTCTGCTCAAACCAACTCGTTAGACTTGGAGCTGCGCAGGGATTCCCGTTTAGGTCGTATGGCATTCCCGCTACACAGTTCGGGTCCGTCGACGAGAGCGTCGGACTCGCGCTAGGCCCGCTCCCGACGGAGGTGATCGAGCTCGCCAATGGCATTTTGCCAGTTACAACGTAAAACTCGTGATCGATCACCGATGCCAGATCTTGCGAAGCACCAAACCCCATTCCGTTGCGAACCTGCACCTGCAAGACGACGCTGTAGGCTTTCCCCTGAAATGCTCCGACCGGCGAATTTTGGTTCGTGGAACTCAACACAGAGATGCCATCATTTGCCTGCAGCGCAGTGCTTACGCTGTCAATGATGGTGCTGGCGAAACTAAAATTCGCATCCTGGGGCCAGATCGCCTGATAGGTTGCGATGGATTGATCTGACACCCCGCCTTTCAGTGCGCCCAGTCCCCGCAAGCCAGCGAGCGGACGCGGATTCGTGTACGGTCGAAATCCTTGCGCGACGCGGATGTACTCAACTCTCGGCATCAGCGCCGCCTCCGTCTTCCGCCACCGCTGAATGCAGTGCTGAGAAGCATCGCGGCAACAGCCGCGCCGACGATCAGCTCCCAGTTCGGAACTCCACTCACCAGCGTGCTGCTACCAAAGAACAGCGGAACAGACGATGCGCTCAGCGGAACATTGAGAACGGGGGAAGGCCGCGACGGTAGATTGAGCCCAGCCGCAGGCGCAATCGTTACCTGTGGGCTAAAACCTTGCGAGGATCTTGGAGCGATGCAGTCCCCATAAGTACACTCCGGACTTGAGCACGAAATCTGATTCTCACTATGATCGAGGCACAGTGACCCCCCCACTTGCTGCGTGTCCGTTGATCCGCAATCGCCGAAGGTGCAACTTGGATCAGTGCACGCGACCGTGTTCTGACTCTGGTCGAGACAGATTGCCATTCCCAAATCGCCAAGCATGACGCGGCTCATCGCAGCACCAGCCACGCGGCGATAAGGGCCGCGCCGATGAAAAGAGGGTTGATGCTGCTGCCCGTGCCAGGAGTGCTGCTCCCTCCGCCAAAGAGCGAAGTGAGAGCAGACGTAACGGACGATACCGCACTCGGCAGCGTCGGCGCCGTGTAAGTGAGCGAATATCCCGAGCGCTGCTGCAGCCCGTAGTGGTCGCCGTACACCGTACACACTTGCACCGTGCCCCCGCCCGCCTGAAAGACTGCGACTGCCATGTCGACCGAGGGCTTGATGTCCTGACAGCCGACGCAGCACGACACCGTGCAACTTTTGTCGCACTTGTGCCCGCCCGGCATACCCGTGCACGGCGCGCTCGCGTTGGTCGGTCCACCGCAGTTAGTGCCACACCCCGAAGTATCGGCGCGGCCAGGCCCCTTCGTGAAGTTGCAGCAGCTCGCCCAGAATTGCGCATAGAGCTGCTCCACCGCCTGGGCAGCCTGCGAGGCGGAGATGTTCTGCGCCGGATCGCTCGAATTCGCCGCAGCAAAAATCGCTTTCATGCCACCATCGAACGCCTGCACCGCGGAACTCACTTGCGCGTTCTCAGTAGTCGCACCCTTCGCCCGCGCCTCGTGAGCAGCCCAGAGTCCAGCGATGAGCGTGGTGACCAACGCAATGCCAGCTCCGATGATGGGGATCGCTGCTGTCGAAAGTCCGAATGCGCTGGCGATCGGCGCCGCGGCAACTTTCGATGCAATGGCGCCTCCACCGGTAACTGCCGTTGTTACTCCATCGCCGAGACCAACACGGCCACGCTGATAGAGCGGAGTGATCGGTGCACTTGTGATATGGCCGAATTGCGGCTTGTGCCGAATCGGAGCGAATCCACCGGTATAGAGCGGATATTCGTAGAGCGGGATCGTGTGTGCGCTCACTTCCGCCCCTTCCCAAACATCAGCAAAGCAGCCGCAGCCGCAACCAGTCCCCAGTTCGGAATTCCGCTGATGACGGTAGACTCACCAAACCACGCCATGATGCCCGAGGTAGAAATGTTCGAACTGGCACCGCTGCTGTCGAGCGTCGTGCCCGGCTGCGAAAGGCTAAGCGGTGTAGGCGCTGCCACGGTCGGCGCCGGCGCGGGAGAGACCGGCGGAAAACCCTGCGAAGAAACCATCCAACCCCCGCCCGCCGTGGGAGGAGGCTGATCAACGACTGCCGTGGTACCTGGGCCGAACTGCCACACGCGCCCCGGCGGCCCATCACATCCCCAAGCCGGACACATTTGTCTTGGCATCATCCCAAGCCCGAGCTGGATGATGTTTTGTGAGCCAGAGGCTGTCGCTCGAGGCTCCAACTCTCCAGGTCCGCGGTAAACATTCATCGCTTGGCCACCGCCAGGACCACGGCGCCGATCAGAAGCCACGGAAGAAGAGAGCTGAAAAGCGTGCTGCTTGCCCCGGTAAGTGTGTAGCCACCACCGGCAGTCATCAGGCCCGGTGTGTACGGAGTCGCAAAGGAGGAATAGGGGCTGCCGGTTGTCACCACCGTCCCGGATGCAGTTTTGTAGCCGGTAGGCACGCCCTGTGCCGCGGCAATGATCTGTGGAGTTTCCTGAAGCGTTTGTTGCAGCAGAGAATTCCAGTCAAAGCTGCTTCCATCGTCACCGAGCCCGCGAAGATGCGCGTAACCGGAGAGCCCGCTCATTCGAGTGCACCCACTCAGGTCTTGATAGCTGTCGTCGATCAGCGACCAGGCGCGCTTGCGAAAGTACATTTCAGGGGCGCGACCGAAGTACGTATCAGGACGTGCGGCGTCGAGCGCCACCCAATTGCCGGACCCTGGAGGGACTTCCACTTCGAGGTAGACGTGAGAAAACTCGTCGGGCTGGTCAGGATTTGCGCTCACTGTAACCAGCCGCGCGGGATATCCGTCTGCAATCACCAGAGCGGCGAGCAGCATTGACATGTCGTCGCAGTCGCCGGCGCGAATTTTCAGGAGTTCCCCCGGTGGGTAGAGTTTTTCTTTGGTGACTGGGTCTTTGGTGTAGCGAATGTTCTGCTGTACCCAGGCGAAGATCGCCGCGACTTCTCCCGCCTCATCATGCGCTGGCACACTGCGGACTAGATCGATTGCAAAGCGGACAAACTGCGGATCGTTGAGAGCCTGGTCAATGAGCCGTCGCATGAGTCGAATTGTCTGCGCCGTACCCACTTCCCCGCTCAGTAACGGGGCGCGATAGCCTAAAAATGCACCGGATTGCTCGCCAGACAGCGAAAGCCGCACGAAATGGGGCTCCGAAGTGGACTTTTATAGGACTAATGCAAGCCGATGCAGGTTCCTTGAACGCCGTTCGCGCCAGATCAGCCCCGCATCGGCCAGATTTCGCCGATCAAGAGTGAAAATCACCTATTCCGGGAACGAAGGCAAGCACTTTGGTGTAACACCAAGCGCAACACTAGGTGTTAACACTGCAGTGCACTACCGAACACCAGCGAGCACCATGCTTGTGTTCCTGTGGAAAACCTGTATGATTGTCGTGAAAAGGGCCATCCTTGGGCCGGAAAACAGGTGCATCCTTGAAACCTGCCACTCCGCTCGACACTGGCCACGCCACCCAGACAACGATCACCCGCCGTGTAATTCCAGGAATCGCCTCCGACGATCAAAAAACTCCCGATCTATGGGAGTATCTGCGCTCCTTGAGTGCGAGCGACTGGCCCAGACATATCGTCTACGGCTATCGGACCGAACCGTCGCCCAAGGTGCCGATCTTCAAGAGCGGCGAAGCTTACGTGCAGATGCCAAACGGCCAGCGTGTGTCGCTCACCGACGAGCAGGAGGTTGAATTTGCCCTCTTGCAGAACTACGGCGGAGGAGTTTTTCGACTGCTCGTGAAACGCGGACCGCAGATCGTCTGCGCGGGAAATCTCGCCATCAACGCGCCCGCACGTGCGATCACAATTCCCGTCGATCCAGCACAGCCGACGGGGAGTGGCAATTCAGCAATTACCATGACGGACGCGTCTGCGACAGCGCAAGTCGCCGGCCGTGCCATGGACGCACTCACCTTTCAGGAACGCCAATCGGCCGAGATCGGTTTCCGTGCCATGGAGACCGCTGCCAATGTGATGCAGCGCTTCGGCAAGCAAGAGGGTGCGCCTCAGGACGATCTCATGCGCCAGGCCATGCAGGTAATGATCGCGCGCATGCTGGCCCCGCCGCCCGATCCCCTGGAGCTACTCAGCAAGTTGCTCGCTTTACAAGCCCAGCTAAATCCACAGAGCCAACCAAACGAACTAATGGCCACGGTGATGAAGTCGGCTGTCGAAAAACTGCTGAATCCCGCTCCCAGCGGAGCGCCCGTGTCATGGACAGCAGAGGCAGTTCGCAGCGCTCCAGCTTTCATCAATGGGGTTGCCGAGTTCATGCGGGAGCAGCGCATGATCAGCGACAACCAGGTGAAGCTCACGGAAATGCAGCGCGCCGGCGTTCCGATCGCACAGCCGCCGATGCCAAACCCCCAAGTGATCCCACCGGCAATGCCTGCACCGACAAACGGAGCGCCGCCAGGAGTCCCCAGCATGGAATTCGTCGAAGGCCGCATCCTTGAAATCTTTCAGCGCCCGGTATCGGCCGAGCAGGCAGCCGATGACGCGCTCGCTTTCCTCGATGGCTTGGACACAAATGCAACCATCTCACTCGCGAACTTGGGAGAGACGGGCCTACTAGGATTCTTTCAGAGTCGGCCGATCCTGAAGCCAGCGTGTGCCAACATGTCGCGACTGGTGGAATTTATTCGCGCGTTTCTGAAGATGCACGCCGAGGACGTCGCACAAAACAAAGCAGTCGACGTAGCGGCGCAGTCGAAACCAGCCCCACTGACAAACTGAGGAGGAGGTCCATGAAATACGCCCTCGCCGTCGAAGTGAAGCTCGTCGAGCAGCCCGACGATGATCCGCCCCAAATTCGGCCAGGCTCCGATCCCCTTCAGGGTGCCGTGCAACTCATGACGGGAGCGATTGGTCGTGTCGCTATGCCGTTCCAAATGCCAGCCGGTTTCGACTTCCGCAAGTCAGTTGAAGTTCGCGTGAAAGACTTTAAGGCTTTGGCGGAAATCATTGGCCGCTTTGATAATCTGGTGCAGGATATAGAGGCCGAAAAGCTGGAATGTAAATGAGCGCAAGCCCAACTAGAGATCCGGACGCACCGAAAAAGTTACTGATCCGTGCGAGACCCACGATCCGCACAAGAGCAACCGAGAGTGGCGATGGCAGTTTCTCCGATCAAACGCTTACCTGCGCGGACTGCCGGTCCGACTTTGTTTGGACCGCAGACGAGCAGCGTTTCTTCGCCGAGAAGCGATTCGAGCACCGGCCGAAGCGCTGCAAGCCATGCCGCGCCGAAAAGCGAGCCCAGTACCGCTAGCGCGGAGATCCTGCGCGCCCGCGACTTGCTGCGCGACATCTTGCTGCGCGAAGATGAGATCGAAGAAGTCGTGCTCGTCGGCCAGGTCTCGATCGGACTCAACGAGATCGTCTGTACCCTCGACAATCTCGCCGGACTGCAGCATCTCTTCGAAGTTTGGAGCGGCTAGAAAGTGCCAGCCCCAAAAGAAAGGGGTGAGTGCCAGAGCAGGAAAGCCCGCCTTGTGAGCGGGCTTTGTGGGGCCGAACCGGTTTCCGGAAGTTGAAGAATTGCGCGCATCCTACCACACCGCCCGGTGACTTTCGTAACGGTTACCTCCGGCACCCTTCCGGAGCCGCGCGCACTGCATTCTGCATCAAACTAGCGCCTATGGTGCGACGAGTTCAAATCCGCGAGGGAGAGAGCCCGATCCGCTGGTTACTCCGCTTTCTCGAAGCGAACAAGCGCGTGCTGCGCAGCCGCCCGCTCCCGCCCATATGCGCACCCCGCAAAGAACACGCTAGCAAGACGGCATGAGGATTTCCGCGCCTCTGTGGAAATTCTATCCATTACATCGGTTATCCCCTGCTTTTGTAATCGCATACGATTTTCGTTGACACGCCTTTGCGTATGCGATTACAGTTGCAGCCCATGAAGGCAAAAACCAAGAGCACAGTGAAAATCAGGTGCGCGTCGCCCGACTGCGACAACCTGTTTCTTGCCAATCGACCCGGAAAGCGCTTCTGCTCTGCGAAGTGTCGCATTCGTGAATCGGTCCGCGCCGTCCGCGAGCGTCAGAAAACAGCCACCGCCTAAAACGCCATGTTTCCTCACTCCCAACCCGCTGATTCTAGGGACGTGACAATGTTACAGCGTCCGATAAGAACAGGTATTATGTAAACTACACAAACCAGGAGCGGTTCGATTTCGCCTGAAACGGAAAACGGAGCCGCATCAAAACCCAGATGCAGCCCCGTTTTCAC
>Ga0209698_10001000_pt1 | contig 32601 bp, 27 predicted proteins | sample LitLauG_LLR_2012_FD_187203 | JGI IMG/M metagenome (GOLD analysis project Ga0209698, IMG submission 187203) | Freshwater sediment microbial communities from Pennsylvania, USA - Little Laurel Run_MetaG_LLR_2012 (SPAdes) (version 2) | ecosystem: Environmental > Aquatic > Freshwater > Creek >... | reverse complement strand
TGCCGAGGGCTGGAAACTGGTGGCCATTGAATGGGAGCGGGGCGATGCCGAAGCGCGTCCTCCCGTGGACGAGGTTCCCTTCGGCCTGCGCGTCGCCGCCGATTGCCGACGCCTTGAGGAGGACCCACAGGAAATCGAGGTGCTGCTGCTGATGCTGGAGGTTCTGGTGCAGGACGGGCCACTCTCCACCGCCGCGACGCACATCAATGAAAAGGGCCACCGCATGAGAAGCGGCGACCCTTGGACGCGGACCGCGTTGTTCCACTTGTTGCCCCGGCTGATTGAACTCGGGCCGAGGCTGTTTACGTCGGCAGAATGGGTGGAGCGGCGCAAACACCTGTTTAATGTTGCGTGAGCGTTCCCCTGGCTCACGCCAAGGGGTTATAGCTGCCTTAAGGCAGCATCTCCGACATGGTCTCCGCGCGATGGCTGAGCTGCCGCGCCACCTGATCCTGATGCACCTGACCCATGACATACGCGCAGCCTGTGAGCGTCCGCGCCATCTGCGGGCTGCGCGGGCCGAGCAGCTTCTGCTCCTCATCGAGTACCTGCTGATAGAGGCGCGCCGCCGCCGTGTAATTTCCGCGAACCGCCTCCAGCGCAGCTTCGTTTTCTTCCAGCGCAGTGAGCTTCATACTGTTCGGATGCGCCTTGCGGGCGATATTCAAGGCCCGGTGCAAGTATGGCTCGGCATCGTTGGCGCGACGTTCGGAGATGAGGATTGTGGACATATTGGTCAGCGGCAGAACAAGCTGCGGATCGTCCGCGCCGTAAGTTCTTTCGAATACGGGCAGCACCCAGGCGAGCTCTTTTTCGGCTTTAGAAAACTGGCGCTGATTCGTCAACGCGGCAGCCAAGCTGTTGCCGAGCACCGCGGCGTCAATGCTGCCTTTGCCTTCGGCTTCGTCGATCACAACGATGCCCCGGCGCAGCACGGGCTCGGCGCGGGACTCATGCCCCTGCTTGATGAGCGCAACGCCGAGCGAGCTGAGCGCCAGTCCGGCGTAGCGTTTATCATTGGCGTTCCAGGCGATGGAATAGGCACGATGCGAAACCCTCTCGGCCCCGGCAGCTTTGTCTTCGGCGTTCAGTGTGACCGCGAGCTTCACGAGAAGAGATGCGAGCCTCGGATCGTCCTTATCCATTTGCGACTCGGCCAGGCGCAGCGCTTCGCGGCGAAGACGTTCGGCTCCGGCGAAGTCCAGGGCGATCTGGCGTTGATCGGCGCGCGCGGAGATGGTGTTCCAATCCGTATTTACGGGCTGTCCGTCCGCGAACAGTGTTCCAATTGCGAAAAACAGAAAAGCTTTCATGCAGGTAGCATGCGGCTGATTCGCCTCGCTCACAAGTGTTCGCGGGTAGTGCGCGCGCTGTCACCGTCCGGACACCTGAATTTTGCGAACTGTTTTGCTGTTTGCATCGTCTTTAGTTAAAAGCCACGGAGAGATTCTTGTACGACACTCGCGCCATCGAACAGCAACTGGACCGCATTTCGGAAAGCGCGGGGTTCCGCAATTGCCCTCGCCTGTTAAACTTTCTCCGCTTTGTCATCAACGAAACCCTTACGGGCGCGGGAGGCTCGAAGGAACGGCTGATCGGCATGGAAGTATTCGGCCGGCCCGCCGATTACGATGCCGGCGCCGACCCGGTGGTGCGCGTCGCGGCAAGGCGTCTGCGGCGCAAGCTAGAAGAGTATTACGCGAACCCGGGCGCGGCGGACGCCCTTTTTATCGAGCTGCCCAAAGGCACCTACCTGCCGTGTTTCACCGAACGTTCCTTGAACACGCGGCATTCGCTGGCGGTGTTGCCCTTTTCCGGACACATGCTGTGCGGAGGGCTGACATCGCGGCTAATTGCCCGGCTCGCGGCCTGCGAATTCTTGCGCGTGTTTCATCCCAGGCGCAGCGAGGAGCGACCGCGCGCCGATTTGATTCTGGAAGGAAGCCTGCGTCAGGCAGGCGAGCGGTTCCGCTGCGATTCGCAGCTTGTGTCTTCCAACGACGGCCTGCATGTGTGGGCCGGATCGTTCGATTGCCGCGGTTGCGACGCGTTCACGATGGAAGATGAATTCGCCAGCCGCATCGCCGAAGGCGTCCGTGAAGCGTTCCGCGCCGGCTCTCCTACAATGAAAGCGTGAAGCTATTCGCGCTGCCGCTGTGCGCGCTTTCTCTATTCGCAGGCCAGATCACTGCCGTGCGCGACGTCAGCATCGTCGATGTTGCGTCCGGGCAGGCGGCTCCGCACATGACTGTCGTTGTGGAAGACGGCGTGATCTCGCGCGTCGGCCCGGTCGGGGCCACCGCGATTCCCCAAGGCGCGCGCTTCGTGGACGGCAAGAACAAATTCCTCATCCCCGGCTTGTGGGACATGCACGTGCACCTGTATCACAAGCCCTACCTGCCTTTGTTCGTCGCCTATGGCGTCACGGGCGTGCAGGATATGGGCAGCGATTTCGCGAAGGTCCGCGCATGGCGTGAGGAGATCGAGAGCGGCTCGGCTATCGGCCCGAGGATCTTTACCAGTGGACCTCCGGTGGACGGCGCCGCATCGGGGGACGCGAACTTGCCGGTGCTCGTGGTGCGCAATGGCGACGAGGCTCGGCAGGCGTTCGACCGGCTGTATAAAATGAATGTCGATTTTATAAAGGTCCTTTCCAGCCTGCCTCGCGACGCTTACTTCGCGCTGGCAGAACTCGCGCGCCACTGGGATCTGCGGCTAGTGGGCCATATTCCCGCCACCGTGACCGCGCAGGAGGCCGTCGAGGCGAGGCAAAAAAGCCTGGAGCATTTCTTCGGCGTCACGAAGTCCGTATCGAGTGACAGCGAAGCCTTGAAGTTTTTCGCGCATTGCGCACTCACCGGCACGCGTGTTTCTCCGACGCTGGTGTTATGGCAGCGCATGTCTCATTTCGACGATCCGCGCCTGATGAGCAACCCGAGTCTGGCGGCAATCCCCGCGTCAATTCGCGATGCATGGCCGGATATTTCCGCCGACCCTTTTTCGCTGAAACAGCAAATCTGGCGCATCTACCGGCTTACGGCGCTGGCCGCTCAGGCCAAGGCTGAAATTCTGGCGGGAACCGATACAGGCGACCCGTTTGTGATGCCGGGCGAGGCGTTGCAAGACGAACTGGAACAACTGGTAGAAGCAGGACTCACCGCCCGCCAGGCCCTGGAGGCGGCTACCCTGGCGCCGGCGCGTTTCTTGGAGGTCGACAAGAAATTGGGTACTATCGAAAAGGGCAAGCTTGCGGATATGGTACTTCTGGACGATAATCCGGCGTTAGATATCCGTAACGTACGCAAAGTTCGGGGCGTCTTCTCCAACGGCCGTTATCTCTCTCGCCCTGAAATCGACGGCCTCTTGCACGCGTTTTAAAAAAGCGCTCATTGAAAATCGAGGAATTGGTAGAGATATAGCTCATGATTCCGCTTCTTATCATCGATGACGACACGGAGTTGTGCGCATTGTTGGTGGAGTTTCTGGGCCGCGAAGGATTTCATGTCGCCGTGGAGAACGACGGCGCGCACGGGCTGGAGATCGCCCTGGAAGGCCATTTCGCTCTCATCATTCTGGATCTGATGCTGCCGTCGCTGGACGGCTTCGCTTTATTAAAGCGCCTGCGCGCACGCAGCCGCGTGCCGGTGCTGATGCTGACCGCGCGCGGCGAGGATGTGGACCGCATCGTTGGCCTGGAACTGGGCGCGGACGACTATCTGGCCAAGCCGTTCAACCCCCGGGAGCTGCTGGCGCGCATCAAAGCCATCCTGCGCCGTGCCGAAACTCCGCCGAAAGGCCGCCTGGAGATTAACGGCGTGGCCATCGACCCAGGGTCGCGCGAGGTGACCTGCGAAGGACGCGCGGTGGACGTCACCACGCTGGAGTTCGACATTCTGGAGCTGCTGATGGGCGCCGCCGGGCGCGTAGTATCGCGCGACACCTTGATGGAGAGCATGTACAACCGCAAGGCGACGCCGTTCGACCGCTCCATCGACATGCACGTCAGTCATCTGCGCCGTAAACTGGAACTGGAGCGCACACTGATCAAGACGGTGCGCGGCGTAGGCTACCAGTTCTGCCGTCCGGGCGACTAGGAGAGTTCCACAGGTGCGTTCCCTGTTCGCGAAAATTCTCGTCTGGTTCGTCCTCGCGTTCACCGCGACAATGGGAGCGCTGGTTTTCTTCACCGCGGTAACCTACGACGCGTATTCGTCCCGGCAGGCGCCGTTTTCCATGCTGTTGGGGCTGGAACTGGCCGAGGCACGCCATACCTGGGAAACCGAAGGTCCGGAGCGGCTGCGCGAAAACCTGCAGCGCTTCTGCGAGGTCAGCGGGGCCTCGCAGGCGATGCTGACCGACGGCAACGGTGTGGACGTTCTAACGGGCATCTCCCATGCGTCGCTACTGCCGTCCGCGCAGAGCTTCATGCATGCTCCATTTTCAGCGCAGGCCCACGCGTTCGGACGCGTGTCCGCGGACGGGCGGTACGCGCTCATTCTGATGCGGCAAAACTGGTACTTCTGGTTCCTCCAGCCCGCGCACCTGGCGGTCCTAGTGCTGATCGTGCTGTTCTGCTATGCGCTGGCAGCCTATTTAACGGAGCCTCTGCGCGATCTTCGCCAAGCGATGGAGCGCTTCGGACAGGGCGAATTGACGACGCGCGCCCGCGCTTCCCGCCGCGATGAGTTGGGGCATCTGGCCGCGTCCTTCAACCGCATGGCGGATCATATTCAAGTGCTGCTGGGCGCGGAGCGCCGCCTGATGTTCGACATTTCGCACGAACTGCGCAGCCCTCTGGCGCGCCTGAGTGTGGCGGTGGAACTGGCGCGCGCCAACGCCGCCATTTCGCCCTCGCTCGACCGAATTCAGAAGGAAGCAGACCGGCTGAACGATCTGATCTGCCAGTTGCTGGACGTCACGCGCGCCGAAGGGGAACCGTCGCGGCTGCGGTTGGAGCCATTTCCGCTGGAGCAACTGCTGCGGATGCTGATCGAGGAGTGCACCATCGAGGCGCGCGCGCGCGGCTGCGAATTTGCCCTGACGCAGACCGCGCCGGTGATCGTCGAAGGCGACGCCGAGTTGCTGCGCCGCGCCTTTGAAAACATCATGCGCAACGCGATTCGCTACGCTCCGGCCGGAACGAAGATCGAAATTTCGCTGGAGGACGCGGACCGCTGGGCTATCGTCCGCATCCGCGATCACGGTCCGGGCGTTCCGGAGGAAGCGCTGCCCCGGCTGTGCGACTCGTTCTATCGCGTCGAGGCGGACCGCGACCGTAAGAGCGGCGGCGTCGGCCTGGGCTTGTCCATCGCCCGCCGCGCCGTGGAGCTTCACAAAGGCAGTCTGCGGGCGTCCAACGCGGCGCCCGGACTGCGCATGGAAATCGTCCTGCCCGCCGCGACGAAGCGCCTGGAAGCGGCGCATCCCGCGGTGCAGGCGTGACGCGCTCAGAAAAACCAGATGATATCGCTGGCGAACATAAACTGGCTATGGCGGTTGCCTCCGTCATAGGCGTTATTGTCGAAGTTATGCTCCCAGCGCAGTTCCGGACGGAACACGATGGTGCTGCCGATCCAATGATTCCAGGAAACGCCTGACTCCACGTAGCGGCCCTTATAACCGGTCCTCTGACCGCGCAGGTCGTCAAACACTTCGTTGCGGAAGCTGATGAAATTCCTCTTGTTCAACTGGCGGTTCGTATAGTTCAGCACCGTCCATTCCGGAGCGAAGCAGGTGAGCTGGGATTCGGTCTTGCACCATGCTCCATTGGTTCCGAGAATGATCCGGTTGGCCGCAGACGGGTTGAATATATTTGGCGTGTGACGCTCATATTGATACCACCCTTCGGTAGCCGTGTGCCATCTCGCGTTGAACTTATGATACCAAGTGATGTAATACGCCGACAGGTTGTTATACCCGTAATTGCCTTCATTCACCGAGTTCTGGCAGAAGTATAAATTGTCGCTGGCACCGCGCCACTCGAATTGCTCGCAGAAATTGCCGGTCCACTGGGCGCTCGGCTTCCAGGCCGAGGTTTCGCAGCCCGGCGAAATGCCCGCCTGGAACGTGAAATGCTGGTTGAACTTGATGGTGGCGTTCGCACCCGTCTGCGTGTAGCAATCGTAGGTATAGGTCAGCGAATGCGTATATGTATAATTATTCGGCGCAAGCTGCGCCTCGATATCGGGCAGCGATATATACCGCCCCAACCTCACTACCATGCCCTGGGCGACATGTGGAAAATACAAGTCGATATAGAACATCACCGGATCGTAGCCATACTGATTGCCGAGCGTCCCGTCGGCTTTATAATGCAGCAACTGATGACTGAAATAGCCCTCGGCCGTGGTGAAGCGGTAATCGAGGCCGTACAAATTCGTGAAGCGGAACCCCCAGTCGAAGTGGTCGGTTTGAATGGTATCGGGCGTGCGTTCGATATACAGCGTCACCTGGTCGAGTTGGAACGAATTGGGAATCTGGTTATAAGCCGCCGGAGAATTGGCGTACTTTCCGCCCACCGCTTCCGTGCTGGTACTGAAATTGAATCCGGCATTGGCCCAGCCGTAAATCTGGATGTTCGCTTTCTTCCACCAGTCCCCGTTAGGGCCCGTTTGAAGAGCCTTGGTCAACGGATACGCCGTCGAATTGTCGTAGCCGATCCAGGGCGTGCCTCCGATGGGCCACATCGAGAACGGGTACGGCGGATTCGATTCCGGAGGCTCATAGCCGCGATGCTTGGATGCCTCGCCGTCCGGCCCCGGATTCCAGTCGTCGTGATACGCCTTGGCGAAGCGCGAGAAGAAACCCATCGGCTTCTTCGCGTCCTTCGGCTCAGTTTTCTTCATGGGAACGTCAGCGGACTGATCGTCGTCGCCTGCCTCTACGACCAGTGGCCGTTCGGTTTCGTAGCCGTTGGCCTGCGCCGTAATCTGATAGCGGCCCGGGGCGAGGCCTTCCACTACAAACGTTCCATCGGCTGCGCTCTCCACGCGATGCGGCGTGTTTTCCTCAAAACTGCAGATGGCGACCCGGATCTGGCCCAGGGGCTCTCCGGCTGCGTCGCGCGTCACACCATGCAAATCGACCGCGGCGGCCCATGATGCGATCCCCAGCAGCATTCCAATCATCTTTCGATTCATACAGGTCCAGAATAGAATCCGGGCCGTAAGCAAGGTATAAAAATGGCGTCAAGAAGACCGTTTTAACGGCATTCTTAGGTGTTCTTGAGGAAAGCCTTATTCGTAGCGCAGCGCATCTACCGGGTCCAGACGCGCGGCTTTGCTCGCCGGCCAGATCCCGAAGAACAGGCCAATGCCTATGGAGACCACTAATCCCAGCCCCGCGGCCCACAGGGGCACCGCGGAAGGTAGGGTGGGGAACGCCAAGCGGCTGGCGAAGGAGATGAGGTATCCGGCGGCCATGCCGATCATCCCGCCAAGGAAGGTCAGCACCACGGCCTCGGTGAGGAATTGGAGCACGATGTCCCTGCGGCGCGCGCCAATGGCTTTGCGGACGCCGATTTCGCGCGTGCGTTCTGTCACGGACACCAGCATGATATTCATCACGCCGATGCCTCCGACGAGAAGGCCAATAGAGCTGAGCACCACCATCACCAGCGCGGTGACGGACGTGAGCGCGCGGAAATCCTCCACCATCTGATCCGCGGTCGAGACCGAGAAATTGTCGGGCTTATTCAGCGGTACGTGACGTTCCTGGCGAAGCACCACGCTCAACTCATCCACCGCGGCGGCGAGCCGGCCCGGCTTCGCCAGCACGAAGAACAGATTTTCCTCCGCCGTGGGGAAAATCTTGTGCATGGTGAAATACGGCAGCACGACGCGGTTATCGTCCTGGCCTGGGATGGACGCCGCTGGACGCTTCATCACGCCGATGACCGTCACCTCGTGGCCGTCCACTTCAATGGCCTTGTCGACGGCGTTCTCGACCCCGAATAAAGCGCGGTACAGATCCTCGCCGATCACCGTCACCGGCAGCTTGTGCTGATTCTCCATGTCGGTGAAAAATCGGCCGGCGAGCATTTCCACATTATTCGTGATGGCGTACTGATCGTCGCTGCCGGCAAGCTGAATGCCTGCGTAATCGTTCCCCTTGTAGCGCGCCCGATCAATGGTGCCGCGGATGACGTTGGGAGGCAGCAGGTAAGGGCTCACATGCTCCACGTCGGGGCAGCGGTCCGCGATGGCCAGGGAGTTTTCGTAGCTCAGAGGCTTGCGCTGCAACTCCTCCGTGGTGCGCCCGGTGGCGCTGGGGCCCATGCGCATTTTAAAGACGATGGCAGTGTTGGAACCGAGGCTGCGGATCAGGCCCGTGACCGCGCCGTCCAGCCCGGCAAGAATCGATCCCACGCCGACGATGGTTCCGACGCCGATGATAACGCCGAGCACGGTGAGGAACGATCGCACCTTGTTTTCGCGCAGCGTCGCCAGCGCCAGGCCGACCACCGAGAGCAATAGCTTCATTTAATTCTCCGACCTCAGCGCCACAATCGGGTCCAGACGCGAGGCGCGGCGCGCGGGATAAATACCGAAGAACAAACCCACCGCGGTGGAAAGCCCGACGCCGATCAGCACGGCGTTGAGAGGCACTTCCATGGGTACGGGAGTGAAATTGCGCACAATCACCGCGACGGTCCAGGCAATGGTGATGCCAATGAATCCTCCCATGGCCGACAGCATCGACGATTCGACGAGGAACTGATTCATGATGTCCTTGCGCCGTGCGCCGACGCTCTTGCGCACGCCGATTTCGCGGGTTCGCTCGCTGACCACCGCGAGCATGATGTTCATAATGACCACGCCGCCGACGACCATAAATACGCTGACGATGCCCACCGCGGCCGCGGCCAGAGTACCGGTCAACTGGTCCCACAGGCCGACCAGCGTATCGGAGGAGACCATGCCGAACGTATCTTCTTCATTGGGGCGCAAATGCCGGTAGGAGCGCATCAGCATCTTTACTTCGTCCTGCGCTTGCTCCAGCATGGCGCGATTCTGCGCCTGGAAAATGTAGCTGATGCCCTGCCGCGCGCCGTAAATCTTGAAATAGGTTCCCACCGGGATGGTGACGTAATTGTCCTGGGACTGACCAAAGACGCTGCCCTTCGCTTTCGCCGTGCCGATCACTTCAAACGGAACGCCGTCGATGTAAATTGTCTTGCCGGAAGGATCGATGCCGGGAAAGTAACGCTCCCGAATATCCGCGCCCAGGCAGACCACGTTCATGTGGCGCTGATCTTCCATGTCGGTCAGATAGCGGCCCGTCTCGATCTGCGAGTTGGTCATCGCGGCGCCGTTGGAGGTTGCGCCGATCAACTGCACGCCGTCGATCAGGTCGGTTCCATAGGTGACCTTGGCGGAGCGGTTGACCGTGATGCCCACCTCGCGCGACAGATGCACGTTGGCCTTGACGAAATCGTATTCTTCCTTGCTCAATTGCGGATTGCGCTGGAGCATTTTGAGGAACAGCTTCGGATCGCGGCGGCCGGTGAAGGCCATGCGGACGGCGCGGAATCCGTCGTTACCCATCGACGACGCGCTATTGGCCACGTAAACGTCCATGCCGTGGATGACGCTCATCACCGCGATCAGCGTGGTGGTGGAGAGAATTATGCCTAGCAGAGTGAGGAAGCTCCTCAACTTGCTCGATCGCAGCGAATCGAAGGCAACGGCGGCGGCTTCAAAGAACGATGCCTGACTTTGCATGGGTTACTTTTAGGATACGTGGTCCGGGCGGGAATTGTTCCCCTCCAGCCACTCCATCACCACACCGTCCAGCCAGAACCGGGGATTCTCCCTGGCGATGAAGCCCAGGTGGCCTCCGTGGTCTACGGCAACAAGCCTCAGGCAGGGGTTTTCGCTGAAAGCCGGGTGATTGTACACCTCGAATGGAATCATCGGATCGTCCTTTGCCTGAATGACGAGCGTGGGCACCCGAATATTACCGAGAAAGTTCTGCGCCGATTGCGTGGTGTAATACGTTTCGGCGTTGCCGAAGCCGAACAGAGGGCCGGTGTAGGCGTCGTCGAAGTCGAAAATGGTGCGGACACTCTTGAGAGGCTCGAGTCTATAAATCTCCGGTGCTTGTTTGTGGCGCAAGCGGACGCGCTCGGTCAGGCGGTCCAGAAAACGGCGTTCGTAGAGAAAATTCCCGCCCTTGCCCAGGTTAATCGCGCAGGCCTTCAAATCGATGGGCGTGGAAACGGCACAGGTTCCGGCGATCAGGCCGCGCGCGTGCTCGCCCAACTCGCCGGTGAGCTTCAACACGACGTTGCCGCCGAGCGAAAAGCCGGCCAGATAAATCGGCAGATCGGTGCGCGTGCGCAGCGTGCGCAAAACGAAGCCAAGGTCGCTCGTCTGGCCCGAATGATAGTTCGAAAGAGCCAGGTGCTCCGTGCCGCCGCAGCTTCGCATGTTAAAGCGATGCGTGGCGAAGCCGGCTTCGAGTGCCGCGTAGGCCATGCTGCGGGCATATCCGGCCGCGCTTGATCCTTCCAGTCCATGGACGAAGATAATCTCGCCGCGAGCCGGGCCGTCGGGGCGTTGGGCGTGCACCAGGACCTGAACTTCCGGCTCCGTTCGATAGAGCACCGCTTCCACGGGCCACCGCGCATCGACGTCCGGACGCTTCCAGAAATTCCCGGCAATGGTCGACAGGTGCGGATTTTTGAAGAACGGACGAAAGGGGCGCAATCTTTTATTCTACAATCGAGCACTGGTGCCCACCTCAAACTCCGAACTCCCGCGCACGCTCGGCTTTACCGACGCCCTCTCGATTGTGATCGGCTGCACCATCGGAGGGGGCATTTTTCTGGTGCCCAATCTGATCGCGCAAAACGCCGGATCAGCCTCGGCAATGTTCGGCATCTGGATCGCTGCCGGCGTCGTTTCGTTTTTCGGAGCGCTGGCCTGCGCGGAATTGGGCGCGGCGCTGCCTGCCACCGGAGGCCAGTACGTTTTCCTGCGGGAAATGTACGGCCCGCTGGGGGGATTTTTGTGCGGCTGGACCAATTTCCTGATCTCGCGCAGTTCCCAACCGGCGTGGCTGGCGGTGGTGTTCACCATGTACCTGGGCTATTTTCATGCCGTGCCCGCTGTGGCGCAAAAGCCGATCAGCGTGGCGGCGCTCGCTCTGTTTACCTATATCAATTACCGCGGCGTTTCGCTCGGCGCTTGGGTGCAGAAAGGCTTCACCGCCGCGAAACTGGTAGGGATTCTAGCCATCGCTGCCGGTGCTTTTTTCGTCGGACACGCACACGCGGAGGTGAACGCCAGCGCGCCGCTGCCTTCCATGAGCAGCGTCGGCGTGGCGCTGATCGCCTGCCTGCTGGCCTACGACGGATGGGTGCAGATGAGCTTCGTGGCGGGCGAAATTCGCGACCCCAGCCGCAATATTTTGCGAGCGCTGGCCATCGGCATGACCGCCGTGATCGCGGTTTACCTGCTGGCGAACATCGCCTATGTGCGCGTGATGTCGATGCGCGAAATCGCCGCCAGCCAGCACGTGGGCGCGGACGCGGCGGAGCGCATTTTTGGCTCCATGGGAGGCACTCTGGTCGCTTTGGTGATTCTTTGTTCCATCGTCGGTACGCTGAACGGATGCTTCCTCACCAGCCCTCGCCTGTATTTCGCGCAAGCCCACGACGACTTGTTTTTCAGCGCGTTTGGCAAGATGCATCCGCGGTTCAAGACGCCGGGCGTCGCGATTGTGGCGCAGGGCGTGTGGGCCGCGGTGCTGATCGTCACCGGCTCCTATGAAACGCTGGTGGATTACGCGATGTTCGCCATCTGGGCGTCCTATTTGTTTATGATCGCGGGCGTGTTCGTGCTCCGGCGCACGCGTCCCGATCTGCCGCGTCCGTATAAAATGTGGGGCTATCCGGTGACGCCGGCCATTTTCCTGGGCATCGCGCTGTGGTTCCTGGGCAATACGCTGGTGACGCGGCCCGGACCCGCGCTGGCTGCGCTCGGGTTGATCGTCGCCGGGGTGCCCGCGTATTTTCTGTGGCGGAAATTCAGCGCTCCCCGTCCTTGATCATGCGCAACTGCACACCGTTCCAGCCCCAATCGCCTTTATAGGTATGGGCGGTGGCGAAATACGCAGCGCCGAGTGCGCGGGTATCGCGGCCATGATCGTGGAGCCAGATCATATCGTTGATCGCGGCATCGATTTCGGGCGCAATCGCCTCAACGGACTTCGATTGCGGCACGGCCAGCCGCAGGGACTGATCTTTTTTCTCAAGATACGCGTACAGCTTGTCGCAAAACTCCGGCGTCGCGTCCATTTCCAACTGGCCAGTGCGTCCCAACGGATAGTCGCCGGCGTCCATCATTTTCTCGGCATCGGACTGGCGTGTCGCCGATTCGCGGATGTGCTTCATCGTGTCGCTGCCATAGCGATAATCGTCGAGGAACGGCAGCCAATCCCATAGAGGCGAATCGGGCGTCAGCTTCTCGAAGCGCGATTTCACTTCGTCTGCCTGCTTGGCGCTCGCCGCGCGAAATTCGGCGTCCAGGCGCGATTTATGACTCATCATCGGCCACGGAACCACGCTCAGAATTGCCACCAAGACCCACACCACCCCACCTGCGACACCCGCAGGAACGGCCGCGCGAATCGACGGATAATACGCCCACAGCGCGTAAAAGATGAGTAGCGGAGGAACAAGCGCCGGTACGATCACCAACCATCGCGCGTCCACGTGGAGCCTTTGAAGGCCGGGGATGATCGCGCCCGCCACGACCGCCGCCACGCCGGAGGCAGGCACCAGCAGCACCGCCAGCGCCCGCGCCCAGGCGGGCATTTCGCCCTTGACGCCCGCGATGGTCAACAAAATCGCCAGCATGATCCAGATGAGGATGGCGAAGATCGCCTCGAATGCCTCGGCCATGCCGTTGCCCGCGGCGTCACTCGAGTTGGGATGGAAAACGCTGGGGATCAAGCCGATCCACAAAAGGGCGATGCCGATCAGAAGAAGAGCGCCGAACACTTGCATGACTGGAATTGTCTCCTATCGGCAAGGCGCGAACGGGCCGGATGTTGTTCCGGCGAAAGAAGGGAATGTATGAACCGGCATGCTTCGGCGTCCGGGCCGCAGCCTTTGCGGCCTACCGCGCCAACTCGCCGCGCCAGAGCGACCTGCGGGCATAGAAACGCCTTGTACAGGCTTCACAGCGGAAGGCGCAAATGGCGGATATGCGCAGGATCCTATCCACAATCGTGGGCCAGGACGGGCGCACGCGGTTGGACCGACAGGAAGGACACTTTTCCAGGCTCCGGCGCGAGCTCGCGACGAGAACCACAATCAGCCACGCGATCAGCGCAGCGGTTCCGATCGCTATGACAAGCAAGTAACGGATGCGCATCCTTATATCCTAGGATTCTATCGGTGGACGAGGGAACTCCCGATACCCCCTCAAATACCCGAGTAGGGCCTCTGGATCGTCCGTAATGATGCCATCGACTCCCGCCGCGATCAGCCGCGCCCAGTCTTCCGGCATATTCGCCGTCCAGGGAATCACGCGCAGCCCTGCCTGGTGGGCCGCGTGCACCCCGGCTTCCGTCACCAAAATGTACTCCGGGGCCACAATTTCGGCGCCCGCCTCGCGCGCGATCTCGACGAAGCTGCGCGGCGCGCCCTCCCACAGCGCGGCTCGGGTGATTTCCGGAGCCAGCTTGCGCATGCGATGCAGAGTTGGAAAATCGAACGATTGAAAAATGACGCGGTGCGTAACGCCATGGGACTGGATCCGATCGAGAACCAGGGCGGCCAGATTCTCGGGGGTTCCCGCCTGGACCTTCGCTTCGATATTGAAAAGAAACTCGCCGAGAGGCGCCAGCGCCAGAACCTGGTCTAGCGTCGGCAGGCCGAGTTGCGCGGCGGTCCGCGAAGGAGGAGGATCGTGCGTCACCACCACCACGCCGTCGCGCGAGAGATGCACGTCCAACTCAATGGCATCGACGCCGACGCCAATGGCATATTCGAATGCAGCGATGGTGTTCTCCGGCATCCGCGCCCGGGCGCCGCGGTGGCCGTGAACCTGGACCTGCATTAGTCCTTCTGACGCCGGAAATCGCACTGGCAGCAATCGCTGCAGCGGCCGCATTTCTCGCAGCAGTGGTTCGGGCAGGCGTCTTTTGTGCAGTAAACGCAGATCGCAGTCGAGGGCTCGCCGCAGATGCTGCATTCGAACGTAGTGGTCGTTTCGATCATGGTTGAGTTGTCTTCTTTTTCGGCGCGGCTGGCTTGGCGGGCGTCTGCTTGGTCAGCACGCCGCGGCAGCGCTGCGCTTCTTTATCCGCGATTTCGAATTCCTGTTCCTTGGTCGCCGCCAGGTCGGTAATGTACTGGCGCAACTTATCGCGATTGGCAGAATTCTCCGCCGCTACGCCAATTAGCAGGTCGCCCACCGCCGGATTCTGGTAGTTCCGCACGCCCTCCACCAGCGAATTCAGCCGCAATTCCAAGGATTGCAGCCGGAAATAGGTGTCGAGCGCCAGCGTCAACTTCTCCGGCTGTTTTTCCAGCGCCTTGGCCGAATCGCCCAGATACCCGAGTTCGTCCTCGGCACCTTTCCACTGCGCGATGTAGGCATCAGGTGCGCCCTTGGCGATCCATTCCTTCGGCGTCAACTGATCCAGAATGGGTTTCAACCGCGCAGCCTGCGCCGACAGCGAAGCGATCATGGGAGCCGTATCCCACGGCGTGGCTACTCCGGGCGTCTGGGCCAGAAGCGGCAGGGCGAACAGCATGGAGCAAGCGAGAAGATTCATGTGCGCCTAGCTCCAGTTTCGCATGTCCGGCCGCCCATAGAGCCGCCATGCGTGATGCATGGCGGCTCAATCCCGACTGGCGATGATAACGGAAGAAATGACGGGGGCCCTTAGTACGGCGACAGCACGGGCGTCCGCGCGTCCGGCTCCAGCAGCAGCGTCTGGCGATTAGGATAGATCGCGCGCAGCTTGCTATTTTCTTCTGGGCCCAGGTCGCGGGCCCAGACGATGCGGGCCTCGGCCGGGGACGCCTCGTTATAAACCCACTCGTCCTGAAAAATATGCCGGGGCGTGTAGCGCACGAACACCAGCAGTTGCCCTGGGATTTCCTCTAGCTGATGCTCCACGAGGATGCGCCGCTCCGGGTTGCGGTGGTTGATGTTGTCCCAGCTTTCATAGCGGATTGCGGCGAGCGCGACATCACCTTCGCCGGAAAGATGTATCGCATACCAGAAGCCGAAGTGGATCAGGCACAAAAACGCGAGCAAGCGCGCCGATTCGGGACTGAAGAGCGCAATCTGTTCCAGGCCCGCGACGCTCACAAGCACGAACAGGCACGCAGCCGCTCCTAAATAGTGCACCTGGAACGCGGGGAAGAAATTCGTCCCCAATGCCAGCAGCGCCAGCGTCATCGCCACGAACGCGTAGCGCGGGCTGCGCGCGGCGGCGAATAAGAACGCGGGCAGGGCAAGATACAGCGGAGCGAAGAAGAAGAAGCGGTAGTAACGGACGCGGTATTCCAGGCGCAACAGATAAGTGAGCAGCGTCTCCTTGCCTTCCTTGAACGACATTTGCGACTTATATTCCATCTGCTGCTGAGGCGTCAGTTCGCTGTGAGGCACGGGCTCGGCCTGAAACGTCAACGCGGCAGGGACGCCGTACTGTTCCTGGCTCAATTGATACGGCAGCTTGGTGAATTGCCCCGTCACGGACTTGTTGTGCGCCAACGTGACGATCGCGCCCGGCAAAATCGCGAGCGCCAGCAGAGGCAGCGTACGCTTCCACGTGGGCAGAAAGAAAAGCGCCGCAGCGAGGATTAAAAAGATCGATTCGTAGGGCCGCGTGAGCAAATGGACGGTCATGCCTGCGCACAGCAGGACGGCGTTGCGGCGGGTGGTTTTTTTGGCGAGCCGCGGTAGCGCACCGAAGACCATGCATCCGGCGGCGGCAGCCAGCATGCCTCCCCAATAAGTGTTCATCCACGGATTCAGTGGCCCGAATTCGGCGATGGCCAGCACTCCTCCAAGAAGCGCCCAGCCCGGTGATGTCCAGGCGCGCAGCATCCAATAACAGAGCGACCCGAAAGCAGCGGAGGCCAGCAGCACGCCTGCCCAAGGCGTTCCCGCGATCGCCCGTCCGATAGCCAACAGCGCCCCTTGCCCAATCGGATAAATCGAGCTGAACGTCGGCGTCTGGAGAATAAAAAATGTCTCGAAAAACTGGTGCAGCGCCAGCGGAGGATTGGCCAGCCGGAAATGCCGCAGCGTATCGGCGACGAACAGGTGCCCGAACTCGTCGTAAATATCGGGCTTCGGAATCGGGTGATGCGCCAGCAGTAGCAAGCGCAGCACGACGGGCGCGATGGCCAGCCCGATCATCGACCAGCGGATGTTCGCCGAAAGGCGTCGCGCGAGGGGCTCGATGTGACGCCAGAAAATCACCAGCAGCAGCAACGGCAGCGCCACGGCGATTTCAATGAAGTCGGCCGCGCCAAAGCCGATGGGATTTTTCACCGGGTCGAAGGAGGAGAAGATCCAGTCGAGCATTATTTAACCTCCTCGAAGTGCAGCGTGCGTTTCTTGGGCGGAGCGCCAGGCGTGGACGACTGAGGCAGCGCGGGAGCAGCGGCGGGCCCGGGTTCCTGAGGGCGCTCGTAGCGAAACAGATGTGGCGGCGTGGCGTCCGGCTCCAGCACCCAGGGCGTGCGATCCGGATAATAGGCCAGCAGCGCGGGATTTTCCTCGGGACCCAGGTCGCGCGCGAACACCACCGTCTGGCGGTCGATTTCGGCGGTGTTATAGACCCATTCGGTGAGTTGGTGCGCCGGTCCGTAGCGCACGAAGACCAGTTGCTTGCCGGGCTGCGCCGCCAGTTCGCGATTCACCGCGAGGCGTCCATCAGGATCTCCGTGATTGACTTCATCCCAGCTTTCGTAAGGCTCCAACGATTTGGCGAATTCCTGGTTGCTGGAAAGCTGGACGCCGTACCAAAACACAAAATGCCCAAAGGTCAGAAAAAGAATCACGCGGACGGCGGGCCAACCCGCAATTTCGCCCAGTTTTTCCAAGCTCGCGACGGTGGCGAGCAGAAAGAGGCACGCGGCACATGCGATGTAATGCGCATAAAAGTAGCCGTATACGGTGGTGCCAAAAAAGAAGGTCAAGAGCGCGCCGACTACATAACGCATGCGCGGATCGCGGAGCCGGAGCAAAAACACCGGTAGCCCGAGAATCAGCGGCGGAAGGAAGAAAAAGCGGTAGAAACGAATGCGCTGCAGTACCCGCGGCCAATAATGCGCCCAGTGTTCGGTGCCCTCGCCGTGCACGAAGGATTGGACGTCATAGGAGATTTTCTGCTCCCGCGTCAGTTCCCGGTGCGGCACTGGATTCGGCTGAAAGGTGAACGTCGAAGGCACGCCGTATTCATAGCGGCACTCCGCATAGGGCAGCGTCGCCCAATTGCCCGTGGCGCGATGATTGTGGAGAGCGATCAAGGCGAGTGCGGGCAGGACCACCGCCGATGCGATGGCGACGGCTCGCCAAAACCGCGCAGAGGCAAGTTCGCGGGCGAAGAAAATCGCGACACAGACGAGCAGAAGAATCGACTCGAAGGGCCGCGTCAACACGTGAATCGCCAGTCCCGCGCCCAGCAGCAGTGCATCGCGCGTGCGCCAGCGCTGCTTCAGACGAGGCATTGCTCCGAACACAAGACAACCGGCGGCGGCGGCTAACGATCCTCCCCAATACGTGTTCATCCAGTGGTTTAGGGGTCCGAACTGGATCACCGCCAGAGCACCGCCCGCGAGCGCCCACGCTGGTTTGGTCCAGGCGCGTAGCATCCAGTAGACCAGCGCCGTGAAGGCTCCCGTCGCGACGGCGATTCCGGCCCACGGCAGGCGGAAAATCAATTGCCCGAACGCCAGCGCAAGGCCCGGCCCCAGAGGATAAATCGAACTGTAGCTCGGTTCCTGAAGAACGAACAGCGTTTCGAAAAAACGGTGCATCGGATGCGTGGCGTTGGTCAGACGGAAGTGCGCCAGCGTATCGCCCAACAATAGATAGCTGAAATCGTCGGCCCCCAACGGCGTCGGGATGGGCGACGTGTGCAGCATCGCCAGGCGCAACGCCACCGGGGCGACGGCCAGCAGTGCCATGCACCATCCCGTTCGCCACGCTAGCCTGTTCACCGCTGCGGCCGACCTCTGCCACCACACCGACCCGGCGACTAGCAGCAGCGCCATGGCCAATTCCAGAAAATCCGCCGCACCGAATCCGATGGGATTGTGCAGAGGCAGTAACGAATAAAAAATCCGGAACAGGTAAAACATCGGGAGGCGATCTAGACTAAAGATTATACGATGGCCTCTCCCGCCTACACGTTGGAAGATCAGCAGCGGATGACGCGCGCCACCAATTATTTCGCCTGGCAGCACCGTCTGGCCTCGCAGCAACTGGGACGCCGCGTGCTGGAGATCGGTTGCGGCATCGGCAATTTTACAGGCCTCCTGCTGGACCGCGAGGCCGTGCTAGCCGTCGATTGCGAGCCGGGCTGTATCAACAAATTGCGCACCCGGTTCAAAGACAGCCCGAATCTGCGCGCTGAAACCTGCGACGTTTCCTCGGACGCGTTCCCCGCCCTGGCCAATTTTCGCGCCGATTCCCTGGTGTGCCTCAACGTCCTCGAACATATCGAGGATGACGGCGACGCTCTGCGTCGCATGCGCGCGGTGCTGGTTCCCGAAGGCGTGGCTGTGCTGATCGTACCCGCGTTCCCCAGCCTCTATGGACCCATTGACGAACTGCTGGGGCACCACCGGCGCTATACCAAAGCGTCGTTTCGCGCGGTTGCCGAGGCTGCGGGCTTTCGTGTACGCGAGGCGCGCTATCTGAACGCCGTGGGTTTTTTCGGCTGGTGGATGAACGCTCACGTGCTCAAGCGGCGCGCGCAGTCGGAGGCGCAGATCGCGTTTTTCGACCGCTACATCGTGCCGGTCGCGTCGCGGGCCGAATCCGTGTTTCCTCCTCCCTTCGGCCAATCTTTATTCGCCGTTCTCAGCGCCCCGCGCGGGCGCCACCCGATTCAAAAATAAATCAATCGTATTTTTGAATCGGGTCGATAGAAAAAACTTCAGTTTTTGCTTTACAAAGTTTAACGTGCAGTGTATTCTCATCTGAAGTCGGAAGGGAGAGGCAACGGGTGTTCTTCCGGCCTTCCAAGTTTGAAACGATTAAAGTACGTTATTTTTGCTTGAAACGTTTAAATTCGAGGTCTGTCAAGGGGGGTCGTCCATGAAGTACGTCTCGCTGAAGTGCCTTGCTTTGTTTGCGTTGATTGCGTGTTTCGCGATCTCGCCCGCTGCGCTCGCTCAAACCGTCACCGGCCAGATCACCGGCACGGTAGTCGATTCCGCCGGAGCCGTTGTGGCTGGCGCAACCGTCCAGATCACCAACGAAATCACCCGCCAGATCCGTGAATTCTCCACTTCCAACAATGGGGCGTTCATTTTCGCCGACATTATCCCAGGCGATTACAACATTAAGGTGACTCATCCCGGATTCAAGACCTACCTCCAGAACCACGTCACTGTGGGTACACTCGAAAAGGTGGACGTCCACCAGGTGCGGCTGGAAGTGGGCGATGTCGCCACGTCCATCGAGGTGCAGGCGCAAGCGGCGCGCGTCGCCACCGACACCGCCGATCATGCCATGGACGTGAACCTGGCGCAGATCACGGAGACCCCCATCCGCGGACGCAACTGGGAAGCCATCGTGAAGGACCTGCCGGGCGTCATCGACTTGGGAACCTACGATCAACGCGGCTGGAACGGCAATTCGGCGCAGATCAACGGAGGCCAGCAGGGGCAGGTGCTGGTGACCTTCGACGGCATCGCGGCGCAGGACTCCGGCGCGCCCGGCATGAGCACGTACCAGACGCCCAGCGTAGACGCCATCGGTGAGGTGAAGCTGCTCACGGGCAATTACGCTGCCGAATACGGAGCGCGCAACGGCGGACAGATGAACGTCACGATAAAGAACGGCACCGCCACCTTCCATGGCAGCGCGTATTATTATTACCGCCATGAAGAGTTCAACGCCAACGAGTGGTTCAATAATCAGCTCGGCGTGACCAAGCCGAAGTACCGTTATGAAAATCCCGGAGTCACCATCGGCGGCCCGGTGCTGATTCCCAAAGTGCGGTTCAACAAGGAGCGCAACCACCTGTTCTTCTTCTATTCCTGGGACCAGCAGTGGAACACGGTGAACACGTCGCTGAACAAGTACACCATGCCGACCGCCCTCGAGCGCCAGGGCGATTTTTCGCAGAGCTTCAACACCAACGGCTCGGCGATTCTGGTGCGCGATCCGCTCACCGGGCAGACGTGCTCGTCATCGAACGCCGCCGGATGTTTCCCCGGCAACAAAGTTCCTGTGAGCCGCATCAGCCCCGTGGGCCAGGCGATGCTCAACCTGTTCCCGATGCCGAATACGGCGGACCCGACGGGCCAGCGCCAGTACAACTTCACGGACGTGCTGCAGCAGGTGAATCCGAGGCGCGATAATATTCTTCGCTTGGATTACAACATCTCCTCGCACGATACGTTATACGTCCGCCTGTTGCAGGATTATCAGGCGCAGACCGGTTACGGCGCAATTCTGGGCGCGGCCGGCGATGGCTGGGGGCAGTTCCCGCACAGCTACTTTATTCCGTCGGTGGGCGCGGCCGCGACGTATGTGCATACATTCAAGCCGAATCTGATCAACGAAATGACGTTCGGGCAGAACCGCGCGCACCAGCAGAATCAGCCCACCAGCACCTCCTTGTACAACGCCAGCCTGTTGCCGTTTAAGTCGAACGGGCAGAATCTTTCCCTGCCCACCATTTTCGGCGCCTCGGCGAATTACTTGAACCTGCTTCCGAACATTAACTTCGGCTTGCCCAGTGGATTCACCGCGCAATCGGCTCCGGCGGGGCTGCCGAACCTCCCCGGCTTCGGATTCGACAGCCGCTGGCCGTTCGACGGCACGGACAATCTGGCGACGTTCGTCGATAACGTCACCTGGATCAAAGGCAGCCACAGCGTCAAGGCCGGGTTCTATTTCGAGCATGACGCGCGCAACGTGAGCGCCTATTCGGTCTACAATACGGCGGGGACGTACTATTTCGGCTCCGATCTGGGCAACCCGGTGGACACGGGCAATCCATTCTCCAACGCGCTCACCGGCAACATGTACGGCTACGGGCAGGACAACATCAAGCAGATCAACCGCGCGCGCTACAAGCAGACGGAGTTCTTCATCCAGGACACTTGGAAGGTGAACCGCCGCTTGACGCTGGATTACGGCGCGCGTTTTTCGCGCCTGGGTGCGTTGTACGAAGCGGGCAACACCCAGTTGGGCTTGTTCCAGGGCTCGGCGTACAGCAGGAGTTCGGAAGGCCAATTGCTGTTCCCGTATTGCAACGTGACGCCGGCCTCCAACGCGGCTTGCCCGGCGGCGAGCAAGGCGTCGATCAATCCGGCCACCGGCGCAATTTACTCCTATTCGCGCCAGGGCACGTTCGATCCCGCCAGCTATTCCGGCACACCTTTCTCCGGCATCGTGACATCGAATTCGTACTTCAAGACGCCCCCCCTGCAGATCGGGCCGCGCATCGGCTTCGCCTATGACGTCTTCGGCGACGGCAAAATGGCGTTGCGCGGAGGCTTCGGCATCATGTTCGGCCGCGCCTTCGGCGTGGATACGCTGGGCGCGACGGGCGCGGGCATCGGGCCCATCGCCACGCCGCCGCACTTCCTGGCTCCGCTGGTGCTCAACACCACCATCTCCGCTCTGTCTGGATCGCAACTGGTATTCACGCCGCCCACCACGGTCGGCGGGCCGCTGAGCTATCCGCCGCCGTCCACCTACAACTTCAGCGTCGGCGTGCAGCGCGACCTGGGCAAGGGCTTCGTGATGGATGTGGCGTTCGTCGGCAACATCGCGCACCACCAGTTCAACCAGGGGACCGGCGGCACCTACCTGAACGCCGTGGCGCCGCTGACCGACTGGACGCCGACAGCCAACAACGGCGCGCCGGGCCCGGTGGCGCGCTTCCTGGATCCCACCAGCGCCAACGGCGGCACCGGCGGCTTCTATTCCCCCAACCTGATCCGCTCGCTGGCCACGTCCTACCCTGGCTGGGGTCCGGTGCAGCTTTACACGCAGAATGGCGAATCGCATTACGACGCGCTGCAGGCGCAGTTCAACAAGCGCGTCGGCCAGAGGCTGCATTTCGGCAGCAACTACACCTGGGAAAAAACGATCGTCTATTCGCGCTACCTGTATACGCAGGATTCGCTGAACCGCAATATCGCCGGCGGCACGCGTCCCCACGCGGTGAACATTAATTGGGGCTACGCCGTGCCGGACGGCAGCCGCTTCTGGAAGAACGCGCTCACGACAAACGTGCTGGATAACTGGCACATCGAAGGAATCGCCACCTTCTACTTCGGCTCGCCCTTGGCCATCAGTTGCTCGGCGAATGGAGCGCCCATTGGCTACTGGACGGGAACTCCGGACGGCGTTCTGCCGTTCCGCTGTCAGCAGAACGGACCGTTGTTCCTGCCTTCGGGCGCCACGCCCGCCTCGGTGGGATCGACCGCGCCGTCGAACCTCTGGTACAATTTCGCCGCGTCCAGCTTTGCGCTACCCCCGGTGAACTCGCTCGGTATCGGCAACGCGCAGCCCACCATGACCTACGGCCCAGGCGTGGAAAACGTCGATCTGAGCGTCTACAAAGAGTGGCACATCCTGAGCGAACGCAATACCCTGCAACTCCGCTTCCAGGCCTTTAATGCTTTCAACCACTTCAATCCCAACAACCCGAACACATCGCTGACGTTGAACTATTCGAACGGCGCGAACACCAACGCGAATTTCGGGACCATCACCAGCGCGGCCCTGCCGGCGCGCCACGGCGTTGTTTCCATCCGGTTTAGTTTCTAATCCCCCAAGCAAGACACTCTACGCCGGTCCGCGCACCCCGCCGGACCGGCTTTTTTGCCTGCGGCGCCGCGCCCCTGCTACAGTGGAGGTTTCCCCCATGAAGATAGCCATCGGCGCAGATCACGCTGGATTCGCCTTGAAGGAGCAGTTGCGCGACGCCCTGCGCCAAGCCGGTCACGAAGTGATCGACGCCGGCACAAATTCGGCCGACTCCACCGATTATCCGGACTACGCGGGCGTCGTCGCGTACAAGGTCACTTCGGGTGAGGCCGAGCGCGGCATTCTGGTCTGCTCCACTGGCGTCGGGATGTCGATTGCCGCCAATAAAGTGGACGGCATCCGCGCCGCCCTCGCCTTCAGCGCCGACGTGGTCCGCCTGACGCGGGCCCATAATGACGCGAATATCATGACGCTTGGCGCGCGTCACACGGACGCCGCGGCCGCCAATGAAATGGTGCGCATTTTTCTCGAAACCCCGTTCGATGGCGGACGCCACGCGCGGCGGGTGGGAAAGATCGCGGAACTGGAAAAGAAATCATGACTGCCATTGAAAACACCATGGCTCTGCCGCTTGCGCAGGCCGATCCGGAAATCTACGAAGCCATCGTCCACGAAACGGAGCGCCAAAACTCGCGTCTGGAACTGATCGCCAGCGAAAACTTCACCTCGCAGGCCATTCTGGAGGCGACGGGCAGTATTTTTACGAACAAGTACGCCGAAGGCTACCCCGGACGCCGCTACTACGGCGGCTGCGAATACACCGACATCGTCGAAAACCTCGCCCGCGAACGCGCGAAAAAGCTGTTCCGCGCCGAGTACGTCAACGTCCAGCCGCACTCCGGCTCTCAGGCCAACGCCGCCGCCTACGGGGCGATCATCAAGCCCGGCGATACGATTCTAGGCATGAATCTGTCGCATGGAGGCCACCTGACACATGGCCACCATCTGAATTTCTCGGGCAAGATGTACAAGATCGTCCCCTACGGCGTCCGCAAGGAAGACGAACGTATCGACTACGACGAACTTGCGCGCCTCGCCGAAGAGCACAAGCCGCAGATGATTATCGCCGGAGGCAGCGCTTATCCAAGGATTCTGGATTTTCCGCGCTTCCGCCAGATCGCCGATTCGGTGGGCGCTCTGCTGTTAGTGGACATGGCGCACTTCTCGGGCCTGGTTGCTGCGGGCGTGCATCCGAACCCGTGCGATTGGGCCGACGTCGTTACCTCCACCACGCATAAGACGCTCCGCGGTCCGCGCAGCGGCATGATCCTGGCCAGGGAGAAATACGGCAAAGCGATCGACCAGAACGTGTTCCCGGGCCAGCAGGGCGGGCCTCTAGTGCACGTCATGGCCGCCAAGGCAGTATGTTTTAAGGAAGCCTCGACGCCGGAGTTTGTCGATTATCAGAAGCAGGTGGTGGCCAACGCCCGCGCGCTGGCTGCGGGACTCGCCTCCGCCGGATTCCGCGTGGTTTCCGGTGGCACGGACACGCACCTGATGCTGGTGGACGTGTTCGCTAAGGGCGTAAAGGGCAAGGAAGCGGAAGCCGCATTAGACCGCGCCTACATCACCGCCAATAAGAACACCATTCCTTTTGACGTGAATCCTCCGCTGAACCCCAGCGGGATGCGCTTCGGCAGCCCTGCGGTGACCACGCGCGGATTCAAGGAAGCCGAAATGGCGGAGGTCGCCCGGCTGATCGCCTATACGCTCGATCACATCGCGAGCGAGAACGCGCTGGCCGAAGTGCGCTCCCAGGTGGGCGAACTGACCGCGCGGTTCCCGCTGTATCCATGGAAACTGAGGAAATAGGGCGCAATGCCGCATGTCGTCATCGATGCCCGGCGCATCCACGATTTCGGCATCGGTACGTACATCCGCAACCTGATCCACGCGCTTTCCCGGCTGGAGCACAAGAACCGCTACACGCTGATCGTGCCCTCCGGCGACATACCGGAGGTGCAGGGACTAGGATCCAATTTCCACTTCGCCTTCCACGCCCGCCCGGATACCGAAATCCTGCACAACATTACATTTCCACTTTTTTTACGGAAGTTACGTGCGGATTTATATCATATTCCACTAAATTCCGTAGCCTGGTGGATGCCTCAGCCGTACGTTTTAACCATCCACGACATGAGCACGTTGCTGTTTCCAGCGCACCGCAGCTTCCGCAATCGCATGCATGAGCAGCGCTACCGCCGCGGAGCGTTACGCGCGGCCCGCGTCATCGCCGTGTCCAATTCCACCCATCGCGACGTGGAAACCGTACTCCACGTGCCTCCGGAACGTGTGCGGACCATCTACAGCGCGCCCGACCCGGCGTTCACCGCGGATTCGGACGACGCGGCACACGACAGCCTGATCCTGGAGCGCTACTCCATCCAGAAGCCTTTCATCCTCTATGCCGGGACCATCCGCCCGCAGAAAAACGTTCCCCGTTTGATTGAAGCGTTCGCGGTACTACGCGGAGAGCTGGAAAATCGCCCGGAATTCAAGGAACTCCGCCTTGTCATTATCGGCGATGAATTATCGAAATATCCGGCCGTTCGCCGCGCCGTCGTTTCCAGCCGCACGGAGCAGTACGTGCGCTTCCTGGGCTTCGTCCCAGCCGATACACTACGCGTGTTTTACCGCGCCGCGGCTGTGTTTGCGTTCCCCTCGCTTTATGAGGGCTTCGGGTTGGCGCCTCTCGAAGCGATGGCGTGCGGCACGCCCGTCGTGGCCTCGAACGCGCCTTCACTGGTCGAAGCCGTCGACGACGCGGCGGAGCTGGTGAGCCCCGATAATGTGTTCGATATCGCCCGCGGCATCCACGACATTCTACTTAACGATGAACGCCGCAAGGCATTGAGCGAGGCGGGTTTCGCCCAAGCGCGGCGCTTTAACTGGGACCGGACAGCCGAAGAAGTACTGACTATTTACCGCGAATTATTCCGGTAATACCAACAAAAAAGAATTGACTTACCACTCATACGGGGGTACTATTCCACTAAAGCCGCTTAAAAAAGCGGCATCTTAAGAGGATACACACGGTATGGAATGGACTCGTTCGGAAACGCTGGCGCTGGCCATGCACAACTGCACGCAATGCCATGGGGCTGGATTGCGGCTAGCACGAAAAGGCGCGCTTGCGCCTTGTAACTGCGTGTTACGCTCTATTTTTCGCATCTGCTACGACCGTTTTGTGCGTTGCACAACGCAGGAACGGCACTTGAGCCGGGTTTCGGTGGAGCCTCACCACGGGCGCAGCCGCCCGGAGACGTGGGGCCGGAAGGACGAGGAGTATATCGCTGATTTTACTCTTGTCTCCAAGCGCGTCTTGGATGACTTTGAACAAAAAATCTTTCGCTATCATTTTCTTTTGGGAGCGGATTGGAAACTGTGCGCCCGCCAGTTGCACATCGACCGGGGAAATTTCTTCCACACGGTCTATCGGATCGAGCAAAAACTCGGACGCACGTTCCGGGAACTGGAGCCCTATGCGCTGTTTCCGCTCGATGAGTACTTCCACGGGGCGTCGCGCCTGACCGAGATGCGGAAGCCTGTGGCGTCGGACGGTCCGTTCACGCTCATTCCCGACCGTCTGCAGTTTCCCGTGCCGCTTTCGGCATAGTTTTTTCAGGGGAGCCTGGCGCGTCAGCTTGGGGTTATTCGCTTATGATTCGCTGTAGCCCAAGCTGTCAGCATGCGGGCGGATATGGCTTTATCCGTCGGCTGACGCCGAGGGCTGCGCAGCCCGGTCCGTCAGGGCGGGGACACCCAGGACGCTCCGGAATCAGGGCCGCGTGATACACTGCCCGCATGCGCGGCCTTGTTTGCCTTCTCGTTCTCGCCGGTTATAACGCTTCGGGCGCCGGTTGGGAAAAGCTTTTGAACGGAAAAAATCTGGAAGGATGGGAAATCGTCGGCGATGGTTTGTGGAACGTCATGCACGACGGCGTTCTCGTCGGCCAAAGGGATCTGTCCAAAAAGTACCCCGGAAACCCGAACATTAACCAGTCCTGGCTTTACACGAAGAGAGAGTTCGGCCAGTACGATCTTCATGTCGAATGGTGGGCGCGCCGTGGAGGCAACAGCGGTGTTTCGATTCGCGATAAGTCGCGCGCCATTCACGCCGTGCTGGGGCCGGAAAACGACGGCACGCGCACACCTTCCCACGCCGGCTACGAGATCCAAATTCTGAACGGATATGAGGAAAAGTATCCCTCGGGCAGCGTGTATTTGTTCGATGTGGCGAAAACGGGTACGGAGATTGTAGACGACTGGAACACGTTCGATATCGAAGTGCGCGATCCGGGCATCAGAGTGAAGCTGAACGGCGTCGTGGTCTCGCAATATAAAGGCGAGCCAGGGCGCCCGTTGAAGGGCCCCATCGGGCTGCAACTGCACGATCTCACCACAGTGGTGATGTTCCGCAACATCCGGATCAAAGAAGTGAAGTGAACGGGCAGAGTTTCCGGTCCCCTGCCCTTGTTTTTAGAGAAGCTTACGACTTAACGAACTTACGGCGGCCAAATGCGCCGAGGCCTAACAGCGCCGCGCCGATCAGACCGAACGTCGCCGGCTCGGGAACAGCATTGGAACTGACCGTTCCCTGAACCGTCGTATCGCCCGGCGGGGTACCGGAGTTCGGAGAGACGACCCTGGTCGTCGTATTGATATTGAAAATGGTAGGCCCGAAATTGCCGGAGCTTGCTCCAAGTGTGCCCGGTCCGAAACTGACCGGCGTCCAGGTGATATTAACCTGACTGACGTCGCTATAGACGTTTCCGCCCGTCGACGTGCCAAGGAAAGTTCCGGTCGCGCCGTCGGTGACGTCGGTGACCACGAGGTCAAAGGTAAACATGTTAAAGAAGGAGCCCGCGCCGATAGCCTGCGTCGAACAAGCGGCGCATGTTACCAGGAAGTCTCCGTAATTTACGTTGGACGGTATGCCCACCGTGCTGCTGACGTCCGGCACGAAGGTGAGAGTTGCAGCGGCGCCAAACTCGTTGGCGAGGGTCAGCCCGCTGTTCGTGATTGTGCCGCCTGTCAGGTACTTCGTGGTTGGCGCATTTGTGGTGAAGGTGATGGTGCTGGCGTGAGCGCCCGCTGCCATCAAAATCGCTACCCCGGAAACGGAGGCAGCTCGGATCAAGGATCGAAAGGTCATTATCAATAGTTCTCCTGTTGGTTGTCTTGCCCCTTCTCCGTCTCAATAACGGCTTGGGCAGTGTGACAGATCAAAAGCATCTGAACCGCCAGCCCCGGAACTTCGTGCTAAGCCCTGACTTTTGTTCATTCAGCGCGGCTTGGACGTGAATCCGAGCGAGCCCGCCGTGACCGTCGATTGTCATGTGACCTTGGGTCGTCGCCTTAGCTAAGGCTGAAAAGGGGCGTGGCGTGGCGGCAGCGAAATGTTACTGTTGGGTCACATCGGACGGCGCGCAATCGTCCTGGGAATGAGCGACTAAACGGCGCCCGGAGCGGTTAGCGTAAAAGGATACTCTGGGCAGTAGGCTCGATCGGACCCGGGCCGTCGATAAAAACTCACCCGTGGCCGAGGTACATCAGCCAGCTCAGCCCGAAGATCGCGGCGATGAAGCAGGCGAAGCAATAGAGGGCGTAGCGGACTCGCTCGCGGTCAGTTTTCTTCGTGATGATGCCCAGCACCACCGACGTGAACAGCGCGAACAGCAGCGCGGCTTCGAAATTCGACAGGTTCATCTTTGGCATGCGCTACTCCTTTTTCCCCGACGCAATTTCATACGCGTCCACCATGCCGAGGACGTTCAGCAATCCCGCAGCAACCAGGAATTTCGTGCCGTAATCATGCACGTGTCCCGCGACGTCAGGCTGCGCGTAGCCCAGCCACACCGTGACGAAGTACAAAATGCCGTTCATCAAATTGCCCAGGAATCCGCCGCAATAAATGACCGTGGTGAGCAGGTCGCCTGTCTGCGGAGAGAACAGCGCGCCGCGCATCATCAGGCCGAGCAGGAACATCGACGCGACCGACGCCGCGATGAGCCCTCCGCGGCCGGGGCGCTTGAGCAGGAAATGCCCTCCGCCGGGGACGATCCAGGCCAGCAGCACGGCCGGCAGCCATTTGCCCACGGGAATCTCGGGCGATTGATCCATTGTTGTTTCTGCCACGTTTCTATTCTATCGTTTCCGGACGCGTCCGCCCAAATCGAGCCCTGGAGGCAGAGCGATCACCAGGGTTCCTCCGGCGTCGGTGCGGGCTTCGGCCAATTCTTCGCTATCGATTTCGACGTCGTACCAGGCATTTGGTGTCAGGCCGAGGATGAAAATACCCTCGGCGTCGGCGCGAAACTTGTATTGGGGATCAGAGCCGCGCAGCAGCACCGTATCGCCGATGCGCAGCGGAGGAAACGCCGCGCCGGGACGGAGCGTTTCAATGCCCCCGTTGCGAAACATCTGCAAATGGCCATCGAAATAGCCGATCCACGCCGCGTCCTCATCCCAACTGGAGCGCGCGAACACGTGGCCCGTTTCGGCGTCGTGAAACACCAGCGGCATCTGAAAATAGCTGAGCCCCGGCTGATACGGATTGGCCCACAGAAATTCGTACGTGACGCCCAGCGCGCCGCGCATCAAAAAACGGTCCTGCATCAGCCAGCCTTGCAGATACTGGCTGTCGGCGGCATTGCTGTCGTAGGCCACCATGGCCAGCTCCGCGGCGCGCGAGAACACGGCGTCGGTCAGGTTGGGCTCGCCCTCGCGGACGTAGACCGGGACGCGGTATTCATTTTCGGGAGCCTGGAATGGCGCCGGGTAGTGGCCGACCAAATGATCGGTCGCCAGCGTCTTGAAATACTCAAGCGCGGACTCGCGGAGGTCGATCTTCAGGTTGTCGCGCACCACGTGCATCAGCTCGAACAGAGCGTACGTCTGCTCGCGCGGGATCGTCGGGCGACCCTTGCGCCACCAGTCGGCGACGATTTGCTTCAGGACCGCCTCGCCCTGATCGGGCAAACGGTCGGTCAAGGCGATGGCGGCCAGCGCGCGAACATCCTGTTGGGCCACATCGGGCGACGGAGCGGCTAGTACTTTTTCCAGGCGCGCGGCGATGCGATCGGCCTGGGATTTGGACATCAGTGGTCCGCACCAGTCGAAAATCAGAGCCAGTTGGCGGACGTCCGTATTGCGTTCGTCCAGTGCCCACTCGATCGCCTTGCGTCCGGCTGGCTGATTCTTGGACACCTGGTAATAGAGCGCCCATGCCAGGCCCTGTTCAGGCATAGGCGCGCCGCCCGAGACCAGGGCGTCAAACTGCTGCCATCGCATGGACTGGCGCTCCCGTTCGCGCTGGAGCAGGCGGAGGCGGGTCTTGGTCAGCAGCAGCCGGGGAGCGTCCGTGAAGACGTGAAAGTCCTCATCGTAAACGCCTTGGGCGAGCCCGAGCGAGGCAAGAGCGAGAACAATCAGCGTCCGGAGCACTCGAAAACCAATTGTGTCACAGGTTGTGTCGCCCCGACACACCCCTGGGGCAGGGACACCCAAGCGCCCGCCGGCCCGGATGTCGTAAGCGGTTGAAAATGAGCGTTGGAATGATTGGTCCCGGGCGTGCTATCTTAGTTCACGAATTGATGAAGTAACTTTTCAAAACCTGCCCTCTGTTTGCAACAGGCGTGGACGGATGAAGCGAGTGGCTGATACTAGCGTGCTTGCGGGAGCCGGTGTTGATCTTCAAAACCGCTCCTTCCTTCGTTCGGGCACGTTGCAACAGAGGGGTTTTTTTGCCGCAATTATAGTTTTTTCGCAGTCTTCATGGATCAAGGGTTTCCAGCCGGGCCGGTTTCGGTAGGGGAACTATAAAGGACGCGGGCCTCGACTGGGGCTCGGTTCGGTAAGATGCCAGGATCCTAGCCCGTCTTGGGCGGACCGCATCGGAACTCGTGGCCACCGTCACCTCGCAGCTCCGGTTCCGATGCGGTTTTTTCTACCCAGCGCGCAAGAGGGCCTCGCGCGCAAAGTTGCTCCCGCTGGTAAATCTTATCTGTCTAGGATACATCGTTTCGTGTCAATTTCCTACTGGTCCTTTGCTCCCAAAGATCTGACAGGTACCAAGTACGGTTCTACGTAAGAACCCTGAGGTTGTCCTATTGGTCCTAAGGAGTATCGGCGGGGCACACTGTTCGGGCCATGCAAGATCTCTATCTTGTCGTCCGATTTACCCGCAACTGGATTCATTACGGCTTCCTGGCGCACATCGCCATCTGCACGCTGGTCGCCGCGGTGGAGGGAATCCTAGGGAAATAAAGGCTTTCCTCGCCTTTACCCCTACTTCATCTGAGACCGCAGAACCTCGATCGCTTTTTCGATCTGGCGGTCGTGTCCGCTCAGGAAATCTGACGGCGCGTTATCGACGTAATAATCCGGCGGCACGCCGTAGTTTTCGAAATCCGTGCCGTTGGCCGTATACACGCCGACGCCAGGGGTGCGTATCGTCGAGCCGTCCATCAACCGGTAGGATCCCGTGCCGATGACCGCGCCCATGGTGGGCACGCCGATCACTTTGCCCAGTCCCAGCGTCTTGAATCCCTCCGGGAACATCTCGGCGTTGCTGGCCGAGCGCTCATTTTCCAGCACCACCATCGGCCCGAAAAACGCCTGCACCGGGCGAGGCACCTCCACCGAATCCCGGCTGCGGTAGGACTCATATTTCTTGCGCTGGTTCAGGATTTCCAACAGTTCCTGGTCGATTCCGCCGCCGCCGTTGAAACGCTCATCAATAATCAGGGCTTTTTTTCCGCGATTTTCCAGCAAGTCGCGCTGGAACCGCTCCAGCGACGGCGCGTCCATGGCGCGGATGTGCAGGTAGCCGATCTCGCCGTTGGACGCCTTGTCCACCATGGCGCGATGCTCGTCCACCCAGCGGTCGTATTCAAGGTTGCCCATGGCCTGCTGCGTCAAAGGCTCCAGGCTGACGGTCCACGCGCCGTCGGTCGATGGCTTCGAATTTACGGTGAACTCAAACTTGCGGCCAGGGAGCAGATTGAACAGCTTCCAGTAATTGTCCGGCGTCTTGAGTTCCTTGCCGTTCACCGCCAGGATGAAGTTGCCGCTCGCGATCTTGACGTAGTCGTGATCGGCGGGGCCTTTGCGATAGATGTGCGTGACCTTGTAGACGCCCGACGCGTCAGGCGCGAGGTCGAAGCCGGGGTAATGCGTCTGGATGCGTTCGGCGCCGGCGGGCGCTGCGGTAACACCCGTGTGGGACGCATTCAATTCCCCGATCATCTGCATCATGACGACGTGCAACTCGTCGTTATCGGCGATGTTCGGCAGCAGCGTTTCGTATGTGTCCTTGGCCGCGGCCCAATTGACGCCGTGCATTTTCGCGTCGTAGAAGCGGTTCTTCATCACACGCCAGCCCTCCTCGAACACCTGCCTGCGCTCGGCTTCGTTGTCCACTTCCATGCGGATGGTGAACGTGACGCGCCGCGGCGTGGTCGATGGAACTGTTGCCGCAGGCGTGCCTCCGCGACCACCTCTGCCTCCCGCTGCCGCCCCTGTTTCGCCCGCAGGCGCAGCCGGAGCCGCCACGGAGTAAATCCCTCCGCCCTGCATGTAATAAATGCTGCGGCCGTCCTTGGAC
>Ga0209698_10000999_pt1 | contig 32609 bp, 24 predicted proteins | sample LitLauG_LLR_2012_FD_187203 | JGI IMG/M metagenome (GOLD analysis project Ga0209698, IMG submission 187203) | Freshwater sediment microbial communities from Pennsylvania, USA - Little Laurel Run_MetaG_LLR_2012 (SPAdes) (version 2) | ecosystem: Environmental > Aquatic > Freshwater > Creek >... | reverse complement strand
TTTCAACGCAAAGAACCAGCGCACGTGGCTGATGCGATTCCACACGCAGACGGCGGGCGTGTCGTTGCCAGCGCAGCAACCGATGAACAACATCGCCCGGGTCGCCCTGCAGGCATTGGCGGCGGTGCTGGGCGGCACGCAGTCGTTGCATACGGATTCCTATGACGAAGCGCTGGCGCTCCCGACTGAAGAAGCGGCGCGAATCGCCTTGCGGACCCAGCAGATCATTGCTTACGAATCAGGTGTAACTCAGACCGTAGATCCCCTGGGCGGATCGTATTTCCTCGAAAATCTCACACTGCAAATGGAAAACGGCGCCTTCGAATACTTCGGCAAAATGGACGCCATGGGCGGCATGGTGAAAGCGATTGAACGCGGCTATCCGCAGAAGGAGATTGCCGAATCATCGTACCAGTACCAGCGCGCGGTCGAAGCCAAAGAAAAAATCATCGTCGGAGTGAACGAGTTTGCCATTGAAGAAGAATCGCCGCACATTCTCTACATCGGCGAAACGGTAGCGAGACAGCAGTCGGCCAAGCTCAAAGCGCTGAGATCCCGGCGTTCGAACGAAGGCGTTCAGCGTGCTCTCGATGTATTGAAGAAAGCTGCGGGACAAGATCCGAAAGCAGGATCGAACGGAAATGTGGCCTCGGCGAACACGATGCCCTACATCATCGACGCGGTACGCGCCTACGCTACGGTTGGAGAGATCTGCGAAGCATTGCGGCAGGTCTACGGAACTTACACGGAAGTGAGCATCACGTAAAAACGCGCTCGCGGGATTAGTGGTAATGGAAGTCGAGTACGATTGCAATCTGGGTCGCGAAAGCTTCCCCTTCACAAGTGGCTGGCTTAAACCTCCAAGCGCTAACCGCCTCCAGCGCCGCCCGGTCGTAATCCTTATCAACTGATTTGACGATTTTGAGATCTCGAACTGTACCCTTTTCGTCTATGGTTGCAAGGATGGTGACACTTTCGTCCCCTTTCCGAGGAGAAGCGGGATCGATCCGATGCACAACTGTTGCAGGTTGCGCACGTCCAGGGCAGTGTCCTGATTCCTTCGCTCCAGCAAGCGGGGTGAAGATACCTTGGTCGAACTCCGGAGAAAACGTGAGTTCTTCGACTCTGGCTTGCGAGCGAATCTTCTGGTCCCTAACATTATTGTACGATGTCGGCACCATGTGATCGCCAAACCGCCGGTAATCGGAGTACGAATACGTGCTGTCGACATTCGGCTTCAACGCTATCGGTGAAACATGCATGGTGAGAGACCCGTTGTTCTTATCAAAGCAAGATTCCGCTTTTCCGAACGAGGTCTTCGCGCTGAAACACCGCAACGCAACTCCATCGATCGTTCGGTCTTGAACGCTTTCCGGCTTCCAGGCATCTGACAGCCACCCCATGGGATTGAGAAGGCTGGGAATGTTGTTCAGCCCCTCCGGTTCGACCGGTCCACTGTCGAGCGTCCAGCTCTTGTGTCCGACGACGACCTGAGTTCGGCGAAAATCCCCTGCTACGAATTCCTTTCGCCATTGAGCACTGGATACCCAAAGTTCAGTGTACGTGCCTTCAGCAACTGAGCCATCGTCTCTCCAGATTTTGAACGTTACTTTCAAGCGAAAAGGAGGGGCACCGTGCACGCGAATATCGGAGAGCGCTTTCGCGCGATCTTGTAATGCTGCTGCTTCTCGATCCCTGTCCTTCTGGTTGGCGAAGAGTCCTGGGACGAGCGTGACTAGAGCAAAGACGACTAGCAGATAGCGGCGCATGGTCTGTGTGATCGGACCGGAGCAGAATACTGCCACATCGTCCGTTTGTCGACGTGCGCTTGCGGCAGTTTTTGCCAAACCGTGATAGCTACATGGGAAGAGACAGACTACGGGTGTAATTGAGATGGATAGGAACCGCTACTCACTCTGCGGCAGTTTATTTCCTGCGCTCGTCTGCACTTCTGCGATTAACTTCTCCACGCTGGCTTTATTTTCGAAGTCGGGATGATATTTCAGCAATGTCTTCCAGGCGGCGATCGCTCCGGCGGCGTCCTTTTTTCCTTGCCAGCGAATCAGCCCGAGGTTCAAGAGAGTGCCGGCATGCTTCGGGTCATAGGTCAGGGACTTTTCCAGCTGCGCAATGGCGCCATCGACGTCGTCTTGATAGTAGAGGCACGATGCCAGATCGGTGCGCGCGCCGACGTTTTTCGGATTTACATCGAGCGATTTCTGATAGTACGTGGCAGCGACGTCGAACTGATGAGTCAGCCGGTAGATGGTTCCGACCTGATTCAGCAGGTCGGCGTTGTTCGGGTCGGTCTTGAGCTTGCCCAGGAGCGGTTCCGCCTGCTTGTCGGCCATCCGCTTCATGTCATCGAGCGACGGCATTTTCTTCGAACCGCCTGTCCCCATCGCAGCGGGCTGGGCCGCCGGGGCATTCGCTGCCGAGGCCGTTGCCGCCGGAGCCGAACCGCGCGCTAGATATCCCACGACCACACCCAGCACCAGGCAAATGGCTGCCATCACGTACACCTGCCAAGGCTGCCAAGTGGCGTTGCGATTTGCGGAGTCCACCGTGTCGTTCATGCAGGAAGAGGAGAAGCAACTGACATTCCAGAGACAGACTGGGCTTAAGTTGCTGATTTGGCAGGTCTAATGCATCGAAGACAGCACAGGGTCGACTGCCTTCTCGCGTGAAATCACACCCGGCGTGCGAGAAAAAGCGCAGTGCACTCAGGAGTCATTGGGATCCTCTGAGATTCCAGCCTTCCAACTGCGCGTAGGCACGCGTCCCGCCGAACCGCTGCATCCCTAGATCAATCCCATGACCAGCGTAATGGGACGCGTCCTAAAGATTCCTGTGTCAAGCCGATTTAGCTGGTATGGCCACACTTCTATCCGCTCGGCAGGCATGGCCAACAATGCTGATTCTCGCGCTTCTGGCGTCGCCCTCCCCCGCTTCCCCGGGCGATCGGCCCGAATACACGTACCGCACCGGAGTCAGCGAGGTCCGCTTGACGTTCGCCGCCACCGACCAGAACGATCATGGCGTCGCCACGTTGCAGGCTACCGATTTTGCCGTCGTCGACAAAGGAGTAATCGTCCGTGATTACCAGAGCTTTAGTCGCACGGACTACACCAAGCTCCAACTCGTCATCCTGCTCGATTCCAGCGAGTCGGTGAGCCGAAAATTCCGGCGTGAAATCACCGACGCGATCGAGTTGCTCTCGCGAACCTCCGGTGTGCCCGAGGAGAATATCTCGCTGCTCTCGTTCCAAAACGCCAAGCCGCTTGTGCTCTGTGCGGGAAATTGCCGGGCTATCCACGCTGAGGATCAACTTCCCTCCACGCAGGCCGCCGGGGTGACCCCACTATACGACAGCGTCACGTTTGCTTCGGAGTTTCTGGCGCAGCGCGGCGACGCGCAGACTGAGAAAGCTCTCATCCTTTTCTCCGACGGGCAAGACACCGTCAGCCTGAGGTCGTTCGGCGATGCCCTCGATGCCGCCATTCGCAATGACGTCCGCATTTATTCGATTGACCTGGGCGGGGGTGCACTTCCCGGCACGTCGATCCTTCAGGCATTCGCCACTGCCACCGGAGGCCGTTACATCTCCGCGTCGAGCGGCGCCAGCCGGGCGCTTGATCTTTTGCTCGAAGGATTCCGCGCGAGCTACACAGTCACGTACCGGCTGCCGACGCACGCTCGCGGCTTCCACGATATCCGGATTCTTGCCACCCACAACCTGAACCTACAGTTCCGCAGCCGAAGCGGGTATTACTTTCCAAACCACATTCGGTAATTGGGGATTATGAAACGAACACTCATCTACATGTTGTTGCTTGTCGCGCCCGCGGCTCTCTTCGCCCAATCTCACAGCCATCAGCAAGGCACGATCATCCGCATGCGCATGACCGATTGCATCGGTCCGCAGCATGGATTCATGGCCGCGATGTCGGGCGCGGGCAAGGTTGAAACCGGCGCGCTTTGCCCCGAGTATGTTCTGGTCTCCGACAAAGTTGTCTATGTGATCAGCGGAAAGAGTTCGGACCAGGTCATTCCTCTCGCCGAAAGCACGCGCTTCCGCTTGCAGAAAAATGAGATGCTCATCCGCATCGACGATGCGTCCAAAGAATCGCACTTTCACATCAAGGCGATGGTGCTGCGCCCCGAATGGGACCGCACCCAGATGCTGCAGGAAGCCGAAGCCAGCGCCGTGATCAGCCGCCACCTGGACGCTACAGGAGTAGGGCAGGAACAGTAGTACAGAAATCGAAGGCCACAGTCATCGAAACGGGTCCGAAGCCCCACGAGATCGCTTTTGTTTTGACCGAACCTACTTCTGCGGTTTTCCGACACGAGCGGCCGTTGCAAACATCGTCGCGATCGTATCCAGGTCCTTCGGTCGCACTTTGCCCGCTGGAATCCGCATGCGGGTCAGATCTTCCAACTCGAGCAGCAGGTCGCCAAGCGCCATGGAATCGACCAGTCCGGAGGAGACCAACGGCGTATTTTCATCAATGGTCAGGTTTGGCTTTCGGATTCGCCGCAAGATGAAGTCCCTCATCTTCGTTTCTTCCACCGTCATTCCCTAGTCCTCATCGAGTCTCCTTCTACGATCCAATTCTGAGTTCCGGATGCTCCTTCTGTAGTTTCTCCAGCGTAGTGGAACGTGCCGGTTTTCCGGCAGTGCTCTTCACGATCCACTTCGGCGGCTTCAAAAACAGCATGCCGACTGCCACCCCCAAGCCGGCGGTCACTGACCCGCGAATCTCGCGCTCGGTCGCGTCAGCTCTGGCCAGAAGGTCTTCACTCTCCACCTCAGCGACGATGACAATCTCCTGGGTTCCGAGATCTGGATTATCCACACCGAGTGCGATGACTCGGCCGTCACGAATCGCCGGGTGCCCAGCAACAATCTCCTCTATGTCTTGCGGATAAAGATTCTCGCCGCCGACAATAATGAGATCCTTCTTCCGGCCAACGACGTAAAGTTCGCCGTCAAGGCTGAAGCCCAGATCTCCAGTTCGGTACCATCCATCCGTAAAAGCTTTGGCGGTGAGATCAGACCGGTTGTAGTAGCCCTCGAACAGGCAATCGCTCTTGATGAGAATCTCGCCCACAGTCCCATCCGGCAGGATCGAACCTGAATCCGACATGACGCGAATCTCATGGTTGGGCAGCAACTGCCCCGAGGACGTGAAGCAGATCGAATCCGTGGCACCGTTGGCGACTTTCACAATTTCATGGGAATTCCGAAATCGACCGGCATCTGCCCAAATCCGGGTGGGTCCCGACCCACCTCTGAGGTCAGACTGCGTTACGGCAAAAACGTTTTCAGCCATCGCATACGAACTCTGAAGAGCATCGGCTTTGATTCCACAGGCCGCAAATCCGTCCAGAAACTCTTGCATGCTGGCGGCTCGTACGGGCTCCGAACAGTTGATCAGCGCCCGAACGCAAGAAAGGTTGTATTGTGCCCGTCGATTCGGCCGTGTGCGCCTGGAGACGAATTGAAACGTGAAGTTTGGCAGCCAAGCCAGCGTGCACTTGTGGTCGCTTATGACTTGCAGCATCGTCTCCGGCTGCATCACCCAATCGAGCGGCGACTGCATGACGAGTTGGACATGGTAGACCATCGGCAACATGAAGCACGCAATCAGTCCCATGTCGTGGTAGAGAGGCAACCAGCTGTAGATCTTGTCCCTGGCGCCGTCGATCTGCAAAACCTGGGCGAGGTGTTCCAGTTGACGAAGCACGGCGGCGTGGGTCAGTGCCACCCCCTTCTGAAGGCCAGTCGTGCCCGCAGAGTGCTGGATGAATGCGACGCAATCGGCCGGATAAGACGAGTCGATGATCTCTGGCTTTGCCTCGCTATCCCTTCTGCCACTTGCACGATGCGGCACGGTCCCGCCACTCCAAGAAACATGATCGAGCAGGTCGTCAGGAAACTGTTCGTCAATCACAACCAGTTTGGCTTTTAGGTTCGCGGTCACGCCCTCCAGTCCTGAGCGGTACTTGGAGGGCTCCACTTTGTAATTGGGATAAGCCAGGAATGCTGGAGCGGCGCCGAGCATCATGGCTCCGGCGAAAACCGTCATCGCGGAGATGCTTTGCGGCATGATGATGACCACTCTGTCTCCGCGGCTTACCCCCTTCGCGCGGATGGCTTCTGTCTGCGCGCGCGCGCGGCAACGAAATTGCTCGAACGTGACCGTTTCCTGTTCATCTTCGTTGACCCAATAGGTAATAAACGGGCGCGCGCCAGGCGCTGCGTTCAGCGCGTCAATCAGGTTGACGTAACGGGGCACACGACATTCTAGCGGATGCCCCTCTCTGATTCTTGTCGTGGCAACGCGCGTCCAAGTATTCTTGTTCGCTACCCCACAGAGCATTTTCTGCGGGCTGCCACTGAGCACTTTTTGAAGCGCCCGCGGGAGGAATATTGACACAGCTCGTCGGATACATCCTGGCCTTCTTGCTGTGTCTTTCCATCTTTGCCACAGTCCGCTCGCGATCGATTCGGCAAGCCTCGCTTCTCATCGCCAGTTATGCTCTTTATCTCAGCTGGGGAGTGTGGTTCTCAGCCGTTCTTCTCGCGTCGACGGTTGGGAACTTCCTGATTGGACGCGCCCTGCGCCGCAGTCCTTCCGAACGCATCTTGTTCCTGGGTATCGCGTTCAACCTTGCGCTTCTGAGCACATTTAAGTACCTGCCGGAGACGTCGCTTCACTTACCTTTTCCATCTCTGCAGCACCTTGCGCACCTTGCGATGCCTCTTGGCATCTCGTTCTGGACGTTTCAGGCGGTGAGCTATCTCTTCGACCTCTATCAAGGCGAAGAGATGGACCCCACGTTTTTCGAATTCGCCTTGTACATGGTTTTCTTCCCCGTGACCATTTCGGGCCCGGTCTGCCGCCTGTCAGAAATGTTGCCGCAATTCCGCTCGGAAGAATCCTTACGTCGCACCAAGATCTGGCGTGGCTTCCAGCGGACCGCGGCCGGCGTCCTCATGATGCAGGTAGCCAAACTACTCGGCCAGGGGATACTCGCCGGCGACAGCATCGCTTCCGGATTCGATCACGCGACTCGCTGGAGCGGACCCGATGTCTGGTGCCTCGCCTTCGGATACGGCCTGCAACTGTTCTTTGACTTTGCCGGATACTCGCATATCGCCATCGGCGTGGCACAGGTCCTGGGATTCACTCTGCCCGAAAACTTCGCGCGTCCGTTCAACTCCACCAGTCCGTCGATGTTCTGGACGCGCTGGCACATGTCACTCTCGTTCTGGATCCGTGATTATTTGTTCTTCCCGCTGATGCAGTTGCGCAGGGAAATGTGGTGGCGGAGCCTGTGCCTGGTCATCTCGATGACGCTCTTCGGCCTGTGGCATAAGGCCACGCTGTTGTTTCTGATATGGGGCGTCTATCACGGAGTGCTTCTGGTGCTGCACCGGCAGGTCGAGGCGCTCGAGCGCAAATACGACTGGAACCCGCCGCAGCGCCTCTGGACAGCACTCTCCTGGATCACCACGATGGTGTTGATCAATCTCGGATGGATCTTCTTCCGCGCCCATTCGCCCGGGCAGGCGATCCAGATGATCGATGCGCTTGCCTCACCTGCAACCTACCGACTGCATTTTCTGTCGGGAAGCCTGTACGTCCTGGTCCTGGCGGTGGCGGTTGGATATGCGATTGTTCTGTTCATCAACAATCTGCTCGAAGCCCAGTCTGGGATCATCGACCAAAATACCGCAACGGCGAATCCAAACCGACCCTCAGGCCTCGCCCACGCCATCGTGCAGTGGCGCTGGTTCTGGATCACACCGATCTATTTTGTTGCATTGCTGTTCCTGCTCATTGTGACGCTCTCGCAGACCACCAGCACCGCCCAATTGATGTACGGGAATTTCTAGGCGACTCCGACATTTCGCGAAAGCGGCGGGATTTCTGTCTTTCCACGCTGCAGGCTCACTATTGGATCGGAGTCCCGTCTGGCGCAAACACCGGAAACCCATCCCAAGGCTGCGCCACCTTCAATTCCGCGAACGCCGCGTTGCGATCGTATCCAAATAGGAAAAGCCCATAGTTGTAATGCAAGACGCGGTCGTCTGGCTTTTGCGAAATCGCCCACTGATATTCGGCCGATGTCTGATTCGGATTCTCGTCAGGCACCTCAGCCTGCATGGCCAACCGCAGCAACTGGTCGGAATGATTCGACTGATTCGTAAACGGAGGCTTCTGCAATCGCTGGAACATCTCTCCGGCGATTCGCACCCGATCATGCGGCGTTAAGGCAAGCAGCCTTTCGCAGTCGGCCTCAGAAGGAATGTCGGCCTCGGTCAGCGCATGTCCGCCTTGCCCCGACATCTTGCTCGCGATCTGCAAAAACATCGCCCGCGCCAGCAGGTAGTTTCCAACTGGAGTCATGTGCACGTGCTCGTACACAAGATCGCTGCCCGTGATGCCGTTCGGGCTCTCTTTCGAAAACAGTGCATCCGCATCCACCAACTCCGCACCGGGCGCGGACTTCGCCACCGAACGATTAATCTCATTGATTCTGCTATCCGCCCGAAAACGCAAAGCATCTAGATCGCGTGCCTTTTGGAAGTGGTCGCCGGCCGACGCGTAATCACCCGACATCCACAAGCTCCGGGCCATGCGGAATTCCAATTCCGCGTACTGATTGTCAATCTTCGACGCCGATTCATACGACTTCAGCGCATCGACAAACGCCCGCCCATTTTCCAACTCTGATCCCTGCTGCACCAGCGCCGTCCACGTCCGCAACTGATCTTCGCTCAGCCCATCCCGGTGCATCGATGCAAACGGAGCGCAGTCTTTCAGGTTCGTTGCCACGGTGCTGACGATCACCCGCGCTCCGGATGCACGCGCGACCTCGATCGTGTCCCGCAGGTTGGCTTCAAAGTTCGAGTACGCGTACTTCATGAGTGGCGAACTGGCGGGTACCTGCCGGTCGAGAAACATCTCCATGCCGCGCCACTCTTTTTTCTGCGTACCCAGCTTCACCAGGAACTGACCCACCCGCGTCGAGCGCGCGAAGACGCTCGCACGAATTACCGACAAATTCATGGCTGAGGAGGTCAGCGCAGTCCCAGGCCCATACGGCCCCACGACTTCGTTATTCCCTGAGTAGAGGATGAAAAGGTCTGGCTTCTGCTTGGCAAGCCCCCGCGCCAGCGGTAGCAGCACATGCGAATTCACGGCAACGCTACCTGTGTTCACCACTTCGAAATTCATCTGCGGATAAGCCTTCCGCAGCATGACTTCGAGGTAACGGCTGAAGGCATAAGCCGGGTCAGGATCTCCCATCGCGGCAGACTCTCCCAACAAGAAAATCCGATAAGTTCCCGCGGGCTTGTTGACGGGAATCGCGTACGCCTGCGGCGTCTTGATCATTCCAGGGGGAAAGAACGGCGCCGGGAAAAACAGGTTGTAGCAGGAGGCCGCCTGCCCTTTCAGCGTGCATGGCACGGTCGCGTCGGTCGGAAATCCCACGTCAAACAGCCGCAGCGCTCCCTCGAGCACACCAATCAGGACCACTGGGATGAAGGTCGCAGTCAGGATTCTGGGAACCCAGTAGCGCAGGCCGCGCGGGGCCTGCTTTGAGACCGCCGATACATCGGCGGAATTCGCACCGCTACCCAGTTCATTCTCTTCGGTTGCAGGCATTTCAGTAGTCCCCACCTGGCCTTCACCAGAGTCTACGCTTCACGATACAGGGCTGGGATGGGCTCTGATTCCGTGGGCCTAACCGCGGCGTCAGTCGTCCGATCTTCCAGCCCTGCCCCGGTCCCTCGATCGGTCGCTCCGCTCGGCAGCGGATAAACATCCCAAGGGAAAAACGAAGAAAGCGCAGTTTTGCGTCCGCAGCAACTTGAAGACGGGTGCACCGACAGTGCCAAACCGCCGCCCTGCAAAACGACATCGAGTGGCCCTCTTTTCAGGGGCTTACAGCCAACTGATGGTTTCCACAACAACCCCGGATCGGGAATTCCCTCACCCGGCGCGTGTTTTGCCCCTCTAGACCCTATCTCTTCGCACCTCTTGAACGCACGTACGGTATTGATGATCAAGTACTTACCTCTAAACGGACCGTGGCACAAGAATTGCCTATTCACGTGATTGGGATCACGTTTTTCGAGCTAGACACGTACTGTTTTCAGGAGTCGAAGGGAGTTCCATGCCGAAGATTTTTAAAGCCGTTGTTGCCGGGGCCGGTCCGGCTGGCCTGACGGCAGCCTACGAACTCTCGAAGCAAGGCCTGCCAGTCGTGGTTCTCGAAGGCGACCCGCAGTACGTCGGTGGAATCTCGCGAACGGTCAACTACAAAGGCTTTCGCTTCGATATCGGCGGACACCGCTTCTTCTCCAAATCCCGCGAAGTTGAGGACCTCTGGACCGAAGTTGGCGGCAATGACATGCTCGACCGTCCCCGCTCCTCGCGCATCTACTACCGCGGCCAATTCTTCACCTATCCGCTGAAGGCGTTTGAAGCGCTCTCGAAACTTGGCGTGGTCGAGTCTGCGCTCTGCATGCTCTCTTTCATGAAAGCGCGCATTCGTCCGACGCCCGACCCGAAGACCTTCGAAGACTGGGTAGTCAACCAGTTCGGCGAGCGCCTGTTCCGCATTTTTTTCAAGACCTACACGGAAAAAGTCTGGGGGATGACCTGCCGGGAAATTTCCGCTGACTGGGCCGCACAACGCATCAAAGGCCTTTCGCTCGGCTCCGCGATCAAACACGCATTGCTTGCATCGCGAAGGCCCAAAGACCGCAAGCAAGTCGTAAAGACCTTGATCGACACGTTCCGCTATCCCCGGCTCGGACCGGGAATGATGTGGGAAGCCTTCGCCAAGAAAATCACCGCGTTGGGTGGACAAGTTCTGCTCGGCCGCCGAGTCGTAGGTTGCCGATTCGACTCAACCCGCGACCTGTGGATCGTCAGCACCCGCGATGCGAACGGCAACACCGAGGAATACTTCGGCGAACACATGATCTCCTCCATGCCCATGCGCGAACTCGTGAGCCAGGTCGAGCCGCAGCTTCCGCCCGACGTCATCCGCGCCGCGCAGTCGCTCCGCTACCGTGACTTCTTAACCGTCGGCCTCATCGTTCGCGATCAGGGACGCTTCACTGACAACTGGATTTACATCCACGATCCCTCGGTCCAGGTCGGTCGCGTGCAGAATTACAAGTCGTGGTCCCCCGAGATGGTTCCCGATCCAGCGTTCTCCTCGTATGGTTTGGAATACTTCTGCTTCGCCGGCGACAAGCTCTGGAACTCCCCCGATGCGGAACTGATAAAGCTGGCAAAAAGCGAGTTGCAGCGTCTCAAGCTCGCTGATAGTGCCGACGTAGTCGATGGCTGCGTGATCCGCCAGCCCAAGGCGTATCCCGTCTACGACGACACGTATCAGCAGAATGTCGATACAATTCGCGTGGCTCTGGGAAGAAATTTCCCCACCCTCCACCTCGTAGGCCGCAACGGCATGCACAAGTACAACAATCAGGACCATGCCATGATGACGGCGATGCTCACTGCCAGGAACATCATTGCGGGCCAGCGCCGTTACGACGTATGGGCCGTGAACCAGGACGCCGAGTATCACGAATCCGGAGCCGCCGGCGACCAGCGCACAAACCTACCTACCGAAGCGCCCGCCGAAACGGCTCTCGGCACCACCTGATCATGCGGCGCGGATTCAACTTCTCCTCGATGGGTGCCCCGCTTCTCCCTGCCTTTGGGAGAAGTGGGGGGGTTGCCATCGCGGAATCAATTACGAAATGACCGCATTCAACGAAATTCGAGCGCTCCTGCGATTCCGCCAGGTCCAACTCGCCGCGCTCGTGCTCCTGTTTGCGGGCATCGGAACCATCGCATTCCAGATTAAACTCTGCGTTCTCGATCCCGACATCTGGTGGCATCTCAAAGTTGGCGACTGGATCATCGATCATGCCGCTGTTCCGCACACCGGCATCCTCTCTCGCACCGCCGCCAGCCGCCCGTGGGTCGCCTACAGCTGGGGCTACGAGATCCTGCTCTCGCGTGCCTACGCGTGGTTGGGACTGATCGGAATCGGCCTCTACGGTACGCTGCTCACCCTCGCAGTCGCTTATTCAGCCTACTGGATGCTCCGCCGCCTTTCCGGGAACTTCTGGCTCTCAGCGATCGGCACGGGCATAGTCTGCTCCGCTTTCCTGTTCAATGGAATGCCCCGGCCTTTCTTTTTTTCGATCACGCTGTTTGCCGCCACACTCACCCTTCTGCTCGAAGCCAACCGCAGCGGCCAAGTCAAGCCCATCTACTGGCTGCCGCTAATCTTCTTTCTGTGGGCGAATCTTCACATCCAATTCATCTATGGATTATTTCTGGTAGGACTCTTCGTTGGCGTGAATCTCGTTCAGCGCGCGGCAGCCGCTCTCCGAATCGAGCCTGCCTTTCTCGCGCCTCCGACGCTTCCAATCACGAATCTGGTCCTCGTCGGACTCGGCTGCGTCCTGGCCACGTTGATTGGTCCCTACTTCTATCACCCCTACCATGTCGTCTACGAGTACTCGAAGGCGAAGTTTAGCTATTCGGTCATCATCGAGCTTCAGCCCTTGAGTTTCCGCGGATACAGCCACTTTGCCGAACTCTTTCTCACCGCAGCCGGTTTCTTCGCCGTCGGCTGGCGCAAGAAGCTCGACCTCTTCAAACTCGCGCTCATGACCGCGGCCAGCGTCATCGCCTACCGCACCATGCGCGATGCCTGGTTCATCTGCCTGCCCGCCGCGGCCTGCATCGCAGATTCATTCGCACCGCAGGCAGAGGCCGAGCAGAAAGACACCCAGTTCGCGGAAACCTGGCTGGAAAAATTAGGCGTAGCGGCAGCGGTGGCGATTCTGCTAGCCGTGGCCGCCAACGGCACCGATTTCACTCAGCGCGGACTAGACCGCGCCATCAGCTCCGAATACCCGGTCAACGCCATCAACTTTCTGCGCCGCAATCCGGCGCCCGGCCCGCTCTACAATGCTCTCAACTGGGGCGGATTCCTCATGTGGTACATGCCGGAATACCCGGTCGCCGTCGACGGCCGCAACGACCTCTACGGCGATGAACTCGACAAGCTCTTCTTCAGCTCGCAAAATGCCGAGGCGTCTTACACCACCGATCCGTACTTGAACGAGGCGGGTGTCGTGCTCCTCGGCTCGGAACTGCCGCTCGCCAGAATCCTCAGCGTCGACCCAAGATTCCAGCTCATCTATCACGATGAAATCGCCACGGTTTACGCCCGACGAATCACAAACGCGCCCAGTCCCCTGAACTAAAACCAACGCAATTCATCACAGACCTAGCAGTCACGAAGAGAGATCTTCTCCGTGATCTCTGCGGCATTTCTCGCAAACTCAGTGGTTTAGGATCCTGCCAGATCAGAAAAAGGTCCGCGGCACTTCCAGACCGGTTCATCGGCATCCCCGATGTGCGCCTCGAAGGTCGCCAGGTTAGGCGCGGAAGTGACTAGGGGCGCACGCGCCCGAGGATCAGGTAAACCTGACGAACGTAGACTCCTCGTTTGTAAAGCATGTACCCATCGGAGACATGCACAATCTCGTAGCCTTCCGCACGAATTGGCGGTATGCCGAAGTCCATCATCAGTTGCGGCTGCTCCGTGAAGGCAACCACGTATTCAGGATTAATTCCCCTGAACTCGTTTATATCCAAATCAAATCCACGCAGAGGTGTGCCGTGGTGGTAGTAGGCAGTGGGAATGTTGGCCAGAATATTGTGGTCGAAGTACGCCTGAACTCCCACAACTCCGTAAAGAAATCCGACTATCTTTTCGCTATCGGCCCCGACAGACTTCAGGTAGTTCGCTGCGTCCTCAGCCCCGCTGTATGGATAGAGGTACTCGTGTCTTATTGCGACCACCCCATCCCAAACATTCAGCGCACAGAGACCAAGCAGCAACGCAGTCATAGCCCATTGGGCGCGCTGCTGCAGCACATTGAAACCACGCCGTTCCCATGTGGTGGGCCAGGCAATCCACACCGCAGTGATTGCCACAACGAACAAAGTCCCGTGGTGGTGTGCGTAGCCGTGAATCAGCGAGTAGAGCGCGCTCAACAAAAGCAGAGGAAGCGCAAACACCAGCAACCTGCCACGGTGAAAACACCACCAGCCAGTTAGCAAAATAAAGACCGTCGACGGCAACCAGTAATCAAGGAAGGCCCCGGAGACAGTCGACTCCAGTTTGGTTAGTGTTGTTGGCTGCATCGCCTGGATAGAGGCTGGCATCTGATCGAGTGGCTTCGCGAACTCTCCCACGTCAGGTGTCGGTTTCAAAATCAACGCGACAAACACGAACACCGCCGCCATCACCCCAATGCAACCCCAATACTTCCTCCGCACCCGCGCATCGAGCGTTCCTCTCGCCCGATAGGCATCCAGCGCATACACCAGCGCCAGGCACCCGGCCAAAATCGTCCCATGCAAACTCAGATTCGCCAGCAGCACCAGCACAAGCGTCATCCGCTCGGGGTGTTTCAAGTCTTTGAACAGCAGGGCCGCGGCAAACGCCAGCAACGGAAGCAGCGTGTAGGGGCGCGCGATCACCGCGTATTGGTACACCATGAAATACGTGAACGCCAGCGGCCAGCGGAGATAGCGCGGGAACGGAGCCTTGAAAATCAGCAGCGCCACCCCTGCCGTAGCTCCGGCCATGCCAATAAACCCGAGCGCATCGTAGCGTGCATGGAACACGTGCTGCGCCACCCACAGAATCGTGTGCCACAACCCAGGCGAGCCTTCGTAGCGCAGTTCGTGAAACCAGATCGTTTTCAGATCGAGATCGCGCGCGATCAGCCAGGCCTGCGCCTCGTCCGCCCACTTCTCGTGATAGCGCAGCGTGAACGTAACCACCGCAATCCACGCACCTAGCACTCCGAAATCGGCGAGACGCCACCACCGCGCTGCCGGGTCGGAACTCTGGGAAGGCGGAAGGACTCGAATCTCGCCCACAGCCATAGCGGGCCGGACCGACGTTTCGGCAATGTCCGGAACTCTGGCAGGCTGACTCATGGCACGTCACTCCGGGCTAGCACCACCGCCACATCGTCGCTGTACGCCACCTGAAACCGTGGCACGGAAGCCAGCGCTATAGCCATGTTCGCCTTCTTGGGCAACAGAATGGTTCGCGCATTCGCCAGCGCCGGATACTCCGTATATCGCACCTCGGCATTCATCATCTTTGAATAACCGGCAATGGCGTCCCCGCCGTAAAGATCGGTGCGCGAGTCGATCGCCACCGGATACTCCGGCATATACCACGTGAGAAACCCGCCCCACTCATAGGCATTGAACAACGGTTGGGGAAGCCGATGCCCACGAATGTAATCGCACGCGGCTACGGGATAATTCAGTCCAGCCTTGGCGAGCAGAGCCTCTCGATCGCGGGGCACCCGCAACGCAAAAACCACGAGCACAATCCCCACAGCGAAACCAGCCGTGATAGCGATCGCGAAAAAACTTGAATGATGCTTTGTTTTGGGAAGGGCACGATCCGCTGTTTCGGGAAGGGCACGAGTTCCACTCGTGCCATAAGCGCGGCCCGATGATTGCGGCTTTAGCCGCTGAGGTTCGCTGCTGAGGCCGCGAGGCACGGTTTCCACAACCTCTACCAGCGCTTCGGTCTCGAGCTCAGCTTGCTCGTTTGCGACCGAAACTTCGGACGGCGCATTCGCCAGAACATCTCCGATCACCGCGAGCGCGGCCATCGTCACAAGCCAAATGTCCCGGCGCGAATAGAATGCCAGTCCGAGACATCCCGCCAGCAGCGCAATCTGAAACACATCCCGCGACTGCCGCAAGCCGAGAGTCAGAAACGCAGCCATCACCAGCAGAAGCAACAGGTAGTCCTGCGCCTGGCGAAATCCCAAGGCCTGAAATTCAGGAAGGTACGGATTCGCCGAGCTGAACGTAGTTCGAAAAAACACCGCATACGGTCCCCAAAAATACGGGGTGAAAGCGGTCGCCGCAATGGAAACACCAATGATCTTCCCGGCGCTGGCAACACCCAATTTCTGCACGTCAGAAACGGACGACTTCTCAATCGCGAGCGCGCCCACAAACAGAATCAGAACCACAATTCCATAGACGAACTGCGGATGAAAATTCGCCCATGCAAGAAACAGAGGCACGAACCACCACAGAAGCCGTATGCTTCCCCTCCTCCGCGCCTCCAGCAACAGCAGCAACTCGATCGCGAAAAAGAGAATGGAGAAATATGCCGGGCCAGGCGGCATCGGTCCGAGAACATATTGCGCGACGAGGGACAGTACAACGGCAGGCCAGAATCTTCCGCGCATTCCCCTGGCCAGCAAGAAGGTCAGCACGGCAAGCGCCGCCCTGAAACACATCAGAAAGAGTGGAATGGCTCGCAGCCCCAGCACCTTGTACGCCAAAGCCAGCAACACTTCATAGCCCCAACTCGACGCACTCCAGGCTTGCGCAGATACCTGCGAAAACAACCCCTCGCGCGGGAACGCATGGTTCTGGAGAATCCACAAACCGGAATTTAGATGCCACCAGATGTCGCAATTAGTCAGAGCAGAAAGCGATGACAAGCGAAACGCCTCAAGCAGCGCCGCCAAAGAAAACAACAACAGCATCAGTGGTGTGCGAAACTTTGGCATCTCTATCGGTGTGCCCCATATGGAATTGAAAAAAACTCGAACCCCTAGCGCAAGCGGCCGGCCGCAGCGCCCACCGTTCCGTTGCTGTTATGCGCGACGTTATGGCACGTCAGAGTGCAAGTATTGGTGCTGCGGTTGTATCCGATCGGCGAAGTGCCATTCGGCGCCACTACGTTCGCGTCAAAATTCACCAGGCGCTCTCCCGTGAAAGTTGGTGAAATCGCTCCCATGCCATGCGACGTGTGGCAAACCGAGCAACTGAACCCATATTGCGAAACGTGCAGCGCATGCTGATTCCAACTCGTGTTCGCCAGAATGTTATTCGGCAAGTCGTGGCACTTGCCGCACATGGCGTACGGCCCGTTCACGGTCACATCCGGATTAGGATAAAGATTGGTAATAAGCGTCCCCGGCGCCGGCGCCTGGCTGAACTCGTAGCGCCGCTCCAGCAGATGGGTCCACTTCGATCCGTGCGGACCATTGGCTCCAGAGCCTCCGAATTCGCGGTTGTCGTCGCTGTTGTGGCAATCGGTACAAAACAGTTGCGTGCCCACCAGCCGCGACGATGGCAGGCCAAGCTCATTCAACATGTTCACCAGCAGACTGGGCTGCGGCAGCGGACTCGATCTCGGATGCGTCACCGGATGGCTTGACGTCGCGGTCAACGCAAACTCCGGAATAAGGTTCAGCGGATCCGCCGCGGCCACCACTCGAATCGGCGGGTATCCAAACACTGCCAGCCGCTGCTTGCCCAAGCTCGTTCCGTGGCAGCGCAAACAGGTTTCATACTGATTCACTGAAGGAATCATCGGCGTGATGCCGTCGACCGCGCTGATGCCGGTCGCGCCCTGTTGCGGCGGCCGGATCGCCGGAGGCGCAGAAAAAGCCGTCTCTTGATTTCCATCATGTGCGTTGTGGCAGTCCACACAGGTCGCGTGCCGGTTGTGCTGGAGCAGCGGACCTTCCGCCGCGTCATGCACGTTGTTGCCTGCCGGCATGGGATGGCTCACCTTCGCCACCTCCGCCATGATGTTGGGCACCGTCGCTGGCGACAGATACGTTCCTCCCGCGTGACATGTCATGCAACTCTGCGTCACTGGATCGAATGACGTCGCGGCGGGCGTCGCCGGCCGCAGCAGCCGAGCCGGAGCCAACGAGTCGTGCGACATATGACACGACGAGCACGCATTCGCACCCACTGTCTGATACGGACCGGAGTGGGCATCCGGCGAAACCTGGTTCGTCGCCGTCTGATGAATGCTGTTCGTAAACCCTGCCAGCCGGTTGACCTGTCCCTGCACCACCCGGTTTGGATCATGGCACGCCAGGCACATCTGCCCTCTGGAACTGTCTCGCACCAGGAAGTTCTGCGCGATTGTGTCGATCGACTGTACGTGCGGATCATGGCAGCTCGTGCACTCGACGTTGCCATTCACCAGTTTCACCGCGCCGGTCGGATCCGCCGTCTTTCCCTGCGACGCCAGCGACGCCACCAGGTCCGGCGCGTCTTTGATCGGCGGCACCAGGCTGAACGGATGTGTGCCCGTCAGCGTCGTGCCGAACGAATCCATGGGGCTCATCGATCCCACCGTCGGCAGTTGTCCGTAGGCCGCCGATTGTCCGACCGCGACCGTCCCATCGTGGCAGCTCAAGCACAGGCTGCTCGTCTTGCCCAACGTCGGCTGTGTTCCCTGCTCGGTGTACGTCGAACTGTTATACGGAACATACGAACTTTGCGAGAGCTTCTGATTCCATAGCGGAGTCACTCCGCCCAATCCACCGTGCGGCGCGTGGCAGAACGTGCACCCCAAACTCCCCTGCGAATATACTTTCGCCCCGCTGCCCAGCGTCAGATTGTGCACGCCCAGCACATCGGCCGGCGGAGGAGCCTGGCCGAAACTGATCCCCGCTAGCAGCAGCACGCATACAAACGAGAAGACCCACTTCATGGCTGCTTCCTCCCGTCTGCTATCGCGATCCCGTAGTAGCGAAACACCTGCACGCGCCGGTTAAACGAATCCACAACGTAGATGCGATCCTGTTTGTCGATCTGCAATCCCGTCGGCAATTGAAACTGTCCCGCGCCCGTGCCCCTGCCGCCAAAGTAATACAGCAGCCGCCCCTGTTCATCGAACACCTGCACGATGCCCCACTCGCCATCCACGATGTACAGGTGCCCCTCGGAGTCGTATCCAATCCCTTTCGGCCGGAAGATCCACCCAGCGCCGTCGCCGATCTTTCCAATCGAGTAGCGGAACGTGCCCGCTCGATCGAACACCTGCACGCGGAAATTCATCGCATCCACAACCGCCAGGTCCGCGCCATTCAGCCGCAACTCGGTCGGATAATTGAATTCTCCGTCTCCGGTGCCCGTTTTGCCGATCATTTGCAAGACGCTGCCCTGCATATCCATGACGTAGATCTTGTTGCGCAGCGTGTCGGTCACATAAATCCTTTGCGCCGCCGAATCGACGGCGATGCCCGTGGGACGCTTGAAGTATCCTTCGCCGCCCTTGACGCTGCCGATCGCTCGTTTGTATTTCCCGTTCGCATCCCAAACAAAAATCTTCCCCACTTCCGAATCGGTCACGTAGATGTTGTCCTGCGCGTCGACGGCCACGCATTGCGGTGCCAGCATCCAGTCTTTGCCTGCATCGCGCCGCGTCAGGAACTTGTACTTTTGCTGTTCAAAATCAAAGATATGCACGCCCTGCGCCGCTACATCAGTCACAAGGATGCGTCCGCGCGAATCGGTGACCACGCTGTACGGAGAGACCAGATAGTGGAAGTCAGGCTGCCCGGCGATCGTATCCACCACGCGCGTCCAGAAGCTGCGCTTGGGTTTCACTTCGCGCTCCAGGCTGAAGCTACGCTCAAACGAGAGCTTGCGCCCGCCGTCCATCAGCAGGTCAGGCGGAGCAGGCTGCTTCACCGTTTCTTTCGGACGCTTGGCCGCGTCCGCCTGCGGTACAGGCAGCATCGTCATCAGGATCAGGATTGCCGCCACTCGTACCATTCCGCGCAGCGCTGCCCCGTCCCGTTTCTCTAGAAGAAATCGAACCATCGTGTGAACCCGACAAAATATGACGAAGAGGTCGCTGGAATCCCCGCTACGCTGATGCCTTGCGTAAACCGCGTGTACCCGGCCTGCAGCCCGATGCGTCGAATATGGTACTGCAGCTGGGCATTGAAAATTTCGCTGTTGTTCATCGAGAAGATCGAGTTGCTCTCGGTATGGCTGATCGCGCGGCTGAAAGATCCGGAAAGAACCAGGCGCCGCACCGGCGACACCGAAACCCCGCCGCCCCAACTGGACCCGCTGAACATCACCAACTGATCCACGCCCGGCGTCGGATTGATCACCACCAGTCCGCCTCCACCCAGCAGCGATATGCCTGTGGAATTGGTGTAGTTGCCAGTGATTGTGAGTGCTCTCATCCCGAGCGACGTCGAGTATCCCTCGCTGTGGCTCGTCGATCCTTGATATTGGTTCAGACCGCTGTGCGTTCCATTGAATGCCGCAACCCAGTTCAGCCCTTCGCGCAAGCGCCGGCGCGCGTTCGCGCTGTAGTTGTAGTACGAAGTCGAGTAGGTCACGAGCAGCGTCTGCAGGTTCTGCGCGTAGCTGAGATTTCCCGAAAGCTGCCAGCCCTTCACGCGATGAAAGGCATTCACATTCACGATAAACCCCAGGGCGTTGTCGCCATCCGCCCGCGTGCTGTCCACCACCGAACCCGAGAAGGAGAACGTGTTCAGCAGTTTGCGGGCGTACGCGAGGTTCCCACTGATAAAACGGCCCGTGTAATTGTGTCCAAAATAGAACTGATCGTACTGTGTCGCGTTCACCGATCCCGAGAGATAATTCGTGAACTGGTATCCAGTCGATCCCGTGAGGGTCGTGGAGTGCGAGCCGGTCCCCAGGTTGATTCCGGGAACTGGGGGCCCGTTGGGCGTCAGGCTCTGCGCCAGATACCCGCTGAGATTGCTGGTGTAGTTCTCGGCGAAATTGAACGACAGCCTCTGCGTGGGATGGAAACTGGCGCCCGCATTCTCGATATCGTCGATGTAACTCGATGAGTTTGTCGCCTGTCCCCCGCTCGTGAAGTAGCTGCTGTCGGACGACGTTCGTGTGTAATTCGCGTAAAACTGGCCATGCAACGGCAAGGCATGCTGCGCGCCTACGCCCACGTTGTTGCTCGACGAGTCCTGCACCGACTCGCTCTGCCCCGAGAGGAATTCTGGAAACGAAGACTTGAAAACGTCGTGCGTGTAGAACGCGTTCAGCCGAAATCCCACGATGCTGTAATCCGACCGTATGTTTAACAACTTCGTGCTGGAGCTCGTCTGCTGGTCTGTCCCGTAAATGGTTCCGCTGCCACTGCCCTGCGAATAGCCCACCGAAAGCGTCGGCATATCCGGCAGCAGCGCGCTCCAGTTCACGCTGAAGCCCTGCCCTTTGCCGACAGTTGTGAAGTTGGGCTGTCCCGTGAGTCCGGTGAGTCCGGTTGTATTCCGGTCATAGTGATAGGCCACCGCGCCGGGAAAGTGACTGCCAGCAAAAAAATTGGCGCTGCCTTCCACTCCGCTAGCACCCGTCAGCGACTGATAAGTGGAGTTGTCGCGCGACTGGTTGTAGTACGGCGTTGCCTCGAACGAGAGGAAGTTGGGATTGTAGTAGTAACCTGAGAGCTTGCCGTCGATTCCACCGTTGAATCCGTGAGAAGAAGGAATGTCGTTGCCGTAGTCGCCTGCGTAGCCAAAGCTCAGCAGTCCGCCCGCCTTCAGCTTCGTGTTCTCCCCGATGGAAAGACCTTCGTTCTGGTTCTGGGCCAACGTAAGCTGCGCGATCACCAGTACCGCCAAGCCGATGATGCGTTTCGCAACAGTCATGCCCGCACTTTCCTTCCGGTCCAACAAACCCAGGAATTCGAACTTCTATCCCTGATAAGGCACAAGCATTGCCAAACCGGAAGCCATCGCTGGCGAGCTAAGTGATTGAAATTGCACGTCCAATATTCTTTGCACAGGAGGGGACGGAACTAGGAATCAGACCCGGTGCGGCATATCACCCGAATGGACGGGGGAATTCAATCAGGGGCCCAAACTTAGTCATTGAATCATTCAGTCATCCAGTCAATGAAAACAAAAATGCCGCAGCCGATCGACTGCTTCCCACTTCAGCCGGTCGACCGTGGTCTTCATGGATTAAATGACTAAATGATGAAATCTTCCTAGCCCACTTCGATCTTCGCCTTGGCCCGAAGCTGCTTGGCCAACCCCGACCGCAATCTCTCGTACTTCGCTTTCTGCAACTCGTCTTTCAAACTGGCCTTCACTTCGGCAAACGGCTGTTTCCGGGACGGCGTATACGCCGATGCCCTTACGATCGTGTAAGCGTTTTCAATCTGGATCAATCCGCTTACGTATCCCGGCTTTGCGCCACGCAACGCCTTCACCACCTGCGGCGGCAATTGATCGGCAGGAGTAATCTTGTGTTCGCCCATGTTCACGCGGAAATCGTCTTCGGACATCTTCTCCGCCAGTAGCCCAAACTCTTGATAGCTCTTCGCGGTCTTGGCCTGCGCCAGCGCTGCTTCGGCCTTCTTCTTCGCGTCGGCCTGCTGCTGCGGCGTCGCCTTCAGCGGGGGAACAATCGAGATGCTCTGGAACCCGAACGACTCCTGCTGTTGGAATCGCGCGCCGTTCTTCACGTAGTAGGCCTGCAACTCGGCCGGAGTGACCGCCGACCTCATCTCCACATCCGTCTTCAAGACCTGCTCAATCAACAGCGAGCGCCGGATCTGCTGCCGCACTTTCTGTTCAGAGCCCTGCATCTCCATCTGCAAATACCGGTTGTATTCGTCGGGGCTCGAGAACTGCTTGCGGAAATCGTCGATGGCGCCGTTCAGTTTCGCCGCCGGGACCACGAGCTTGCGCCGCTGCGCTTCCTGGTACACCAACTCTTCGAAAATGATCATCTCCAACGCGCCCTGCCGGATGCCCGCTTCCTGCGACTTGGGAAAGCCGTTGTGCTGCCGTGCGTAGGGAAAGATCGTGTACATCTCGCGCAGCAGATCGCGATCCGTCAGCACCGCGCCATTCACACGCGCCACAGTCTTGTCGCTCACCGTCAGCGGCGAGATCTGCGACGTAGGCACCGCCGGCGCCGCAGCCGCTTTGGCCACGGTGGGCGCGTGCGACGAAGCCATCTGCGCCGAGGCTGAAGCCAACGTCAAGGTCAGGAATGCGATCACGGGGAGTTGGATTTTCATAATTTCTCTCACTCGTTTCAAAAAAAAGGGGAGAGTTCCTCTCTCCCCTCTTGTCAGCAAATCAGCCCAGGGTTTACTGGAATACCGTGGGGATGTTGTTGGTGTTGTTGGCTTCGTTCGCCTCGCCGAAGTGGCATTGACGGCAGAATTGCGTCGTCGATGCGGCCTGGCCGGCGGTCAGCTTGCCTTGCAGGTTCGGGTTGTACGGGCCGTTTACGAAGAAGAAAGTGGCATAGTACTTGCCGCCGCCGTCTCCAACGATCGGGCTCGCCGCAGAGGACGTGTAGACCGTCATCACGTGCTGGTTGTGGCAGGTGGTGCACAGCACATATGGCTTGCCAGCCGGGTTCACGCCAGTGGGGTTCGACCACTTTCCGGGTGCCAGTGCCGGCCAGCCGTAATTAGCAACGAACTGGGCATAAGGCGATCCGGGCGTAACTGTGAACGCGTTGTTCGCGAACACCAGGCCGTTGCCCGCGCGAATCGTGGCATTCAAGCCCACCGGGTGATCGTTGGAGTAGTTGCCCGCTCCCGTGCCGTCGCTTCCGAGCAGGGTCGGAATCTTCGCGCTGCCGTAGGTGGTGTTGGTGAGCAGGCCGATCTGTTGCTCGTAAGACCAGTTCTGCATCATGTTGGAAGGAGTCAGGTTGCCGTCATGGCAGCTGAGGCAGAGCAGAATGCCGCCGACTTCCTCAGATCCAGTGGCGATTCCATTGGGCAGAACTTCGACGTAGCTGCCGCTGTCACCGAATGCAACCGTCTTCCCGTAGAGTGGGCTGGCGTCCTGGCCCCACAATGCATAGCTGCCAGCATCGGCAGCCCCGTTGTGACCGGAACCGAACGAGCCGCTGTGCGGAGCATGGCAGCCCGCGCAGCCACGTCCCTGGTTCTGGTGCGCGCCGAGGACGTCAACCGTTGACGACCAGTTTTGCGCCAGGGCCAGGCCCGCAACCGCGAGAACAAACATTACAACTATCATTGCTCTCTTCATAAATTTGTGTACAACCTCCTTGAGTTGTGCGAACGCGTTATATAAATACCTCAGAGGCTTAGGCCGTGGGCTGCATCTGCGCCTGGGCGCTCTCTGCAGCCGCCCCTCGACTCTAGATAAAGCAACTGACCACCCGAATGAGAGAGCCCCCCAAACGAACCTGTGATTTTCCGTGTAGATGATTGAATCTAATGCCTTTAAGCTAGTTGTGGCTCACGGGGTTCTAAGGAGCCACTGACTCGACAAGTGGGGGAAAACAACCACTTGGTATGACCGCTTGGTCAAATCCCACAGTTGAGGGACCAGTGTGGAGAAACACAACAGGCGGGAAAAGGAGTTTGATCATCGGGACCATTTAGTCCGATGAAAATCCGCGGAGTCGTTTGTTGGAAAGGTGCGGGAATGGTCCTGTAGTGTCCCGAAGGGACACCCACCAATTCAATGGCGGGGTCGCGCCCAATGACGAAGGCGTCCCGTAGGGACACCTGAAACCTTCTGCAACTCTGTGGAGTTTCAACCGTGCCTACTGCACGGAGTCGGCCGGGCTCACCCACCCGGCGTTGAAACGCCGGGCTACTCTCAAGCGCCCCAACAGGCGCGCACGCCTCGAGAACGCGAACTGACTATTTGGAGTCCGGTTTCTTGATCTCAACAGGAGCCGAGTCCGCCTTCTTGGCCCTCTCAGCCTCTTGCTCTTTCTTCAACTGCTCGGCCTCGGCATCGGTCACGTAGCGGAACTGCTGCACGCGTCCGGGATAGATTTCTGAGGTGAAGATGCGGTTGTTCTTATTGTCGGCGAGGATGTTGACGACGCCCTGGAACTGCCCCGGCAGGAGTCCATGCCCGCCAAAGACGATGAGAAGCTGCCATTGCTGATTGAAGACCTGCACGCGGTCCTGCATGCCGTCGGCGACCCAGATGTGCCCATCACTGTCGACCGCAACCCCCTTAGGCCGCGCAAAGTATCCAGGGCCGTCGCCGTTCTTGCCGTAGGTCGAGATGAACTTGCCGTCGGCATCGAACACTTCCACGCGGTCGTTCAGCGTATCGCAGACGTAGAGGTTGCCCTCGGCGTCTACCGCCAGCCCGCTCGGCTTGGCGAGATCGCCCGGCGTAGTGAGCTCGTGATTGTGGCCGGTGGTGCCGATTTTACGCAGCAACTTGTACGAGTCTGCGTCATACACCAGCACCTGGTCCAATTGGATGTCGGAGACATACAGCAGGCGGTTCTCGCGATCGACCGCCATGTTCCCCGGTTCGGTCATACCGTCGGTGATTACGTCGGTCGCCTTGTGATTCGCGTCGAACACCAGGATGTGCCGCAATCCGGGATCGGAAACAAACAGCCGGTCGCCGTCGTCGATGGCTAACCCGATGATGCGCCCAAAGTGCGCGTCCGTCTTGTTCTTGATCAGGCTCGCCTCACGCGTCTCCGGGTTGAAGATGAAAATCGCGCCGACTTTCTGGTCGGCGACGTACAGATTGTTTTTCGAGTCCACGGCCATCCCGTAAGGCTCGCCCAGCTGAAACAGGACTTTCGAGTTGTCGCCGGCCGGGGTCGTGCCCGCAAGGCGATCCATCCACTTGGCCTTCTTGGTATTAGGGGTTTGAACCTGCGAAAGCTTCTGCGCTGCATAAAACGCCTGGTAGCGGATGCGCGCAATCGCCGGCGGATTCGGCCACACAATATTCGAATAGTCGATGACCGGAATTTTCTTGGTCTGGCCGTCGTCCTTTTTCTTCTTGTCGCCAAACAGCGCTACTGGCGCGCCGAGCACGAGGCTCAGAAGAAGTAGCCACGCCACCGCGCTCCCACGGCTGCGCTTCGCATTGATGTTGGCCTCAAACCTCATAGTCGCTCTCCTCACACTATCTCCTCGTCAGATCCTTGTGGCAGCTGGAGCAGAACTGCAGATTGTTGGCCTGGTCCTTCACCAGCAGATCGGGCTGCGCCGAAGAATGCGGCTGATGGCAGCTCAGGCAATCGATCTTGGAATGCACCTTCGTGACGTCGGTCGGATCCATTACGTCGGAAACCGGATGCCCATCGATCGGATGTCCGCGCCCGAACTTCAGCGGCAGCACCACAACTTTGTTCTTGGTGAAATAATTCTCGGGGACCTTCACTTTGCCATCGAAGAGGGCCAGCAGGTGTTCGGACTCCAGTTTCTTCGGCTTCGAATCGGGACCGTGGCACTCAAGACAAAGCGCATTTGTGGTCTTGGCGCGCAGTAGATGCTCATTCTCGCCGCCGTGCGGCTCGTGACAGGTCGCGCACCCCTGCTTGAACGCGGGCTGATGCAGCGTGTGCTTCTTCGCCTGATCAGCCTGATCGCTGTGGCAAGTCAGGCAGATATCGACCGCGTTGGTCTTGGGCAGTCCCGGTTGCCGGCTCGCATGGGGACTGTGGCAATCGGTGCAATCGCCCGCCGCTCCCGGATGCTGCACCTTCGACTTCTCAATCGTGTCGGCCTTGTCGGAGTGGCAGGTGAGGCATAGCGATTTCACGTCGGCCTGGGTCAGGACGACCTTGCCGTCCTTAGCCGGTGCATGGCAGGTATCGCACGACTTATCGGCGAACGGCGGATGCAGGAACTGCCGCATGAGCTTCGGCGCCGCTGACTGGTGCGGATCATGGCACGTTGTGCAGTCTGCCTTTTCGAATGGCTGATTGTTATGTGTCTTCTGCAGCGCTGCGTCCTTCACGTCGTGACAATCGATGCACAGCGCAGGCGCCGGCTTGGTGAGATGGAAATCGAATTCAGCCTTGCCGATCTCGCCAACCTTGTGCGTGACGTGGCATGTGTCGCAGCCCATATCGAGCGCGGCGTGCCGGCTGCCCTTCTCGGGAACATTGAGACCTTTGTCGTGACAATCGAGACAAAGGTTCTTTCCCTTCTCTCCGGAGGTCGCCTTCAATAATTGATTCTTGTTGTCGCTCTCGTGCGGATCGTGGCATTTGATGCAATCGCGCACCGCGGGAGGATGCACCGTGCCTTTCAGGGTAGCCGCATCCTTTTCAGCGTGGCACGTCAGGCACATCGCCTGCGGCGTCGTGGTGATCAGCTTGACGCGCGTGATGTCGCGATTGACGCGCACTTCGTGGCAACTCAAGCATCCGGTGGCGATCGCCGCGTGCACGGCCTTGCCTTTGGTCTTGTCTTCGTGGCACTCCAGGCATTTGGCCGAATCGACATTCTTGTCGAGCGGAACCGGATGCTCCTTCGCCCACACCGGGCTTCCCACGAAAAGCAGTGCCATCGCCAGCCCTTGCACGACCTTGGGAACCATACGACGGAAGGATCTTTTTTCGACTTGCGAGAGGCGAGTTTGTGATAGGGGGACCATTTCCACCGTCTGCATCTGCAAGAACCTCGCCTAATCGCTGTGGAATCAGAGCTGAACCCGGGGACCGATAGTGAAGTATTGCAAAACCATACAGTTGAGGAACAAAGAATCTGACCCGGCGACAGTCCGCCGCCACCAGAAGGACAGAAAGAATGGGCCTTCTCCCACACTCGGGTTCGTGAAATCACGCACGTACAAATCCCTATGGAAAGTCGGATCGTACTCGGTTTTGTGATTGAAATCACTGGGTTTTCGTTTTGGGTGAAATTTCGGCAACCCCTTCTAGGGATGAGTGTTATGGCCCATTTCCAAGATTCCAGCCACGCTGGCAAATGCAAGCACGTTATTTATTATCAACAGCTTGCAACCAAACTCTACCGTTGGCGCGGAACGTGCATTGTTCCCAGCCGAGGTTGAGAGAAAGAAATGTCGCTTCGCTCCGCGTTCCGCAAAACCTGGCAGACGTTGAGTTCGATCAAGACTGGCGTCGTTCTGATTATTTTGGTCGTGATTTTCTCTGCGGCAGGCACGGTGATCCTGCAGCGCCCGATCACGGAAGCCGATGACATGCAGCGCGCCTATTCGCCGGCGATGCTGCGCTTCCTCGATGCCACCGGCCTCACCGACGTCTTCCATGCGCGCTGGTTCGTCGCCCTGATGATTCTTGTCAGCCTCAGCATCATTTCCGCGTCGGTCGAGCGCTTCCCCAACGCGTGGAGATTCTTCGCGCGTCCGTACAAGAGCCCCGACGAGGGCTTCCGCAAAGTTCTGCCCACGCAAGCCACGATCGCCGTTGCGGATGAAGAACAAGGACTCAGCGCAGCCGAACGGGCCTTGCGCCACATGGGATTCAAGTCGGAGCGCATCGTGCGCACCGACAGCTTCTCTCTCTTCTCCGAACGTCATCGTATTTCGGAAATGGCTGTGTACATCGTGCACGCCAGCCTGCTGCTGATTTTTCTCGGCGGGATTGTGGATGCGCTTTACGGCTGGCGCGGATTTCTCATGCTGTCGCCCGGCTCCGAGGGCAGCCAGATTGAAATGAAGAATGGCGTCACGAAGACGATTCCGTTCGCGATCCGCTGCGATGCGACAGGCGAAGAAACGTATAAGGACGGGACGCCGAAAAAATGGTGGTCGAAGCTGGCAGTCGTCGATAACGGACACGAAGTCACCCGCAAAGAAATCGTCGTCAACGATCCGCTCGTCTATCACGGCGTTCGCTTCTATCAGGCAAGTTGGGGACGCACGGGCAAGATGGACAAATTGGTTTTGAAAGTCACGCCAAATGGAACGACGAAGGGCGCGCCGCAGGAGATCACGCTCTCGCTCAATCAAAGCGCTCAACTCGATCCCGACACTAGCGTGCAACTGACCGAGTTCATCCCTGACTACACCGTGCAGGATGGGCACGTTTACGCGCGCAGCAATGACGTCGTCAATCCTGCCGTGCACCTGGTGGTCACCTCGAAGACGGCGAAGGCGCCGGTCAATTTCTGGCTCCCCGAAATTCCGGACATCGCCGAGAACGTGTTCTCCCCCTACACCTTTGAGCCGAAGGAACTGAAGACTGGCCTCTTTACTGGGCTGGAAGTTTCGCACGAGCCCGGCCAGTGGGCGGTTTGGGCCGGCGTGATCCTGATGGCGATTGGACTCACGTTTGTTTTCTACGTCGTGCACATCCGCTTGTGGGTCGTGCCGATCGTGGATGTCCGCGGCCGCACCGCACTATGGATCGGCGGCACGGCCAACCGCAATCGCGATGCGTTCGAGTTGAAGTTCAAGAAAGTTGTCGAGGCACTGCAAAGAGAATTGAAACCCGAAGTCGTGGCCGAATCCAAACCGGCCACATCACTTGCCGGAAGGTGAGTTCCGGCTACGGAGGAAAGTGATGTCACGAGCGAAAGTAGAACAGCATCCCGCAACTGGAATGACGCTGGTGGTCATGGTAGGACTCAGCGTGGCGTTCCTGCTGTTCATGGCTTTTCTGAACGTGGTGAAGAGCGGAAATATTCTGACCGAAGCCAATTTCCTCTATGCCGCATTGGTGTTCTACGCAGGCGCAGGAGCGTTGTATCTCGGCTTCGGCGTAACCGGGACTGAGTCTTACATCAAGTTTGCGTCTCTGGCCACGTGGGCCGGCCTCATCGCTAACACGGCAGCGGTGGCGCACCGCTGGTACGAGGCCGGCCACCCCCCTTTCGCCAGCTTGTACGAAATGTTGCTAAGCTTCGTATGGACTCTGGCTGCGCTCACGCTGGTCGCTGAGAAGAAATATGGCGTGAAGGTGATCGGGACAGTCACGATGCCAGTGGCGATTGTCGGCGTGGTGCTGATGCAATTGTTGCGCAGCGATGTCCGGCCGCTGGTGCCTGCGCTGCAATCGACCTGGTTGCATGTTCACGTAACGCTTGCCATGCTGGCGTATGCCGCGTGCGCACTGAGCTTCGCGCTGGCGATGATGTTCCTGATCCAGGACAAGATGAAGACCGAGTCCTTCCTGGCCGCCACAGGCATTTTCACGGTGGGAATCTACGCCGCCATCCTCACACGTTTCGAAAAGTGGGGCGGCTTCAGCGTGGTCGCGTGGGATGCCGAGAATAAGCAAGAAGTATTCATCTCGAAGGGCGTGCGGCTGTTTGTCACGATTCCAGAGCTTGGCTGGCTGATGTTGATCGTATTTGCCGCCGTCGCGGCACCGCTGGTGCTCTACATCCTGTCGCTCGTAAAGAAAAACGAAAGCCTATTAGCCCTCGCCAATCGCGCCGTCTTCATCAGCATTCTGCTGCAGTCTTTGGCATTGATTTTCTTCATCCTCCGGGCACGGGAAGGAAGTTATGCATCACTCGACGCGGAGGGTTTATATCCCACGACGCTGGCAGCTAGCCCGTTCATCTTGTCGGCTCTCGTGGGCGGCATCTTTGCGAACCTGCTTTATCTGCTCCTGTTGTGGCGGCGCGACGACCTCGAGCAGCACCTGCCCGATGCCGATGCGCTGGACCGCATCACCTATAAAACGATTTGCATAGCCTTCCCCTTACTCACCCTGATGATCGCCGCCGGCGCCTATTGGGCCAACCGTGCTTGGGGCTCCTATTGGAGCTGGGACCCAAAAGAGACGTGGGCGGCGATTACGTGGCTGGTCTACGCCGGATATCTGCACATGCGCATCACCCGCGGCTGGCGCGGACGGCGTGCCGCTTATTTCGCAATTCTTGGTTTCGCTGTCGTGATGTTCACCTTCTTCGGCGTGACTTACTTGTTACCCGGACTCCATGCGTATGCCTGAGATTGCGAGGGAAATGACGAACCCGGCACCGGTACCCGAGTCTTCCGATCCTGTAGTACCACGTTCGCGAAGGAGTTCTTTCAGTACGGGATACTCCGATGACGCGATCCCCGTGGCGCACGCAGGCATGGCTGACACTGGCACATCTGCAGATCAGGATGAGGCCCTGCCGTGGCTGCGTATCAACTGGGAGATCAAAGCCCTGGTGCCGATCGCATGCGTCCTGCTGGGCGGGATGCTGCTGTTCCTGCTGGCGACCTTGTCCTGGCGGGATCCCGAGCGCCACATGGTACTGCTGGTGGCGGGCGCGGGTGCCGTGGCGATTTGTGGCGCGCTTCTGGTCGTCCTCACGTATCTAATTCAGCGGCCGATGGTCGAATTGCAGCAGAAGATCGCGCAATTGGGCAGCGGCGACCTCAAGGTTACGGTGAGTTTTTCCAACCGCAACGACGAGATCGGCGACCTGGGCCGCAACTTCAACCAGATGGTCGGGCAACTGCGCGAATCGCGCGAGGAAATTGAACGCCTGCACCGCACCCAGATGTCCCGCGCCGAGCACCTGGCCACGCTGGGAGAACTGGCAACCGGCCTGGCGCATGAGATTCGTAATCCCTTAGCCGGAATTGCCGGAGTGATTGAGATTGTTGCCCGCGACCTGCCGACGACGAGCCCGGCACGCGCTGTCGTGAAGGACGTTCGCCAGGAAATCGCGCGGATCAATCACATCGTTACCGACCTGCTGCACACGGCGCGGCCCCATCCGCCGGAGGTTCGCAAGAGTGATTTGAATACGACGGTCGAACATGCGGTGATGCTTGGGCGGCAGCAAGCGTTGGCGAAGTCTGTCGAGATTGCACTGCACAAAGACCCCTCGCTCCCCGAAGTAGAGCATGACAGCGACCAGATCCATCAGGTGATGCTCAATCTGCTGCTTAATGCACTTCAGGCCATTGAAAAGAACGGCAAGGTCACCGTGACCCTTATGTCGAGGAATGGAAATGCGATCGTCGAGGTTGCTGACAACGGGCGCGGCATTGAACCCGTCGACCTGCCCAACATCTTCCGGCCTTTCTTCACCACCAAGGGAGAAGGCACAGGATTGGGACTATCGCTCGCCCGGCGCATTGTGGAAGATCATCAAGGACGAATCGACGTTACCAGCACTGTCGGCAAGGGCTCGACCTTCGCCGTGATTCTGCCCATACAACGCTCCAGCAGCGCAAGTCAAACCCCGTAATCCGCTAAAAGAACCCTCAACGTAGATATACTTTGGTATATACTTAGTATATACCTAGTATATACTTTATAGTTCAAGGAGGGGACTATGCCAAGCGCTGAGATCGTCAAGTGGGGGAACAGTCTGGCTATACGCATTCCCAAAGCCATTGCTCAAGAAGCCGGAGTGCATGAAGGCGACGCGGTCGTCATCGAAGCGAGTCGTGGACGAATCCAGGTGCGGCGTCGAAAGCAGGCCGTGCCCAGCCTCGGGGAGTTAGTGGCGCGGATCACCCCGGAAAATCGTTATCAGGAGCTCGAAACGGGTACTGACCGAGGGGCAGAGAACGTGGAATGGTAATGCCTTACGTTCCGAGGGCGGGGGATGTGATCTGGCTTGACTTCGATCCACAAACCGGTCGGGAACAGTCCAAGCGGCGTCCGGCACTCGTGGTCACGGATGAGGCTTATAACCGCGCCAGTGGACTAGCGGTGGTCTGCCCCCTCACCAGCCGGCGTAAGCCATACCCCTTTGCACTGCCCGTCACAGTCGGTAACGTGAATGGCGCTGTGCTGGTGGATCATCTGAAGAGTCTTGATTGGAAGGCGCGGAATGCCTCGTTTCACTCGAAAGGCGACCCAGCGCTCCTCTCGCAAGTACGCGCCTACTTGAGCGTCTTGCTCGGAATTCGTTAGGGTTTGGCTGGACCCCCAGCGTCCCATACTCGTTACATCCGTAGTAAGCTAAACATACATGCCAGCTGAGAAGATCCTCGTCGTCGACGACGAGCGCCTGGTGCGGTGGTCGCT
>Ga0209698_10000998_pt1 | contig 32617 bp, 29 predicted proteins | sample LitLauG_LLR_2012_FD_187203 | JGI IMG/M metagenome (GOLD analysis project Ga0209698, IMG submission 187203) | Freshwater sediment microbial communities from Pennsylvania, USA - Little Laurel Run_MetaG_LLR_2012 (SPAdes) (version 2) | ecosystem: Environmental > Aquatic > Freshwater > Creek >... | reverse complement strand
CATGTCGGCGTATTGGTCGACCAGGTCGAGCGATTCGTAATCCACGGCTTCGGTCACGATGAGCAGGCCGAAGCGGTCGCGGATTTCCGCCATGATCTTCAAACCTTCTTCGCCAAGCCCCTGAAAAGAGTATGGAGAAGTGCGCGGTTTGTAAGCGCCGCCGCGAAAAAACTGGGCTCCGGCGCGAGCCACGCGCTCGGCAATCGTGATCGCCTGGTCGCGCGTCTCAATACCGCAGGGGCCGGCGATGATGGCCAGGTCGGGGCCGCCAATGGTGACGCGTGAATTGGGAAACTTGATAACAGTGTTGTCGGGCTTGGTGTCGCGGCTGACCAGCTTATAGGGCTTGGTGACGCGGATGACTTCCTGCACGCCGGGCATTTCTTCGAGCGTGCCGGATTCGACCTCGCCCTTGTTGCCGGTGATGCCGATGGCGGTGCGCTGCGCGCCGGGCATGGAGTGCGCCCGGTATCCGAGCGCTTCGACTTTCTGGCAAACGGCGCGGACCTGCTCTTCAGTGGCCTGCGCTTGCATGACTACGAGCATAGGGGTACCCCGAGTTGTTTAGTTTAGCGTCCGGGGTGGAACGGGGCAAACGGAGGGCGTGCTGACCCAGGTCGTGCAGGGAGAGCGCCGCAGGCCTGGTCTTTTCCTGGATAACACTCATTCCTACAGAATTCTTGACTAGCCAGGTGGACTGCAGCCCGGGAAACCCGGGCTGCGTCCACATGGAGTGGCTCGCGTTATCGGCCCGTCCCGACTCTGGCTGCCTTATCCGGGGGGAGCAATCGCCTTGACTTTGGGTAGCAGAGGCTGGCGGTCCCAGTCCCCCTCGTGGCCGGTGTTGCGACTAACACCGAGCGCACGCCCGCCACAATTTGGTTTGCGGGCTTGCCGGCGGTGATGTCGGCGAGGATCGTACCGAAAACCCTCGCGGCCAGCGCCGCCGTGAAAAGTGTTGTGTGCGCCATCTGGGAGGGCTGAGTTGCCCCGCCGAACGGATCGTCGCTGGTTACCCCATTCGGCAGGGCTCCGATAGCAGCCTGGAACGAGGGCCATGCATTCGAGGCTGTGTCTGAGGTTAGGTTCGCATACAACTGGGCCAGCGTTCCGGCATCGCCCAATGACACCATGGCTGGCGCAATTTGGCCCAACGTGTGGCCCTGGCTCATCAGCCACGACAGGAAGGCCATTCCACATCCGGTGCTGTCCGGATGTTGGTCCGTGGGGTCGGTCTGGTTTACGTAGTCCTGCATCCCATCCTGCGCCCATTGCGGAGCGGTTGTGAAGTCGGACAAAGCGTTGTTCCCGATTACCGAGGCGCACCAGCGAGACAGCGCTTCCCCCGTGCTGACACCGCACAGGTTCCCGCCCATGGAGCACTCGCTGAGTTCGGCCTCAAACAGCGCCGATACTCGCGCCGAGTTGCCGAACGAGGCGCAGACCTCGATGGCGTTGCCGCTGACATAGTCGCAACCCATGTGATCGGCGCCGCCGGTCCCGTCGGTCGCTCCTCCCAGAGCAAAAATGATGACGCTTACCGGGCCGCCCACGGAGCCGAAAAGCGCGTCGTTGGCCGTCGCTACTCGATCCGCGTCGGTGACAAGATCCTGGGCGTTCTGGAGCCCCGGTTGGCCGAGGGTCGGGTCCACGTACACGCTTACCCGTCCGCTCGGACTGCTACCTACGAATTGTGAGTTGCCGGTGTAACTGGGCCACTGCGGCGCGGCCGGATTGTCGCCAACCGCAGCGGTCTTTTTCTTCTGGATTGAAGTTGCTTTGATGGTGTGGTGTTTCATTTGGAACCTCCATTCCGTTTTCAAAATATCGAGCTAGAGCCGATTGAAACCCGGGGTTCGGAACATGGCCGAGGGAAGTGCCAATCCAAAAGGTGGGCAGGAGGCCAGAGCGCAAAGCGCTCGGCCATTGACTATCTACCCGTTACGGCGGAATGTCAATAGCTAGGCACTCTCGTTAATGGGCCTGCATCGAACAACAGTGCGCGTTGTAAAATGAACGATTAGCTCTTACCGCACGATCCCTATCTATGCCACAGGAAGACAAACCTATCCCTCCCGCGCGTCCCGAACGTAACGATGAGCGCTACGACGCGCAACGCATTGAGCAGAAATGGGCTGAGCGCTGGCTGAGCGATCCTTCGCTGTATGCCGCCGAAGCCCATCCGACCAAGCCCAAGTTTTACGTCCTGGAGATGCTTCCCTACCCTTCCGGCGCGCTGCACATGGGCCACGTGCGCAATTATTCAATCGGCGATGCCCTGGCTCGCTACATGTGGATGAATGGCTACAACGTGCTTCATCCGATGGGGTGGGATTCATTTGGCCTGCCGGCGGAGAATGCCGCGATCAAGAACAACACTCCGCCAAAGGAGTGGACGCTGGGCAATATCGCCGCCATGAAGGTGCAGATGAAGCGCATCGGCTTCGCCTACGACTGGTCGCGCGAGGTTACGACTTGCCTGCCGGAATATTACCGCTGGAACCAGTGGTTCTTTCTTAAGCTTTACGAGTCGGGGCTGGCCTATCGCAAGAAGAGCAAGGTGAATTGGTGTCCGCAGTGCTGCACGGTGCTTGCCAACGAGCAGGTTGTGGGCGGGATGTGCTGGCGGCATGAGGACACTCCCGTGGAACAGCGGGAGTTGGAGCAGTGGTTCTTGCGGATCACGAAGTACGCGGACGAGTTGCTGCGCGATCTGGAGAAGCTGCCGGGGTGGCCGGAGAAAGTCCGCATCATGCAGCAGAACTGGATTGGACGCAGCGAAGGCACGCTGGTGGATTTCGACCTGGGCGGAACCATCGGGCCGGCGGGATCGACGATCACCGTGTTCACTACTCGTGTGGACACGATCTACGGCGCAACCTCGGTTCAGCTGGCGCCCGAGCATCCGATCGTATGCGACCTGATTGCCCGCAATGACGAACTGCGCGCGCAGGTGGAGGAATTGATTGCTGAGCAGCGGCGGGCCAAAGAAGCGGGCGATATTGGCAACATCGAGAAGCATGGTGTGTTTACGCGGCGCTATGCGAAGAATCCTTACAACGGCGAGGCCGTGCCCGTCTGGGTGGCCAACTACATTGTGATGGACTACGGCACCGGCGCGATCATGAGCGTCCCCGCCCACGACGAGCGCGATTACGAATTTGCGAAGAAGTACAAGCTGGACATCCGGCTGGTGATTCTGCCGCGGGCAAGCGATCCGGAGGAGACTATGGTGGAGCCGTCGCTGCCGTTTACCACCATGGATGGCATCCTGGTAAATTCGGGCGAGTTCAGCGGGCTGAGCTGCGAAGAGGCGATCGGCGCGATGTCGGCTCGAGCTGCGGAGAAGGGCTTTGGCAAATCGACCATTACTTTCCGCTTGAAAGACTGGGGCATCTCGCGGCAGCGCTACTGGGGCACACCGATCCCCATGGTGTATTGCGAGAAAGACGGCGTCGTGCCGGTGGCGGAGAGAGATTTGCCGGTCATATTGCCGGACAATGTGCCGATCACGCTGGCCGGGGGATCGCCGCTGGCGAGTGTGCCGTCGTTTTTGAACACGACTTGTTCCAAATGTGGCGGCCCGGCGCGGCGGGAGACGGACACCATGGATACGTTCGTCGATTCATCCTGGTACTTCTATCGCTACGCCGACGCGCAGAATGACAAGGCGCCCTTCGATAGCGCGACCATTGCCTACTGGTTTCCGATTGACCAATACATTGGCGGCGTGGAACATGCCATTCTCCACCTTATCTATTCACGCTTCTGGACGAAGTTCATGCGCGACATGGGCTTGGTGAAGAACGACGAGCCGGTCACGCGCCTGTTCACGCAGGGCATGGTGATCAGGAACGGCGCAAAGATGTCGAAAAGTTTGGGGAATACGGTGTCTCCAGATGAGATGGTGGAGCGCTATGGGGCGGATGCGACACGCATGTACAGCTTGTTCGCAGCGCCTCCGGATCGCGATCTGGATTGGCAGGAGACGGGGATTGAAGGCATTCAGCGGTTTCTGGGCAGAGTGTATCGCTTCTATTTGCGAAACTCTCCGGTAGAGACGGGCAAAGCCCCACCTCTGCAGAAGGAGCCGTTGTCATCCCAGGCTCGCGCGATTCAGCGCAAGCTGCATCAGACCATCAAGCGTGTGAGCCACGATTTCCAGGGGCGCTGGCATTTCAACACTTGCATCGCGGCCATAATGGAACTGGTGAACGAGATTTATGGCGCGGAGGAAGCGATTGCTGGCGGGCAGGTTCCTCGATCATTGATCATGGATGTACAGCGCAACATCGCTTTGCTGCTGGCACCCATGGCGCCTTACCTGGCGCACGAGTTGTGGGAGATGGCGGGCGAGACAAGCAATCTGCTGAAGGCTCCGTGGCCGAGGTACGATGCGGCGCTGGCAACCGAGGATGAGATCGCGATTCCTGTGCAGGTCAATGGGAAGCTGCGCGGGCTCGTGGTGGTGCCAGCAAACGCGACCGACGATGAAATCAAGCAAGCTGCGCTGGCTGATGAAAAAGTGAAGGCGGCGATTGCCAGCAAACAAATCGTCAAGGTCATTGTCGTACCGAAGAAGCTGGTGAATATTGTGGTCCGATAAACTGCAATAACCACTTGGTGCACAGAGGACCACGGAGGACTTCGCTTCCCTCGGTGCCCCTCTGTGTCCCCTGTGGTTATGATCTTGCTTTTGTTTGCAACTGAACTGTCAATCTGAGACACTCATCCGTGGAAACCCAATCCCAGCTTACCCAGGCAATCGTTGTCCTCGACTTCGGGGCGCAATATTCGCAATTGATCGCGCGCCGTATCCGCGAATTGAAAGTTTTTTCGGTCGTCCTGCCGTTCAACGCCACTCTGGAAGAAATTCGCAGCTACTCTCCCGTGGGAATCATTCTCTCGGGCGGCCCGTCGTCGGTGTACGATAAAGATGCGCCATTGGCCGACAAGAGCGTCTTCGATCTCGGCATCCCTGTGCTCGGCATCTGCTACGGATTGCAGTTCATGGTGTACGCTCTGGGCGGAAAAGTGCGTCCCGCCGATAAACGCGAATATGGCCACGCCAAAGTGGAAATCCTGGAATCCGACTCACAGCTTTTTCATGGACTGCCTCACCTGCTGGCCGTCTGGATGTCGCATGGCGACTCGGCTGAAGAACTGCCGCCGGGTTTCCGGCTGACGGCGAAAACTCCGAATGCGGTTGCCGCGATCGAGAATCCGGAGCGCAAGATGTGGGCGGTGCAGTTTCATCCCGAGGTGCACCACACTCCGCTCGGCACCGACATCTTGCGCAACTTTGCGCTCAATATTTGCGGAGCGAAGCCTTCCTGGACGCCTCAGCATTTTATCGACGCGACCATCGCTCAGGTGAGACAACAGGTCGGCAAGGGGCGGGCGATCTGCGCTCTTTCTGGCGGCGTGGATTCCTCCGTTGCTGCAGTGCTCGTGGATCGCGCCATGCGCGACGCTTCCGGGAATTCCCGGCTCACTTGCGTGTTCGTCAACAACGGCGTGCTGCGCAAAAACGAGTTCGAAAAAGTGCAGAAAAATCTGCGCGACAATCTTGGCCTGCACCTGGTTGCGGTCGATGCCACCGAACGTTTTATGCGGAAGCTGGCGGGCGTGACCGATCCGGAGACCAAAAGAAAAATCATCGGCAACGAGTTCATCGAGGTCTTCGACGCCGAAGCGCATCGCATCTTTCAAAACGACACCCACGAAGAAGGCAAAGTCGAGTGGCTGGTCCAGGGCACGCTCTATCCCGACGTGATCGAGTCGCGCTCGGTGCGTGGCCCGTCGCAGGTCATCAAGTCGCATCACAACGTAGGCGGACTGCCGGACACGATGAAACTTAAGCTGATCGAGCCGCTGAAAGACTTGTTTAAAGATGAGGTGCGGCGCATTGGGCGCGATCTCGACATGCCCGAGGACATTCTGCAGCGGCAGCCTTTTCCCGGCCCGGGACTGGCGGTACGCATCTTGGGTGAGGTCACCAAAGAGCGCGCCGACTTGCTGCGCGATTGCGACGAGATTGTTGTCGGCGAGATCAAGAAGGCTGGGCTGTATCAGAAAATCTGGCAGTCGTTTGCCGTGCTCTTGCCGGTGATGTCGGTGGGCGTGATGGGCGATCAGCGGACTTACGCTTACACCTGCGCAGTCCGCGCCGTGCATTCCGAAGACGGCATGACCGCCGACTGGGTTCCGCTGCCGTACGAGGTGCTGAAGACAATTTCGAACCGGATTGTGAATGAAGTCCGCGGGGTGAACCGGGTTGTGTATGACATTACGTCGAAGCCACCGGGTACGATTGAGTGGGAATGAGTGTGCGCGATCACCAGGACGGGTGCGATCGACCTCGACGGGATGCTTTCCCTTATTGGACTTCATTGCATTCCTACCTGTTCCTCGGATTAGCCACGCTTGCCTGCCTCCTGCCTTTTTCCGGAAAGGCCTTTCATATTGACGACCCGCTCTTCGTCTGGACAGCACAGCAGATCGCGCACCATCCTTTCAATCCCTACGGGTTCCACGTGGTTTGGTATGTCTCCGACATGCCCATGTCGGCCATCACGAAAAATCCTCCGCTTTCCTCTTATTACGGTGCCTTGATTGGAATCGCCGCGGGTTGGTCGGAAAGAGCGTGGCACCTCGGCTTCCTTCTGCCAGCACTTGCTCTGGTTCTGGGAACGTACCGCCTGGCCGAGCGCTTCACCGCATCTCCCACGATCGCCGCTCCAATGATCGCCGCCGCCACCACGCTCGTCGCTCCTGGTTTCCTGGTTTCCGCTACCGGTGTGATGTGTGACGTGATGATGCTGGCGTTATGGGTTTGGGCTGTCATTTTCTGGCTGCAAGCAATGGATTCCGGCAAGCCGATGCATTTCGTTGCCAGTAGTGTGCTCATCGCCGCGTGTGCTCTCACCAAATACTTCGGCGCATCTCTGGTCCTGTTGCTAATGGCCTATTCATTCCTCAAGCACCGCCGCGCGGGAACCTGGGCTTGGTATTTGTTTATCCCCATAGCGGCCTTGGCGGGGTACCAAATCTGGACCAAGACGCTGTACGGCCGTGGTTTGCTGTGGGACGCCGCTCAATATGCGCGGTCACCACAACACGTCGATCAAGCCTCGCGCCTGACCAGTGGACTGATAGGCCTCAGCTTTCTCGGTGGCTGCGCACTGCCGATATTGCTGTTTGCTCCTTTTCTCTGGACCCGCCTGCAGTTGATTATTGGGAGTCTTGCCGGAGCGCTCGCTGGGCTGGGCATGGCCAGGCATTGGCTGCTTCCGTTGATCCACAATCCCGAACAGCATTGGACATGGATCGGGGCGCACTTCGCTTTCTACGTTGCTGGCGGAATTTCCGTTCTAGGGCTGGCAATTGCCGACTATCGGAAACACTATCGAGGACAAGGAGACACGGACTCGGCCCTGTTGGCTCTCTGGATTCTTGGCACCTTCCTGTTTGCCGCATTTTTGAACTGGTCGGTCAACGCGCGCTCGCTGCTTCCACTCCTTCCCGCAGCCGCAATTCTGCTGGCTCGGCGGTTGAATGAGCAGCGAATCGCGTCGAGCGGAATACGGCTCGGAAAATTGGCTGTCCCTCTCGCGCTGTCCGCCCTGATCTCGCTCTTCATTGCCCGGGGAGACACGGCCTTCGCCAACTCAGGGCGTAACATGGCGAGCTTGATTCATGACCAAACTCACAACCAGGCAGGCAGCGTTCTCTTCGAAGGACACTGGGGGTTCCAGTACTACATGCGACGGTTCGGAGCGCGTCCGGTGGAATATGACAACTTTGCCTTTCAAACCGGAGACCTGGTCGTAGTCCCGGAAAACACCACCAGCACGTTCCCGATCGTGCCGCAATTTGTGGCTGCACAACAAATTCTGCAGATCGATCCTCAAGCCCACGCTGCTACCATGGCGCTCGGCGCCGGATTTTATTCCTCGGTCTGGGGGCCGTTGCCTTTTACTTTCGGGCGTGTTCCTCCGGAGCCGTATCTTGTCGTGCACTTGCAGCAACCGGAGGAGTAGATTTCGGGAAGGGCACGGCTTCAGCCGTGCCGCAGGAGCCTGAAAAGATGAGGGCTTTGGTCCCTGAGGGTCCCTGAAGTCGAGCCCTTAAGCTGGTAACGCTGCTCCTGAGACAAGGAAGAACAGTGCGAGTCTTGCTGGATAACGGGATTTTCATTCACTCCGAGTTCGCTGAGGAATACGTCAAGGGCGCGACCGTCAACTGGGGCGGTGCTACCCAAACCAATGAAGTCCATGGCCTGGTTAGGAAGCCGCCACATGAGAACGTCGAATACCAAGCGCAGAAGGAAGCCTTGTTTACGGTCGGACGCCTTATTCGAGAAGGCAAGATCGAGGCATTTGACTACTGGGAAATTCAGTGCGAGAAGTTGCGGGGAACACCAAGCAATCCGGCGTGGAATGCCTTGCAAGATTGTCACATTCGTAGCTGCACTCCAGCTATTCGTCGCTCCATCTTCAGCCAGTCAATTTACCTCGACGATGTATTTGCAAAAGGCGGCAAGGAAGACATCAAGAAAGGTACTGAACTCCGCGGCGCAAACCAAATCGCATTCTTCGAGCGACTCTCTTCTTGGAAAATTCCCGAGATCGACCTGCTCATATCACACGCGCCGCGGCTTCACTTGACTCAATTCGAGATCGATAGTCTGAGGGGTATTGAGTACTTTCAGTTCCTCTGCCGGAGATCGGGCAGCCCCGAAAACTATCCTGACATCTTTCACCTCTGGACCGCGGAGCGGAATGAGCTTGATGCACTCCTGACATTGGACGGGAAACTCCAACGCCTTGTCTCCCGTGTGAAGAACGAAAAAAAGAAGACGCTCAAAATAAGAACCGAGGTGTTAAAACCTATCGAACTACTACTGCGGTTGGGAATCAACAAACCCGATCCCGTGCCGCTGGACGCTGCCCGCTTTTACCACTGGCACGAAGTGACCTAGGGACATCAACGCCGGGTGCCCCACTCATCGCGCACTTTGCGATGAGTGGGATTCCGCGAAGCCGTCGCCCACTCTACCGGTCGAGCGACTGTCCCGCAATTGACGGGTGTACCACCCGCAGGCCCAATACCTTCTCGAACGGATCAAAATCGTGATCGCGGTGCAGAAGCTGATTTCCGGTAAGCAGGCAGAATGTGGCGATCCAGCAGTCCACAGTCTTTCGAATGGTGTACCCACGTTGCCGCAAGGTGCGGTAATTCGACGCGGCTGCGATAGCGTTTTCAGCGCCTCCCGTCGAAAATACCTCGAAGGTGAGAAGTTGATCTCGCATCTGTTGAAACTCCCTGGTTTCACGGATGCCCTGGAGCACTTCACAAAGGATCAAATCGGTAAGACCAATTCGCTGGAGCGGCATCTCCCGGTCAAGCCACTCCGTTTCTGTATTCAGAACCCCACCGAGATAGTCAATCCAAACAGTCGTATCTACGATCACCATTCGAATCACCCGGTATTGCGGCCCAGGCGGGACTCCTCAAGATTTCCTTCCCATTTCACTTTGCCGCGAAACCGGCGCATGCCAGCCTGGGAGCGCGTCTGGATGAACAAACGAAGGGCGGCCTCTACTGCGGCCTTCTTCGTATCAATCCCACCAAGCCGCATGGCCTGACGCATCAAGGTGTCGTCAATGTCGATATTGGTCCGCATACGTCACTCTCCGAATGTGTAATGTTCTCACATTTATGTGTATAAGGCAAACTGCGCCGTTGCCCGGACTTGCGATTGCCTGTTGGTTTTTCATCACACCCTCACTGTGTCGACCATCACTGACGCCATCGCGATGCCATGCGAGAATCATTCCCAGATCGTGGCAGCGAAGCGTGCGCCCGCCTCCAGAGGCGGCGCGAACGCTCCCTAAAGCCTCTTTCAATCCGTTCTTTGAAAACGAAATAGAGATGTTGCGCGAATCGTCCAATTCCCGAATCGGAACAACGAAACATCTGGATTCGGCCCTAACTCCTTATTCTGAAATACTTTGATATAAGTCCTTATTCTTCAAAGACCGAGTCCAAAAACTGCCCGCAACCCTATGATTCTCATAGACCAGGGGGGAGGGGGTACCGTACTCAACCAGTAAACATGCTCCCAAAGCGGGAATCTCCGGCCAAAGCCCTTTACGGCCTTTGCGCCAACTGAGAACCGGAAACCGAGACCTGAGAACAACCCGCATTGATGATTTCGCCCCCTACCAACTACCATATCCGCATGCCCGTTGACACCGAAGTTCCCACCTCTTCCTACACCCGTATTCGCGCCCCGCGCGGCACCGCGCTCTCCTGCAAAGGTTGGCAGCAGGAAGCTGCCATGCGCATGTTGATGAACAATCTTGACGAAGAAGTTGCCGAGCGGCCTCAGGATCTGGTCGTTTACGGCGGCACGGGTAAGGCGGCTCGCAATTGGGATTGCTATCACGCTATCGTCCGGTCGCTAAAAGCTTTGGATAACGATGAGACTTTGCTGGTGCAGTCGGGGAAGCCGGTCGGCGTGTTCAAGACGCACGAATACGCGCCGCGCGTGCTGATTGCTAACTCGAATCTGGTCGGGCATTTTTCCAACTGGGAGAAGTTCAACGAACTGGAGCGCGCCGGGCTGATGATGTATGGGCAGATGACGGCGGGGTCGTGGATTTATATCGGGTCGCAGGGGATCGTGCAGGGGACTTACGAGACGTTCAACGCGGCGGGCGAAAAGCATTTTGGCACTGGTGTCAGCGGAAACGATCTTGGCGGGAAACTGATCGTCTCGGGGGGGATGGGCGGCATGGGCGGCGCGCAGCCGCTGGCGGCTACCATGACGGGCGCGGCGTTTCTGGGGATTGATGTCGATCCGGAGCGCATCAAGAAGCGGCTTAAGACGGGCTATTGCGATTTTCTGGTGACCACGCTGGACGAGGCTTTGCGGATTCTGAAGAATGCGGTCCGCAAGAAAGAAAATGTTTCGGTCGGGTTGGTGGGAAATTGCGCGGACATTATTCCGGAACTTGCCGAACGCGGCGTGGTGCCGGACATTCTTACCGATCAGACTTCGGCGCACGATCCGCTGAATGGATATGTGCCGAATGGGATGACGTTGGATGCCGCACTTGAGTTAAGAAAGAACGATCCGCAGGCTTATCAGGAGCGGTCGCTTGACGCCATGGCTCGGCACGTGGAAGGTATGCTGCGGCTGCAGAAGATGGGCTCGGTGACGTTCGATTATGGCAACAATATTCGGACGTTCGCATTTCAGCGCGGCGTGAAGAATGCTTACGATTTTCCGGGATTCGTGCCAGCTTATATTCGTCCGCTGTTTTGCGAAGGGCGCGGACCATTTCGTTGGGCGGCGCTTTCGGGCGAAGCTTCGGACATTGCTGTCACCGATGATCTGGTGCTGGAACTGTTTCCGGAGAATCGCAGCCTGCGGCGCTGGATTGAACTGGCCCGCAAGCGCATCAAGTTTCAAGGCCTGCCGGCGCGCATCTGCTGGCTGGGATATGGCGAGCGGGCGCGGTTTGGGCTGGCGATTAACGATCTGGTGAAGAAAGGCACGATCAAGGCTCCTATCGTGATTGGACGCGATCACCTGGATTGCGGGTCGGTGGCTTCTCCGTTTCGCGAAACCGAGAGCATGAAAGATGGCTCGGACGCGGTCGCCGACTGGCCGCTGCTGAATGCGCTGGTGAATACGGCGGCGGGCGCGTCGTGGGTTTCGATCCACAACGGCGGTGGCGTGGGCATTGGCTACTCGCTGCACGCCGGACAGGTCACGGTGGCCGACGGCACTGACATGATGGCTTCACGGATTGAGCGCGTTCTGACTACCGATCCTGGGATGGGCGTGATTCGGCACGTGGACGCGGGGTATGACGAGGCCAAGGAGTTTGCGGCGAAGACGGGCGTGAGAGTGCCTATGGCGCTGCCATGAACACCCACCACGGAGACACGGAGGCACGGAGATCGGTCGGCTCGTTCTTTCTCCCTAACAGGAATGCGTAAAACGTCCGCACTCTTGTTGGTTAAGATCGGTAAACTCTTGACGCTGCGTTCAACGGCGGAGGGCCCGCGCCGCGGCGCTTCCCTTTCCGAGCTTGGAATCATTCAAGACGGTGCCGTGCTCTGCCTGGGCGGCAAGATTGTTTCTGTTGGCACCACAAAGGACGCTCTGCACGATCCGTGGCTCAAGAAAAACCGTAAGAAAGTTACGGAGATCGACTGCGGCGGCCGCGTGGTTTTGCCGGGCTTCGTCGATCCCCATACGCATCCGGTATTCATGCAGCCGCGGCTGGTGGATTTTGAGAAGCGGATCTCGGGCGCCAACTACGAAGAGATTGCCGCGGCGGGTGGAGGAATTCGCTCCAGCATCGACGACGTGCGCAAGGCCAGCAGAACCGCGCTGACACAGAAAATTCGTGCCGTTCTGGAGGACATGGCCGGTCACGGGACTACGACGGTCGAGGCCAAATCCGGTTATGGTCTCGACTTCGCTTCCGAATTGAAGTCGCTCGAAGCTATCGGCGCGGCCGCGCATGAGTGGCCCGGCACGGTGGTTTCTACATTTCTGGGCGCGCACGTGGTCCCACCGGAGTATCGCGGACGTTCCCAGGAGTACGTTGATCTGGTCTGCAACGAGATGATGGCGGCCGTCGCGCGGCGCAGGCTGGCCCAGTTCGTGGATGTGTTCTGCGATCGTGGAGCCTTCAGCAGCGAAGAAACCGCGCAGGTCTTCATGGCCGCGGAAAAGCACAAGCTTGCGGTCCGCGCCCATGTAGGACAACTCAGCGAAACGCGACTCGGGCCGCTGCTTCGTCACCATCCCGTGTCACTTGACCACATGGATTACGTCAACAATGCCGACCTTTCGGCCCTGGCCCAGAGCGACACGTTGGCAACTCTTGTCCCAGGGGCAAATTATTTTCTTGGGTTAGCAACGTACCCGGAAGCTCGGAGGTTTATTGAAAGCGGGGTCGCGGTCGCCCTGGCCACGGACTACAACCCCGGATCATCTCCGACGCTCGCCATGCCAATGGCGATGTCGCTGGCCTGCACGCAGATGAAGATGTCGCCGGCGGAGACGATCGCAGCGGCCACCATCAATGGAGCCTGGGCGCTTCGGCTGGCCGACCGCAAGGGCAGGGTGGAGCCCGGCAAAGACGCCGACCTGGCCGTGTTTGACGTCAGCGATTATCGCGAGATCCCGTACTGGTTTGGCGCCAATCACTGCGTGCTGACGATCATGAATGGCGTGCCCTTCGGTCCTCTGACTTCGTGAGAAGGGTGTGGGAGAGTATGAAAACGAAGCTGAGAGAAACAAGCAGCGGGGAAATGGTTCGGGTAGTGTTCAAATTTTGGGTCACTACCCACCTTTGCGACAACTTTGAGAGATCGGCGCAGGGTTGTTATAATTCAATTGTCCCGCACGGTCCCAGCGCATCGGCTGTTGTGCTTCGCGGCATCCCGCCAGAAAGAGCGCACGGTGCACGGCCAAATTGGCCGCCAGTCGTTTTGCGAACAGGCGGTGGGGAAACGGAAGTGGCCAGGTAGCTCAGGTGGTAGAGCGCAGCCCTGAAAAGGCTGGCGTCGGCGGTTCAACTCCGTCCCTGGCCACCATCATTCTAAAGAACTTGGCGGAAATCAGGCGCCAAGAAACTGGCAAAATCACCCACGGTCGATCACCCACGGCTACTGGATGAGTTGTTGAGCGGTTTTCTCGTTCAGGCCCATGGCTTCGATCATCTTTGCCTGAGCCTCCATGCGCTTGTCCATGCGCGAGTGCGCGTAGACCTTGAGCAGGATTGAAGGGTCCGCCCAACGCAGCATGTCCTGAATAGTTTTGGAGTCGGTTCCGATCTCTACCAGGAACGAGGTTAACGCATGCCTGAGATTGTGGAAGCCAAACCTGTGGCCAGGTGGAATCTCGATCACCTGTTTGGCAGCGGGCCGGAGATGATCCTCGACCAGCATGTTCGGCACGCGCGGCCGCTTGCCCTTGAGCCGGTCGGAAGCGAAGACAAAATCCTCGTCTCCGGCGTGGGCCGTCGTCTCCCGCCAGTTTTTCAGCAAGCCCATGACAAGAGAATGCAAAACCACCGGCTTCTTCGAGGCGTGTGGTTTCGGTTCGCCAAACTCGCCACGGACGAAATTGGAGACCACGTAGATTCGGAACCTGCTCCAGTCGACGTGTTTCCATTTTAGCGCGAGCACCTCGCCAATTCTCAAACCTGTCACCGCAACCAGTAGGGTCAGCAGCCGCTCGAATGCTTGCATCCGGCAGATGACATCCCAAGCTTGCTGTGGCGTTACGAGAATGGCTTCGTAGTCGGTGGTTGTGGCGATATGAACGTGCATGACTGGATTCGCTTCCGCCGCGCGCGGAATCAAATCGTTCGCCTGTGCCAACGAATAGACTAGATGCATCACACGGCGGATTTTGTCCACCGTCGAATTCTCTAAGTCTTCCTCGTCTTGGGCAGACTCCAGCCACCCTTTGATTTGTTTGCGCCTGGCATCCGGTACATCGTAAAGGGTCATACACCGAAGTTTGTGTCTAGGATCGAGGAGCGCATCACCCACGTCCAGCCCTCGATGGACGTTGTCTCCATTCCGGCCAGATAATTCTGGACCGTCCTCCGGCATATCTCCCGATGAAATGATTACAGGAAAACGATCAATTTTGGCCAGACTAACGGAGCCACCCTTGATTAGCTTAGTTGTTGTGGGGTCTTAATCTATGAATGAGGCTAGCGTATATACCATTGAACGAGACGCATGGTCCACCGTAAGCCAACGTGATGTACATTTCCGACTGACCTATGAGCGCGAGTTCCTACCGGTTAAAGATCTCTGGCGGGATTTTCTGGTCCATTCCGAGGAGACGGGTTGACTCTCGCGGTGTAAAAGGGTGCCCCGGCGTTTGCGCTTCGCACACCGACAGCAAGACCCACGCTTCGCGGTTGCCAACCCAGAAACCAAGTCCAGATCTTCCTTTCCGAAGCCGACCGGCCGTTTGAACTGTGGGCGGCCTCCTGCACAAGGCGACTGGTGCCGAGTGGGGTACCGCTGAGCGACACACGGCTATTGGGCCGCTTTGCGTCCTCCGTTCAGAGTTCAATCGAAGTTCCCTCTTTGGCCAGGAAGCATGAGAACGCATAGTTCCGATCCGCAATCGTCTTCTGACAGAATTCCAGAATTCCATCCAGAAACGCATCGTCGTGAGAGGGATCGTGATGGAAGATGGCCAAGCGCCTTACCTTAGCCTGCGCGGCCCGCTCCAAAGCATCCAGGAAAGTGCTGTGTCCCCATCCCTTTTTCTGCTCATACTCTTCCTCGGTGTATTGCGCTTCGGAGATCAACAAATCCGCATTTTCGGCAAAATGCGCTATTTCCGAATCCTTTGGATTCGGATTTGGCCCGAACGGCGCCAAACGCCCATAGTTTTCATGATCGCTGATATAGACCAGAGATCGACCCGCAAAGGAGATGCGGAAGCCTACCGCAAGACCTGGATGGTTCAGAAAGACATAGGAAACTTGAGTCTCGCCCAAATGCACTTCTGACTCCAACTCGCAAAACTCCAGGTGTGCTTTCATATCGCTTAACAGGACTGGGAAGTAGTCACTGTCCATCTGTCCCCGGAACACTTTAGCGAGCGGTTTTTCGGCCCCGTGGAGACTGTAGATCGCAAACTCGTTGTTGGGATTGAAAGCCGGGGCAAAAAAAGGGAACCCCTGAATGTGATCCCAATGAGTGTGGCCTACGAAGATGTGTCCCTTGATCGGTCTTTGCTGGAACTCACGGAGCAGTGATACCCCTAGCGCCCGAATCCCGGTGCCGGCATCCAGGATCAGTAACTGTTCGCCGCACCGCACCTCGGTGCAGGAGGTGTTGCCACCGTACCTTGTCGTGGCTTCTCCCGGCGTCGCGATCGAGCCCCGCGTGCCCCAGAAGCGAACGGTAAAAGGCGGCCGTTTTTCCTCCAGAAGTTCAGAGATGGTATTCCAGAACTCTTGCAAGTCGTACGGCTTGCTCAGATAACGGTTGGCCCCGAGCCGGCGGGTCCGTTCAACATCCGACGAATAGGTTTTGGACGAAGTGACCAAAATCTTGACATGGCTTAAGTTAGGGTCGTTACGGATCTCTTGAATGAGGGTGTAGCCGTGCATCTTGGGCATCATCAGGTCTAGAACCACCACATCGGGGCGGTGTTCCTTGGCCATGTGCAGCCCATCTGCTCCATTATCAGCGGTAAAAGTCTGGACAGATTCTGTTTGCAGCCGATTGGAAGCGATGGTCAAAATCGATGGATCATCATCGACCACGAGAACTTTCTTCATGACATACCTCATCAACGCCGCACCGACGTCTTTCAACGACTGGGATTTGGCCATTCAGACGCCGGCTAAGCTCACTATGACATCCGCCGGGATTGATTTGCTGGGACGGATCGCCTTTTCGGCGAATTCCATTGCCACGTCCAGCACATCCATAAACTCGTTGATTTTAATTGGTTTGGTGAGATACCAGAAGAATCCTGCCTGCAGACCCTTTTCGATGTCGCGGGGCATGGCATTGGCGCTAAGGGCAACGACGGGAATATGTGCCGTTGCCGGGTCTTCGCGCAGGATCTTCAGAGCTTCGATGCCGCTGATGCCGGGCAGATTGATGTCCATCAGGATCACCTGCGGCTGATTCTCACGCGCAAGTTGGATGCCGAGGCTTCCGTTCACGGCGTTCAGCAGGCGCATATCGGAGCGGCGCGCGATGAGTTGCTCGACCAGTTTCAGGTTGGCCGGGTTATCCTCGACGTAGAGCAGTGTGCGTACCGGCGCGCCATGCTTGACTTGCGCTTGGGCCGCGACCGTGGTTTCGGTTTCGGCTTTGTCGTTGGCAACTTGTGGCGCCCCGACCGAGCTTAGTTCGACCGAACTCAGTTCGAACCAGAACACGCTTCCCGCCCCAACCGTGCTTTCCACTCCGATCACGCCTCCCATCAGTTCGACCACGCGCTTGCTCATCACCAGGCCGATGCCCGTGCCTTCCTCGGCGCTGCTCTCTTGTCCGAGACGGTTGAAGGGCTGAAAAAGTTGCGCCAGCTTTTCCGGAGGCAACCCCGCGCCCGTGTCCTTCACGCTGATTCGGGTGCGTTCCGGTGTTCTCTTGCTGCATTCGACGACCACCGTTCCTCCCGGCTGGTTGTACTTGATCGCGTTGGAAAGGAGGTTGATGAGAACCTGCTTCAACCGGGTCCGATCGGCGCCAACGAAACAAGGGACGTCGAATGGCGGAAAGGTCATTCTGATGCGGCGCTTCTGCGCCTGCGGTTCGATCATGTCCTGGCATTCGGCCATCACTTCGGCCAGCGACACTGGTTCCGGCGAGAGTGACAGCTTTCCCGACTCGATTTGCGCCAGATCGAGGATCTCGTTGATCAGCTCCAGCAGATACCATCCCGCGCGGAGAATCTGGTCAATGCTCGCCTTTTGCGAGGGCGTGGCCGGCGGGGATTCGGACTCCATCAACTGCGCGAAACCCAGGATTGCGCTGAGCGGAGTGCGCAGTTCATGGCTCATGCTGGAAAGAAAATCCGATTTCGCGAGGTTCGCTTTCTCGGCGGCGGATTTAGCGCCCTCCAGTTCGGCGTTCGTTTCCTGGAGCGCCTGCTCGATGCGCTTCCGCTCGGTGACGTCCCGCGCGGCGGCGAACATGCCCTGCAGCGTCCGATCCCGGTCATAAAAGGTGGTGGCGTTGTAGGACACCTCTGTCTTTTTGCCGTCGCGGGCGCACGCGGTGAGTTCGTAGTCGGTGACTTTTTTTTCGCTGAGCACCAGCTTGATGGCCGCTTCGGCCCGCTCCGGGTCGGTAAAGTAGCTCTTGAACGGAGCGCCGATCAACTCGTCGCGCGTAGAACCGGTGAGCGCCTCCATCTGCTTGTTGACGTCGGTGATGATGCCGTGCGGATCGGTAGCCATCAGGGCGTCGATATTGGCTTCGATGAGAGAGCGCGTGTAGAACTGCTGGTCGCGCAGGCGCTGATCGAGCTTCTTCTGCTCGGCTTCGACCTGCTTGCGCGCGGTATTATCGGTGCCGATCAATAGATAGCCGATGATGCCACCTTGCGCATCGCGCAAGGCCGTGACCGATACCACCGCCGGAAAGCGGCTTCCGTCCTTGCGGATATAGGTCAATTCGTAGATGTCTTCGATCCCGCGAGAGGCCTTGAAGACCAGTGCCTCAAACCCCGGAGTAATCGTGGTGGCCAGTTCGATGCTCAAGGCTTTGGCTCGGGCTATTAGCTCCTGCGAATCGGAAATATCGGCTGGAGTAATCTTGTTCAGCACTTCAGAGGCCGTGTAGCCCAGCATGCGCTCGGCGCCGACATTGAACAATTGAATCACGCCCTTTTCGTCGGTGGCGATACTAGAAAAGTTGGCGCTGTTGAAAATTGCGTCCTGCAAGGCCCCTGTTTTTTGCAGAGCCTCTTTTCGCTGGACCGCGGTGACGAAATCCAGTCTGCCGGTTGAGGTGTCGGCGATGGCAGAATCTTGAGGTTGCGCGGATGATCGCGCGGTCGAAGGCAGCAGCGCCATTTCGACCATGGCTACTTGATCCCGTTCGGCGAGCGCGCTCGTATTCGTAACCTGGTTAGACATACGTTCTCAGCGCGGATACGCGGCGAAGCGGGAGCAGCACAAGTCTAGATTCTGTCAGAAGGCTGACGAATGAAGATGTTCACTATTGCTCAGAACTGGATTCTCCAAAGATCGTCAACCTGTCGAACCCTCGACGAGCATGACTTAAACCTTATCTGATTCCTTGCCTCGCCTTAAGAGATTGCCAAGTGGCGCATGATTCAAATGCGCCCGAGAACCAGCAGGATGACAACGATGCAGAGGATGAGTCCCAGTCCTCCGGTCGGAGCATAGCCCCAGTCTCTGCTATGCGACCAACGAGGCAGCACTCCCAGAAGCGCCAAAATTAGGATTACGATCAATATAGTTCCAAGCATGAGTTGCTCCTTGATGATGAAAAACGCGGATGATGAAATCGCGGGGCAGCCTCTCCCGAAGCTGCACCCGCGAACAAGCTACATTGAGATGCTGATTGCCATGCCAACGTTTGGATACCTGCGATCGAAGAGGTAGTAGCCGTTATCGACGTAAACGACATAGACGTCGTCGGTGTCGTACCAATCACTCGCCCAAGATTCTGGATATGGGTCAACCATGCTGAACCAGTAGCCTTCGTATTGGAACCGGGGGTATCCGCCTACGACCAGGAAGGGGAGTCCGTAGATGCGGAAGTCATGGTCCTGTCCGAAGTATCCGCGGAAGCGGTCGTCGGGAATGCGGTAGCCGTTGTAGCCACCACGCTGCTGCCAGCTGCGGTGGTCGGAACCCCAGTTTTGTGAGCGATGCTGTTGCCAGGCAGTCTGCTCGACCCGTTGCTGTTCCTGAGTGCGCTGCGGTTGCGCAGTGCCCTGATTTTGCTGCGCTTGCTGTTGCTGATTGTTCTGAGCTGAGGCCTTCTGCTGTTGAGCGTGCTGCTGGCGCTGATTGGTCTGGTCTGGCGTCTTCTGTTGCTGGGCCTGCCGTGACTGCTGCTTAGTCTGACCTGAGGGCTTCTGTTGTTGGGATTGTTGCTGTTTGTTCTGGTTTGACGTTTTCTGCTGTTGAGCTTGCTGTTGTTGCTTGTTCTGGTCTGATGCTTTCTGTTGCTGGGCGTGTTGTTGTTGCTTGTTCTGGTCTGACGTTTTCTGCTGCTGAGTTTGCTGTTGCTGCTTGTTCCGGTCCGGCGCCTTCTGTTGCTGAGCGTGCTGCGGTTGCTGTTGTTTTTGCTCTTGCTGATGTTGCGGTTGAGCCTTCGGCTGCTCAGGTTTGGCTTGCTCTTGCTTACCCTGTTTCTGTTCGGGTTGGTCCTGCTTTTCGCCCTGCCGCTCCTGCTGTGCGTAGGCGGGAGCAACCACCAGAAGCAAAGAGAGAATGGTCGTGCCGGTGATTCCAATTATTTTCATAGGTGTTAGCCTCCAATTACGATTCGTGAGGTCCGCTTGCTCTAGCGCAAGCTTCCTGTGGTCGCATTGACCGGATTGCCAATGGCTTCGCCGGACACGAGAAGTTCCACTCTACGGTTCTGCTGCCGGCCGGACGAGTTGTCGTTGGAGGCCACGGGCAAAGTGTTGCCAAAGCCTCTGGCCGAAACCGAATTCGTCAACACGCCTTCCTGCACGAGATAGTCGCGTACCGATCCGGCGCGATTCTCAGACAGGGTTTGATTCATGGCGTCGCTGCCCACGTTGTCGGTGTAGCCGCCGACTTCAATGTTGAGTCCGGGGTAGGCGAGCAGAATGCCGGCGACTTTCGCCAACTTCTCGCGTGCGCCCGGTTTCAGCGAGTATTTTCCGGTGTCGAACAAAACATCGGACATGCTGACGATGAGCCCGCGCGCGCTATCGCGAGTTTGGAGAATGGAATTCAACTGTTCGGACAACTTTAGCCGCATGGCCGCTTTGTCGGTCTCGGCTTGTTGCGCGCTTGCCTGGGACTGCTGTGCGGCCAAGCGGGATCGTTCTGCGTCTGCCTGAGCGGCCGAAAGTGCGGTGGCCGACGAAGCCTGGCTGTCTGCCATATCGGATCTCACCTGAGCCGTCGCTGCTTGTGCATCTCCAGCGTCAGCGCGTGCCTTCGCGGCGTCAAACTCTGCCCGAGTCTTGGCGGCCTCAGCATTCTGCGCATCGGTTTCGGCCTGTGTTTTTGCCGCTTGAGCTCTTAGCGCATCGGACTGGGCTTGCTCTTTCTGCCGAATCGCATCCTGCGCCTGCCCCTGCGATCTTGCCTGGGCATCGGCTGAATCCCGGCGCTCATCGGCCAGTCGTAGTTCGTCCAGCTTCTTGACAGCAATCTCGCGGGCGTCTTCCGAAGTCTGTACTGCCTCGCGAGCGACTGCGATCAGCGGCTTTCTGTCGACGTGTTTTCTGGTCGCATATTCATCGGCGTTGTTCATCAACTGCACCGCGTGCCGATAGCTATCGCTGGCATACTGCTCGGCTCCCTCTGATTGCGCGATGCGCAGAGCATTGCGCGCTTCGAAGAATTCCAGCGGCAACCTGGCATTGAGAATCACCGGGTCAAACTTGTAGCCGGTGGGGATGTAGCCGCCGCGCTCCATCAGTTCGTACTTTGCCTTGACCGCTTCGCTGGTTCCCTTGGTGTCCTCGCGAACTACGTTCTCAAGCACAACCAGATTACTGGGCTGCCGCACCGCATAGTAGGGCTCCGCGGTAACGATCAAAGCGAACGCCTGCAGGTCAGTAGTGACGAGCAGCTTGCTGCGATGGTTATCTCCGACTAACACTTCGCCGAGATTGACGGCCCGGCCTTCGGGCGAAATCGCCCACAAGACATAGGTCAGATATTCGTTGCCGAAAGCCGTTGGGTTCCGCAGGTTGCCAAACTCGGCTTCGATCTCGATGGATCCCCGCTTGCTGTTGACCTTGGCTTCACCGTTGGCTGAGCCCATTAAGTCCGTGCCCGCGAAATCCAGCTTGGTGGCGCCGCTGCGGTGCCTATAATTGACGGCCTCTATGCTGCGGCTGACTACGTTGACCCGAAACGTGGGCGTATGAGCCATGGGCTCGACTACCATGGCCGTCGGGGAATTGGTTTGGGCGAATGCGCTCAGAGTGAGGGTGATTCCGACTGCCAACAAAAAACCCTTAGTTTTCAAATTATCTCCTCGGCAGATGTCTGCCAGATTGCATGGACTCGATTTTGGTATGTTGGCCTGTATGGCCGGCTGGCCTTATGTGCCAATGTGAATGCGGGACAATGAATGGAACATTCCGAACACATTCAGCAGCCACAGAACCACGGCGATGACCACGACGCCGTTCAAGATGGACTTGATGGATGCCTGCATGGGAATGAAGCGGTTCACCAGCCACAGGAGGACACCCACTACAATGAGAACTTCCAACAGTTGAATTAAAGGCATGATTTTGACCTTCCTTGGTTCGCGTGCTACCGCCTCTCATTGCCCGGGAGGCGTGGCTGTGATCTCGAAATGTACAAGACTTGTTAGGGTCGAATCCGTGTCTTGCCGCGAGGACTCGCGGCGCACACACGGATGAAGATCGCCGATTGTCTGGATGTGGTCGCTCACCGCGTTCAGGACGAACCTACAGCGACCCAAGAATCAAAGCTGCGAATCAGCGTTCGCGGGCTTTCTCTACACACTCAGTAGAACAAGAATGACAGGAGCAGACAATCGTGTCTGAGCAAGATAGCTCACATGTGGAGATCAGGATTGCGACTCTCGTACTGCGACCACATCAAATGCCGTCGCGTTCTGGTATCGAGTACCGTTTAGCGCGCATCGGGACTAGCCACGACACTCGACCGTACAGAGTGCATCAAGGCCCAGGAATACTCGAATTCCTCCCCGCACTTCAAGCAGACCTGGTACGTCCGCTTCCTGATTGTGAACACACCGCTCCGCCGGCGATGATGGCATCCGAAAGCAAACCGGAAAATCGAGAGTAGGGGCTTCACAAATCTTCCGCTCTCTGGCGGCGTTCGCAGCTCCCGTTGACATCCAGCCAACCTAGCAGCGCGCGCACGCTGGCTCGCGCCAAGGCGATGGAACAGTCCGCCGCTCCGTAGTAAAGATTGAGCGTGTCTCCGTCGGCATCCATCGTGTAGCCGCAGGGGAACACGACATCGTCAACGTCGCCGTGGCGTTCGTACGAGGCCTCGGGCCCGAAGATCCACGAATCTCCTCGCAGTAGACACCTTTCCGGATTCTCGAGATCGAATAGCGCCAGGCCCAAGCGATACAGACAACCCGAAGGCGTGTGCCGCACGCCGTGGTAGAAGACGAGCCATCCTCTGGAAGTCTCGATGGGCGGCGGCGACAGCCCGATTTTGTTGGCGTCCCACCAGGCGCCGCGGCGGGCCTCCAGCATGAGTCTGTGCCGGCCCCAATAACGCAGGTCGGGAGAATAGGAAATCCACATGTGCGCTCCGAGCGTCGTCATCGGCCGATGAATCAATGCCCAGCAGCCATCGATTCTCCGCGGCAGCAGCGCCGTGTCCTTATCGTCCGGGGGCATGATGACGCCGTAGCGCTCGAAGGTTCGAAAGTCTCTGGTCAAGGCCAGAGAAACCCCGGGGCCCCCGCGCGAATAGGAAGTGTAGGTGACCACGTATTGCTGCAACTCGGGCACGAACGTGATCCGCGGATCCTCGATACCCCAGATTTCCTCGGGATAATTCTTCGGATCGGGCATCAAGGTGGGTTCGTGGTCGATCTGCCATCCATCAAAGCCGTTTCTAGAACGCGCAGCGCACAAATGCGACAAGCCTCGCCGGTCTTCGATACGGCATAAGAGGAGGGTGGTCCCGTCGGGCAACAAGGTGGCGCCGGCATTGAACACGCTGTTGATGGAGTACGGCCAATCCTTGCGCGTGAGGATGGGGTTGCCCGGATGACGCAGAAGCAGGGGTGGGTAGTGCGTGCTCTCGACGTTGACAAGAGTTGTTTCGGGAGTAGTCATGAAGGATCTTTTAAACCTTTCAGTGGATGCTCGGAATTGTGCAGCGCGCGCATTTCCAGCAGTGCGATCAAAAACGACAGCGTTGACTCCGCTCCCTGGTTCTGGTTAGCGCGCTCGGGATGCAATCCGTCCCGGCAACCGCCGGTGACGGAATCATAAAGAGGAAGTTGCAGGTCATTGTCGCCCAGGAACCAGTTAAAGGCCGACCAAGCTTCGCCGTGCCAGCGGTGATCACCAGTGACCCGGTAAGCTGCGAGACACGCCGACACCGCGCCGGCAGCTTCAATCGGCTGCTGATCGAAGCGGGCTTTTTCCCCACCCTGGCGATAGAAGCCTTGCGATCCGATCGGTACAAAGTGATGGTTGGTTTCGCAATGTTGCCCTTTCAGGAGCCAATCGAGCGCCTCGAGGCCATCTGCAATCATGCGATCGTCAGAACAGGCGGAGCCCACAACCAGCATGGCTTGAGGCAATCTCGCATTGCCATAAGCAACGACATCTTCGAACCACTTCCAATCGGGCCTGCGAATAGACTCATACATTTCTAGCAATCGCCGGCTGAGCACGGATCTTATCTTGTGTGCGTCGCGATCTCCGGGATACGAATTGAGATATTCCTGAATTCCCAGCAGGGCATAGGCGCAAGCCCGGGGGCTGTAGAACTCGACCACCGGGGGCAGGGAAAACTCGAACAAACGCCCGGCAGCACATCTCAATCCCCGATCTTCGGACCGGCCGAGAACCGTTCCCAGGCTCCACAACGCGCGCCCGTGGCAGTCTTCAGAGCCATCGACATCGCGCCACCGGCGATCGTAGCCGAGGAAGTTTCTGAACCTACCCTTCGCTGGATCGAACGCATGCTCGAGGAACGACAAATAGCGGCAAGAGAAATCCGGACCATCTGAATCTACTTTTCCGCCCGGATCTTTACTCAGTTGAGACCGCAGCACCGCAAAAATCAGGGCGCGCGCGTTGTCGTCGGTGGTATAGCCCTCGGCTCGGTTGGGGATGGTAAATATCGCGTGCTGCAGCATTCCGGTGTCATCGGTGAGAGCATTCACGTGATTCAGGTTCAATTCCGGCAGTTGGTCCAGCGCTTTGGGAGCAGCCCGAGCCGAAAACTGGACGCGGGGACTTTCCGTTCGGTCGCTGCGGACCCGGGCGAAGCTCTCCATGTAACCTTGCGCCACTTTCTTCCAGATCATGTCGCGGGCAAACAGATAGGCGCGTTTACGCATAGCATGGCGGATCGCAGGCGTATTCAAGAGTTCGATTGTCTTGCCGGCGATAGCAACAGGGTTTTGGAATGGGACCAGCGCACCGCGGCGGTCGTCCAACAACTCAATCGCGTGCCAATACGGAGTCGAGATGATCGCCTTGCCCGCCCCGAGTGCGTACGCAAGCGTCCCGGAAACCACCTGCTCCTCATAACGATAAGGCGTGATGTAGATATCGGCTGCGCCAATGAAGGCGGCCATCTCTTCAGGGCTGGCAAAGCGGTCGAAGAAGATTACTTGCGATTCGACTCCCACCTCCTTCGCCAATGCCTGCAAACTGGCTCGATACTTGTCTCCCTCGCGCCTAAGAATATGAGGGTGGGTCGCGCCCGCGACAATATAAGCAACGTTCGAGTGTTTAGACAAGATCTGCGGCAGCGCTTGAATTACGTTTTCAATCCCCTTGTTGGGCGAGAGCAGGCCGAACGTGAGCAGGACCGCTTTTCCCTCTACGCCGAAACGGTCTTTGTAGAAATTGGGATCGAGAAAAGGCAGGTCAGGCACGCCGTGGGGAACCATGTCGATCTTGCTGCCAGGCACTTTGAAGATTTCCTGCAAGAACTGGGACGAGAGCTGGCTCATGACGATGAGGCGATCCGAAAGCTCTGCGATCTCTTCCATCACCATGAGCTGGTCGGGATTCGGCTCGCGCAGAACGGTGTGCAGGGTGGTCACTACGGGCATCTTCAAGCCGCGCAACAGGTGCAGAATGTGGCTTCCAGCCGGACCGCCAAAGATTCCATACTCGTGCTGCAGGCACACCATGTCGATATTGTTGAAGTTCAGGAATTCAGCCGCTTCCTGATACGAATTCACTTCGTCCTGGGCGAGCGACCAGCGCACTCGCGCGGGATAGTCATATCCTTGTTCCGTGTCGTTGACGGGCAGCGCCAACAGTCGGGCGTTTCCGTACTCCGCGGATATGGCCGCACACAGGTCGGTGGTGAACGTGGCAATTCCACATTGTCGCGGAAGATAATTTCCGATCACCGCGATTCGACTGGGGAGCGATGGCTTCGATTGCCATCTTGGAGAGGCCGCTGCAACCCTTTGCACCGAGGGGCGCGGGGGCACGACGACTTCGAACGGTCCATCCGGAAACACGGTTACTGGTGCCGACATTTGCCCCTCACTTCCTCGAGTACAAGTATTGAAAGGCTGGGTTGACAGACGTGCCCCCCGGGATTCCAAGCTGGGCGTTTCGTTCACCGGGAAACTTGCTTTTCGTTAGTATTCAACGAAAGAGGCCATGAGGACTGGTCAAAATTGACCACGTATAGATAGTCGCAATCCGGAAACATGGATCGGATCATTTTGAACAGCTGTGAACGCGCACCCGGTCCGCGCAACTGGTGCAAGACCACTGAAGCCTGCCCGTAAGATCACGAGAAGTCAGTTGATCATCAACCTTGAAAGAGTGTGCAAATTTGCACAGCCTGGGCGGGGACACATCACCGATCATTCTGACGTGGGAGCCAACCATGTCCAGTTACCCCAAGCGCAAGACAATTCTCTGCATCGATGACGATGACAGCATGTTGGGCTACCAACGAGCGCTGCTCGAAAGACGTGGTTTTGCAGTTCTCACTGCCGCCTCCGGGATACAAGGCGTACAGATTGCGCTAGCCTGCGCGGTTGCGGCAGTGATCGTTGACTACCACATGCCCGACATGAATGGACACGAGGTTGCGACCGAGATAAAGCGCCTTCGGCCCCAAGTTCCAATCGTGATGGTTTCCAGTGACGACGAGATTGCAGAATGCGCGTTGAAGGTTGTCGATGCGTTTGTTTCCAAGAACGAGGCGCCCAGCCGCTTACTGCCGGTGATTACCCGAATCTGCGGTGATAACGCCCCCGGTCCCGTGAGACCAGAATCACGGGCAGCAAATCTATAGGGCCATTTCACCAGCCCTCGTTTTCCTCAGGCTGCACTGGATTGAGCAATTTTGAACAGAATTGCCCCAAGTCTGCTTGTATATATAACAGGCATGGCTGCCAACAGCACTCTCCTTTGTATACACCGCGATCCGGCGCAACTGGGTTTGTTGAAGGAAAACGGATACGAACTGGCGACCGCGACCAACGGTTCCGATGGTCTCCGGCTCTTCATGTCCCAGCCCGTGCATGCAGTTGTCCTCGAGTACCACCTCGGCCTCCTCGATGGCACAACCATCGCCGATCAGATTAAGCGGGTCCGGCCGGAAGTACCGATTGTCATGCTGGTCGATCACGTGGAATTACCCGCCGACGCTCTAAAGTCCGTGGATGCGCTCGTGGTCAAGTCTGACGGGCCCCACTTTCTGTTGGCCACAGTTCACTTTGTACTGAATGTGAAGCCGGCGCAGTATCGTGAAGCCCAGCAGCGAACTCAAACGCCAGCGCATCTGCGGCGTCTGGGCAGGTCACGCGCAGGGCAGCCCAACCCTCCTCAACCAGTGACTGACGGGAAGGAAGCGCTCTTTTCGGGAGAGGTCTGGCGCGGCATCCGGAATGGGACATTGCAATTCTGAATCGATACACTCTCAATCCGGTCACAATTGACCAGATTCTTGCCGCCCCAATCCCCATGATGAAGTTATGAAAGCCGCGAAAGAAACTGCCCTGATTGTTCGATGTCCCACCTGTGGCGCCAAGCCGGGAGAAAAGTGCGAACTGAATACTGGGCTGCCCCGCACGGGCGCGCATCCGGCCCGGCGCGTGGCGGCTGAGGAAAAGTAACGGGTCGGCGCTCAACCTCTAGTCCGTGGCGCATCACGTTGGGATGATTGGCGACGGACTGGCGATCACCGAGCCGAGGACTGCCGGACTGACGATTGCCGGACTTCGGGGGCATCCAGGTAGCAGGTTTTTTGGACATGACGCGAATGTGCGGAAACGACGGCGTAGGGCAGACCCAGGAAATGCCGGGCAACGATTCCGGTCACTTCGAGGCCGTTGAAGTTTTGCTGACTTACCTTGCCTAGAATTCGATTCAGTGCGTGCTGGATCTTCTTCGTCCCAATCGCGCCAAAGAACATCACCTTCACTTCCGCCGCGATGAAAAAGAAATTCCATCCCGCGGCACGAATCTTGCGATCAAGAGCGAGGCCATTGAGCGCTTTGACTACGCTCCAATGCCCTGAGTAGCGCTCGCTCTCCAAGCCCTCGCACTCTAACCCCTCGCTCTTCGACCCCAGGAACTGCGGCCATTCCGACATCAGGATGGTTCCGACTTGAACTTCCTGTGGCATGGAAGACTCCTCCCGCGAGCCCGCCGCATCGTGGCAAGGACTCGGCTCCGCAGGAGATGCAGGCCGCCTGGTTTGACGGACCCGCCGCTCCTCGCAGTCTCAAGTCTCGTCTATTCTCTGTCGCGGTACTGTGCAGAATGGCTCACTTTCACAATCCAGCCAGAAGAGGCTTGGCAGCGCGTCGCAACAAATTTTTGTGGCACAATTCACCCTAGCTAGGTTTAAACTTGGAGCGATGGGTTCCCCTGTACCCGCTAAGAAGAACGGTCGCGTGTTCATTCCCGCGAACTTCCTTGCCACCATTGGCGACGGCAGGAAGAGCCTGACGTTCGACAAGAAGCAGGGAATCTTTGCGCAGGGGGATGCGGCGGACTCGGTCTTCTATATCCAAAAAGGCAAAGTGAAACTCACCGTCGTTTCCAAGACCGGCAGAGAAGCGACAATCGGCATGTTAACGGACGGGGACTTCTTTGGCGAAGGTGCGCTGGCCGGCCAAGCGCAGCGGATGGGATCTGCTTCGGCCATGTCCGATTGCGAGATTCTGCGGATCGACAAGAAAGCCATGATGGACGCGCTGCACCGCGAACACTCGTTTTCCGACCTATTCGTGGCGTATTTGCTGGCGCGGAATATCCGTTATGAAGAGGACTTGGTCGACCAGTTGTTCAATTCCAGCGAAAAGCGTCTGGCTCGAATCCTTCTTCTGCTCGCTCATTTTGGCAAGGAAGGCGTGCCCGAGACGGTAGTCCCAAAAATCAGTCAGGAGAGCTTGGCCGAGATGGTCGGAACCACTCGTTCGCGGGTAAGTTTCTTCATGAACCGGTTCAGGAAACTGGGATTTGTCGATTACTCCGGCGGTCCGGAAGGCGGGTTGCAGGTGCACAGTTCCCTGCTTGGTGTGGTTCTGCACGACTAGTTGGTCCCGCAGCGCAATTTCCCATGAATAGCGATAGCGAGGACTCGATATGAGGATTTTGCTGGTTGCAGGCCTGATTCTGGTTGGGCTGGGGATCGTCTCCCTGGTCGTACCCATCCCCCACACGGAGAGCGAAGGCATCAAGGTCGGGAATACGAATTTCGGCGTGCAGACCAAGCACAGTGAGCGAGTTTCGCCGATTGTCAGTGTTGTTTTGATCGCGGGCGGGATCGCGCTGAGCATAGCGGGCGCGCGTTCGCGAAACTGACGCGCGCGCGCCAGCCTTAACCTAAATGTAGGTGTGCTCCAGGGTTCGCGTCGATCACCTGCCGTGATTCCCATTGCGCAGGCGGAAAGTTGCGCGTCAGGCCGGGTTCGGTCGCCTTGCTTTGCCGATAGCCGCACGACAGGCAGATCGCCCCCACATCCCGGATGTCGGTTTCTTCCGATATTTCATTCTCTCGCACCCCCGTCGAGCCCGCTACGACTGGGCCGGCGCACTTGTCGCAGGAATACGCGGAGAGGTGCAGATAGTATCTTTTCATTTCGATCCTCGAAAGCTCAAGCCACGACTTTAGGCGACGCGCCGGCCGCTCACCAGGTTAATGACCAGCACCACCAGCGCAACCACCAAAAGCAAATGAATAAGACCGCCAGCCACATGGAGGCTGAAGCCAAGAAGCCACAGAATCAGAAGCACAACGAGAATTGTCCAAAGCATATCGATCTCCTTCGCTCAATTGCTCCAAATGGGCGTACCCGAAAAACTCATCTATCTTGCCGTGGCCGGCGCGAGCGACTTCCCGCACTCCAGGCAAGACGACTTCGACCGCGGCGTGATTAACCCGCAAAACGGGCACATTCGTTGCGAAGCATAGCCGCGAACCGGTGGCGTAAGTGTCGCGAACAGCTTCGAGATGGACGTAGTGACAGAGGCGAGGAGTCTACGAAAGCGATCGCGGAACTGGCGAAGAGCGGGTTCCATCAGCGACCTCCACCTTAGTATTCTTGTTGCCATACAAAGCCGATCCTCATCTCTCTTTCTGTCATACTGACAATGACATGTCCCGGCCAGCTATTCTGAGCAAGATTGCTCACCCCGTGGAGAAGTCGCAACGCGCTCTCGGCCAAAGTGAGCAATGTAGACCAGTTTTCTGCCGTCCGCTGAGCGATGATTACCGCTGAGACGAGTACTACTTCTCTCTCTTTCAGGTTATCTGAGCTAAGTCAGCCCATCTGAAGTCTTCTCCTCTTAGTTCCGTAACCCAAAAGGAACAATTCATGAAAAAGGTAATGTCGTTGCTGTTGATGAGTTTGATCGGTCTGGTTGGAACCTTCGCGTGGGCGGGTTCGGCCCGTGAAGACACCGTCGACCGCATGCAAAGATCCGTGGACGTTCTCCACTCGGTCATGTCCACCCCTGACAAAGGTATCCCGGAAGAAGTGTTAAGCGGCGCAAAGTGCATTCTCGTAGTGCCAGACCTGATTAAAGGCGGCTTCGTTTTTGGTGGCAAGCACGGACGTGGTGTGGCCACCTGCCGTACGCCTGAGGGCTGGAGCGCACCGGCATTTGTATCAGTTGGCGGTGGGAGTTGGGGATTGCAGATCGGCATTGAAGAAGTGGACTTGGTCATGCTGGTCATGAACGACCGTGGCCTGCAGCATCTGCTTTCCAGCAAGTTCGAACTCACCGGTGAAGGATCGGTTGCGGCAGGCCCGGTAGGCCGTCATGCTTCCGCCGGAACCGACTGGAAGATGAACACTGAAATGCTCACCTACTCGCGCTCCAAAGGCGTGTTCGCCGGCTTGACCCTCGAAGGTGCGGTAGTGGAGCAGGACAACGACTCGACGCGTGCTATTTACGGCAAGCACATGAGCTTCCGCAACATTCTTTCGGGCAAAGCAACCACTCCTCGAAGCGCCGAAGCGTTCTTGAAGGCAGTGGCCGACGCGGGCCAGCAGGCACACATCGCAGAAGTCAAAGAAGACAACAAATAGGTTTGACAACTGCTGCAAGACATCGTTCCAGCTGGCCGAGACCGCTTACCGGTTTCGGCCAGCTTTACCTGATTGCCGATGGTCGGCCACTTGGAAGCTACCCAGAAGTGAGTTCCTTGGAAAGCAGCAGCACAGGGCTTTGACCGTGGTTTTACAATCCAAAGGCACCGAACGCCGAGTACAGTGTCGCTCGACAGAGGTCAGGAATTTCCCAGAAGCGCGTTGACGTATACGCCTCTTACCAAGGATGGGTGGCGACAAAGCGGGCAGCAGTCAGCAACAATGATTTGGGCGACTCTGCCAACTCCCCAGCCTTGAGTGACTTGCCCGTTTCGCCCACGTTTCGTGTAGAATCCGCCGTGCGGTCGTGCAGGAACGGAACCACACCTCGCGAATTTCGGCCCTTAGACGATGGGAACCCTGGGGGACTTTCGGATTCATTGGATGGCTGTTCAACAACGAGGGTGATGGCTATCTCCTTGTAGCGGCGGCTAGGAGGGAATCTCTTGAAAACCAACCCGTTGTCCGACTCGCTGGCGTTTCTCTTCCACGGTGGATGGATCACGCTTGTTTTCTGGGTTCTGATCATCGGCAGTTTCGGCTTGGCGCTGCGCAACCTGCAACTGGACCCACAGCAAAGAACAGCAAAACACGTCTGGAACTGGATCGCACGCTTCTTTATCGGGGCATTGTGGTGGCAGCAATCGTTATGGAAGATGCCGCCCACCTACACCGACCAGGCGGACGGCTCCGGCGGTCTGCGTTACTGGATGGGCGAGATGGCCAAGTATGCCAGTAGCGGGTTGCACCAGCATTTCGTCAAGGACGTTGTGCTTGCCCATTTTTATTTTTTCGCTCCCCAGGTTTACCTGTCAGAAGTGCTGATCGCTGTCACGCTGATCCTCGGGTTCTTCAGCAGGCTCGGGGCCCTGGTGGGAACAGTGATGGCGCTCAATCTTTGGCTCGGGCTTTATCGGTCTCCCTCCGAATGGCCTTGGACCTATTTTTTTCTGGTGCTGCTCCAGGTCACATTCCTGATTCACCCGCCAGGACGCAGTCTGGGTCTGGACGCTATCCTGCAGCGGCGGCAGGGGTCTGACGAGCGCGGAATCTGGGGGCGCTTGGTGCGGGTTCTGTCTTAGGAAAACTCCGATTAAGCGTCGGCGCAAAGCGTAAACCACGGGGTACACGGGGGTGCACGGGGAACCCCAAGGACTTGATCAACCTCCCCGAGGCGAAGACTGTGCTTCACCGCGAGCCAGACAGGCAATCTGACCGCGAGCCGGAGCTTTGCCCAGTGGCATAACGCGGATTCTGTATCCCGAAGCCTTTGACCGTCATCGAAAGCAGCATCCGTTCAATTCACCGAGGAGGGAACTCAATGACAAAGACAAGTACGAACCGTGTTCTTGTGATCTGTCTTCTGAGTCTTGTAGTGCTAGTGCTAGCTGCAACTTCCTGGGCGCAGGCGCGCCCGCCCATCGCCGATCAAATCGCCAAGGCATATGGTTTTGATTCGTTCAGTCAGATTGAGCGGATCCGCTACACCTGGAGCGCAGATTTGGGCGGCGGGCTCAAGCTTTCTCGAACCTGGGTCTGGGAGCCGAAAACCGACCAGGTTTCCTACGAT
>Ga0209698_10000997_pt1 | contig 32622 bp, 28 predicted proteins | sample LitLauG_LLR_2012_FD_187203 | JGI IMG/M metagenome (GOLD analysis project Ga0209698, IMG submission 187203) | Freshwater sediment microbial communities from Pennsylvania, USA - Little Laurel Run_MetaG_LLR_2012 (SPAdes) (version 2) | ecosystem: Environmental > Aquatic > Freshwater > Creek >... | reverse complement strand
ACGTGGACGGTCATGGCGAAGGACCCCACGTGATACTTCTGCATGTCGTCGCGCAGCTCCAGGTATTCCGGACTCTCTAGATTCAGAAAGCTTGCGCGGCACCAGATCATGAAGAGCTGGCCGACCTTTTCCTCAACGCTCAATTTCTTTAGCGTCTTCTCCGCCCACTTGTCGCCCGCGCTGCTGTGGTGAATTGGACTTGGATGTTGTTGCTTGTCTTTTGCAGATACCGACACACAGAGAACGAGGGCAAGAAGCGGGACAGTTAAGATTTTCGGCATGCAGGAACGATAGCAGAGGGGCGGGGGCCAGGTCTTGGGTGTTAGGTTTTGAGCTCGCCCTCAGCCTCTGTGCCCTATGTGGTGAGGCAAAACAATGAACCACAGAGAACACAGAGGGTCACTTGAGGCATTCTTATCCCGATGGGTGACCAGAGCGAGACCTCGCCACCACGGAACAAACACTTTGTTTGATCTCCGGGTCCTCTCCGAAGCCCTGGAACCACATCACTTCAGGTTCGCGCCGGAACCAGGTCATCTGGCGTTTGGCGTAATTGCGATGCGCCTGCTGAATCAGCGACAGAACGTGCTCGCGAGCAAGTTCCCCCCGCAGGAATTCCGCAGCTTGCTTGTATCCCAGCGAACCTAGCGGTCGCGCACGGGAACCATACTTCTCAATCAGCTTTTTGGTCTCCTCGATCAAACCGCCTTTAAGCATCTGCTGGGCGCGTTGGTTGATTCGCGCATACAGGGCAGCGCGGTCGGGATCGAGTCCGAGGCGCAGAATGCGGAATCCGCGCAATGGATCACGGCCCTGCTGCCAGAGTTCCGACACCTTTTGCCGCGACGCGAGGCAGACTTCGATGGCTCGAATCAGCTTCGGCGTATCGTTGGGATGAATCTTCTCGGCAGTCGCACCATCAAGTCGTGACAAGATTTTGTGGAGATGTGGCGAGCCTCGGCGCGCCGCCCGTTCCCGCAGGCGCTCCCGCAATTCCTGGGAACGCTGCGGTCCGGCAAACAGGCCTTCCAGCAAGGCCCGCAGATACAGGCCGGTTCCGCCGACAACAATCGGCAAATGCGTGCGTGACTTGATCTCCTGTAGGACCTGCCGCGCCTGTCGCCCATACTCCCCGGCGGTCACGTCTTGCATGGGATCGACACAATCAAAGAGATGGTGCGGAGCGCGGGCGCGTTCTACCAGACTCGGCTTCGCAGTGCCAATGTCGAATTCGCGGTACATGGCGACTGAATCGCAATTGACGATCTCGCCGTGGAACTTCTCAGCAAGTGATAACGACAATGCCGTCTTGCCACTGGCGGTGGGGCCGAGAATTACCACGAGCAACGGATCAGAGGAGTGGGCTTCAACAGAATCGGGAGCCACGTTCAGCGCAGGCTCCAATGGATCTCATGCCAGTATCGGACCAGAGTAAGGACGAGCAGCACAACAGCAATCAGGAGCAGTCCAGTGGTTTCCGAGGCATACAGCGCATGGCGATGATGCCGATGCTCGGATTCGTCGTGCGGATGTGGAGGTGACACGCGCATATTGTAGCCCGGGGAGGTCTTGGGTGTTAGGTGTCAGGTCTTAGGTCTTGGGTTCACCCGTCAGCTTTCCACCTTGGCGGTCCAGACGCCGAAGACCTATCGCCTAAAACCTACGACCCAAGCTGCGGTGCTAAACTACGGCGTCGTCCATGGCCGTGCAGCAAAACAACAACCGGATCGCGCGTTTTGGCGTCTTCGAGCTCGACCTCAGCACAGGCGAACTCCGCAAGGGCGGCGTGAAACTCCGTCTGCAGGGCCAGCCCATTCAGGTGTTGACCCTTCTCCTGGAACGCGCCGGGGACGTGGTGACTCGCGAAGAACTGCGCGAGAAGCTGTGGGCGTCCGACACCTTCGTCGACTTCGATCACAGCCTGAACACCGCGATCAACAAGGTGCGGGAAGCGCTCGGAGACTCGGCCGCGAGCCCTCGCTATGTGGAGACGCTCGCGCGGCGCGGATACCGCTTTATCGCTCCCGCACAGGTTCCGGTCCAGGCCCCGCAGGCAAATGGTGCTGCTGCGGGCATCGCAGCTACCGCTCCAGCTCAACCCGCGCCTCATGAGCCGCTTCCGCCGGCGGCCACTCTGCATCCGGAACTCGAGGTCCCGATCCCGCGTCGCGGCCTGACGCGGGGACTGTTCGCACTGATCCAGGTGATGTATCTCTGCTTCTACCTCGCGGCCTTGTTTCGCCTGCATGAAGTTCAAAGAATCGCAGACTCTTTCCTGCCCTTGTGGGGTGCGACCACGCTTGCTGGCGCCGTTATGGTCACGGCAGGAGTGGGGATTCCGCTGCGCTGTTATCTCTTATCGGCCGTGGGCTTCGACTATCAGCGTCTGGACGAGAAATTCCGACGGATCTTCCCCTTTGTCTTAGCCCTCGATCAGCTGTGGGCCATCGCGCCATTTCTGCTGATGGAGAAGATTGGCCTCGGAGCGGCATTCGCGGCTAGCGCCGCTTTGCTGTACCTGCCCTTCTCCGAGCGGACGTTGATCCGGCTGGCTTATCTTTGCCCCGGTTCACCGGAACGACGGTTGGATGGAACCAACCTTACCGATTCGACGTAACCACGTCTAACAGGGCGGGGCCAAGGTGTGTCTCCCCGCCGGAGGACTCCATGAAATCACTTGTCATCCGTCTTTCCCTCGCAGTTCTTGCATCTGCCATCGCGGTTCTGCCTGCCCATGCCGAGGAGTGGTCTAAAACCTACAACATCAGCGGCAAGCCTGACCTGCGCGTCGAAACTTCAGACGCCAATATCCGTGTCACCACCTGGGACCAGAACACCATCGAAGCCAAGGTCGTCACCACCCGCTACAAGATCGGTGAAGGCGGCATTCGTGTAGAAGAGCACCAGACGGGCGATTCGGTCGAAATCGACGTGCACTACCCCCACCATAACTTCAACATCGAGTGGGGATCGCACAAGGTCGACATCATCATCCAGATGCCGCGCGAGGGCAAAGTGAACCTGCGCACTGGAGACGGCAAGATCGACGTCGCCGGACTCAAGGGCGACATGGACCTGCACACGGGGGACGGTTCCATTAACCTCGATGGTGTCGATGGAAACTTGCACGCGACGACCGGCGACGGGCATATCCAGGCAAGCGGACGTTTTGACGAACTCTGGCTCAAGACTGGCGACGGACACGTCGACGTGCGCGCCAAGAACGGTTCGTCACTGGCCGCGGGGTGGCGCCTTGAAACCGGAGACGGCAGCGTCTCGCTGGAAGTTCCGGGCGACCTCGCCGCTGACGTCGACCTGCACACCAGCGACGGCCACATCGATCTCGACATGCCGGTAACGACGGAAGGGAAGATTCGCGAGAACGAGATTCGCGGCAAGCTCAACGGTGGCGGCAGCCTGCTGACGATTCGTACCGGTGACGGCTCAATTCATCTGAGGAAAGGGTAGCGCCGACCTCTGGCCGGCTGTCGCGAGGGCGGCTCGCCCCCGCGCTGTGCGGAGACAACTTTTCCGGTCAAAGCTTATACTTTGGGGTCTCGGAACTTATTTATCCAGCAAGGGAGTCTTCCATGGCAACTCTGCGCATAAGTGTGGTTGTGCTCGCGGTCATCTTCTGCTGTTCTCTGGCGCATGCCCAGCAAGACGGCACGGATAAGTACACACCGGTGCTCGACGTTACTGCGATGGATCGCAGGATAGATCCGTGCGTCGATTTCTTTGCCTACGCCTGCGGAGGATGGATCAAGAACAATCCGATTCCTCCCGACCAGTCGGCGTGGGATCTGTACTCGAAGATGGAGGACGAGAACAAAACCAAGTTGCGCGGCATCTTGGAGGCGGTGTCCGCACCAGATCCGGGGCGCACGGCGGTGAACCAGAAAATCGGGGACTACTACGCCTCGTGCATGGACGAGAAGGCCATCGAAGAAAAAGGCATCGCACCGCTCAAGCCAGAACTGGATCGAATCGCGGCCATCAGTTCGAAGTCTGAGCTGGCCGACGTAGCGTCGGCCATGGCAACCGACAATGTGATGTTCCGCTTCGAGTCCATTCAGGACTTTCGCGATGCCAGCCAGGTGGTTGCCAACGCCGATCAGGGAGGACTTGGTCTTCCTGACCGCGACTATTACGTCAAGACGGACGCCAAGTCAGAGGAGTTGCGGAAGGCTTACGTCGCCCACGTGCAGAAAATGTTCCAACTGCTCGGCGACAGTTCTGATGCCGCAGCTGCCGAGGCGCAAACGGTGATGCGCATCGAGACGGCGCTGGCGAAGGGCTCTATGACGCGTGTCGAGAGGCGCGATCCCAAGAAACTGGACCACAAGTTGACCAGTGGCGAGCTGGAGAAGATTTCTCCGGAGTTCCACTGGCAGATGTACTTCACCAAAGTCGGCCTGCCGTCTCTTTCGTCGTTGAATGTGTCGGCACCGAATTTCTTCAAGACACTGAATGAGGAGATCGGGAAAGACAGCCTGGACGAATGGAAGACCTATCTGCGCTGGCACCTGGTGCATACCAGCGCCGCGCAACTGTCTTCGCCCTTCCTCAACGAGAATTTCGCGTTCTATGGGAAGACATTACAGGGTCAGCAGGAGTTGAAGCCGCGCTGGAAGCGCTGCACGGAATACGTCGACAACTATCTGGGCGAGGCTCTCGGCCAGGCTTATGTCGAGAAGTATTTCAGTCCTAAGGCCAAGGAACAGGCGCTCACCGTCGTCAAAGAGATTCGCGGGGCCATGGAGCAGGACATCAACAGCCTGACCTGGATGTCGCCGGCCACCAAACAGCAGGCGCTCGCCAAGCTGCACGCCATGGCCAACAAGATCGGCTATCCCGACAAATGGCGGGACTACTCGAAGCTCGAGGTGGTCCGAGGAGACAATCTCGGTAACGTGGAACGGGCGCGCTGGTTCGAATTCGACCGGCAGCTGGGGAAGATTGGCAAGCCCGTCGACAGGGGTGAGTGGGGTATGACTCCGCCCACGGTCAACGCGTATTACGACCCGCAGATGAATGACATCAACTTCCCGGCCGGCGTGCTGCAGCCGCCGGCATTCGATCCCCACTCCGACGCCGCGCCAAACTATGGCGACACGGGCGGTACTGTTGGCCACGAACTCACTCACGGCTTCGACGACGAAGGCCGCCAGTTCGACGCCCAGGGCAACCTGCGCGACTGGTGGACGGAAGCGGACGGAAAGGAATTCGAGAAGCGCGCCAGTTGCGTCTCCGACGAGTACTCGAAATACGTGATCGTCGACGACATCAAGATCAACGGCAAGCTGACGCTCGGCGAAGATGTCGCCGACCTCGGCGGACTGCTGCTCGCCTACATGGCGTGGAAGGATGACACCAAAGGCCAGAAACTGGATCCGATCGACGGCCTGACACCGGATCAGCGATTCTTCGTCGGTTACGGACAAAGCTGGTGCGGTCACGTTCGCGACGAAAGCAAACGAATGCGCGCGACCATCGATCCGCATTCGCCGGAAAAATACCGCACCAACGGAGTCGTTTCAAACATGCCGCAATTCCAGGAAGCGTTTCACTGCAAGGCCGGGCAGCCGATGGTGAATGAGAACCGATGCAGGGTCTGGTAGGTAGCGCCGCCTTCCCAGGCGGCTGTCGTGGCGGCGTCTCGCCGCCACAGATGGACGGTGGCAAAACACTAGAAATCGATAACGACCTGGCTGCGCGACCCGGCCCCAGCGGCTAAAGCGGTGTTCTGTTTGACAGTTTTACGGCACGACTTTTTAGAGGTCGCTGAAAAACTTACTTTGCTTGGATAGGAAGATGCGTTACAAGCAGACATGCGAGGAAGTCGTGCTCTTGCCGATTCGTCACTGGTCTCTACCCCCGAACAACACCGCCCGCATCGAGATGCTGCCGAAATCGAATCCCTCATACGGATACGACACCGCATCCCGCTCGTCGGCGCTGCCCATGCAATAAAGCAGCGGTAAGTAATGCTCGACCGTGGGATGTGCCGTCGCCAGCAGCGCCTCCCCCCATTTTTGCGGCTCTGCTAGCGCGCCAGCATCATGTGCCTCGATCGCACTCTTGACCTTGGCGTCGAACTCTCGAGCCCAGTCGTACGCTGCGTGCGGATTGTCCCAATCGATCCGGCGCAGATTGTGCACGATGTTCCCGCTGCCCAGAATTAGAACTCCGCGCTCGCGAAGATTGCGGATCTCTCGGCCAAGCTCCAGGTGTTCCTTGAACTCGAGCCGTTCGTCCAAGCTCAACTGAAACGCGGGCACGTCGGCCTTGGGATACATGTGCCGCAGCACACTCCACGCTCCGTGATCGAGTCCCCAGGTCTCGTCCGGCACGATGTCCGGATCGCTTGCGACCTTCTCCGCCTCTTCGGGCGCTCCCGGAGCCGGATACTCCACCTCGTACAGAGGTTTCGGGAATCCGTAAAAATCATGAATAGTCCGCGGATGCGCCGACTTCAGCACCTGCGTGCCCGACGTCACCCAATGCGCCGACACCACACACACGGACTTGGGTCTCGGCAGTTGCGCACCTAGAGCGCTTAGCGATTCGGTAAAGGCGTTGTGTTCGATAGCGTTCATCGGCGATCCATGGCCGACAAACAAAACTGGCATCTTCTCCAATGGAGGTCTCTCCTGCGTCACGTTCGAACTAGAACCTATCCAGCTATCTCACAGTGATCCGAAGCAGAGTTTCCTCAAGGGCCAAAGCCAAGTCCCTATGGGATCTGGCGCGGCGCTAAAGCGCCGCTCTTCCACCAACCCCTCTTTGCGCTAAGGCGCCGCTCTTCCACTGAACCCGCTTGCGGGGCAGTTAAAGCTGCCCTTCCCAAAGCCACTTATGAGATAGCTGCATCGTCTAATATCGACAGGTGTTTGATTATTCCGGGAACGACAAGGATTCGAAGCGGAACCTACTGCAGGTCGGCCTTGTCGGGGTTGTAATAGAAGCGAAACCGAAGGGAAAGATAGGGGCCGTTGAACTCACTGGGCAGCGGAGGGAACGGATTCGATGCGGTGATACTGCCCCACGCCGGCCGGTCGAGGGCGACATCACCGGAGGAAGCGACGAGTCTCAGATCGGCAACTTGTCCATCTTTGGTGATGGCAAACTCAATCGCCAGTTTCCCTTTTTTCATTTCGGCTGACTCGGGGATCAGGTGATACCAATTCTCGCGGACGTCCTGCAGAATCCTCTGCAGGTAAGGGCCGAAATCCACTCCCTGAGTATCGCTGAGGATGTCGAGTGCGCCCAGTTGACGCCCGTGCGCGCCGGTGCCGAGTCCGAAGTCACCTTCCTGCCCGCCCCCGCCCAAGCCGCGGCGCGCCGCGGCGGCTTCCGCCGCCTGCTGAATTGCTGAACCGGCACTCATCCCTTGGGTGTATTTGCTGAAGGAGTTCTTCGGCTGCGGAGTGTGCAATTGCGCCGTCTGGTTGCTTTCAAACTGCGGACGTGCCGCCTGCGCGCCCTGCTGCGGCTGAACCGACGGAGCATTCTGCGCCATGGCCTGCGGCGGAGACGGCTGTGCTGCGCTCGGGCCGCTTGGGCCCGGCGCACCCGGAGGCGGGGTCGCGAGGATCTTCTGCAATTCCTTGGGATCGAGCTGCGGGTGCCGCGACATCGCAATGCGGTCCTTGTCGGAGGCGATGTTCGTCTTCGGCTTGCGCGTCAACTTCTGTGCATCCGGCGGCAACGGCAGAAACGTGACATTCTTATCCTGTAATGGATTCACCGGTATAACCACCGCACGGTGCCACCCAACCGTCTTTTCAATCAGGGGCAGGTTCCACAGCGCAATAAACACCAGCAGGTGTCCGATGATCGAAATCCACACCGCCTCGCGCTTGCGTGAGCGCTGCAGATCATCCTGCAACTGGATCAGCAGGTGCGGTACGCGCGCATCCAGCTCACGGTAAGCAGTTTCCCAGTCTTGTTGGTCGTAGAGTCCCAGCTGCTCGGGCTGGCTCTTCTCAGGCGGGGCGACCGGATCCTGGAATGGAATTTGCGTGATCGGCATGCGTTGGTTTAGCTAATGGGACTTAGCTGTATCCGCCTGTCGTTAGACACGAAGTGCACGCTCGGCGTTGCATCCTGCCCTCGTGGAAGAGCTGCCAACGGCGCGCGCGCTGCTCTACAACCAAGGTGTTTCTATTTTCGCATCTTTCGGGGGATTACGCTGCCGACATTTCAAGCCCCGACTTAGGTCTGTAAATATATGTAAAAGCGGGCTTCAGGCGTCGAACCTTGGACCTCAGGCATCAGCCGCTCATCCCTAATGTGCAGTGTCACGTCAGACTGAGGGATTTGAATGCCAGATATTGGAAAGCCGAAACGCCAATTGACACTGAATACACGTCCGAGGTCTGAGGTCCGACGCCTGACGCCCAGGGCAAGACGCCTACCTCGCCGCGCCAACCAGCCCTACCTTCTTCCCGTGCTCCCGAATGGCTGCCACAATTTCCAGCGCCAGTCCGAGCGCACGGCGGCCGTCTTCCAGGGACACGACAGGTGTCGACCTGTGTCGCGCAGCGCGCAAGAAAGACTTCAATTCCGCATGCAGGGGCTCTTCCGCCGCGACCGCGAGCTTATTGACGCCGATCTGCGGATTCACCGAAGGCGTTCCTGCTGAAGCGCCGTCGGAACCCAGGGTGAACACCAGCACCTCCTGCCGCCCGTAATCCAGCGAGACATACTGCCGCGGCTGGAAGAATCGCAGCTTGCGCACACGTTCCGTCGAAACCCGGCTGGCCGTGAAATTGGCGATGCAGCCGGATTCGAACTCCAGCCGAACATTGGCGATGTCTACTTTCCCGGAAAGCACCGGAAGGCCCACGGCCCGCACCTCGCGCACCGGCGATTTGGCGAAAGCCAGGACAATGTCGAGATCATGAATCATCAGATCGAGCACGACATCCACATCGAGCGACCGCGGAGTGAACTTGCTCAGCCGATGCACTTCGAAAAACATCGGCTGCGTCAGGATGGGCAAGGTCGCCTGTACTGCCGGATTGAACCGCTCAAGATGCCCCACCTGCACAATTCTCTTGTGCCTGGCGGCTAGCTTTGCCAGTTCCTCGGCCTCACTCAGCGTTGTCGCCAGGGGCTTTTCGATGAGCACGTCGACGCCCGCTTTCATTAGCTCAGACGCCACTGGAAGATGTTGTACGGTTGGAGCCGCAACCGACGCCGCCTGCACCTCACTATGGGTAGTGATCAACTGCGCGACCGAGCCGAACGCCTTGCATCCGAACTCGCGAGCGACGTCGTCGGCGCGGCCGGTGTCCGGATCGACGACCCCCAGCAGCCGCACCGGCTCTCCTCGCTGTTCCAGTTCCTTGTAGACCCGGGCATGATTTCGTCCAAAGACGCCCACACCCACCACCGCGACGGAGATTGGATTTTCGGAAGGCAGGAGAGTTTCTCGATGGCCGGTTGCCGCTAGGATTGTAAACGCTAACGCGGCAAAGAGCACCCCGGCGAACGACGGCTGCTCCATGCAGAAGCGCAATCAGGTCGAGCAGGGATAAGCCCTGACCCGCCACAAAGAGAGGATCACAGGATTTCGCTGGCTCTTGCGGCGTGCGCTTCCGCCGCGTATCATGCACCGTTTGCACTTTTGTCGATCCACCTGTCTCGATGAATAAGCCCGCACGCGGTTCGTTGCTTGGGATCGAACATCTCGACACGAAAGAAATCGTGGGCCTGCTGAAGCTGGCGCGCCGGATGAATCCGCAGAAAGCGCGTCCACTGCTCCGGGGCAAGCGCGTCGTGCTTCTCTTCTACGAAGCTTCCACCCGGACGCGGTCGTCGTTCGAATTCGCCGCCAAGTCGCTGGGGGCGATGACCACACTTGTGCAGTCGATGGGATCGAGCATCGAGAAAGGCGAATCGGTGATCGATACCGGATACACGTTGCGAGCTGTGGGAGCCGACTGCATTGTGATGCGCCATCCTTCGGCGGGCGCGCCACACCTGATGGCGACGCATCTCGATATCCCCATCATTAACGCCGGAGACGGGATGCACGAGCATCCTTCACAAGCCCTGCTGGATGCGGTGACAATTCTCAAGCACAAGAAGTCGTTCAAAGGGCTGCAGGCGACCATCATCGGAGATATTTTCCATAGCCGTGTTGCGCGCAGCGCTTGTCACCTGCTGACGCGGTTTGGAGTGAAGATTACGCTCTGTGGACCGCCCGAGTTCGTGCCTGAGGTTGCGGCGACGCTCGCGCCGGGGCTGCGGGTGACGCGTCACATTGAAGATGCGCTGCGCGGAACCGATGTCGTGATGCTGCTGCGAGTGCAGAAGGAGCGGCTCGCCGGACAAAAAATTCGCCTGCAGGACTACATCGCTCGCTATCAGATGACGGCGGCGCGATTGAAACTGGCTAGGCGGGATGCGATCGTGATGCATCCGGGGCCGATTATCCGCGGGCTGGAATTGACGGCGGAGGTGGCGGATGGTCCGCAGTCGGTGATCGTCGACGAAGTGCACAATGGTGTGCCCACGCGGATGGCGATTCTGGCAAGGGCGCTGGGGAAAGCGCGATGAGGACGACAACTTCCATTCCGCGGATGTACGCGGATCATCGCGGATTCCTCTCTGGCGTGCGGAGGGAAGACTCTGTCCATCGTGTGCGTGAGCGGCAGAGTTGCACAGGTCCTTCGCGCAAAGAACGCGCTCCGGATGACAAGGCGGCGGTTCGATGACGCGCCCCGAACACAGAAGCGTATTGATCAAGGGCGGTCACCTGATCGATCCGTCGGCAAAGATTAATGCACCGATGGATGTGCTGCTGCGGGATGGGCGCGTCGCTGAGATTGCGCCACCGGGCAAGATTCGCGGAGGGGCGGACGAGAAGATTGACGCGAAGGGCTTGATCGTGGCGCCGGGATTCATCGATCTGCATGTCCACCTGCGCGAGCCCGGCCAAAGCTACAAGGAGACAATCGCCACGGGTACAGCGGCTGCGGCGGCGGGCGGATTCACGTCAGTTTGTACAATGCCCAACACCCAGCCGGTGGTGGACACCGCCGAGTGGGTGAGCTGGCTGCGGCAGCCGGAGCGAGGAGCCGTGGTGAATGTGTTTCCGATAGCGGCGGCGACGCGCGGAAGCAAGGGCGGGACGCTCACTGATTTCAGTGCTCTGCAGCGCGCGGGTGCGGTCGCGGTGACCGACGATGGGAAACCCATCCTCGACGACGACATCATGCGCATGGCGCTTCGACTCGGCGCAGAACTGAATCTTCCGGTGGTGCAGCACGCGGAAGACACGCGCGTGACCGAGAATTGCTCGATGCATGCGGGTCCGACGAGCTTCCGTCTCGGACTGCGAGCCATGCCCGGGTCGGCCGAAGCGACGGTTGTAGATCGTGACGTCACGCTGGCGCAGCAGATCCGAGAATCGCGGCTGCACGTGGCGCACCTTTCCACATCGGACGCGCTGAAGGCAGTAAGGCGGGGAAAGCGCGCCAAAGCGCGGGTGACGTGCGAGGTCACGCCGCATCATTTCACTTTGCTCGATGAGAACGTCGGCGACTACGATACGAACTTCAAAATGAATCCGCCGCTGCGTTCTGCGTCAGACCAGGAAGCCATTCTGGTGGCGCTGGCGGATGGAACGGTGGATGCGATTGCCACCGACCACGCTCCGCATGCGCTGCACGAAAAACAAGTTGAATTCGAGCGCGCAGCCTTCGGCATCACGGGACTGGAAACGGCGCTGGGGCTGGCGGTTACGCATCTGCACCGTGCTCACAAGATCCCTTTGACCCGAATTGTCGAACTCTTCACCGCAGGGCCGGCCCGAGTGTTCGATCTGAATGGCCGAGGCTCGCTGGCGCGCGGCAGCTTTGCCGACGTCACGATCTTCGATCCCAAAAAGCGCTGGACCTTTGAAGCGGCAAACTCACGCTCGATCTCGCACAACACGCCGTTCGACGGCTGGCAACTGACAGGGAAAGTGGTGGCCACCATCGTGGGTGGAAAGACCGTTCACCGGGCGGACTGACGCGCGGTTCGTCCCAGCTCACGCAAAGCGCGACCATGCGTCATACAGTGAAAGATTAGGGAGGCGACGATGCTTCGAGCAGCCCGTTTATTTCTTTGCGTCATCGTGTGGTTCAGCCTACTGGTAGCGGCTCAAACGAACAGTTCGCCATCTCCGGCTGCAACGTCCTCAGCCGCTCTGTCCTCGACAAATGCGGCAAGCGCCCAATCTTTTGACATAAAAGCGGCCGTCGACGCGTATCTGGCCAAGATGCCGCCCGATCAGCGTGCCCGGTCCGACGCTTACTTTGAGGGCGGCTACTGGTTGATCCTGTGGGATTTCCTGGTGTCGGCTTTCGTCATGTGGCTGTTGCTGCACTTCCGGTGGTCGGCGAAGATGCGGAATCTTGCCGAGCGAATCACGCGTTTCCGTCCGATTCAGACCGCGCTGTACTGGGTGCAGTTCCTCGTGGTTGTATCAGTTCTTACATTTCCCCTTTCGTTGTATGAGGGCTACTTCCGCGAGCACAAGTACGGGCTTCTGAATCAGAACTTCAGTCAATGGATGCGCGATCAACTCGTGGGATTCGCGGTCGGCCTGATTCTGGGAGCAATTCTCATGGTGCCCTTGTTCGGACTCGTCAGGCGCCTGGGAAAGAGCTGGTGGGTCTGGGGCGCGGTGCTAATGATTGTGTTTAGCGCATTCGTAGGCTTAATTGCCCCGGTGTACATCTCACCTCTATTCAACAAATACAAGACCCTGGAAGACGCTCGGATCAAAGATCCCATCCTGCAGATGGCGCGAGCCAATGGCATCCCGGCGAGCGATGTCTACGAGTTCGACGCTTCCAGGCAGTCGAATCGAGTGAGCGCAAACGTCAGCGGTTTTGCCAATACGATGCGCATCTCGTTGAACGACAATCTCCTGAACCGCTGCACGCTGCCGGAGATTGAGACCACGATGGGGCATGAGATGGGACATTATGTTCTCAATCACGCGTACAAGGGGTTGGTGATGTTCGGTGTCCTGATCGTGGTCGCGTTTGCTTTCGTTAACTGGGGAATCAACTACGCCCTGGCACGCTGGGGAACGGCGTGGGACATCCGCGGAATCGGCGACGTGGCAGTACTTCCACTGGCAGCGATCGCGTTTTCGCTTTTCTTCTTTCTGGCAACGCCGATCAGCAACACCATAACGCGCACGATGGAGTTTGAAGCTGACATGTACGGGCTGAACGCCGCGCAGCAACCGGATGGCGAGGCGAATGTGGATATGCTGCTCGGGGAGTACCGCAAGCTCGATCCGTCGCCGATCGAAGAGTTCATCTTCTATGATCATCCCAGCGGGCGCACGCGCATCACTGCGGCGATGCGCTGGAAGGCCGAGCATCCGGAGTCGGCGTCGTCAGAAGAGATGAACCGGCAGCTTTTCCAGAAGAAGTGATCCAGTGCGGGACGACTTTGGGAGAGGGCTGCGAGCCGCCCGCCGGGCTTCTCCTCTGTCCCAGCCAGAGGAGAAGCCGCGAAGTCCGGTTCTACTTTGCGATCGGCGGAGGTACCACCTCCTGCAGTCTCGGGTTGTCGCGCAAGCGGCTGAATTCCTCGTCTTTGTAGACGTTCGCGATGTTGCGGTATCCGTCTTCTTTGGCGCGTTTCAGGCATTGCAGGCAGCCCTCGAGGTCACCGCGCTTAGCATAGGCCTTGGCCAGCAGATAGGAGTATTGCGCGCGTTCCTCTGGGCTCGAGATCTGCGCCGAGATGCCGGTCCGGGAGTCGTGGCGGAAGGCGTCAGGGTCGAGCTCCATGGCGCGCATGTACTCCGCGATGGCGCGGTCCATTTTCTTCTGACTGAACCATGCCGCCCCAAGATTTACGTGGAACGTCGCGTCGGTCTCATTCAGGGCGACGGCTTTCTTGAAGTATTTCGCCGCCGAGCCATAGTTCTTCTGCATGTAGTACACAGCTCCAACGTTGTTGACGGCTTCGGCGTACTTGGAGTTCACCTTGACGGCGCGCTCGAAGTGCAGCCGGGCCGAACTCAAATCGTCCTTGCGAAGCTCGGCCAGGCCGAGTTTGTTGTAGATGGTGGCGTTCTTGCGATCTTTGCGCAGTGCTGCCTGGAAATAGTCGACCGCCAGGGTGTAATCCTTTACTGCGCGGGCCTGGTCACCGGCTTTCTCCAGCTCGGCGACGGTCATCGCGTCCATTTTGATGTTGCCCTGCTCGGGGGCGGGAGTGGCGGCGCTGTATCTGGACAGAGTCAGCAGCAGTGCCAGCAGAGTGATCTTCAGTGTGGTGTTTCGCATATTGACCTCTTTCCCGCGGGTGCCCAGGTTCGGGCGTCCTGCTCTCCGCGACTGAGTCAGTTATGCCGTGGATTGCAGTTTGCCACAACGCTATATCCGCTACCGGGAGGTTAGGCTGCCGAAATTAACTGACTGAGGGAAGATAAGCTTCGCGAACGCAGGCACTTGGTCGACGTGATGTGAAACGCATCAGCCTCGCTACACAGCTGAAAACAGCGCGGGTTACAGGGGTTAAGTAACCGTTTGCAGGAACCATATTCTCCGGACAGGCGTATAAAAGGAACAGAAGGCGCGGCAGCTGAAAGCAAGGGAGGTTCCGGGTGCCTTCGACCACGGTGGCGTCGATATCCTGGGAAGAAGAACGGGCTGAGTTGCAGGCCGTGTTGCATGCGCCTGTCTTTGCGCGGTCTCCGGCGCTCAGCCACCTGCTGTCTTATCTATGCGAGAAAACCTTCGCGGGGGAAACCGATCAGATTAAAGAGTATTCGGTCGCGCTCGATGTTTTCGACCGCCAGGACTCGTTCGACCAGGACACTGATTCGATCGTGCGCGTGCAGGCCAACCGGCTGCGCAAGCGGTTAAGCGAGTACTACGCCCGAGAGGGAGCCGCACATGCGATCCACATCACGATTCCGGTCGGGCAATATGTGCCGGCGTTTCAACGGGTCGTGGTGCAGGAGCCGGCGACAGCAGCTGGGAGTCAGCCCGAGAAGCTTTCACCGTCTGAAGATGGATTGCGTAGGAACCCAAGGCCATACTGGCTGATGGGCGCTGCTGTGCTTTTGTTGTGCGGGTTGGTTGTGGCCGCGTTTCTGGTGGGAAAGAGAAATAAGGTGCAGCCAGTAGCTGCTCCTTCTTACTCCCAGCAACTTGCCGAGCCCTCGGTCGGGCTTCCCGTCGGAGAAGAGGTACATATTCTGGCCGGGTCGAGCCGCAAGTACGTCGATCATGCGGGGAAGATGTGGAATCCCGACACATATTTCTCCGGCGGCAACGCCGTGCAGAGCGCGGTGCAACACATTTGGCGGACGCAGGATCCGATCATCTACCGCATGAGCCGGCAGGGAGACTTCAGCTACAACATTCCACTGAAGCCGGGGATGTATGAACTGCGTTTGCACTTCGCTGAAACCGTTTATGGCCCGGAGAATGCGGGGGGCGGCGGCGAGGGAAGCCGCACCATGACGGTTACGGCGAATGGCGAGACACTCCTCAGAGACTTCGACGTGCTGGCGGACGCGGGAGGTGAGCGGACGGCTGAAGTCAAAGTGTTTCACGACATTTCTCCAGCCAGCGACGGCCAACTGCATCTTAGCTTCTCAGGAAGGAACGGCAGCGCGATGCTATCGGCTGTCGAGATTCTGCCGGGAGTACGCGGAAAGATTCGTCCGGTGAGGATCGTGGCGCGCGATGTGCCGTATTACTCGAACGACAGCCGCTGGTGGAGTCCCGACGCTTACTTCAAGGGTGGTCAGATCAGCAGCAGCCAGGAACCGGCGCAGGGCACCGATGACCCCGAGTTCTATGAGACCGAGCGCTGGGGACATTTTTCTTATGCGATTCCTGTTCCGCCTGGCAAGTACACGGTGACCTTGCACTTCATCGAACGCCATGCGACGCCGGGGAGTGCGGAAGTTCCGCAAAGCGATGGCAGCGGTTCTACGCAGGATCGCGTGTTTAACGTTTTCTGTAATGGGAAGACGGTGCTGGCGAAGCTGAATATTCTCGATGAGGTGGGGGAGAACCGGCCGCTGGTGCGGAAGATCAAGGGGCTGGAGCCGAATGCGCAGGGCAAGCTGCTGCTGGAGTTCGTGCCGGTGACGCGGTATGCCACGGTGTCGGCGATTGAGGTGGTGCCGGAGTAGGCGACTTTCTCCAATTGAGCAATGTGATGGTTCGGCTGCGCTTCGCGCTAGCCGGACAGCCGAAGGCGGCTGTCCCCACATCAGTTCCGAAGTGGCCGCTGCACAGCGGTCTCGAACTGCCTTGCCTTCCTCGGTGTATTCAGTTCGTCAGGATTCCCATTCGCTTTCCGACCGTCTTCAGAACTTCCAGCGCTTTCTCTAACTCCTCTTTTGTGTGCGTCGCCGTCATGATGGTGCGGATGCGAGCTTTGCCTTCGGGCACTGTGGGGAAGGCGATCCCTGTGCCGAGCACTCCTTCTTTGAACAACTCGCGCGAGAAGTCCATGGTGAGCTTGCCGTCGCCGATGATGATGGGGGTGATTGGGGTTTCGCTGGCGGGTGTGGTTTTGCCACCGATGTCGAATCCCACCAGGCCGAGCTCTTTCTTCCAGAAGCGGGTGTTCTCCCAGAGTTTTTCCATGCGCTCCGGCTCCTGCTCCAGGACGTCGAAGGCTGCGATGCACGTTGCCGCGACCGACGGCGGGTGCGACGTCGAGAACAGGAATGGGCGGGCGCGGTGATAGAGGAAGTCGATGAGGTCGCTGGTGCCGCAGACGTATCCGCCGAGTGCGCCGATGGCCTTAGAGAGCGTGCCGACCTGAATGTCCACGCGCCCGTGCATCTTGAAATGATCGATGGTGCCACGGCCGTTGCGGCCCAGGACGCCCGAGGCGTGGGCGTCATCGACCATCATGATCGTGCCGTACTTTTCAGCGAGGTCGCAGAGCGCGGGCAGTGGGCCGATGTCGCCGTCCATGGAGAAGACGCCGTCGGTGATCAGCAGTTTCTTGCCTGGCAAGTTTTTCACGCTGGCGAGCTGCTCTTCGGCGTGGGCCATGTCTTTGTGGCGGAAGACTAGAATCTTGGCCTTCGAGAGGCGCGCGCCGTCGATGATGGAAGCGTGGTTGAGCGCGTCGGAGATGATGAAATCGTCCTTGCCCAGCACGGCCGAGACAGTTCCTGCGTTGGCCGCGAATCCGGACTGGAAGACGACGCATGCCTCTACGTTCTTGAACCGCGCGATCTTCTCCTCCAGTTCCATGTGAATTTTCATGGTGCCGGCGATGGTGCGCACGGCGCCTGATCCCACGCCGAACTTGCGCGTGGCTTCCAGGGCGGCTTCGCGCAGCTTGGGGTGCGTCGTCAGGCCGAGATAATTGTTCGAGGCGAGATTGATGACCTTCTTCCCGTCGAACGTGCATAACGGAGCCTGCTCGTCTTCGAGCACCCGCAACTTGAAGTGCGTGCCCTTGGCTTTGAGTTCGTTGAGCTGGTCGGTCAGGTAGGAGAGTGGGTTGGTGCGGGTTGCGGTAGTCATGGGAACCTCTGGAATTTCTTTGCCGCGGATTGCGCGGATCAACGCGGATCACAAACTAATTAGTCTAATCCCTGGAGGTGGAGGGCGGACGGCGGAAGGGCAGAACTTCATCTGTTCGAGAATCGTCGAATCGCAAGTCGGATCAGCCATCCTGCCAATTGCGAATTCGATCGCACCAGTGAGGACGAGCCAGCAATTTAGAATCCAACCGTCCCAGCCTGTGATCTCATGTCCGACGTGGGGAGCAGCATCCCAGTGCGGAAGCCAACGTAGTTTGTGACGAAGATAGGTCTGACTGCCACCATTTGGATGGCAATCACCATCCATCGGCCACCGATAAGTCCGGCAAAGAGCGGGAGCTTATTGATCAGGATTCTCGTCACATCTTATTGCACACGTGCGGAACCAAAATTGCTATGTCTGTGGGACATGGCGAAATCCGTGTTTATCCGCGTGAATCCGTGGCGAAGAAGTCTTTGCGGGCGGGGGCGCCCGCGCCACACAGGTGTCACCTTACTCCGTTCGGATACACCAAGATTTTGCTGGCTTCGCCGGTCCTCAGCCGCTCCATGGCCTTGCCGAAATCCTTCATCGAGATGCGGTCTGTGATCGCCGGGTGCAGATTCAGTTTCCCGGCTTTCAGCAGCGCCGTCATCTGATACCAGGTCTCATACATGCGGCGGCCGTTGATGCCCTGGATGGTGATGCCTTTGAAAATAATGTCTTCGGAGAAGTTGAGCTGGATGGGCTTGGATGTGAGGCCTAGCAGCGAGATTCTTCCACCACGGCGCACTATGTCGAAGGCTGTTCGGATCGAGTCCGGGTGTCCGGCCATTTCGAGCACGACATCGACGCCGAGGCCGCCCGTCTTTTCCATCACGATGGCCTCGACATCTTCTTTGGCCGGGTTGAGCACGTGGTCAGCCTGCATCTCACGGGCGATCCTGGCACGGTGCTCGTTTACTTCAATCGCAAAGACCAAGGTCGCTCCAACCGCTTTGGCCACGGCAATCGAGAACAGTCCGATCGGTCCGCAGCCGGTGATGGCTACCGTCTTGGCCGCTATCTCTCCTGCAAGAACGGTGTGCACCGCGTTGCCCAGCGGGTCGAGAATCGAGGCATACTCCAGAGGAATGGCGGGATCGAGCTTCCAGATATTCGACTCGGGGATGACCACGTACTCAGCGAAGGCCCCATTGGCGTCGACGCCGATGATCTTCACGTTCTGGCAGATGTGAGCTTCGCCGGTGCGGCACTGCAGGCACTTGCCGCAGGCGACGTGCATCTCGGCGGAGACGAAATCGCCTTCCTTGACGCTGGTCACCTCGTCGCCGAAGGCAACGACTTCGCCGCAGAACTCGTGTCCGGGAATCAGCGGAGGATGGATACGGTTCTGCGCCCAGCGGTCCCAGTTGTAGATGTGAAGATCGGTGCCGCAGATGGACGCAACTTTGACTTTTACGAGGACATCGGTGCGGCCGAAGCCGGGGATCTTTACCTCACGAACATCAGCCCCGGGCGCCGCCTCTGGCTTGACCACCGCCAGCATTGTTGCTTCTCTTGTTGCCCCAGCCATGATTGCCACCTATGAATTCAATGCAAGAATTGCCACAAACACAAAACGTATGATTCTAGCACCTGAGCGGCGCGGTAGGCCGTGTCGCCTGTTTCTATTCTCCTCTCCGTTTGTCGTCATTACAATCGAACGCTATGGGGAGACATGGCGCAGTCTGGCTTTCCTCAGATTGTTATGTGATCTCAGCTGAAATTCTTAACCGCAGAGAACGCCGAGAAATGCCGCAGAGGGCGCGGAGGTATAGCGCATTGAGACCGAGTTCCAGTTTCATGTTTACGAATTTTGGGAAAGTGCTGCTGGTGTCGGGGCTGGCCGCGTGCGTTTCAGCTCAAACGTCCGCATCGCGGGAGGTGTTCACGCGCAAGCTTGTGGCGGCGGCGATTGAGCGCACGCATCACGTGGTGCGCTATGTCTCGGCATACGTGCGCATTCCTTATCCGGGGGGAGATGTGCCGGCCGATACCGGTGTCTGCACTGATGAGATCATTCGATCCTACCGGGCGGTGGGAGTCGATCTGCAGAAGGAAGTACATGAAGACATGCTGCAGAATTTTTCCGCCTATCCGAACAAACGGCGGTGGTTGCTGGAGCATCCGGATTCGAACATCGATCACCGCCGCGTGCCGAACCTGATGGTGTTTTTTCAGCGCAAGGGAGAAACGCTGCCGATTACGAACAAGGCCGCCGATTATGCACCTGGCGACCTTGTGACGTGGGATCTCGGTGGTGGCGTGCCACACATCGGGATTGTGGTGGATCAGAAATCAGGTTGGAGCGGGCGATACATGGTTGTGCATAACATCGGCGAGGGTCCGAAGATGGAGGATGTTCTGTTTAATTGGAAGATTACCGGGCATTATCGGTATTTTGGGCCGCAGTGATGGCCCTCAGGGCTATAGAGTATGCGCGAGAACGGGTGTCGTCCTTACAGGACTCGCGCATTTGTTCCACTCCGCCCGGCACTTCCGTGGCGGGCTTTCACATGCGGCCGCTTCGCGGCTGGATTTGTGCGGAATCTGCTCCACTGCCCTCCCTGGAACTGACTTCTCACACACACTATAAAGCCTGAATCATTTTGCGGCCTAACGGCACGGCTAAAGCCGTGCCCCACCAACCCCCGCTGAGCCGTGCCCTTCCATGTAACCGCTACTTTGCTGGCAGGCCTTTAGCAAACTTCGGCGTGACTTTCTTGAACTCTTCTGATTTGCCGCGCGGGATGCTTAGAGTTTTCCACTCGCTCGAGCGCAGATGCTTGGCCAGAAGTACGATTTGCCCGATGTGCTGGGCATAATGGGCGATCTGGCGGTTGATGGCTTGCAGGACCGTGTGCGGTTCGCCACGAATCGTAACTGTACGCATGACGTCTTCGGGCTTGAGTGGATCGATCGCCCCGAAAACGCAGGTCCAGCCTTTTTCCCACCAGGTCATTACTTCGCCGCGGGTCGTGGCGGGACCTATTTCAAACTCGCGGTCGCGGAAGCGGTCGGGCTTCTCGCCGTCGCTGGTGAGAAAGTCGGCGAAACGGGAACGCATATTGCCGGCCAGATGCTTTACGAGAATGGCGATCGAGTTCGCCTCCGGGTCGAGTGTGACGAAGAAGTCTTCGTCACGAAGTTGGGTCATAGCGCCTTCGCCCATTCGCTTGTGTCCGCGCATCTGGCGGCGCGCTTCTTCGAGATAGTGAGTCGCCGCATCGGTCATATCGATACACACCTCTGAAAACGCAATGTTTGCGCCTGTTACGCAACAGCCATTGGATTCTATAAGCGGCCTCTCGTTTCAGAAGCTCCGTCGTAAGCTCCCCCATCCGCCGCCGCCCGGGGTTTCGATTCGGATGCGCTCGCCTTTGCGCAACCGCGTGCTGAATTTTCCGGGCATGGATTCCGACGAACCATCCCGTCGCAGGACTGTAGTCTTTCCCGCTGCGCCGTCCGCTCCACCGCTCAGTCCCCAAGGGCCATGCGAGCGGCGGTCGGCAAGCAGGGTCACTTCGCAATCAGTAAGCACTTCGATCTCGCGGATAATCCCGTCGCCCCCCCGGAACTTGCCCATGCCCCCACTCTCCGGACGCAACGAGTACGAATGCACGCGCAGCGGATACGCGTACTCCAGCGCCTCGGCAGGTGTGTTAAGGGAATTCGTCATGTGCGTATGGATGCCGGAAACTCCGGGCTTGCCGGGCCGCGCACCCATGCCTCCGGCAATCGTTTCGTAATAGGTAAAAGGTTCACCGGTGCGCGGATCGATGCCGCCGATAGTGAGATTGTTCATGGTTCCTGAAGCTGCGGCCGGAATGCGGTCGGGAACTGCCTGCGCCAGCGCGCGCAGGAGCACATCAACGATCCGCTGGGAGGTCTCAACGTTCCCACCCGCCACGGCCGCTGGAGGACGTGCATTCACGATCGTTCCTTCAGGGGCAATGACGTGAATTGGGCGCATGAGTCCGGCCGCAGCTGGAACGTCTTCCGTCAACAGACAACGGAACGCATAGAAGCACGCGGAATAGGTGATGGCCGCGACGGCATTCACGCTGCCTTCCACCTGCGGATCGCTGCCGGTGAAGTCGACGGCGACCATGTGGCGCGGGCGCCCCCGCCCGCGAACCGTCGCGCCCCTCGACGGCTTCTCCCCATGTCCATGAACCTTGATCGCGACCGCAATCTTCACCGGTCGGTCCACGATTCCGTCACCATCGAGATAATCCGACGCGCGATACTCCCCGGCCGGGACGCGCTTGAGGAACGCACGCATCATCTCTTCGGCATACGCGAGCAGATCTCCCCCCGCTTTCTTCGCCCGTTCCACGCCGTAGCGCGCGCAGACCTCGCGAAGCCTTTCGGCGCCGGTGTGACAGGCGGCGATCTGCGCGCCCAGATCGCCCTCGCGCTCTTCGGGGGTGCGCACGTTGTTCAGCAGCAACGCCAGAACGTCGTGATCGGTGACGCCCGCTCGCATCAGCTTGACCGGAGGGATGCGCACGCCCTCCTGGTAGATCTCGCGGCAGAGGCCCATCGATCCGGGATAGGCACCGCCCACATCGGCGTGGTGCGCGCGCGAAGCCACATAGAAATCGGGATTCGTGTGGCTGCGGGCGCCTCGCCCGTGCGAGCGGACATAGACTGGCGCAACCAGGGTAATGTCGGGCAAGTGCGTTCCGCCGCGGAAGGGATCGTTGAGCATCACCACATCGCCCGAGCGCATAGCTCCGGCCTCAATCGCCGCCTGCACCGACATGGGCATTGAGCCGAGGTGAACGGGCATGTGATCACCCATCGCGATGACTTGGCCGTTGCGGTCGAATACGGCGCAGGAGTAGTCGCGACGCTCTTTGATGTTGGGCGAGAACGCGGTCCGGCGCAGGGCCGCTCCCATCTCTTCGGCGATGGAGTGGTAGAGGTTCTTGAAGATTTCCAGTTCGATGGGATCGCGCCGCATGAGGCGATGTTAGCAGTCGTTGGTCGTTGATCGTTAGTCGTTCGCAGAGGGTCTGCGGCGTGCATTTCAGGATCGCTAACGACCAGGGACGAACGACTAATGACAAAATTTCGGTTGGAAACGCCAAAAATTCTATTGACACTTTGTCAATACTGCCGCAATATCTTGTGTTATAGGGCCTTCCCATACTATGAGTAGGGTTGGTCTTTCAGGACAAGGGCCCAAGTCGTTAACTCTTGCAAGGGAAAATCGTTCACGGAGGCACCTTCAATGGCAACCAAAAAGAAGGCAAAAAAGAAGAAACACTAACCGTTGGCGAGACGATACTCGCAGACACTACGATTTTTCACTGGCCTCTTGAGAGAAGCACCTCTTGAGAGGCTTTTCCGTTGGAGGTGCGGAGCGGAGGGCTCGCGGCATTGACGGCGGACGTAGAATTGACACAATCGTGGGCAACTTGCCACCCGAAGGGACTCATCCCACCGGCATCGAATTTCGTTTCGGAGGTGCTCCGTGACTGGACTTCGTTCTCTCTCAGTCGGACCTCTCGTGCTTCTCTCTGTGGCGACCTTAAGCTGCGGCAGCGGCCGCCAACTGCAGAGCGTAAAGATCGATCCTCCAGCGGCTACGAGCCAAGCGCAATTCACAGCCACCGGCACTTTCAGCCAGCCACCGTCCCCCGTGACGCTTACCAGCAAAGACGTGACATGGTGCGTGGGTGAGTTGACAAATGCGCCTAATGCGGATCCAACTGCGTGTGTCGGCTTCGTCGTTCCGTTTGCGACAGTCGACCAGAACGGGTTGGCGCTGTGCAACCCTACCCAGCATGGAACAGGGTATATCGTGGCGGGGGCCAGCCAGGTCTTTTCTATGAATCCGGACGCGGGCTCTCAATTCAAGGTCTCTGGCTCGGCAACGCTGACCTGCCCTTAAGCTCCACGAAATTGTGCGACTCATCGCTCGACCTGTGTCACAATAGGCGGAAGACGCGGCATCAGCCGCGCGATTTGGCATGGCGGCGAAGCCAAAAAGCACCGGAAAGCACGCGGCGGATGTAGTTCTTATTCCGGATAAGCTGTATTTCCGGATCGGCGAAGTGGCTACGCTTTGCCGGCTGCCGGCGTACGTACTGCGCTTTTGGGAATCCGAGTTCCCGCAACTGAGGCCGATCAAGAGCAGCACCGGGCAGCGCATGTACCGCAAGCGCGATGTCGAGAGCGTGCTGCGCATCAAGCAGTTGCTCTACGAGCAGGGATTCACGATTTCGGGGGCGCGCCAGCATCTGAGAGCCGAGACGAAATCGGACAAGTCGCAGCCCGCGATTCCGTTCCCCACGCAGGCAACTCCAGAGATTCAACATATTCGCCAGGGGCTGCGGGAGATTCTGGACCTTCTTTCGGCTCGAAGAACGGGATAGCGAACCCTACCACCTGATCACGCTTCCACCCAGTTCCTCCGCTCCAGAATCGTCGGTGGCTCGTAAGTCTTCCCGCGCGCCAGGCGCTTCTCTTCGCGGCGCGTGCTCCACAACAGAACCGGGCCGAGCACTGCGGGCATTATGCGCGAAACGATTCCGGACTCCCGCTTGAATTCTTCGCGCAGAGCGCGGATCTCTTCGCTGACTTTGCCATCGACCTTCCGGAACTGCCGTTCCATCGCCCACAGCGCCGAGCTGTAGACGCCGTTGAGCTTGTGCATCTCGCGGGCAAAGCGCTCACGGACACGCGCGTCTGGCCAATCTTTGTAGCGCTTCCATCCAGCCAGGAGCGTGCGCGAAATGCGGTACAAACTGGGGCCATTGGCCTCGAAGTCGCGCCAGAACGCCCAATCGAGAAAGCGCTTCGAGTCGTCGCGCGAGATGGCGGCGTGTTTGAAGTTGAATTTGAATTGCCCGTGCACGTCAGCGAAGTCCACGTCGCGCAGCATGCGTCCTTCTTCCGACATCTGCTGATAGAGCGGCGTCCCGGGCACCGGCGTGTACAGCATGAATTGATGAAAGTCCGTGTCGTGGGAAACCGCGTGCTCGATTTCGGCGAGGATGTTATCGGGGGTGTGATGTTCCAGCCCGATGATAGTCGATCCCTGCACACGAATGCCGTGCTCGCGAAGTTCGCGCGTGAGTTGCCGCGTGTCGGTGCCCTGCAGTTTGTTGTAGCTGGCCTGAGGCGATTCGAGGCCCATCCAGAGCCAGGAGACGCCGAGTTCCACAAGTTCCTGCATGGTGTACTTGCGAATGGCGTTGGCGGAGGCGAAGACGGACATCGTCCAGGATTTGTGCCCTTCCTTCATGCGTTCCAGCAGGCGCATGGCGCGCTCGCGATGCAGCAAAAAGTTCTCGTCCATGACGAAGAATGATTGAACTTTGAGCTCCCTTTCCATCTGCTGCATAACTTCGAACAGCTCGTCGCCGGTCTCGTAAAAGTTGACGAACTTTCCCTTGCCTCCGAAGAAGGCCGAGGTTGTGCAGAAGTTGCAGCCCATGGGACAGCCGACCGAAGGGATGATCGTCGCAGCCGTCGAGCCCTTGCGATCGGGCAGGCGGATACCCATGATGCGCGTGCGCATGCCGGAAACGATGGCGGGATGCCGGATCGGCGCATTCTCGTCTTCGCCCAGGTAGCGCCGCATCCAGGAAACGCCTTCGCCCTTTACGATGTGGTCGGCATCAATCATCTTCTCGATCCCGGGGATGGCTGCGGCGTGGCCGCCGACGACAATCGTCGAGCCGGGCGACAACGTGCGGATCATGCGGCACATTTCACGTACTTTGGCGACGTTTACGATGATCGAGGAGATTCCGATGACGTCGTAGTGATGCGCGGTGATCTCGCGCGCGAAGTCTTTTCGAGTGGGGAAATCGAGAACCGTACAGGGCGCGGAAATGTTCGCCTGAATCAGCATGATGCCCCAGGAGCGATGAAACATGCGGAGAGAAAAGCTGCCCTGCGCGCGCGTTACCTGATTGTGATAGAGCTCCATCGGATTGATGGAGCGGCTGCCGAACTCGTCGTCGCGCGCGTACGGGCCGAAGACCGAACTCAGCAGGATGCGCGCCTGAGTTCCTTTGGGATGTCTTTCAACGCAACTGGAACGTTCTTGATCCGAGGCATGGATTTCCACTTCTTGTCATCATCCGTTTCCCCCCACATGCCGTTACTCTCATCGTATCTGTCATGAGACGCTCGGGAACTACCCGGTGGAAGAAAACACAAAAAGATTACAAAGCGGGAAACCGTTCAAAAAGTGAGACAAACATCAGACGAACCCTCGGGAGTACGGGCCAACTTGAACGTTCCTCGACTTCTAGCCTAGAATCGCATGCTGCTATGGCATCAGAGCCGTTGGAGGTCGAGCGGTTGGATCGGGGAGTGCTGAGCTTTCGCGGTCCGCTCACCATGGAGAACGTCACTCCATTCATGAACGCGGTGCGCCGCGAGACGGCTCCGACGATGATTCTGGATTTTTCGGGTGTGCCTTACCTTGACTCTTCCGGGCTGGGCTCGCTGGTGAGCGCCTGCACCTCGTGCGCTAAGGCCGGGCGCCGCATCGCGATCACTGGAGTGAACAAGCGGGTGCTGAAGGTGTTTGAGATCACGAAGGTGGAGCAAATTCTGTTGATGTTCCCCACGTTGTCGGATGCCATCGAAGCCTTCACGAATGCGGGCACGGCGTAGTTGCCTTATTGCCCGGTTCCTACCTCGGCCGCGATTCTGTTGACCACCTTCGCGAGCCCGCGTTCTACTTCCGCTGATACGGCACCGCCGATTTCGAAGTTCTTCCCCTCGATGCCATAGATTCGCAGCCTTGCTGGAAGGCAGCCGAGCGCACGCGCCAGTTCGATCGCCTCACCAAGACCTAACCCGTGGGTGGAACCAGAGCAATTGGCGGCCAAGGGACGCGACGCATCCCAGAGATGTACGGTGCCTGCGGGAGCGCCGGTCACGACGCAGTCAATCACGATCACGTCGTCGGCGGCATTCCAGGCTTCCATTAAGTCGGGGGCTTCCCCGGAGCACTCCTGGCCGTCGATGCCGAGTTTGCGGAGACGCTCTGCTACGAGGATTCCGGCAGCGTCGTCGGCGCGGTCGCGGTTACCGCAAGCGAGGATGAGCATGGGGAAGTTCTCAAATTACAGCCTTGGTGACATGCCGCTCGGCTTCGCCGTCGCGGGACAGCCGAGGCGGCCGTCGCCACATGGTCTGTGATAGCTTACTCGCGTTCGATCACGACCTTCAGGAAGTGGGTGGCGCAGGAGATGCACGGGTCGTAACAACGCACGGCTTGCTCGCATTTCCAGGTGGCCTCTTCGAGGGGCCATGCGGCGAGTTGCGCGGCATACTCGCGCAGATCGTCTTCGATCCGCCTTTGGTTCTGCGATGTGGGCGGGACAATCTTGGCGGTAACGATGATACCCTTCTCATCGACGGCGTAGCGGTGATAGAGAATTCCGCGCGGAGCCTCAGTAATGGCCTGGCCGACACCCCTTCGATTGGGAACCTCGACCCGAGGCGCGCCCGGCGGTTCATATTCCGCGATGATGCGCAGGGCTTCGACGCAGGCAAACACCAACTCGACAGCTCGTACTTGAATGCCGCGGAAGAGATTCTTAACCGGCGGGATTAATTTGGCGTCAGTGGCCGCCTGTCGCGCTGTGTCCGGCAGTTTGTCGAAATTCAGATTGAATCGAGCCAGTGGACCGACAAGGTAGGAACCCCTGCCTCGCACCACCGAGTGCAGGGCGTTGGAGTGCTTGACGTGCAACTCGGCAAAGCGGTCTTCGTATTCTGCCGGATCGATGTCGAGACCGTGGTTTGAAACCAGACGTCCTTCGCAAAGCGCATACTCGGCCGGATGCCGGAGCGCAACGAACTCGTAGTCCTGCTCGAAATTCGGGAACTGCAGCGTGGAGGTCCAGCGAACCGCTTCGAGAGAAGCACTCAACGCCCACTGCAGATCTCCCATCAACTCACGCAGCTGAGCTTTGGCTGGCACCTTGTAGAATCCGCCGACTGCGGCTGAGATGGGATGGATTTCGCGGCCACCCATCAACTGCACAATCCGATTGCCGATCTTCTTAAGCCGGAGGGCTTTCTCGACGACCTCGCGGTGATCTTTGGCCATCTCGATCACATCCTGATAACCGAGGAAGTCAGGTGCGTGCAGCATGTAAATATGCAGGGCGTGGCTCTCGATCCATTCGCCGCAGTAAAAGAGACGACGAAGCAGGCGAACCGCCGGGTCGATCTTGATTCCCAGCGCGCGCTCGATGGCATGCACGGCACTCATCTGATATGCGATCGGGCAGATGCCGCAGATTCGCGCCGTGATGTCGGGAGCTTCAGAGAAGTGGCGGCCGCGCAGGAATGCCTCAAACATCCGCGGCGGTTCGTAGATGCGTAGCTTGACGTCAGACACGCGGTCACCCGCCATCTTGATGTAAAGCGCGCCCTCCCCTTCCACCCGGGCCAGCGTATCGACCTTGATCGTTCTTGTGCCGCGTCCGCTCATGTACGTTTGCACTCCTCGCTGGCGCGGCGGAACTGCCACGCCCAGGCATTGAAGCTGCGGAAGCCGCGCGAGATCTGATCGTCGCTCTGGCCGAGAACTCTCAATTGGGACGTGAGCGATGCGGTATTCGGGGTCTCCATCGGTCCAAAGCAGCCGTAGCAGCCCCGGTCGTAACTCGGGCACAAAGCTCCACAGCCCGCCTGCGTCACCGGGCCCAGGCAGGCGGTGCCGCGCGCGACGGCAATGCATACGTTGGCCTTGCGCTTGCACTCCATGCACACGCTATAGGTAGGAATATTCGGCTTCCGCCCAGCCAGCGTCGCCGTGATCAGTTCGATCAGTTGATATTTGTTGATGGGGCAGCCGCGTAGCTCGAAGTCCACGGGCACGTGCTCGGCGATTGGAGTCGACAGCTTCAGAGTACTGATAAATTGCGGGGTCGCGTAGACGACGCGGATGAACTCGTCAACGTCTTTCCAGTTACGCAGGGCTTGCACACCTCCAGCCGCCGCGCACGCGCCCAGAGTGATCAGCGTTTTGCACTTCCGCCGTACTTCCTGAATCCGTTCCGCGTCGTGGTGCGTAGTGATCGACCCTTCGACCAAGCCAATGTCGTATGGCCCATCGAGCATGTTGCGAGTGGCCTCGGGGAAGTAGGCGATATCGACTGCGCCGACGACACCCAGCAGCTCGTCTTCGGCATCCAGCAGGCTCAGCTGGCAACCGTCGCAGGAGGCGAACTTGAACACGCCGATGGTGGGCTTGCCGCCTGCTTTTTTCTTGCGTTTGGATTCAGAGCTCATACTTCTCCAGCAGCGGTCTGAGCTGCTCGTAGCGAAATACCGGCCCCTCTTTGCAGATGAAATGCGGGCCGTACTGGCAGTGTCCGCAGAAGCCGACGGCGCACTTCATGTTTCGTTCCATCGAGAGATAAATGTCGTTGCGGCTCAGGCCATAGTTTTCCAGTTCGCGGGTCACGAAGCGCATCATGATCTCAGGGCCGCAGACCATGGCCAGCGATCGAGACGGCTTCAGGCGCGCGTATTTGAAGAGCGTAGTGACCACACCGACATGGCCACGCCAGCTCATGCCGCCGTAGTCGACGCTGGTCAGCACTTGCGTCTCTTTCTGCCGTGCCCACGAGGCCAGTTCCTTGCGATATAGCAGGTCGCGCGGGCTCCGTGCTCCGTAGAGAATGACCAGCCTCCCGTAGTCTTTGCGATGATTCAGTACTTCGTAAATAACCGGGCGAAGTGGCGCCAGTCCAATCCCGCCCGCCACCACAATGACATCGTGTCCGCGAGCCGCCTCCAGAGGCCAGCCGGTTCCGAAGGGTCCGCGCACGCCCACGGCCTCGCCGACCTCCCGTGTCACCAACGCATTCGTTGCCTGACCGACCGAGCGAACCGTGTAGACCAGCCGCTCGTGCTCGTCGGGATCGCCGCTGATCGAGATGGGCAATTCGCCCACTCCGAATACCCATAGCATGCTGAACTGCCCGGGCTGGAAGTGGGTGTGGTTCGATCCCTGGTCGGGCGCAAGCTTTAGGGTGAACGTGTCGTAGGTTTCCTTGGACACGTCGCGGATGAGGTAGGGCTGTGTGACCATTGCATCGGTTTTTGGCATTGTTGCCATAGAAACTGTCACCGTGCGGCGTACACATCGATCAGTTGCAAGCGCGTTGCCTCGAGGCGCTGCTCAATGATCCGCGCGAACCGCTTGAGGACTTCGTAGCCGAGGTCATGGTTCTCTTCGCATTTGGCGCGCAGGCATTTGCCATCGAGTGCGAACGCCCGCACGTTTTCGATGGCGCGAGCGTTGAGCTTCCACTGATAGGGCGGCAGCAACCACGACCACCCCAGAATGTCGCCCTCGTCAAGTGTCGCCACGATGATGGGCTTGCGCTGGGGCGCGAAGATTTCAACCGCTACCTGGCCTTCCCGTATCAGGTAAAAGGCATTTGCGGGATCGCCGTCCCTGAAAATGTACTCGCCGCGGTTGAATCGTACGTTAGAGGCGCAACCCACCATCAGGCTGGTGAATGCTGGATCCAGGTCGGCCAGGAATGGATGTTCCGCGATGATGCGTTCAAGAGTCTCCATGATCTCCTCCGTTCCGCAGGGCCCGAACTTCTTCGGTGATATCAATGCCGACGGGGCACCAGGTGATGCAGCGCCCGCAGCCTACGCATCCCGAACTGCCGAACTGATCCCTCCATGCGGCCAGCTTGTGGGTGATCCACTGGCGAAAGCGGGACTTGCCCGAGTTTCGGACACTGCCGCCGTGGATGTATGAGAATGCCTGGGTGAAGCATGAATCCCACTTCCGCCAGCGCTCGGCCTGGTTTCCCGTCACGTCGCTAGCATCTTCGACTGTCGTGCAGAAGCAGGTCGGGCAGACCATGGTGCAATTCGCGCAACTCAGGCACTTGGTGGCGACATCCTCCCAGTGTGGGTGCTCGAAGTTCTGATACAGCAATTCCTGGATGCCGTTCTGATCAATGCTTCGAACCTGTGCGGCCGCCGCACTCTGCACGCCGTCTTGGGCCTGATGGAGATCAGCCTCCGTAGCGGCTGTTGTGTGCAGCTTGCCGAGCAGCTCCGAGCCGCGCTCCGTACCTGCTCTCACCAGGAATCGATGAGAGCCCCCTCCTTGCAGCTCCGTGAGGACGAGATCGCCTTCTTCGGAAACTGCCGGCCCGGTTCCCATGGAAAAGCAAAAACACGTGGAGGCGGCCTGCGTGCATTGAACAGCAATCAGGAATGCGTCCGAGCGGCGAGCCGCGTAGATCGGGTCGCGATATTTGTCTTCCAACAAGACCCGGTCCTGTTTGCGAATGGCTGCTAACTCGCATGCGCGCACGCCCAGAAATGCCTTTGGCTTTTCCGCCTTCGCTTCGTTGTTCAGGATGCGAAAGGAGCCGGCCTGGCGTTCTGCTTGCCATAAGCGGACTTCCGGAGGGTGCAGGAATTTCTTCCAACTCTGCGGTCCGATGATGTAACCGAAAAACGCATCGTCATCGCGAGGCTTCAGGCGATACTTTCCGGGGCTCTGCTCGTCGGTCCAGCCCTGGGGAAGGTCTTGCGCGGATTCGATGGCGCCGTACACGATAGCCCCGTCGCGCACAGTTGGGCCGAGGATCGAGTAGCCTTCCTGCGTGAGTACTGAGATCAGCACTCCGAGTTCACTCGCCGCGAGGACTGCGTGCTCTTCCAGGGACACCGCGCTACTCCAGGATGTTTCCCGGGTTGCCAGAACACTTTCAGCAACCACAAGACCTCCTCGACCGGCGCCATTAAGGGGCTAAGCGAGCCGATCGCCCGATCTAAAGGAACTGGGTGCAGCGTAGCACGGGATAGAGAGAACTGATTGCACCCTGAGCGACACTAAGGGCGGTGTCGTTCCACAATGGGATGGAAACACGACCGCGGAACGTACGTCAGTGACTGCCATCACGGCAGTTTGGGGGGTGCATCGCGGATCTTGCACTCTAGGCGGCGCAGCCTGGTTCTTTTGGTCCCGTCGAACTCGGGAGGCCATCCCGTCTACGAAACGATGCCGTTCAGCACAACCTAGGCGAGACTCCCGGCTTCAGTTATGATGCGGTAATCTTCATGACTCGCGCAGTCACCCTTGTTCTTTTTCTCGGTCTGGCAGTCTCGTCTCTGGCTTCCGACAAGGCGGTTCTTGGTTCCTGGGAAGGGGACTCGAAGTGCACGGTTCCCAATTCGCCTTGCCATGATGAGCGGGTGCTCTACCAGATCGCAGAGGACAAGAAAGATCCCTTTCAGCTGAATCTGGATGGCTACAAAATTGTCGAGGGGGCGCCTGAATTCATGGGAACCTTGACGTGTCACTATGAGTCGAAAACGAGTGCGCTAAGTTGCACATCGAGCACGAAAGACAAAGACGATTGGGAATTCCACGTTATGGGCGATGCCATGTCGGGCAGGCTGATGATGGATCAGGGCAAAACCCTGTATCGCCGCATCACCCTGCGTCGGGTCCCGAAATAATCCATGCCGGTTCTGATCTCCATGCTGCGTGGCGTGAATCTTGGTCCGCACAACCGGATCAAGATGGATGCGCTTCGCGCGGTGTATGAGTCGCTCAAGTTTGAGACTCCGCGCACCTACCTGCAAAGCGGCAACGTCATCTTCCGGACGAAAGAGAAGAACAGTAGTCAACTGGCGCAAAAAATTCGTGCGGCCATCGAGAAGAAACTTAAATGCAGCCCGGAGGTGATCCTCCGCACGACCGAGGAAATGCGACGGGCAATCACTGCATCACCCTTTGCCGATCGGCCCAACCTGGAACCGGGCAAGATTCTGGTGTCATTTCTCACCGCTGAACCGCCGCTCGAAGCTCGAACCGGGTTTGACAGATTCAAGGATTATCCGGAGGAAGTGCATCTCAAAGGCCGCGAACTCTACATCTATTTCCCGAATGGAGCGGGCAGATCCAAGCTTCCGTGGTCGTCGGTCGAGAAGTTGCTGAAAGTGACCGGCACCGCGCGCAACTGGAACAGCGTTCGAGCCATGCTGGAGATCGCCGAAGAGATGGAGACGG
>Ga0209698_10000996_pt1 | contig 32638 bp, 40 predicted proteins | sample LitLauG_LLR_2012_FD_187203 | JGI IMG/M metagenome (GOLD analysis project Ga0209698, IMG submission 187203) | Freshwater sediment microbial communities from Pennsylvania, USA - Little Laurel Run_MetaG_LLR_2012 (SPAdes) (version 2) | ecosystem: Environmental > Aquatic > Freshwater > Creek >... | reverse complement strand
CGCAAGCTGGGTAAACCGCAGGAACGCGATCGACGCGACCAGCTGGAAGGACCAAGGGCAAACGAGACTTAAACGAACGCGATAGCAATAGTACTCCAAATGCCTTGGCAAAAGCGCCTGGGCATGATTGTCATTTTGAGCCACCCCGGAGCGTGGATTCCCGCGTCGCCGTGGCGGGAACCGTTGCCACACCGGGCAAAATGCGCCGCACCATCGCCTTTGATCGGGTGGCAGCAGCTATTTCCTGCGCCGGCGTGCGTTGCGTGACGTACGCGCGCCGTGGTCGGCACGCCGGAACCTGCCGGCAGGAGGGTCCCCGACGCGCCGGCCGGGCAAATGATAAATTCGACTGTTTGCGGTTGTTCGCGCCGCGCCGTGGATGCCAATTGTGAAAAGCCGTTTTGCCTTACCCGCCACCGTCGTCACGCTGGGCCTGTGCGGTTGCCTCGGGAACTCGGGCAGTCCTGCGTCCGCCCCGCAAGACGTGCGGGCGTACGCGGGGGATGCCTCCGTCAGCGTGACCTGGCCAATGGACCCTGCCGTTTCCTACTGGGTCTTTCACGCGCAAAGTCCCCTGCTTTCCACTGCGGGCAACTGGTCGATCCTGCTGAACGCGGGCGTTCTGGTGGGCGTCAGCGCGCCCGCAACCCTGTGCGGGCAGATCAATAATCCGTCGCCCGACACGCTCTTTCCCGCAACGTATTTCTCGATCAACGGCCGCACGGGCTCGGCGCCCGGGGGTGCGGGCAGCACCCTGGTCAGTGCCGCTCCGCGCCCGGCCGGCGGCCCCGATGCGCCCTGGATCACCGGTGCCACCATACCCGCGACCGTGTCTGCCATCGGTTACGGCGTGGTCACCGGTTGCGGCTATTCCGGCCGTCCGGCATCGGGCATCTACGTCGCGGTCGGGCCGGCCGGGACCATCTATAACGCGACGGTGGCGCCCACCGTCGCCGGTCCGCTCAGCCCTTCCCAGGGCAACGATCCCATCAGTTGGGCACCTTCCAGCGCTCCGGTCGGGCTTAGCGAGGACCTTCTCGGTGTAGCGGCCTATTCCTACGTCAATGCCGCCAATAACCCGGGTGTGGCCAGCGTTGTTTTCGTGGCGGTCGGCAAGGGCGGCACCGTCATCCGGAGCACGGACGGGGTGAACTGGCAGCAGGTCTCCGGCATCCCCACCAGCGTCAATCTGAACGCGGTGGCCGTCTCCGGTTCCACCTTCATCGCGGTCGGCGATTCGGGCGTGGTGATCACGAGTGGCGACTCCCTGAACTGGGCGCTCAATGCGTCGGCCACGACGGCGTCCACCAACACGCTCAATGCCATCCACTGCGCGTCAAGCACCTGCGTGGCCGTGGGTGCCAACGGCACAACGTTGTGGACCGGCGACGGTGGCGCCACCTGGGCGGTGTATCCGGTTGGCACCAATAACTGGACGGGCATTGCGTACGGCAATTCCAACAACAACGCCGACGCCCTGGTGACCGAGGCGAACAACACCCTGACCGTCACGGCAGGCAACCAGCTGATCAACACCTGGGTCGTGGTCGATGGCAACGGCAACTACGCCTTTGCCAGCTCGGCCGGGTCATGGATTCGCGGTTCGACCGCCATCGCCAGCACGATCGTGGCCATCGATTACACCACCCGTTTCGTCGCCCTCGATGGCGCCGGCAATGCATACGCCAGCGAGACGGGCACCAACTGGGGCAGTTCGCCGGTAGGTTCGAGCAACCTCACCGACGCCATCGCGATGAGCAGCAACGGCTCGGGGTTTGTGGCTATTGGCAGCTCCGGAAGCAACGCCTCGTCCTTCTAGCGGCGCACCGCGGGCCGGCGGCCGCACCCACCCGGCCTAGTACTCGTATTCGATCTGGGCGCGCAGCGTGACATCGGCGGCGCCGCGTGAGGCGCCCAGCAGCAGGGCAGCGTTGTAGCGCAGGCCCCCGGAGGGCGAGAGCCTGCGCTCGCCAAACAGGGCAGGGCCGAGGCGATGCGCCTGACCCCGCGGATTGCCCCAGTGATTCCAGGCACCCACGTCACCGAACGCCTGCATGCCAAATTCGAGCCGTGGATCGGAGCGGTAGCGCGCCTGCAGCCGGTAGGAGAGCTGCGTTGCCATCCCCGGGCCGCCATCGAATTGACGCTGCAGAAGGAAATTGGCATTGACCTGGAGCTGGTCGATGTCCTTCTGGAAGAGCGGCCCAGCGGTTATCTTCCATCCTGGCGAGCCGGCACGCGGCCGTTCGATCTCGACGGTGGCACCCGCGTCAACGGGCCACTCCCCCGGGTCCGAAAACCGGACGATGTTCTCCCAGGACACGGCATCCAGTCCGCCACCAACGTTCCCCGCTGCGCGGTTGGCGAACTGCGCGTACACCTCGGTGAACCAGGTGTCGCTTACGCCGGCGCCCCAGCCAAAAGCTGCAGCTTCCCCGGCCGCCGTGCCGTCGCGCGCCGTAGATGCCACGCCGGACTTGGTTTCGATCTCGTGCTCGCCGCCCGCGTAGTCGAGCGTCAAAACGTAATCGTTGGGGTCCGCCCGCACCGCCACAGGCATCAGGGGCAGCACGAGAGCTGCCGCAAGATGTACCGCGCGGACCAGGATGTTCCTGCCGGCCGCGGCTACCGCCTTCCGTGAGTGGTCCATGCAGTACCTACGCACCTTTTGCGACATGACGACGCGCGTAGCGGGTGGCCAGCCATACCGACACGAGCACGACAACGGCAAACGCCACCTCGGTGGCACTGGGCTGTGCTTCATAGCCCACCATGGCATGCAGCAAGGTTCCCAGCGCCGAATCCGGCGCCACGATACCCGAGGTGTCCCAGAGCGGCTGCACAAGGGGCGGAAGCAGGTCCGCTTGGATCAGTAACTGGGCAAGCTGCGCCGCCATTCCCGCGGCAACGAGCAGGAGCAGCCACGCCGTTACGGCAAAAAAATGTCGTACCGGGATGCGCATCAACCCCCGGTAGATCAGCACCCCCACAATGGCGCCGGCGAGCAGTCCGAGCAAGGAGCCCTGGACCAGGGCGGCCACGCTGACCCGGGCGCCGGCGAAGATCCCGAAAAAAAATAGCACCGTTTCGGAGCCTTCCCGCAGTACGGTGAGGGCGATCGCGATGGTTACGGCGCTGATGGCCACCTCGCCGGAGGTGGCCGAACTGCCGATCGTGCGGGCATCATCAGCGAGCCGCCTGCCATGGCCGGCCATCCAGATGTTGTGCCACGCCAGCATGGCCACGGCGATGGCAAGCACGGATGCGTTGAAGATTTCGTGCCCCATGCCGTTGGCCCACTGGCCGATTTGACCCGCGACGGACGCCACGGCGACCGCGCCAGCCAAGCCGATTGCTACCCCGAGGGTGATCCACAGGCCGTTGCGGGCGATCTGGCGCGTGGCTGCAGCCACGATGCCGATGATCAAGGCGGCTTCCAGGGTTTCGCGAAATACGATCAGTGCGGCATTGAGCATGGGGGGCGTCCGGGCGAATGGGTGTTGCGTGGGCATCCTGCAACTCTCGCAGGGTCACATCCCGCACTTCATTTGGCGACGATTGCACCCTTGGCCGTGGGTTCGTTGTATTCCCCCTGGAATTCATACCGACCCGGCTTGAGCGGGCCGACGTACACGCTGGCCTTTGCGTGGGGCGCGATGATCTTTTCGCGGTGCAGGGAATGGCTCTCGAATTCCTCGACGGTGGCGTCTTCATTTTCTATGATCAGAAGGCGCTTTTCCCCCGCGGGGATCTCGATTTCCGCGGGCACAAAGCGGTGATCGCGGATTTTGATTTCAATTGCCGGCTCTTCGGCACGGGAAACCGCAGATAGAAGCAGAACAGCCGTCAGGCACGACGCGGGGATGCCAGCCGCACGCCGGCCGATTCTCAAAGGCTGGACCAGCCGCTTTTTCCGCAAAGTGCGTGAAAAATCAAGGGGCGCGTGTGTGGGTGTCATCATGACTTGAATGATAATGCTTCTCATTAATATTATCAACCCGTACGTCAAGGCCGCGACGGGCCCCATCACCCGCATCGGCAGCCGCGCGGACGCGTCGGCGCCGCGCGCCCATCCGAATGCATGCACGCAACGCCTCCCTGCGCAAGCTTGCGCTCCTCTGGCTACAATCACGCATTGGTCATAAAGCGTCCACTTGGAGCTAGCACCCCAAGGTTCGCCGCCGGCCCCAAACTTATGCCGCGTTGATTCCGCGCCACACCGCCACCGACGCACGATGCAGCTGCTCGCCCTGGGCCTGAACCACCAGACGGCTCCCCTTGCCATGCGGGAGCGCGTGACGTTCCTTCCAGAAGAGGTCGAAGGGGCTATCGCGCGCCTGCGGGCGCTGTTTGCGCGTTCCGACGTTGGGGCACTCAGCGAAGCAGCCATCGTCTCCACGTGCAATCGCACGGAACTTTACTGCGCGGTTGACCAGCCGGCCCGCGCCGGACTTGCCCTGGCCGAATTCGTCTCGAGCGAAAAAGGTATTGTTTCCAGCGACCTGGCGCGCGTCTCCTACACCCTTCCCAAGGGAGACGCGGTACGCCACGCCTTCCGCGTTGCCAGCGGACTCGACTCGATGGTGCTGGGCGAACCGCAGATACTGGGCCAGATGAAGCAGGCCGAACGCCTGGCGCGTGAGGCCGGCGGCCTGGGCCTGCTCCTCAATCATTTGTTCCAGCGCACCTTTGCGGTGGCCAAGGAGGTGCGCAGCTCTACCGAGATAGGCGCGCATTCGGTCTCGATGGCTGCGGCGGCTACGCGCATGGCGGAGCGGATCTTCGGCAGTCTGGAGGATTGCCACTTGCTGTTCATCGGCGCCGGCGAAATGATCGAACTGGCGGCCACGCATTTTGCCGCGCGCCGCCCCAAGTCGATCACGGTAGCGAACCGTACGGTGGAGCGCGCCCACGCGCTGGCCACGCGCTTTCACGGGCGGTCGCTGGCCCTGAACGAGCTGCCCGGCGCGCTGGCACGGTTCGACGTCATCGTTTCGTGCACCGCCAGTTCCCTGCCGATCATCGGACTGGGCATGGTGGAGCGTGCCGTCCGCGCCCGGCGCCACCGTCCCATGGTTGTGGTCGATCTGGCGGTCCCGCGCGATGTAGAGCCCGAAATTGCCCGACTGGACGACGTCTTCGTCTACACCATCGACGACCTGGGCCACATGGTCCAGGTGGGACAGGAGTCGCGTCTGGCCGCGGTGGCGCAGGCCGAGGCCATCATCGAATCGCGGGTGCGCGATTTTGAAAGCTGGCTTGCCGGGCGGGCCACGGTGCCGCTGATCCGCGACATCCGCCAGCGCGCAGAAGACATGCGCGTGCATGAGATCGAACGCGCGCGGCGCCAACTGGCGCGCGGCGAATCCCCCGATGCGGTCCTGGAGAAGCTTTCGCAGGCGCTGACCAACAAGTTCCTGCACGCGCCAATCGCCGCCCTCAACGACGCCGCTGCCGCCCCCGACGATGAGCGCCAGCGCCAGGTCGACCTCGTTGCGCGCTATTACCGGGCGCACATCGAGCAGAACGGCAATAATTGACCGTCAGGCAGGCTGTGTTCCCGGAAACGGGCAACGGATGCCGCTGCCACTTCCGGAATTTCCGAAGCATCCAATGAAAGACTCCATGCGGGCCAAGCTGGCCCAGTTGTCCCGTCGCTTGACGGAAATCGATGCGGCGCTCTCCCGGGAGGACGCGGCGCAGGACCTGGACCAGTTCCGGCGCCTGTCGCGCGAGCGTGCCGAGATCGAACCGCTGGTCCTGGGTTTCCATCAATATCTTGCGGCGACGCAGGACCTGGCCAGCGCGCAGCAGATGCTGGCCGACCCCGAGGTACGCGCGCTTGCCGAGGAGGACGAGGCGACGGCGCGCAAGCGCATCGTCACCCTGGAGGAGGATCTGCAGCGCCTGCTGCTGCCCACCGATCCCAATGACGAGCGCAATATTTACCTGGAGATCCGCGCGGGCACCGGCGGTGACGAATCCGCGCTTTTCGCCGGCACCCTCCTGCGGATGTACATGCGGTTCGCCGAGCGCAACGGGTGGCAGACCGAAATGATTTCCGAGAGCCCATCGGATCTGGGCGGCTACAAGGAGGTGATCGTCCGGGTGATCGGCCACGGCGCGTACAGCCGCCTCAAGTTCGAATCGGGCGTACACCGTGTCCAGCGCGTTCCCGAGACCGAAGCACAGGGGCGGATCCATACTTCTGCGTGCACCGTTGCGGTCTTGCCGGAAGCCGACGAGATCAACGACGTGCATATCGACCCGACCGAAATACGGGTCGACGTGTTCCGCGCCTCTGGCGCCGGTGGCCAGCACGTCAACAAGACCGAATCGGCCGTGCGCATCACCCATCTGGCAAGCGGGATCGTCGTCGAGTGCCAGGACGACCGCTCGCAACACAAGAACAAGGAAAAGGCGATGAAGGTGCTGGCAGCCCGCCTGAAGGAATCACAACGCCAGGCCCAGCAGCAGCAGGAGGCATCGGCGCGGCGGCTCCTGGTTGGCACCGGCGACCGCTCGGAACGCATCCGCACCTACAATTTTCCCCAGGGCCGTATCACGGACCATCGCATCAACCTCACGCTGTACAAGATGGACCAGATCATGGACGGCGACCTCGCCGAACTGAGCGGGGCGCTGACGGCGGAGCACCAGGCCGAGTTGCTCGCCTCACTGGCCGAACTGGCCTGAGACACGGCGTCCGGCGTGGACCGAGCCAGTCCGGCAGCGATCACGGCGGGCGAGCTGTTGCGCACGTGCACCCTGCCCGCGACCGAAGCACGAGCCCTGCTCTGCCAGACGCTGGGCGTGACCCGCGAGTATCTGGTCGCCCATCCGGAAACCCTGGTTGCCGACGCCGACCGCCTGCGCTTTGGCAAAGCGGCAGCCAGGCGGCACGATGGCATGCCGCTGGCTTATGTGCTGGGCCATCAGGAGTTCTACGGGCACCGGTTCACGGTAAGCCCGGCGGTGCTGGTGCCGCGGCCCGATACCGAGTTGCTGGTGGACGCCGCCCTGGCCGTGCTTGACGGCCGCAATGGCGGGCGCGTCCTCGATCTGGGAACCGGTTCGGGCTGCATCGCCATTTCGCTCAGCCTGGCGCGGCCCGATCTGCACGTCGTCGCGACCGACCGCTCGGAAACGGCGCTGCAGGTGGCGCGCGGCAACCAGTTGCACCTGGGCGCGCGCGTGCAGTTTGTCGTGGCGGACTGGTTCGCGCCGCTCAGCGGCACGTGGGACCTCATTGTTTCCAATCCGCCCTATATTGCCGAGGGCGATGCGCACCTCGACGCGCTTTTGTTCGAACCACGGCAGGCGCTCACCAGCGGTCGCGACGGACTGGGACACCTGCGCCAAATCGCCGCTGCAGCACCCGCACGGCTTGCGGCCGGCGGCTGCCTGCTGGTCGAGCATGGCTACGAGCAGGGCGCTGCCGTGCGCCGCTTGTTCGATGAGGCGGGCTTGCGTGAGGTGCGAACGCTGGCCGACCTGGGCGGTCGGGAACGGGCCTGCATGGGAACCCGAGGCGCGGGTCAGCGAGGCGGCGCCGAATAATGCGCAGCCGGCAGGTCTGCCGGCGCGCCGCGCGGTAATGCCCTTGCGGCGGTGCCGGGAGCGCGCGCGGGAGGGTCTGGATTCGCTTCCTCGCCCTCCCGCACTTCTTCGCAACGCCTGCGCGCGGAGGCACCAGTCGCCTTTGTACCGGGATTACGGCATGGGACTCGGGCAAACAAGCCGGGGCGACCGAGTGTTTCCGGCGGACCGGAACCCTCAAGTTTCCTGCCCCGCAGCCGACGGGGGCTTTGCGGCACTCCTGGCCGCTGCCGCGGTCCAAGCGGCGTATCGTGACAGCGCTGCGCCGCGGTTCGCGTTTGACGGCGTTCGGGGCGCTTCCTACACTGCGCTTTGTCCTGTGCAAAACTTCGCACACCGTAAACCTTACTTGCAGGAATTGACCTCATGGATGCCAAGGAATTTGTCCGTACGACCGTAACCGAAAACCCGATTGTCCTTTTCATGAAGGGCAATGCGCAGTTCCCGCAATGCGGCTTCTCCGGGCGCGCCGTGCAGATCCTCAAATCCTGCGGCGCACAGAATCTCGTGACCTTCAATGTTCTGGAGGATGAAGAAGTCCGCCAGGCCGTGAAGGACTACGCCAACTGGCCCACGGTGCCGCAGCTCTACATCAACGGCCAGTTCGTCGGCGGCTCGGACATCATGTCCGAGATGTTCGAGAGCGGCGAACTGCAGGAACTGCTCAAGCAGGTTCAGGCCGCTTGAGCATTTCCGCTGGCGCCAACCCGCCGCGGCGGCGGCTCGTCGTTGCCATCACCGGTGCTTCCGGTGCCATTTACGGCACGCGCCTGCTTCAGCACCTGCGCGACAGCGGCGCGGTGGAAACGCACGTGGTGGTTTCGCACGCCGGGGCGCTCAATGCCCACCAGGAATTGGGCCTCAAGCGGGGCCAGATAGAAGCATTGGCCGATGTCGCCCATGGCGTGACCGACATCGGCGCCAGCATTTCCTCCGGGTCCTTTCAATGCGAAGGCATGGTGGTGGCCCCCTGCTCGGCCAAGACCCTGGCGGCGATTGCGGCGGGATTTTCCGAAAACCTGATCAGCCGTGCGGCCGATGTCTGCCTGAAGGAGCGCCGCCGGCTCATCCTGATGGTTCGGGAAGCGCCCCTGCACCTGGTGCACTTGCGCAATATGGAAACCGTGACCGAAATGGGCGGAATCATCTTTCCGCCAACCCCGGCTTTTTACCAGCGGCCAAACTCCATTGAACAGATGGTTGACCACACGCTCTCGCGAATACTGGATTTATTCGACATTGAGCACTCACTATCACCCCGTTGGCCGGGGCTTTTGCCTACCCGTTAAGCGCCCCGGCGCTATTGCGCGGCGCCGCAAAGGGTACCCTACAGACCGGCGGCAAACCGCCGATATGCCGTATCTAAGGGTGTCAATTCCCACCCGGGAAATTCCCTAGAGCGAACGGCTGACCCCGTCGATGGCAGTGACTGCTGCAGCGCAAGAGCCTAGGCTGGACTCCTGTCGCTTTTGCAGTGGCAACTTGCCGCCATCGGGTGCTTTCCCGGCCAGGGCGGTTGGGCATTCGGTTTACTGCTTTTTTTGCGAGGTAAAAAATTATGGCCAAGCCTGTTTCCAACGTTCGCAAGGCTCAAGTGGCCCACAGCTGGGGCATTCTGCTGGGCATGATGGGCATACCCGTTCTTGCAGTGCTCGCCAAGATCTATCCCCATCAGGACACCATCTGGGAAGTCCTCTTGGCGGTTTGCGGACTGATCATCGTCCGTTCCACGGTGGGTTATCTTTTTCCCAAGCTGGGTAGCGGCACCAAGAAGTCCGACACCACCGTAGCCCAGACCCACTAGTTTCCGCTGCGGCCACCGCCCGCAGTTCGCCTGCGCGGATGCGCCGCGCGCCCACACATCCACCCGCACACGGCAGCCCCGCTCCAACGGGGCTGCGCCGTCTGTTCCCATCGTGGCTTGCATGCCGCGGCAGGGCGCCCTTGGGGCCGCCATTTACAACAAGTTACGCAACGCCTTGCACATTCGGGATCTAATTGCGCCTGTGCGCGCCTAATGAGCCATGCGCCGGCGTTGCCAAAGCCGTGATCGGCAGTTCAGCGACCGGATTCGGAAACGACAAGGCTCGGCGCGGAGGATCAGTCCCGAATGAAACTTATGTGCAGAACAGGAGCAAGAACATGCATCCGCTGAAGTGGGCCTCGGCCCTTGGAGCCGGCGCGATTGCGCTGGCCGGTTGCGCAGTCGTACCCAACGGCCCTAGCGTGCGCGTAATGCCCGCGCCCGGCAAGCCCTTCGAGGTCTTCGTTTCGGAAGACCAGTACTGTCAGAGCTACGCCCGGCAGACCTTGGGAACCAGCCCCCAGGAAGCCGCCAACACCAGTGCGGTGGGCTCGGCTGTGGTGGGAACCGCGCTCGGCGCCGCAGCCGGCGCCTTGATTGGCGGAAATGGGCGCGGCGCCGGTACGGGCGCCGGTGTAGGCCTCCTGGTGGGATCGGCAGCCGGGGCGGGTGAAAGCCAGCGCAGCGGTTATTCTGCCCAGCGCCGCTACGACATCAGCTACGAACAGTGCATGTATTCGAAGGGCAATCTGCTGCCGGGTCAATCGCTGCCCTACAACAGCAGCCTTCCGCCTCCGCCCCCTCCCCCGCCGCCGCCGCGGTAAGAGCGCGCACGGCTTTATGCGGGCCTGGGCCGCGGCAGTGCGGGCATTGCGTCCGCCACCGCGGCCTTTCTTTTGCCCTCACCCGCGCCGCGGCCTGACTCACCAGCGCAGCAGGCGCGGGCCCAGCAGGGCGCCACAGGCGGCGGGAATCAGCATGCCGAGGACGTACCACACCGCCAGGAAGGGCGGCGCCAGCTCGGGGCAGTGCAGCGTGTAAACGAGTGCGCCCACGCCGCCCGATGCCAGCCCCGCAGCGGCACCGGAGAGCCGCAATCGCGTCGGCGCATGGCGCCGCATCGCCCAGATGACGGCGACGAACACGGGAGCGGAAACCAGCGCGATGAGCATCGAGCACACCCGCGCGGTTTGACCCATGAGCAGATCCAGGCGGGATTGAGGCGCTGCTTCGAGCAGCACGTAGGCCGCCGCAGACCCCATCAGCACCAACGGCGCTGCCAATGCAAGCGGCGCCAGACCCAGGGGCGTTCCCGGATGGGCAAGGCGACGCGCGCCCACTAGCGCGATCAGCCCAAGCGCGGCGCAAAACAGTTCACGCAGCCAGAATTGCGGCAGGCGAGCCTCGCTCGCGAGGTCCGGCCGAATGCCGAGCAGTGCGGCCATCAACAGCAATGCGGCGCCAAGCCCGGCGGCAAGCGCCAGCGCGACGCCGCGTGTTCGCGCGCGCGCATCGACCGGTTCGACGCCGGTGGCAAGCAGGGAGATGAGTTCGTCGGTATTCATGCGCCACTCCGGATGCGCGCCGCCAGTGCCTTGAGTCCCCGGTGGATGCCCACCTTTACTGCAGATTCGGACATGCCCGTCCGCTTTGCGGCTTCCGCGACGGAAAGGCCCTCGAGCTTTACGCACACAATGGACGCGCGCTGGCGCTCCGGCAGCGTATCGAGCAGCTTTGCCAGGTCGCGCCGCGCCTCGGCGGCTTCGCCATCGACGGCAAGGAGCTGTTCGCTGTCTTCATCGAGGGGATCGTGGAGCAGGTCCTGTCGCGAACGCCGGCGCAGCAGGTCAATGAGCTTGTAACGCGCAAGGGCGACAACCCAGGCGGTAAGCGGCTGGGCCGGGTCATAGGTATGGCGCTGGTTATGCACCGCGATCAACGATTCCTGCACGAGATCTTCCACTTCATCGGGTAGACCAGCCAGCCGCTTGCGCAAAAATGCCCGCAAATGGGCCGTCAGGTCGTTCAAGAACATCCGGTAGGCCGCTTCGTCGCCGGCCAGGCCACGCAACAGCAGCCCCCGCAGTCGCTCCTCGCTGGTTTGCATTACGCCGTCTCTTTGTATTCGCTGCCGCTGCGCTGCCGGTTACGGCCCGCAGGGCCAAATTTGCGGCCGCCCGGCGATCCCGCGTCCACCCCGGCAACCGGCACACTGCCCCGACATCGAAAGTCGAACGGCGTGTAACCGAAACGGCCAGGCAGCGAATTAACCGGTACGAAGCTTACTTCGGACCGCGCGCCGCGGCTGAAAGCCCGCAATGTACGGCAAACATGCCACCCAGCCCCACCACCAAGGAGTCACGATGCGTATCACCACTGCAAGCGCCTTTTCCCTTTTCCTGATGCTGGCAAGCGGCAGCGCGCTCGCGCAGGACGCGATGTCAAAAGATTCGATGTCCAAGGACAGCATGGGCAAGGACGCCATGGGAAAGTCCGATGCCATGGGCAAGAAGGACGCCATGGCCAAGGACGGCATGGCCAAGTCCGATGCCATGGCCAAGGACGCGATGGCCAAGAAGGACACGATGTCCAAGGACGCGATGGCCAAGAAGGATGCGATGTCCAAGGATGCGATGTCCAAGGACGAAATGAAGCACTGAGTTCGAACAAGAACCTACGGGGCGGCGCCAGACGGCGGTCCGCCCCGTACGGCGCGAAGTTGTTACCTATCTCTTGGGTACGGTACGTAACCTGTGTCTGCGGTCCGTACAAAGCATTCAATGGTGCCGGCAACAGGATTCGAACCCGTGACCTTCGGTTTACAAAACCGCTGCTCTACCAACTGAGCTATGCCGGCAAGAACTATCGATGCATCGGCAACGAGGCATCGTGATGCTGATTGTGGCCGCGCGGCCGCCTACTTGACGCGCGTCAGGCGCGGGCGATCGCCGGCAGCGCCGGGGCCCGCCGGTGGATCCGGCGGCGGGCCATCGGTCTGCACCGTCGACAGGGTCCGCAGCGGCGTGACGGTGGCGCTGGCCGGCGGTGGCGGCGTCGCGAACGAGGGCGCCTCGGCGACCGGGGTCGCGCTCGCATCGGCCCGGGGCGCCGGCGCCTCGAAGGCCATGCCCTGGCCGGTTTCGCGCGCGTAAATGGCCCGGATGAATTCGATCGGCACCCGCACATCGCGCGCCACGCCGCCGAACCGGGCCTGGAATTCGAGGAAATCGTTGCCGATCGACAGGCGGTTGGTCGCGAGCGGCGACACATTCAGGACGATCTCGCCGTCCTTGACGTATTCGGCCGGCACCTGGACGTCGCCGGCGACCAGCACGGTGACATACGGCGTGTAGCCGGAGTCATTGCACCACTCGAAGAGTGCGCGGACCAGATAGGGTTTGGTGGAGATTTCAGCCATGGGAGCCTGGGTCGTACGCCGCGGCAGACAGCCGTGGCGCGGCGCAAAGCGCCGCGGTGATCAGCGTCGCATCACCTTTTCGCTGGGCGTCAGTGCCTCGATGTAGGCAGGGCGGCTGAAGATGCGCTCGGCGTACTTCATGAGCGGCGCGGCGCTCTTGGGCAGTTCGATCTCGTAGTGATCCAGGCGCCACAGCAGCGGCGCGATGGCCACGTCGAGCATGGAGAAATCGTCGCCCAGCATGTACTTGCTCTTGAGCAGAATGGGCGCGAGTTGCGTAAGGCGGTCGCGGATCTGCAGGCGGGCCTTTTCCACGGACTTCTGGTTGGTGCTGTTCTCGAGCGTCTGGACGTGCACGAACAGCTCGCGCTCGAAGTTGAACAGGAACAGCCGGGCGCGGGCGCGCATGACCGGGTCGGCCGGCATCAGCTGGGGGTGCGGGAAGCGCTCGTCGATATACTCGTTGATGATGTTCGATTCGTACAGCGTGAGCTCGCGCTCGACGAGGATGGGCACCTGGGCATACGGATTCATCACCGAGATTTCCTCGGGCTTGTTGAAGAGGTCGACGTCCTTGATCTCGAAGTCCATGCCCTTTTCGAACAGCACCAGGCGGCAGCGTTGCGAGAAGGGGCAGGTCGTACCGGAATACAGCACCATTGTTTTGTCGCCTTTTGCGTGACGTCCCGCGCGCCGAGCGGCCGGGGAGTTCGGGGAACATTGCCGCCCCGGGCAGGGCCGGGCGCGGCTCGGGCAGCCTGCTATTCTACTTCAGGCGGCCGCACGCGCGGTTCCGGGTGAAAAAACGTATCTCTTCCAAGGGGTTGGCCGATATGGCCCGAGCCATGAACGCGTCCTGTCCCGCAGCCGTGCGCTCGCCGCGCGCTCTGGCCGGGCACAGCCGCTGCACGTCGGAGCGCCGCCGCCGCGCCCGGGGGAGGCACTGATGCTGCGCCGCATCTGGCTGGTGTTTGCCCAGGCCACCACGGTCGGGATGGCACTGTTGTTCGTCGTAGCCACGCTCAAGCCGCAATGGATTCCCCGCGACCTCCCGGCCGCGCGGCCGGCCGAGGCGCCGGCAATGCCCAGCCCGGTGGCCGGAACGTCGATCCGCCAGGTGCCGGCCGATGAGCCGGTCAACCGCGCCAACGCACTGGGTTCCTACGCCGACGCGGCCATGCGGGCTATGCCCGCGGTTGTCAACGTCTATACGGCCAAGCAGATCGCCCGCGGCAGCGCCGACGATCCCATCGCCCGCCAGTTTTTCGGGGAATCGGCCGCCCCCGAGCCGCAGAGCGTCGCGCGCCTGGGCTCGGGCGTGATCGTTACTTCCGACGGCTACGTCCTGACCAACAACCATGTCGTGCAGGCGGCCGACGAGATCGCCGTGGCCCTGGGCGACGGACGCCGCGTGGACGCCCGCCTGGTGGGTGCCGACCCGGAAACCGACCTCGCCGTACTCAAGATCGACCTTCCCAACCTGCCGGTGATGACCTTCGGCCGCTCCGAAACGCTCAAGGTAGGCGATGTCGTGCTGGCGATCGGCAACCCCTTCGATGTCGGGCAGACCGTAACCATGGGAATCGTCTCTGCGCTGGGCCGCACCAACCTGGGCATCAATACCTTCGAGAACTTCATCCAGACGGATGCGGCGATCAACGAGGGCAATTCGGGCGGCGCGCTGGTCGACAGCAACGGCCACCTGGTGGGCATCAACACGGCCATCTTCTCGCGCACCGGCGGTTCGATCGGCATCGGCTTCGCCATCCCCACCACGATCATCACCCAGGTCATGAACCAGATCGTGCAGAACGGCCGCGTCAAACGCGGCTATTTCGGCATCGAGCTCTACGACATCACCCCGGAACTTGTCGATGCACTGCGGCTCAAGCGCAAGGAGGGTGTCGTCGTGCGCGGCGTGCTGCGCAATGGGCCGGCGGGCCAGGCGGGCATGGAACCCGGCGACGTCGTCGTGTCGATCAACGGGACCAATGTGGCCGAACGGCGCGCCATGCTCAGCCAGATCGCCCAGCTCGACCCCGGCGCCGCGGCGACCGTGCATGTGCTGCGCGAATCCAGGGAACTGGACCTGAAGATCAAGGTGGGCGAGCGGCCCGCCCCGGCCCCGCGCTAGCGGGTGCGCGGCAACTGCCGCGCCTCAGGCAGCGCGCGATTCGTCCTCGGGACGGCGCCCGCCGACGAGGCTGCCCAGCAGGACGCCCAGCTCGAAGAGCAGCCACAGCGGCACGGCTAGCAGCAGCTGCGACAGCACGTCGGGGGGCGTGACGATGGCCGCGACCACAAAGGCGCCCACGATCATGTAGGGCCGGACCTGGCGCAGCTTGGCCACCGAGACCACGCCCAGACGCACCAGCAGCATGACGATGATCGGCACCTCGAAGGCGAGTCCGAAGGCGATGAACATGCGCAGCACGAAGTCGAAGTACTGCTCGATATCCGGGGAAACGTTGACGTTGCCGGGGGCAAAACCCGATATGAAGCGAAATACCACCCCGAAGACGACGTAATAGCAGTATGCGATGCCGGCAAAGAACATGAACACGCTCGAAACGACGACCGGCAACGCCAGTCGCTTCTCGTGCTGGTAGAGCCCGGGGGCGATGAAGGCCCACGCCTGGTAGAGCACGTACGGCGATGCCAGGCAGAAGGCGCAGAACAGTGTGACCTTGAGCGGCACCAGGAAAGGCGTGATCACGCCGGTGGCCAGCAGCTTGCTGCCCTGGGGCAGCGCCGAGATCATGGGTTGCGACACCCAGTCGAAGATCTGCCGCATGAACGGCCACAGCGCCAGGAAGACGATGACAACCGACGCGCACGCCTTGACCAGCCGGCTGCGCAGCTCCACCAGATGCGAAAGAAAACCCTGATCGGTGTCTTGCTGGCCCATGCTCGGATTCCGGCTAGCGCCGCACGCGGACGCGATTGATGCGGGCGCGCGGCGCGAGCCTGCGGCGCCCCGCGCCCGCGCCCTCGGGTACCGCCAGCTGGCGCTTGAGCCGTTCAATCTCCAGGCTGAGATCGTCGATGGAGGGGCGCGGGCGGTAGCGCCGGTGGAAGACCTGTGGTGGCGCCGGCGCCCCGCCGGAGGACCAGCCGTTGTCGCCCAGGGGGGCCATGAGCTCCTCGCGCGCTCCTGAAACCGCCGATTCCACGCCGGAGACGGTTCCGCGGACGGCGGTTTCCACCGACCGGGCGCTGGCGCGTGCCTCCTCGCCGATCTTGCGCAGGTCTGCCAGATGGAATTCGCGGTCGAAATCGCCGCGCACCTGGCTCACGTACTGCTGCATTTTCCCAACCCAGGAACCCAGCGTGCGCGCGGCCTGCGGCAGTCGCTCGGGCCCGAGGACCACCAGGGCAACGACACCGATCAGGAGGATTTCTCCGAAGTCAAACATGGGCAGCCCGATGGATTCGTGGTTGGTGCGCGCGGGAGCCGTCCTGCCGCCAGCCTGGCTGCGCGCACCCGACAATGGAGGCGCTGCGCCGCGCACGCCCGGGCATTGCGGCGAATTCCCTGGGCGCCATGTACGGCGCAGCGGCGGACCGGCAGCCCGATCAGCCGCCGTTCTTTTCCCGGGCAGCCACGTCGATGGTGGATGCGGCGCGACTGGCGTCTTCCACTTTCTGCGTGGGGGTGGCCGCAGGCGGATCGGTGCCTTCGCGTATGCCTTCCTTGAAGCCCTTGATGGCACCCCCCAGGTCCTTGCCCATGTTCCTGAGCTTGCCGGTGCCAAAGACCAGCATGACCACCGCAAGGACGATCAACCAGTGCCAGATAGAAAGCGAGCCCATGTTATCTCCCGGTAGACATCTGACGCCAGGGCTGCGGGCCGCCCAGCACGTGGATATGCAGATGAGGTACTTCCTGGCCTCCGCCAGGACCATTGTTGACGACCAGCCGGAAACCGTCGGTCGCGCCTTGCTCATGCGCCAGGCGCGGAGCCATCAGGAGCATTTTACCCAATAGTGCCTGGTCGCCCGGTTCGGCGCTGATCAGCGAATCGATGTGCCGCCGGGGGGTGATGAGCAGGTGCACGGGCGCCGCCGGGTGTATGTCGTGGAAAACGATCAGGTCGCCGTCCTCGAAGACGCGCCGGGACGGGATTTCCCCGCGTGCGATGCGGCAGAAGAGGCAGTTGGATGACTCGCTTTTCGTCATGGCATCACTCCTTGTCCGGTGCGCCGGCGCGCTCGCGCTCCAGCGCCTTGCGCAGCGCCTTCTCCTCGAGGCCCGAGGTTCCGGCCCGGCGCTCCAGTTCTTCGAGGACCTGCTCGGGCCGCAGGCCAAAATGCGCGAGCATCACCAGGCAATGGAACCAGAGGTCCGCTGTCTCGCTGACGATGCGCACCGCATCGCCGTCCTTGGCGGCCATGACGGTCTCGGTGGCCTCCTCGCCGATCTTCTTGAGCACGGAATCGGGTGCCTGGGCCAGCAGGCGGGCCACATAGGACGTGCCCGGGTCGCCGCCCCGGCGCGCATCGATGATGTCGGCGAGGCGGGTGAGCACGGAACGGGCGGAGGTTTCGGTCTTGCCTGGGTTCACGATGGTCCTGGGCGGGCGGGGTGCAGTTCCGCGCCGTGGCCGCAACGATACGCTAGCGACGATACAGGAGCGCCGGATCCACGAGCACCGGTTCGACCGTGCGCCATGCGCCATCCTCGAGCCGGCGGAAGAAACAGCTGGCGCGGCCGGTGTGGCAGGCGGGCCCCTGCATGGGCTCCACGAGGTAGAGCACCACATCGCCGTCACAGTCGAGCCGCATTTCCCTGACGTGCTGCACGTTGCCCGACTCCTCGCCCTTGCGCCAGATTCGTGCCCGCGAACGCGAGTAGTAGGTGGCCAGCCCGGAGGCCTGCGTCTGCGCCAGGGCGGCACGGTCGGCCCACGCCACCATGAGGACGCGGTTGTCGCCGGCCTGCTGGGCGATAACCGGCACGAGCCCGGCCGCATCGAACGCGACTTCATCGAGCCATGCGGCGCCGTCCGCCGCGGCAGGCCGGTTGGCGTCGTCGCCGCTCATTCGAGGCGCATTGCGATGCCCCGCGCGGCCAGGTAATGCTTGGCCTCCTGGACGGTGTACTCGCCGAAGTGGAAGATCGAGGCGGCCAGCACGCCATCGGCATGGCCGTGCACGATGCCGTCGGCCAGGTGCTCGAGCGTGCCGACGCCGCCCGAGGCGATCACCGGGACCGGCACCGCACCGGCAACGGCCGCCGTGAGCGCAAGGTCGAAGCCCGCGCGCGTGCCGTCGCGATCCATGCTGGTGAGCAGGATCTCGCCGGCCCCCAGGTCGACTGCGCGACGCGCCCAGTCGATGACATCCAGGCCGCTCGCCTTGCGCCCCCCGTGCGTATAGACCTCCCAGCCCATCGCAGCGTCGGCGGCACTGCGGCGCCGGGCATCGATCGCGACGACCACGCACTGGGAACCGAAGCGGCCGCTCGATGCGGCGATGAGTTCCGGGTCGAGCACGCCAGCGGTATTGATGGAGATCTTGTCGGCGCCGGCATTGAGCAGGCGGCGCACATCGTCCACCTTGCGAACGCCGCCGCCCACGGTAAGCGGAATGAAGACCTGGCGGGCAACCGCCTCGATGACGTCGATGATGGTGTCCCGCTGCTCGGAACTGGCGGTGATGTCGAGGAACGTGAGTTCATCCGCGCCCTCGCGGTCGTAGCGCGCCGCAACTTCGACGGGGTCGCCGGCGTCACGCAGCCCCTGGAAATTGACGCCCTTGACCACGCGTCCGGCGGTGACGTCGAGACACGGAATGATGCGCTTGGCGAGCATGGGGGAGGCTGGTGCGGCGCGCACTACCCCTGCGAGATTGCCGCGGCGCGTGCCAGCGCCGCCTTGAAGTCGAGGGTGCCCTCGTAGAGCGAGCGGCCCAGTATGGCGCCCTGCACGCCGTCGCCCTCGACGGCGCACAGGCGATCGACGTCGCCGATGTCGGCAATGCCGCCGCTGGCGAGAACGGGGATGCGCACGGCGCGCGCCAGCGCGACCGTGGCCTCGATGTTGACGCCGCTGAGCATGCCGTCGCGGCCGATATCGGTATAGAGGATCGCGTCGACACCATAATCCTCGAACTTGGTTGCGAGGTCGATGACGTCGTGCCCGGTGAGCTTGCTCCAGCCATCGGTGGCAACCTTGCCGTCCTTGGCGTCAAGCGCCACGATCACGTGCCCACCGAAGGCGCTGCACGCATCGTGCAGGAAGCCGGGGTTCTTGACGGCCGCGGTGCCGATGACGACGAAGGAAACGCCGTCGTCGATGAACCGCTCTATCGTGTCGAGGTCGCGCAGGCCGCCGCCCAGCTGCACGGCGACATCGGGGCCCACCGCCTTGACAATGCGGCGGATCGCCTGCTCGTTCACGGGCTTGCCCGAGCGCGCGCCGTTCAGATCGACGACATGCAGCCGCGTGGCGCCCATGTCCACCCATTGCCGTGCCATGGCCACGGGGTCTTCGGAAAAGACGGTGGCATCGTTCATGTCGCCCTGCCGCAGGCGAACGCAGTGCCCGTCCTTGAGGTCGATTGCAGGGATCAGCAGCATGGGATTTACCGTCGAGGGCGAAGGCGGGACGTTGGGCGGGGGCCGCGGGGGGCAGGACGCACGCCGCTCACGGATTCCAGGTCACGAAGTTTTCGTAGAGTCTCAGTCCGGCTGCAGCGCTTTTCTCGGGGTGGAACTGCACGGCGAAAATATTATCGTGCGCGACTGCGCAGGTAAAGAACCCGCCGTAGTCGGCCTCCCCGGCGATGAGCCCGGGACGGCCCGTCTCGACATAGTAGCTGTGAACGAAGTAGAAATAGCTGTCATTCTCGACGCCTGCCCACAATGCGTGCGACTGGGCCTGGCGCACCCGGTTCCAACCCATGTGCGGGATCTTGCGCGGGCGACCCTGCTCGTCCATGGTAGCCCTAAACCGGACAACCCGCCCGGGAAAAAGGCCCAAACCGGTCACGCCGCCCTCCTCGGAATGTTCGAAGAGCATCTGCTCCCCGATGCAGACCGCCAGGATGGGCTTTGACGCGGCGGCACGGCGCAGGGCCGGCTCCAGCCCGGACGCCCTCAGGTTGCGCATGCAGTCGGGCATGGCGCCCTGGCCCGGCAGAACGATCCGCTCGGCGGCATCGATCACCGCCGGATCCTGGGTGATGCACGTGCTCACCTGGGGCGCCACGCGCGCCAGCGCCTGCGCCACGGACCGCAGGTTGCCCATGCCGAAGTCGGCGATGGCAATCACCGCTACAGCGCACCTTTCGTGCTGGGTATGGCCCCTGCAGCGCGCGGGTCGACCTCAAGGGCGTCGCGCAGCGCGCGGGCGAAGGCCTTGAAGACCGTCTCGCACTGATGGTGCGCGTTTTCGCCGCGCAGATTGTCGACATGCAGCGTCACCTGCGCGTGGTTGACGAAGCCCTGGAAGAACTCATGGGGCAGTTCAACGTCGAAGCTGCCGATGGTTGACCGGGTGAACGGCACATGCCACTGCAGGCCCGGCCGGCCGGAAAAGTCGACCACCACCCGGGTCAGGGCCTCGTCCAGGGGCACGTAGGCATGGCCGAAGCGGCGTATGCCCTGCTTGTCGCCGGCCGCGGCGGCGACCGCGCGCCCGAGCGTTATGCCCACGTCCTCCACGGTGTGATGGCCGTCGATGTGCAGATCGCCGGTGGCTTCGATGGTTAGGTCGATGGCGCCGTGACGGGCGATCTGCTCGAGCATGTGGTCGAAGAAGCCGATTCCCGTGGCAATGGCACAGGCGCCGCTGCCGTCCAGATCGACTGCCACCCGGATACGGGTTTCCCGGGTTTCGCGGACGATTTCCGCGGTGCGCCGCTTGCTTTCTGCCGCCATGGGATATGCCTCAGATGCCCGACTCAAGAGCCTGGAAAAAACGCGCGTTTTCGGCTTCCGTGCCGACCGTTATGCGCAGGCAGCCCTGCAGCAGAGGATGGGAAGCCGACACGTCCTTGACCAGAATACCCTGCCGCAGCAGCGCGGCAAACACCCGTGGCGCGTCGCCGACCCGCAGCAGGAAGAAATTGGCATCCGAATCGAAAACCGCCGCCTCGGGGCGCGTGCGCACCCATTCGCGCAGGCGCGCGATGAGTGCGGCACGGCTGCTGCGGATGGCCGCTGCCTGGGCATCGAGGACGCCGATGTGATCCAGCAGGAAATCGACCGCCGCCAGCGTGAGGCTGTTGACATTGAAGGGCGGGCGGATCTTGTCGAACTGGGCGATCAGTTCCGGAGCCCCGCACAGGTAGCCCAGGCGCACCCCGGCCAGGCCCAGCTTGGACAGCGTGCGCAGCACGAGCAGATTGGGCCGGCGCGGCAGTTCGCTGATCCAGGTCTGGCGCGCAAACGGCAGATAGGCTTCATCGACCACGACGATTCCGGGTGCGGCGTCGAGAATGGCTTCGATGGCGGCCCGATCGAAGCAGTTGCCGGTGGGATTGTTCGGGTAGGCGAGGAAGATCACGGCCGGCCGGCAGGTCTGCACTGCCGCCAGGAAGGCCGGCAGGTCCAGCGTGAAATCGGCCCGCAGGTCGACGGCGACGAAACGGCACCGGTCCTGCGCGGCGATGAGCCGGTACATGGAAAAGCCCGGCCAGGGCGACAGTACGGTGGTTTCGGGTCCGGCGCAGGCCAGGATCACCAGATGGATCAGTTCGTCGGAGCCATTGCCCAGCAGCAGCGCGCTGCCCGGGGGCAGCCCGGCCTGAGCCGCAAGGCGGCGCTTGAATTCGGCAGGTTCGCCCGGCGGATAGCGGTTGAGCGCAACGGTTCCCAGACGTTGCCCCAGTGCACGCGCCAGTTCCGGCGGCAGGGCGTAGGGGTTTTCCATCAGGTCGAGCTTGACGAGTCCGTCGGCCGGGGCCACCGGATAGGCGTGCAGGTCGCGGACGTCCTGGCGGATCACACCCAGCGGCATGGCCATGCCGCCGCTCATGGTGCGCCATCCGCGGTGGCCGGGCCGGCGGCCATGCGCAGCTCGGCGCTGCGGGCATGCGCGGCCAGGCCCTCGCCGCGCGCCAGACGCGACGCGGTTGCGCCCAGGGTGCGTGCGCCCGCCGCGGAGACCTCCAGGACGCTGCTGCGCTTTTGGAAGTCGGCCACGCCCAGCGGCGAGGAGAACCGGGCCGTGCGCGACGTGGGCAGGACGTGATTGGGGCCCGCGCAGTAATCGCCCAGCGCTTCGCTGGTGCTCGGACCCAGGAAGATCGAACCGGCATGGCGGATGTGGGATAGCCAGCGCCGCGGCTCCCGCGTGGAGATTTCCAGGTGTTCGGGCGCAATGCGATTGGCGATGGCGCAGGCCTGCTCCAGGTCACGTACCAGCACCAGCGCTCCGCGCCTGGCGAGCGAGGTCTCGATGATGCGGCGCCGCGGCATGGTTGGCAGCAGGCGGCCAATCGCGGCAAGGACCGCTTCAAGAAATGCCGGATCGGGCGTCAGCAGGATGGATTGCGCCATCTCGTCGTGCTCGGCCTGGGAAAACAGGTCCATGGCGATCCATTCCGGATCGGTGTGGCCATCGCAGATGATGAGGATCTCGCTCGGCCCGGCGATCATGTCGATGCCGACCGTGCCGAACACCCGCCGCTTGGCCGCCGCAACGTAGGCGTTTCCCGGACCGACGATCTTGTCGACGGCGGGTATCGTTGCCGTGCCATAGGCTAGGGCCGCCACTGCCTGGGCGCCGCCCACGGCGAATGCGCGGGTGACGCCAGCCAGTGCCGCGGCGGCCATGACCAGCGGATTGCGTGCGCCATCGGGCGCCGGCGCCACCATGACGATGTCGCCAACGCCCGCCACCTGGGCCGGGATGGCGTTCATCAGGACGGACGACGGGTAGGACGCCTTGCCGCCGGGCACATAGATGCCCACGCGGTCGAGCGGCGTGACGCGCACCCCCAGCGTCGTGCCGTCGGCCTCCGCCACGGACCAATCGGTGGCCCGGCCGTTTTCATGGAAGCGCCGGATGCGCAGGGCAGCCAGTTCCAGGGCCTTGCGATCGTCCGGGTCGAGCGAATCGAGCGCAGCCTGCATCTGCGCTGCCGGAATTTCCAGTTCCGCAACACTGCCTGCCGTGACCCGGTCGAACCGGACGCTGTACTCGAGCAGTGCCGCGTCGCCGCGGCGGCGCACGTCATCCACGATGGCTTCGACCTGGCTGTCGATTGCCCGGTCGGGGGCGCCATCGACGGCGGTCAGCCGGGCCAGGGCGGCATCGAAACCGGCATCGGACGCGTCCAGCCGGGCGATGGGCAGGGGGGTGCTCATGGGGCGCCGTCCGGGTTGGGCGCCGGCGAACCGCCGCCCCCGACTGCGCCGCCAATGGCGGCGATGAGCGCGGCGAGCCGGTCGCGGCCGGTCTTGTAGGCCGCCTGGTTGACGATGAGGCGCGAGGTGATGGGAATGATCTGCTCGACCTCCCGCAGGTTGTTGGCCCGGAGGGTGGCGCCGCTCGAGACCAGGTCGACGATGGCATCGGCCAGTCCGGCCAGCGGCGCCAGTTCCATCGACCCGTAGAGTTTGATGAGGTCGACGTGCACGCCCTTGCCGGCGAAGAAATCGCGCGCGGCCTGCACGTATTTGGTGGCAACCCGAAGCCGTGCGCCGCGCCGCACGGCGCCGGCGTAATCAAAGCCCACAGGCGCGGCCACGCACAGGCGGCAGTGGCCGATGCCCAGGTCGACCGGCTGGTAGATGCCCCCGCCGCCGTGCTCCATGAGGATATCGGCGCCGGCGATCCCCAGCTCGGCGGCGCCGTATTGGACGTAGGTGGGCACGTCGGACGCGCGGACGATCACCAGCCGCACGTCGGCCACGCTGGTACCGATGATGAGCTTGCGCGTGGCCTCCGGGGGTTCATCCGGAACGATACCGGCCCGCGCCAGCAGCGGCAGCGCCTCCTCGAAAATGCGCCCCTTGGGCAGCGCCAGCGTGATCATGGCCGGCTGCTCATCGAACGCGCTCGATGCGCGCGCCCAGCGAGGCCAGCCGGCGCTCCATTTCCTCGTACCCGCGATCGAGGTGATAGATGCGCTCAACGGTGGTCTGGCCCTGCGCAACCAGTCCGGCGATGACCAGGCTGGCCGAGGCCCGCAGGTCGGTTGCCATCACGGTGGCGCCCGACAGGTGATCGATGCCGCGCACGATGGCGGTGTGCCCGTCGATGTCGATGCTGGCGCCCAGCCGCTGCAGCTCGAGGACATGCATGAAGCGGTTCTCGAAGATGTTTTCGGTGATGCGCGCCACGCCCTCGGCGATGCAGTTGAGCGCGAGGAACTGGGCTTGCGCATCCGTGGGGAACGCCGGATAGGGTTCGGTGCGCAGGCTGACTGCCCGCGGCCGCCCGTCCATGCGCAGGCGTATGGTGTCCGGGCCAGTGTCGATGCGGGCGCCGGCCTCGCGCAGCTTGTCCAGGACGGCATCGAGCGTGCCGGGGGCAGCACCCTGCAGGGTGATGTCGCCGCCCGTGGCCGCAGCGGCCACGAGGAAGGTGGCCGACTCGATGCGATCGGGCATGATGCGGTGGGTGGCGCCGTGCAGACGCTCGACGCCATCGATGACGATGCGGTCGGTGCCGGCGCCGCGCACCCGGGCCCCCATGGCGTTGAGGCAGGCGGCCAGGTCGGCAACTTCGGGCTCGCGTGCCGCGTTCTCGATGACGGTCTCGCCCTCGGCGAGGGTCGCCGCCATCATGAGGTTCTCCGTTCCGGTCACCGTCACCATGTCGGTGACGATGCGCGCGCCGCGCAGGCGCCCCGCCGAGCTTCTGCGGGCGACGATGTATCCCTGCTCGATGGTAAGTTCCGCGCCCAGTGCCTGCAGGCCCTTCAGGTGCTGGTCGACCGGGCGGGCGCCGATTGCGCAGCCGCCGGGCAGGCTGACGCGCGCCTGGCCCTCGCGGGCCAGCAGCGGCCCCAAAACAAGTATTGCCGCACGCATGGTCTTGACCAGCTCATAGGGTGCTTCCACCGAGCCCAACCGCGCCGCGCGCAGGGCATACGACTGCCCGTCGCGCTCGACCGCGACGCCCATGCCGGCGAGCAGGCGCGCCATGGTTGCGGTATCAGCCAGGCGCGCGACATTTTCCAGGCGCAATTCATCGCGCGTCAGCAGCGCCGCCGCCATGATGGGCAGGGCGGCATTCTTGGCACCGGCGACACGCAGGCTGCCGCAGAGCCGTTGTCCGCCCTCGATTCGAAGTTTGTCCATGCAAATCCTGTATTGGGATCGGGCGGCCGGCCGCTGCCGTCGGGCTACCGGCTGCCCGCGGCCGGCGCAGGTCCGGCGGCCGCCAGCTCCTCGGGCGTGACCGTACGCATCGACAGCGCGTGGATTTCCTGGCGCATGCGATCACCCAGTGCCGCATAGACCAGGCGGTGGCGCTCGATGCGCGCCAGGCCGGCAAACCGGCGGCTGACGACGAGTGCATTCCAGTGATGGCCGTCACCGTCGACTTCCAGGCGTTCGCAGTCGAGGCCCTGGGCAATGGCGGCGTGTATCGATTCGGGGGTTGGCATGGTGCTCATGTGCGCAGTTTATAGCCGCGCGCCAGCATGCCCAGGGCCGTGGCCGAAGCGAGGCAGAACGCCACGACCACGACCATCAGGCTGGTCCACGGCGAGACGTCGGATTGGGCAAAGAAGCCGTAGCGGAAGCCATCGATCATGTAGAAGAACGGGTTGGCGTGGGAAAAGGCCTGCCAGAACGCGGGCAGCCCATGGACGGAGTAGAAGACGCCGGAAAGGAAGGTCGCCGGCAGGATCAGGAAGTTCTGGAAGGCGGCCAGCTGGTCGAACTTGTCGGACATGATGCCGGCGATGAGCCCGAGCACCCCCATGAGGGCGGCGCCTGCGAGGGCAAATACCGGGATCCACAAGGGTGCGACAAAGGTGGGCGGCGCGATCCACACGGTGACAAGAAAAACCCCCAGGCCCACTGCCAGGCCGCGCAGGACCGAGGCCAGCACATAGGCGCCGAAGAACTGCAGGGCCGACAGCGGCGGCAGCAGCAGAAAGACCAGGTTGCCCATGATCTTGGACTGGATCAGGGACGAGGACGAGTTGGCGAACGCGTTCTGCAGGATGGACATCATCACCAGCCCCGGGACGAGGAAAGCGCTGTAACGCACCCCGGCAAAGGGCTCGAGGCGCGCGTCCAGGACATGGCCGAAGACCAGCAGGTAAAGCACCCCGGTCAGCACGGGGGCGGCGATGGTCTGGAAGCTGACCTTCCAGAATCGCAGGTTTTCCTTGTACAGGAGCGTTTGGAAGCCGGTCCAGGCGGCGTCCTCGGCCACCGCCAGCGGCGTCATGGGTGCAACGGCCGCCGGCTGCACCAGCGGCGCAGGAGGCGTGGCTGCATTCATGCGGCTACCGCCCCCACGGGCGCGTCCGTGGCGTCGGCCATCACCTGGACGAAGACGTCTTCCAGATCGGCCGGCCCGACCTCGAGTTCCTCGACATCGCTGCCAAAATCGCGGCATGCCTGCAGGGCAGCGCCAACCTCGCGCGGATGCGAGAGCCGCAGGACGATCCGCCCCGGCTTCTCCTCGACGACGCGCTGCGCTAGGGCGGGCGGCAGGCCGCCGCGCAGCCGCATGACGACCTGAACCCCCGCAATGCGGCCCAGCAGGTCCCGGGTGGCCTCCAGCGCGACGATGCGGCCGCCCTTGAGCATGGCGATCCGGCCGCACATCTGCTGGGCCTCCTCCAGATAGTGGGTGGTAAGCACGATGGTATGCCCGTCGCGGTTGAGCCGCGCCATGAACTGCCACAGGCCCTTGCGCAGTTCGACGTCCACGCCCGCCGTCGGTTCATCCAGGACGATGACCGGCGGGCGGTGCACCAGGGCCTGCGCCACCAGGACGCGCCGCTTCATCCCGCCCGAAAGCGCCCGCATATTGGTGTCCGCCTTGCCGGTGAGGTCGAGGTTGAGCATCACCTCGTCGATCCAGTCGTCGTTGTTGCGCAGACCGAAATAGCCCGACTGGATGCGCAGCGTTTCACGGACCGTGAAGAACGGGTCGAAGACAAGTTCCTGCGGTACCACGCCCAGGTTGCGCCGCGCCGCCCGGAACTGCTCGACCACATCGTGTCCCATGACCCGGACGCGTCCGCTGGTGGCGCGCGCCAGGCCGGCGATGATCGAAATGAGGGTTGTCTTGCCCGCGCCATTGGGTCCGAGCAGGCCGAAGAACTCGCCCTGCCCAATGGTGAGGTCGAGCGCGTCGATTGCGGTCAGGCTTGCATACCGCTTGGTAAGCGCACGGACGTCGATGGCAGCAGTTGACATGGATGGGGGCGGGATTGGATTGGCCGCGCCACCGGCATCGAGGTTTCCCGTGCTCGGCCAGCGTCAACGGCACCCCCGATTGTAAGTGCTCGGCGGCAGCCCGCCCTACGCGCGGCGGGCGCTGTCGATCAGGCCCTCGACACCACCCATCTTGGCCAGCGCGAGAAGATCGCGGGGAGTCGCTACCAGTGACAGCCGGTGCCCGCCGGCCTGGGCAAGCCGCACCCAGGCAAGGACGCAGGCGACCGCCGCGGTGTCGCAGCGCCGCACCAGCGAAAAATCAATCGTGCAGTCGCCGGCGCGAATTGCCGCTGCACCGGATTTGACGATGGCTCCGGCGTTTAGATTGGTGATGGCTTCGGTTTCAAGTTTCATCGGAGGGCGCCGCCGGCAACCGCAGTTCAGGGCTTGGCGCCGGCCAGGCTCTGGTTCTTGCGGGTCAGGACCTGGATCAGGTTGTCGACGCCACCCTGGTTCAGGCTCTGGCTGAATTCATTCCGGTAGTTTTCCACCAGCCATACGCCGAGGATGTTGAGGTCGTAGATCTTCCAGCCGGAATCGACTTTTTCAAGGCGGTAATCCAGGCCGATGGGGTCACCCTGGCTGGGCACGATCTGCGTGCGAACGATGACGTCGTTGGGGTTTTCCTGGTCCCGCGACGGCCGCAGGCGGACCTTCTGGTCCGAGACCTTCGAGAGCGCGCCGCTGTAGGTGCGCATCAGCAGGAGACGGAACTGCTCGGTAAGGGCCGCTTTCTGCTCCGGCGTGGCGCCACGCCACGCGCGCCCCACGGCAAGCCGCGTCATCTTGTCGAAATCGACCTTGGGAAGGATGCGTTCGTTGACCAGCTTCTGCACGCGATCGAAATCGCCCGCCTTGATGGCCTTGTCGTTGCGAAGGGCGTCGAGCACCTCGGTCGACAGGTTGAGGATCATCGCGTCGGGCGCGACATCGGCCACGGCCGGCGCCGCAGCGCCATCGGCCGCGCGGGCTGCCGTGAGGGCGCCACAGGCAAGCGCCACCAGCAGCGCCGCGGCGGCGGCCCGCACCGTCCGCCGCATCGTTTTGTCGGTATAAGCTGCCATATTGTTTCCTTTCATGCGTGCGTCCTGACCTTCAATTTGCCGGCGATGCGGAAGTCTTGGCGTCGACAACCCCCGCCTTCGCCGGTCCGCCCCCAGGCGGATCGGCGAAGGCGGGGCTGTCGGGATCTTCTTCCGCCGGCGCAGGCGGTGGGTTGCCATCGTATATGCGCGAGCGGCGCCGCTGCAGGTAGCCGTCGCGGACGAAGCCATAGGGATCCAGCGCCGCGTCATTGACAAGATTGCCGGTGTCGAGGAACTGTGAACGCCGGTCGACGAAGCGTGCGCCATAGATCAGGTAATAGTCGGTCTTGGGGTTCACCAGACGCACCGGATCGGTATAGAAATCGGGCACTTCGCCGATGGCGTCGCGCACGGAACTGGGGCCGTAGAAAGGCAGGACGATGTACGGACCGGGCGGCAGCCCCCATTTGCCCATGGTGAGTCCAAAGTCCTGGCGGTTGCGCTCGAGCCCCATTCCCTTGGCGACATCGAAGCACCCCAGCAGCCCGGCCGTGGAGTTGACCAGGAGGCGGCCGACATCCGTAGCGGTGTCGGCGGGACGCAATTGCAGCGCAGCATTCACGATATTGGTGACCTCGCCGATGTTGGCGAAGAAATTGGCGACACAGTCGCGCACCGGCCTGGGAACGACATAGGTATAGCCTCGGGCCACCGGCTGCGCCAGACCGCGATCGAAGCTGTCGTTGAAGGCATATACGTGGCGGTTAAGGCGCTCCAGCGGGTCCGCCGGGTTACTGCCGGCGCCGGGTGGAATGCTGGCGCAGCCACCCGCAGCCAGCAGCGCGGCGCCCAGCACAGACCAAAATCCCAGGCGCCGCAGGGCACTAGCCACGTGGGGAAAGCGCGCCGGGCGCATTGCCGCGCCATTTGCGATGATGGATTTCATTTCTTGGCCGCCCCGTCCTTGCCCGCGTCGCCCGCCTTGTTGTAGAGAAACTGGCCGATTAGATTCTCCAGGACGATAGCCGACTGGGTCATCTTGATGGACTCGCCGGCCTGGATGTTCTTTTCGTCGCCGCCGGCCTCGATGCCGACGTACTTGTCGCCGAGCAGGCCGGCGGTGAGCACCTTGGCCGAGCTGTCGGTGGGAAATGCGTACTGGCGGTCGATGTCGAGGGCGACGACGGCCTGGAAGGACTTGTTGTCGAAGCTGATGTCCGCAATGCGGCCGACGGTGACGCCGGCGCTCTTGACCGGCGCCTGCACCTTGAGTCCGCCGATCTCATCGAAACGCGCCAGCACCCGATAGGTGGGATGGAAGGAGAAGCTTGCCATGTTGGCCGACTTGAGCGCCAGGAACAATATGGCGAGCATGCCCAGTACCACGAAACCGCCCACCAGGATTTCCGTCTGTTTCTTGCTCATGCAAATTTCTCCGTTTCCCGACTGGATGGGTGCCTGCGTCGCTCGCGCCGATCAAGGCGTGCTGAACATCAGCGCCGTGAGTATGAAATCCAGGAACAGCACCGACAGCGACGAGATAACCACGGTGCGGGTGGTGGCCAGTGCCACGCCCTCGGGCGTGGCCTTGGATTCGTATCCGACGTACAGCGCGATGAAGGTCGAGGCGACGCCAAACACCAGCGTCTTGATGATCCCGTTGCCCACGTCCTTGACCACGTCGACCCCGCTTTGCATCTGCGACCAGAACTGGCCCTCATCGACACCGATCATCCAGACGCCCACGACGTAGGCGGCCAGGATACCCACCGAGGAGAACACCGCGCCCAGCAAGGGCATGGCCAGCACGCCGGCAATGAAACGCGGCGCCAGGACGCGCACCCGCGGATCGACTGCCATCATCTCCATCGCCACAAGCTGCTCGCCGGCCTTCATGAGGCCGATCTCCGCCGTGAGCGAGGTTCCGGCCCGTCCGGCGTACAGCAGCGCGGTGAGAACCGGCCCCAACTCGCGCACCAGCGCCAGCGCGACCAGCAGGCCCAGGGAATCGGCCTGCCCATAGCGGCTCAGCGTGAGGTAGCCCTGCAGGGCCAGCACCAGGCCGACAGCGGCACCGGATGCGGCGATGATCACCAGGGACCGGTTGCCGATGGCGTGGACCTGGGCAATGGTCAGGTAGGGCCGGCGCAGGCTGGAGAACATGTGCCGCACGAGGTCGGCAAAGAAGATGGCGGCATGGCCCAGCCCGGCCAGGCGGTCGATGACGGTGCGGCCCAGCACCGCGGTAATTTCGGCGGGATTCATGGCGGCGTCACCAGGCAGCGCAATTCACGGGGATATCCCCAGTGCCTGCGCGATCGGCTCGGCAGGATAGTGGAACTTGACCGGGCCGTCCGGCTCCCCGCGGATGAACTGGCGCGCCTCGGGCTCCTCGGACGCCTTGAGTTGCGCGGGCGTACCGTGGGCGATGACGCGGCCCGCGGACATCAGGTAGGCATAGTCGCAGATCTGGAAGCATTCCTCGACATCGTGGGAAACGATAAGCGACGTTGCGCCGGTGGCATCGTTCAGACGCCGGATCAGGTTGGCCGTTACGCCCAGCGAAATCGGATCGAGTCCAGTGAAGGGTTCGTCATACATGATGATCTCGGGGTCGAGCGCCACCGCGCGCGCCAGCGCAACGCGCCGGGCCATGCCGCCGGAAATCTGCGCGATGCCCAGCTCCGCCGCGCCACGCAGGCCCACGGAGTCGAGCTTCATGAGGACGATATCGCGGATCATCGCCTCGCCAAGGTCGGTATGTTCACGCAGGGGAAAGGCCACGTTGTCGTACACGCTCAGGTCGGTGAAGAGCGCGCCAAACTGAAACAGCATGCCCATGCGGCGGCGCAAGGCGTAAAGGGCGGCACGATCGGCGGTATCGACGGTTGCGCCCGAGAAGAGGATGCGCCCGCTCTGGGGCGTGACCACGCCGCCGATCAGCCGCAGCAGGGTGGTCTTGCCGCATCCCGAACTGCCCATGATCGCGATGAGCTTGCCCCGCGCAAAATCCAGGGAGACATGCGAAAGAACCACCCGGCTGTCGTAGCCGAACGTGACGTCCTGGATGCTGACCAGCAGGTCGTCGGTCTGGGCAATGGGGGACCTTTGCGCTTGCAACAACGGCTTTTCCTTTACGCGGACTTGGGGGAATGGGGCAGGCGGCAACGGCCCGAGGGATTGTCGCATAGGCCCGTTTGCCGGCCGCGTAAGCGGCGCGCCCCCGCATCCGGTGCGCGTGACCCGGCAAATGCGGATGCACGCGCGAACCCGAACCCGCCCGCAAGCACGGCATGGACCCGCGCGGCGCGGCAAAGTTCTGCGGCCGCCGCCATTTCACCCGTGCCGCCCCGGGTTGCCGCGATGGCCGCGCAAAACGGTGAATCAGCGCGGCAGGTCTGAAGCGCCCATCAGGAAGGTGTCAACCGCGCGCGCGCATTGCCGCCCCTCGCGTATGGCCCAGACCACCAGCGACTGGCCACGGCGCATGTCGCCGGCGGCAAAGACCTTGGGGCGTGACGTGGCGTAGGGCAGCTGCGCGCCGCCCTCTTCCGTGACCGCGCGGACATTGGCACGGGCGTCCTTCTCGACACCGAAGGCATCGAGCACCGCCGACAGCGGGGAGACGAACCCCATTGCCAGCAGCACGAGATCGGCCGGCAGCTCGAACTCCGAACCCGGCACTTCCACCATCTTGGACTGCCCGGTCACGGGGTCGCGCTGCCATTGCACGCGGGCCGCCACCAGCGCCTGAACCCGGCCATTGCCGTCGTCGCGGAATCGCTTGGTGGTGATCGACCAGTCGCGTTCGCAGCCTTCCTCGTGCGAGCTCGACGTTCGCAGCCGCACCGGCCAGTAGGGCCAGGTCAGCGACTTGTTCTCGGACGCCGGCGGCTGCGGCAGCAGTTCCAGCTGCGTCACCGAGCGCGCGCCGTGCCGGTTCGAGGTTCCGACGCAGTCCGACCCGGTGTCACCACCGCCGATCACGATGACATGGCGGTCACGGGCGATGATCTGCCCCTGCACGGTCTGCCCGCTGACGACGCGGTTCTGCGCGGTGAGGAACTCCAGCGCGAAGTGCACGCCCTGCAGACCGCGGCCCGGCACGGCCAGGTCGCGCGGCGATTCGGCGCCGCCCGCCAGGACGACGGCATCGAAATCGTCGAGGATGCGGGTGGCGCTGATGCGCTCGTGGCCGGTGCGCAGCACGGTGCCAAGCTCGGCAGGGGCGTCGCCCTCCACCATGACGCCATTGCGGAAGACAACGCCTTCCTGGCGCATCTGCTCCACGCGGCGGTCAATGTGGGATTTCTCCATCTTGAAGTCGGGGATGCCGTAGCGCAGCAGGCCGCCCGGGGCATCGTTTTTCTCGAAGACCGTGACGGCGTGTCCGGCGCGCGCCAGTTGCTGCGCGCAGGCGAGTCCCGCCGGTC
>Ga0209698_10000995_pt1 | contig 32659 bp, 27 predicted proteins | sample LitLauG_LLR_2012_FD_187203 | JGI IMG/M metagenome (GOLD analysis project Ga0209698, IMG submission 187203) | Freshwater sediment microbial communities from Pennsylvania, USA - Little Laurel Run_MetaG_LLR_2012 (SPAdes) (version 2) | ecosystem: Environmental > Aquatic > Freshwater > Creek >... | reverse complement strand
GCCTCAAGCCGATCTGCAGAAGCAGCTCGTAGGCGAAGGGCTAACGGTCCGGCAAATCAAGGTCGAGAACGGCTGCTACGAGGTCTATGCCGTTGATAAGGCTGGGAAGAAGATGAATGCTGCGTACAACGCCGAAACTTTTGAAAAATTGGCCAATGCCGAAGCTGGCGAGAACTAGTCGCTCGGACATGACGGTACAAGGCGCGGGCGTCCCCATGGGGACGATCCGCGTCTGGGATCCGCTTGTCCGAATATTTCATTGGACGCTGGTGCTGAGCTTCGTGACCGCTTGGCTTACGGCCGGCTGGGCAGAGGAGCTTCATCAATTGGCCGGCTTTTATGCCGCCGGTGCTACGGTCCTGCGCATCGTATGGGGTGTCTGGGGAACACCCTTTGCTCGTTTCTCGCAATTCGTCCGGAGCCCCGCAATCGTGGTTGACTATTTGCGTGCGATGTCAGAAGGCCACGAAGAACGCTACATCGGCCATAACCCAGCTGGCGGCGCGATGGTCGTTACCCTCATGGGAATGATAACTGCCGCCGTGATCACGGGTTGGATGATGACGACGGATACTTATTTTGGTGTCGCCTGGGTCGGCATCCTTCACAGTTTTGTTGTGCATGGATTGGCCATGCTGGTCCTGGTTCACATCTCGGGTGTTGCGATTGCCAGCTTTCGCCATAAGGAAAATCTATTGATGGCAATGTTCAGTGGGAGAAAGCGGGCGTAGTACTATGGTCAGCCCGCTGCTCAGATATTTAGGCTGGCCATCTCCTGATCGTCGTGGACAGCCAGCGTCTACTGCTCTGTGGGCAGACATTGACTCCTCTCGGTTGGCTCCCGCCGACCGAGAATGCTGTGACTCAGCAAGGAGGAGAACCTGTCGAGATAGATGTAGATGACCGGCGTGGTGAACAAAGTCAGCACTTGGCTGACCAGCAACCCCCCGACCATCGCATAGCCCAACGGCTGGCGGATCTCTGAGCCAGTCCCGGACCCCAGCATCAGTGGCAACGCCCCCAGCAACGCGGCCATTGTGGTCATCAGGATAGGCCGGAACCGCAGCAAGCAGGCCCGACGGATGGCGTCATGCGCGCTCATCCCCAGATCGCGCTGCGCGACGATGGCGAAGTCAACCAGCATGATGCCGTTCTTCTTCACGATTCCAATCAGCAGGATGACGCCGATGAGTGCGATCAGGCTGAAGTCGAAATGAAACAACATCAGGGTCGCGATCGCGCCCACGCCCGCCGAAGGCAGCGTCGAGAGGATCGTGATCGGATGGATATAGCTCTCATAGAGAATGCCAAGGATGAGGTAGACGACAATGAGCGCGGCCAAGATGAGGATCGGCACGCTGGACAGCGAATCCTGGAACGCCTGCGCATTGCCCTGGAAGGTGGTGGATATCGTCGGTGGGAGCTGGATTGCCCTCTCGGCGGCGGTGACTGCGGTGGTCGCTTCGCCGAGTGCCACGCCAGGTGCCAGATTGAAACTGAGCGTGACCGCCGGGAACTGCCCTTGATGGCTGATGGACAACGGTTTGACATTGTCGGTCGTCCACTTGGCAAAGACCGAGAGCGGAACCTCGCCGCCCGTTGTCGGTGAGCGGAGGAAAATCCGGTCGAGCGTCGAGACTTCGCCTTGCAGCGACGGCAACACCTCCATGATGACCTGGTAGCTGGAAAGCTGGGTGAAATACTGGGCAATCTGCCTCTGGCCAAAAGCGTCATAGAGCGTAGAGTCGATGACATCGGGCGTGAGCCCATAGCGCGCGGCCTGGTCCCGGTCGACGGTGAGCGTCAGGGTCGTGCCCGAGGTCTGCTGGTCCGTCGCCACATCCTTGATTTGTGGCAGGGTCTTCAATTTGTCCATCAGCTTTGGCGCCCAGGTGTTTAGTTCGTTGATGTCGGAGCCCTGCAGCGTGAACTGGTACTGCGTGCGCGAAGACCGTCCGCCAACACTCAAATCTTGCGCCGCCTGCAGGAACAAACGCGCGCCTTCGACCTTCGAGAGCTTGGTTTGCATTCGGGCGATGATCTGGTCGGCGGTCGCCTGCCGCTGATTGCGCGGCTTCAGCATGATGAACATGCGCCCGGCGTTGAGCGCGCTGCCGCCGCCGATCGAGCTGGCCACGTGATCAACGTCGGGGTCCATACGCACAATGTCTTGCAGGACGACTTGATGGCGAAGCATATCGGCAAAGGAAATGTCCTGGGCCGCCTCGGCCGTACCGTTGATGAGGCCGGTATCCTGCTGCGGGAAGAAACCCTTTGGAATGACCTCGAACAAATAGACCGACAGGGCCATGGTCGCCAGAAAGACGAATAGTGTCGGCAACTGAAACTTCAGGACGACGTCGAGACCGCGCTCATAGGACCGCAGGATGGAATCGAACGCTTGCTCGCTCATCAGGTAGAGGCGCCCGTGCTTCTCTTTGTCGTGCTCCTTGAGGAAGCGAGAAGCCATCATCGGCGTCAGGGACAACGATACAAACGCCGAGACCGCGACGGTCATCGCCAAGGTGACCGCGAATTCGCGGAACAACCGGCCAACGATGCCGCTCATCAGCAGTAGCGGGATGAGAACAGCGATCAGCGAAACGCTAATGGACATGATGGTGAAACCAATTTCTCCCGCGCCCTTGAGCGCCGCGGCCATCGGTTTCTCGCCCTCCTCGATGTAGCGTGTGATGTTCTCGAGCATGACGATCGCGTCGTCGACCACGAAGCCGACGGAAATGGTCAGCGCCATGAGTGACAGATTATCGAGGCTGTAGCCGGCGAGCCACATCAGCGCGCATGCCCCCAGTAGCGCCAAGGGCACGGTTATGCTGGGAATGACAGTCGCCCAAAAATTGCGCAAGAAAACAAAAATGACCGACACCACCAGCACGATGGTGATCAACAGCGTGACTTGCACGTCATGTACCGAGGCACGAATAGTCTGCGTACGGTCACTCAAGACAGAGATCTTGATCGAGGGTGGCATCGCAAGCTGTAGCCTGGGCAGTGCGGCCAGTATGGCATCGACCGTTGAGATGACGTTGGCGCCAGGCTGCTTGAAGATGACGAGGAAAACGCCGCGCGTGCCGTCGGCCCAGGCGGCTTGACGGGAGTCCGCAGGCGCGCTGATCGCAGTCCCCACGTCACTTACGCGAAAGGCTGTGCCTTTGCGGTAGGCGACGATCGCATCGTTCCAGTCCTTCGAGTCCGGCAATTGGTCGTTGGTATAAATGGTGTAGGCGTTTTTCGTGCCATTGATCGAACCCTTCGGCTGATCGACCGTTTGGACGGACAGAGCAGCCCGCACGTCCTCGAGAGAAAGGCCCTTGGCGACCAGCTTAGCGGGGTCGAGCTGGATGCGAATGGCCGGCTTCTGCTGTCCGCCGACTGAGACTTGGGCAACGCCGGGGATCTGGCTGATCGTCTGAGCGAGCTGGGTCTCAACGTGGTCGTCGACTTCGGTGAGCGGCAGCACCTCGGAGGTTGCCCCCAGCAGCAGAATGGGCGAGTCAGCTGGATTCACCTTTCGGTAGCTCGGTGGGCTCGGTAAATTCTTGGGCAGTTGCCCGGTAGCCGCGTTGATCGCGGACTGCACGTCATTGGCGGCGGCGTCGATATTGCGATCGAGATCGAACTGGATGGTGATGGAGGTCGAGTTGAGCGAACTCGTGGACGTCATCTGCGCGACGCCAGGTATCAGGGCGAACTGAGATTCGAGCGGTTGGGCGATGGAGGACGCGACCGTGCTCGGATCCGCGCCCGGCAAGGACGCATTAACCTGGATGGTGGGGAAGTCGACTTGCGGCAGCGGCGATACCGGCAATTGTGGATAGGCAATGATGCCAACAAACGCGATGCCGACCATCAGCAGCGACGTTGCCACTGGAAATCGGATGAATGGCGAGGAAATGCCTGCGGCCATGATCAGTTCGTCCCCGCGGTCGCCGCCGCCTCTTGAACCACCGAGCCCGGCACAAGTCGATATTGACCGGCAACCACCACCGTCTGCCCTGCCGTGAGGCCGTCGCTGATCACTGCCTGGCCATTGCCGGTGTGGCTGACCTTGACGGTCTGCATCGTCACCTTGTTGTCGCTTCCAACCACGAAGGCGAACAAGCCATTGGGTCCGTGTTGGATCGCGGTGTCCGGCACGACGATGACCTGCTTCAATGTCTCCACCAGCATATTCGTCGTCACGGAGAGGCCCGGCCACAAGGCCTGGTCGGTGTTGGCGAAGCTCGCCTTCATGCCGATCGTGCCGCTTGATTCGGTTATCGCATTGTCAGTTAGCGCCAGATGCCCATGCGACAGCACGGTGAGGCCGTCGGAGCTAAGGGCGTCGACTGGAACCTCGCCCGACGCCAGAGCTTTGTTGATCGCCGAGACTTGGTCTTCCGGCGCGTTGAACACCACCGAGATCGGCTGAAGCTGCACAATGGTGGCGATTCCGTTCGCGTCGGCCGCATGCACGATATTGCCAGGATCTATGGTCCTAAATCCCATTTTGCCGGTGAGCGGCGCGGCGATTGATGTGTAGCTGAGCTGCGTCTGGGCACTGGCAATCGCAGCATCGTCAGCGCGCACCTGGGCCTGCTGTTGGGCAACCAGGGCCTTTTGCGTGTCGATCTGCTGTTGCGTGCTGGCTAGATTTCCGGCCTTTACAAGGCGGTCGAGATCTTTTGTCGTGTTGTCGAGAAGGGCCTGATCGAGTTGCTTCTTGGCAGTCACCTGATCAAGCGCGGCTTGGTAGGGGCGCTGGTCGAGTTCGATCAGCGGATCGCCCTCCTTGACCAATTCTCCTTGCTTGAAGGTCACCTTGGCGATCTGCCCATCGACGCGGCTGTGCAATGAGACCGTCTTGTAAGGCTGCACCGTTCCCAATCCGTACAAGTAGACAGGAAAATCGGCCTTCTGCACTTTCGCGACGGTTACCGGGATTGGCGCCGCGGTTGCCGTTGCCGATGCCGCGGCGCTAGGTCCACCTGGCGTAGAAACAGAGACAACTGCTGAATAGCGCCAGACCAAGATAGCAGCGAGCACGGCCAATAGTGCAAACGTCCAACGCACACGGTTCATGGGAGCGATACCTGAACTGATACGGGCCTTCGCCCGGTCGATCTTGGCGACCTCTGGTATTGAGCGCCGCTCGAAAAGACCTCCAAACCAGGCCGTAGTGTAGCATGCCCTATGCTATGTCCCAGCTAATGGCCGATGGTCCCAGATATCGGCGAGGACGACGGTCTGAGGTGCCGTCTTAGCGGTGTTTAGCGCGCCTCACCCCCCAGCTGGACGCTCGAATGAGCAAGCACGTCTCCTGCTCGACGACTGACCATCGCCCCGTCGCCGGGGCGGAGCGAGGCGAAGACGACGGTCGACAGCAAGGTCATGGCCCCTAGCGCTAGGAAGGCGAGGTGGATGCCGTGGATCATCTGCGGCGGGCTGCTGTTGAAACGGTCCGGCAGGAACAGCGCCGCCGCCAAGGATGCTGCCGCCACGCCAAAGCTCAACGACATCTGCTGCAGCGTGCTTGCCATGGTGCTGGCCATGCTCGCATCCCGGTCGGGGATGTCGGCATAGACCAGGGTGTTCATCGAGCTGTATTGCAGCGATGAAGAAAAGCCGAAGACAAAAGCCTGGGCCACGATCACGACGATCGGTGTTGCCGGGCCGATCGTCGAGAACAGCCCGATCATCCCGCCCATGACAAGCGTGTTGATGATCAACACCGTGCGGTATCCAAAGCGCTTGAGGATCGTGGGCACGAGGAATTTCAGGCTGAGCGCGGCCACCGGTTGCGGCAGAATCAGCAGGGCGGACTGAACGGGTGTGAAGCCCAGCCCAGTCTGATACAGCAGCGGCAGCAGGAACGGCACACCGCCTGCGCCAATGCGAGTAACAAAACTACCGACGCCCGCCGCGCGAAACGTGCGAACGGCAAAGAGCGACAGCCGAAGCAGCGGCCTCGTGGTGGCCATGGCGTGCAGGCCGTAGGCCAGCAGCAGGGCCAGCGACAGCGCGATGAGAGCGGCGATCCAGCTGCCGCTTAGGCTATGCTCACCGAATATCTCCAGCACATAGGATAGCAGCGCGATACCGGAGCTGAACAGCAACAGCCCCACCCAATCCAAGGGATCGCTTCGCTCGGCGCGGTAGTCGGGCAAATGACGCCACACCAAATAGAGACCGATGGCGCCGATCGGCAGATTGACGAAGAAAATTGCCCGCCAATGCAGGTAGTGAACAATGAATCCGCCGGCCACCGGCCCGATCATCGGCCCAATGAGCGCCGGCATGGCGACGAAGGTCATCGCGCGAACCAGCTCGTCCTTGGGAAAGGTTCGCACCAAGGTCAGCCGGCCGACAGGCACCATCATCGCCCCGCCAAGGCCTTGAAGGATGCGACTTGCCACGAGTACGTGGATGTCGCTGGATAGTCCGCAAAACAGCGATCCAAGGGTGAACAGGCCGATCGCCCCCGAGAATACATGGCGTGTGCCGAACCGGTCGGCGAGCCATCCGCTGATCGGCACGAAGACCGCGACGCTCAGCGTATAGCTGGCCAGAACCGCCTTCATGCTGAGCGGGGCGACCTGCAACGCGGCAGCGACCGACGGTACCGCTGTGTTCAGGATGGTGGTGTCGAGCGACTCCATGAAAAACGCGACCGCGACAAGCCATGGCAGCAGCCGCTTGACGGTATCGGAAACGATTGCGGCCGAGGGGCTGTCAACGATCATTTTGGATCCGGCACCGGCGCGGAGAGCCGTCAGCGTGCCTGTCTGCTGCCGACGGGAACAGTAGTTGAACCTCCTCTGTCGCTAGGCGCTGGCCTCGGTCAGCTTGGCGATGGCCTCAGGCGAGAGTGTCAGGCGCGCTCCGCCCATAATCTCCTCGAGCTGGGCCAGGCTGGTCGCGCTGGCGATCGGCGCGGTCACCGCTGGCCGGCCCAAAAGCCAGCTCAGCGCAACTTGGGCAGGCGTCGCCTTGGCCGCCGCTGCGACTTCATCAAGCGCGGCAAGCACCGCCTTGCCGCGGCTCGATGTCAGGTAGCCCTTGACGCCGCCCCCGCGCGGACTCTTGCCGAGGTCCGCCTCGCTGCGATACTTGCCGGTAAGGAAGCCCTTGGCCAGCGAGAAATATGTGATCGTGCCGATCTCCTCGCGTGCGCAAAGCCCCTGCAACTCGGCTTCGAAGCCGGCCCGCTCCATCAGATTGTATTCTGGCTGCAGCGTCTCGTAGCGCGGCACCCCCAACGCCTTGCTCGCTGCCAGCGATTGCGCCAACCGTGCGGCGGTGAAATTGGAAGCGCCGATCGCCCGCACTTTGCCGGCCCTAATCAGTCCGGCATAGGCCTGCAGCGTCTCTTCCACGGGAATGCTGTCGTCATCGACATGCGATTGATAGAGATCGATATAGTCGGTCTGCAAGCGTTTGAGCGAAGCTTCCACAGCAGACGTGATGTGGGCCTTCGAAAGCCCCTTGCCTGCCGGCCCCATGTCCGAGCCCGCCTTGGTGGCGATCACGACTTTGCTGCGCGCCCGGTGATTGGCAAGCCAGCGCCCAATAATAGTCTCCGACTCGCCACCTTGATGCCCTTGCACCCAGCGGGAATAGACGTCGGCTGTGTCAATGGCGTTGAAGCCCCCAGCCACGAACGCATCCAACATTCGGAACGACATCGCCTCGTCCGCGGTCCAACCAAACACGTTGCCGCCGAACATCAGCGGAGCAATGTTGATGCCCGAGCGGCCGAGGGGGCGATGGGAAAGCATGGATGGGTCCTTACCGTCTGGCGGGTGGGGTTGGGACTTTGTCGCGCGGATGACGATGGCGAGCAAGTGGTTCGCATTCGAGACGACGGAATTTCTCGCGGCGAGGCGCCATTTTCATCAAGAGGCGCTTCGTCAGCCAGACTCACCTCGCATTCACGGCTTGCGACGCCTTGGGAGCTCTGGTGTCGCCCGCTAAACCGTGAGCTTTGTGCAATTCACGAAGAAATACCGACAAGACCGGCTTGTTTTGTTCAGTCTTTCTCATCGTCAAGTATATCGGGTTCTTGTAACTCAGCTCGCGCTCAAGCAGCGGGCGCATGAGATCCTGGCCAATCCATTGCCGGGCGAAGTGTTCAGGCAAGAACCCAATATAGCGACCGGACAAGATGAAGACGGCGACACTCTCCATGAGGTCGGCGACCGCGGTTGACGGCAGGCTCATGCCGGTGGGAAAATGGTTGGGTGCGACGTAAGCCCGACGGGCAAACTGCTGGCTTTTCAACTCGGCGATCTCAACCTTGTGGCTGCGGTTGAACAACGCGTGGCCGCGCCCGCAATAGAGGACTTGCCGTTCGTCGAATACATCGACGTAGGTGAGATAGGGGGAATGGCGGCCGCACGCCCCAAGCCCCAGATCAAACCGGCCATCCAGGACCGCCTGTTCAATCACGGATGGCGCAGCGACATGAATTGAGATCTGCACTTCGGGCGCCAGCTCGTTCATTTTGGCGATAACCGTGTGCAAGTGGCAGGCCGGGTTGTTGATTAGATTGTCGACGATGCCGACAGCAAGGTTGCCGATGTAGCAATTGCGGGCCGCACCTGCTTCGCTGCGAAAATCATCGAGCGCGGCGAACAAGCGCTTGGCGGCCTGGTAGATCAATGCGCCCTTTTCCGTAACACTGAACCCAGCCCTGCCACGCTTGCAAAGACTCATGCCCAGACGGTTCTCCAACGCCGTCATGTGCGTGCTTATCGTTGATTGGCTGATGTTGAGTTCGACCTGTGCTGCCGAGAACCCACCCGCCTCGACCACCTTCGCAAACACCCTCAATTCGCGGATGTCGCTCTCGCTGAGATTGCCCAACACAGCCATTGCCTCCCGGCGTTCCGACCCTGGCCGTTGGTCCTCGACAGCCGAGGCGCCATGCATTGACGCTTGCAGAAGTGAGCGTCGGCCTTTGGCGATTGTAGCCGCCGTTCTGCGCCGGGACAAGCTGAGCACGGAAGGCGTGAGGGACATGCCCCCTTGCGTTCGGGATATTCTCGGGTGCGAGGCTAGGCGTCCGGCGCAAGCAGGACGCAGGCGTCGGCGCCGAAGTGCAGGCTAATGGCCTCGCCCATTTGGAAGCGAGGTCCCTGCCGGTTCGGCATTACGACGGTGATCCGGCCCTCGGTGGTTTTGCTGACATAGTGCAATTGGGCGCCCATGTTGACGACGCTTATGACCTCGCCCTCCAGACTATTTGCGTCGGGGTCGGCAGGCGCCGTGTGCGCCGGCAAGATCGCGATCCGCTCGGGCCGGACACAAACGCGCCAGTCACCCGCGGGGGGGATGTTCACGCTGCTGACGTTCAGGTTTGTGCCGTTGTTGGTGATGAGCCGGCACACGCCGTTGACAGCTTGTGGTCCCCCACTGCCGGAAAACCAATTGGTCCGGCCGATAAACGAAGCCACGAACGCGGTGCGCGGTTGGGCGTAGATCTCGCCCGGTGCACCGAGTTGTTCAATGCGGCCTCGGTTCATGACAATGATGCGATCGGCGAGACTCATGGCCTCGTCCTGGTCGTGGGTCACGACAATCGTCGTCGAGCCGACGGTTGAGAGAATCTGCTTGAGTTCGAGGCCAAGTTCCTCCCGTAGCTTGGCATCGAGTGCCGAGAGCGGCTCGTCCAGCAGCACCAGTTTGGGCTTGGTGGCGAGGACCCTGGCAAGCGCCACGCGCTGCTGCTGGCCGCCACTCAGCTGCCCGGGCCTGCGCGCATCAAACCCCTCGAGCCGCACCAACCGCAGCATTTCGGCGATCCGACCGCCGACCTCTTCCTTTGGCCAGCGTCGATGCTTGAGCCCATAGCCGATGTTCTCTGCCACCGTCATGTGGGGGAACAGCGCGTAGTGCTGGAACAACAGGCCGACATTGCGCTCATAGGGCCGCTTGCCGGCCATCGCCTGTCCCGCGATTTCGATGGTTCCGATATCGGGCTGCTCGAAGCCGGCCACCAGACGCAAGGTCGTGGTCTTGCCGCATCCGCTTGGGCCGAGCAGGGACAGCGTTTCGCCCGCCGCGACCGTGAAACTCACGGCATCGACGGCTGCGGTCGCACCGAACCGCTTGCTGACATTGTCGAAAACGACCACCGGCTCGGCTGGGTTTTGCATGGTTCTCACTATGAACGGAAAACGCCCTGGCCGACGACCCTGTTCAGTCCAACCGATCTCTCCAGGGCTACGATCAGGCCGAGCGTGACCAGCATAAGCATGACCGAGGCGGCCGCGATCGAGAGGTCGAAATTGGCGCGCATACTGCTTATGAGTGCGACCGGCAGCGTGTAGGTGGTGGCATCGGTCAGCATGATGGACACGGCCACATCGTCCATCGAGACCGCGAACGCAAATATCGCTCCGCTGATAATGCTGGTGCGCGCGAGCGGGAAGGTAACGTCCCAGAAGGCTGCCCGCTCATTGGCGCCGAGGCTCAGCGCGGCCTCGGTGAGCGAGCGGTCGATACCTCCGAGCCCCGTTAGGGTCGAGCGGATCGTGTAAGGCACGGTGATGATGATATGGCCGCAAAGGAGGCGCGCAAAGCCGTTGATCAGGCCGAGGTGGGACAGGAACAGCAGCAGCGCAAAGCCGGTAACGACGGGCGGTACCAGGAGCGGCGAGAGAAAAAGCGAGATCAGCAACTGCTTGCCGGCGAATTTGGTGCGCTCGACAACGAAGGCGGTCGCCAACCCGACAGTGGTGGAGATTGCTACGGCGAGCGTCGCCAGTTTGACGCTGGTGCTCAGCCCACGCAGAAAATAGTCATCGGAAAAGAATTGCTGGAACCAGCGCAGCGACAACGACGGCGGCGGCAGCGGGCCGAGATAGGCCCGCGAATCGAAGGCCATGATGACGGTTACCGCGATCGGGATCAGCAAAAAGCACAAGATTGTGCCGATCAGGACCAATCCGGCCAACCACATCGCGTCGTCGAGCAATCGCCCACTCATGCGCCCCACCGTTTGGTGACTTGCGCGGAGGTTACGTAGACGATCGACAGCGCAACAAGAAAGAGGACCATCGAAATGGCGGCCCCGCTGGGATAATCCGCGATCTCGCTGAACCGGTTGTAGATCAGGTTGGAGATGAACAACACTCGCCCCTTGCCGAGGATCATGGGAATGACAAAGGCGCTGATGGAAAAGGTGAAGGCGAAGAGGAAGGCCGCCAGGATGCCCCGTATACACAGCGGTAGAGTTATGCCCAGGTGCGCGCGCCACCCCGGCGCCCCGAGCGCCTGCGCGGCGTCGATCAGCCGGGGGTCCACATTCTGGATGGTGCCCAGCAGCGTCAGCGTCGCCACGGGCACGATGTAGTGGAGCAGTCCAGCACCGACGAGAGTTTCGATATAGGCCCGCCCGTTGGTTGATATACCCAGCCAAAGCAGCGCCGGTCGAAGTGGGCCGGCCGCGCCAAAGGTCAGCTCCAACGCATAGGTCCTGACCAGGACACTGAGAAACATCAATGTGACGAAGAGGCCGACGGCAATGGCGCGCCATCGCGGTGAGAACTTGCGAACGATCCAATAGGCCAGCGGAAAGGAAAAGAGCAAACCGGCGAGCGATGCCAGAAGACTTATGCGCAGCGTCTCGAACAGGAAGCCGGCGAAGGAGGGGGTCAGCAGTTCCTGGTAGTTTGCAACGGTGAACGGAGCATTGGCCGACGAGCCAATATTGCCTGGCACATAGAGCCGGAAGCTCTCGATGAACAAACCGGCCATTGGCAGGAAGAACAACCCGAGAAACAGGCCGCCAGAGGGCAGCAAAAGTAAAAAGGAGCCGCGAGCCCGCGTCATGTGCTGCGGCTCCCCTCGGTTAGCTCTGTTTCGTAGATCTACAGCAGCGGGGCAATCTCGTTCTCCCAACGCTTGGTCCAAGCGTCTTGCTGCGACAGGACCACGTCGAAGTTGGGCACGTAGACGAACTTGTCGAATTCCTCAGGCGTGAAAGCAAGATGCTTGAGACTGTCTGGCGTCTTGGCTTTGACATTCAGCGGCGCCTCGCCGGCTATCTCGGCATAGAGACTGCTCATATCCGGGCTGATGGCGTGATTGATGAAGGCCAGCGTGGCATCGAGGTTCGGCCGGTTCTTGAAGACGGCAAAGCCGCTCTGATAGAGGAAGGTCGGCATTCCCTGCTGCTTGGTCAGGCGGACCACCGGAAATGACTTTGCGACCGAGGTTAGTTGAGGCTCGGAGTAGAAGCCCCCTACCGTTTCGCCGCTGGTCAACGAGGTGGTGAAATCCGTGTCGGTAACTGCGATGCGGCCGATGTTGCCGCTCTTGGCCAGTTTTTTCATCAAATCCCAGCCGGGCTCCATCTTGTTTTCGTTGCCGCCGCCGTGCAGCGCCAGGGCGACAAGCTGGAGCATCATGCTCTGGGTTGGGCCCGGCCAGCAGATCTTGCCCTTGAGCTTCGGATCGAAAAGGTCATCGACCGAATTCAGCGGGATAGGACTGATATCCTTGCGATAGGCGAAATAGATTCCGCCGACCGCGCGCGGCACCGCCATCCACTCACTCTTGGCGTTCTTGACGATGATCTTCTGCGGTATATCGGCAAGGTTCGGGACCGAGGCGACGGACACCGGCACCAGCCAATCCTCCTTGATCATGCCGTTGAACGAGCCCTCCCAGCCAGCCACATAATCATAGTCCGCGTGCGGCCAAGTTGCCTTGATCTTGGGCAAGATGGCGCCGGAACCGCCTTGATGTAGAACCCAGTTGAATTGAACCTTGTCCTGCTTTTCGGCGATCTTCTTCATCGCGTTGACGACATCACCGCCCCACTCGACCGCCGTAAGGTCGGTTGCCGCTGCCGCCGGCCGGATCGGGCCAAGAGCGGTGCCGGTGACCACGGCGCCAGCCACGGCCGCGCCGGCTTTGAGTGCCTGCCTGCGTGTAAGCGAAACCATGCTGAACTCCCAATGTTGATGACCGACAATCGCGCCGCCCGCACTATAGAAGCACTATATTTGCTGGTTCACAAACCGCATCCATACACAAGTGGCGAATGGCGCATTGACCGCAGCCAATGTAAACGGGCTCGTCAGCAAATGGCTTCGGAGAACCGTGGTTCCCGCAACCGCGAACTCCTGGCCAGAGGATAGCAAATGGTAAAATAGGACAGCGTCAGGAGTGAGGCTATGACAAAGAGCTGGATCACGTTGGGTGGCAGTCCAAGGGTCGGTCTCAGCCTGCCCGCGACATGGGTAGATACCGCTCAAAGGCCCTCGCCAAACTCGCTGTGAACGTTGCCGTCAGGTGGTTCCAGTCTTCGTAGATGACCTGGCCGTCCTTCATCACCGGGCACACGACGGGACCACATATGGCGTCCGTCAGATCGGCGATCTCGACGCCCGGCAGGTCTTGCGCGGCCTCGACATCGGGGGATAGCGCGGGCAGGGCTTGCGCACGGGGCTTGTCGCATCTCCGCCCGAGGGCTTGTGACAAGCAGTCCGCGTAATCCTTGGCAGCCTTGGGGGTGTCACGGATTACGGTCACCGCGATCCCCGCCGACAGCAACCGTTGAAGCACTGAATGAAAGCCCTCGCGCCAGAGGGCTTCGGCGCGACTCCGGCTCGCCAGCGCCCCCGTCGCCGGATCGAGGATGTACCCGTCATAATCGATGCGATTGGCAATAAACACCCGCTCCGGCCGATCGGCGCCCGTCAACCGCGCCAGCATGGTCTCCAGCCAGCGCTCGCAGGCTGTAAATCTGGCGTGCCGGGGCGCATACCAAATGGCCACCTCGATGGTCGGGCAACTCGACTTGGTCCAGGCCTCCAGACGCCAGCCGGCTCGGTTCGCGGCCAAGTCGAGTGCAGCGAACCATTGCGAGGCGTGGCTGTCCCCAAACAGCACCGCCCGCCGCGAGCCCGCTTTTGCTCCATACGTGCAGGCTGGTTCCTCGACCTCATCGAGTGTCAAATGGCAGTGGTCGAAATAGTTGCGGCCATGATCATTTGCCGCCAGCTTGAGCTGCCGTGTGATCGCAGCGTCAGCGGCGGACTGGAGCAGAGGCATCCGGGCAATGACTTGGCATCCGATCAGGATGCCGACAACGGCCGCTGCGCTCAGTGCGGGGATCCGCCAGCGCAAATTAAATTCGCCCCGGGGCTGTGATCGGTCAATCCGCAGCGGACGCTCCACCCAGCGATAGGCGCCGCACGCTAAGGCAAGGCCAATGCCTAGCCCCAACGGCGCGGCCAACCGGTCATGGTGGAGAGCCGCGTCCGTCATGACGAGTGCGGGCCAATGCCAGAGATAGAGGCTATAAGAGCGGTTGCCCAGCCATTGCAGGCAATTGCTGGCAAGTAGTGTGGCAGGCAAAGGTAGGCCGCCCGAGCCTGACCGTGGCGCGGCCAAGACAGCGACGGTTGAGACAACTGGCAGCAGAGCGAGCACGCCGGGAAACGACATGGTGTTGTCGATGGCGATGAGGCTGGTCGCGATGCCGGCTATCCCCAGCCAAGCTAGAATCGATCGGGCAGAAACATATCGTTCGGCGAGCACCGGCTGCAGAAGCGCCAGGAGACCGCCCGATGCAAATTCCCAAGCCCGCATTTCGCCGTGATAGAAGGCGACCGGCTGGTCGAAGCGAATGGCCATGAGCGAAAGGGCGAGCGATCCGGCAAGCACAAGAGCCGTCGCCCAAGCCGAAGCCCGAACCGCACCGCGAGGCATTGTCTTGGCCAGGATGGTCAGCAGCAGCGGCCAAGCGAGGTAAAATTGCTCCTCGAGGCTCAGCGACCAGAAATGCAGCGTCGGATCTGGCGCATCGGTGTCGCCGAAATAGTCCGTGGCCTTGCCCGCGAAATGCAAGTTGGCAAAATACAGAGCCGATGCCGTCACGCTTCGGACGATCAGCGGCAGCCGATAGCCCGGCAGAATGACGACACTGGCGATGAGGATCGCGAGCAATGTGAGACAGGCGTTTGGCAGCAGCCGGCGCGCCCGCCGCCGCCAGAAGCGGGCGATGTCGACTTCGCCGGTTTCAGTCATCTCGTCGCGCAGCAAGCCACAGATCAGATAGCCCGACACCACGAAGAAGATATCGACGCCGACAAATCCGCCTGGCACGCCGGGCATATGCGCGTGGTAGAGCACGACGGCGAGCACTGCGATCGCGCGCAAACCTTGGATATCAGCGCGAAAGTGCGTCCGGTCGGGCATTCTTTCTCCGCAAATCGCGACACGTGTGGCTACTGCTGAGGTGTCGGATTCGCGTTAACCGCAGGTTAACGATGGCGTGCCCGCGCGGCTGAGTCAGGCGGCGCTGACAGTCAAAGGGTCTGAGGAACTGATCTGGTTGGATGCAAGGTATGCCCTCAAACCGGTTTCGCCACGCTGCGTCGTCCAGCGATGGTTCCAGGCAAAAGCGGGACGCAGGACGGGTGCCAGGAGGCGCAGAATTGGTCGCTCGACTTTCACAATCCATGTGAGATCGACCCTGGTGCCGCCGCCCTCGGGGAAAAGCTCGGCGCGCCATGCTCCGTCGAAGTCCCCGCTGGTTTTCACCGCCACGAGCTTACCCGGCGTCAGCTCCGTCGCTTCGATGATGAAGCGCAGACGGTAAGGCAAAAAGCCACGTGCCTTGGCCCTGACCCGAGCGCCCACGCGCGGTTCCTCGCCTGGGTCGAGCTTTTCGGCTTCGAGATAGACGCCGCGCCACCACAGCGGCAGCAACTCGCCTCTGGCGAGCACGTTCCAAACAGCCTCGGGTTTTGCATTGGGAATGCTCCAATGCTCGTCAAAACGAAATTCGTTGCTTGTCACGGGCGCGCTCCAGACCTACTCGACCGAGAGTCCACAGGGGTTACGCGCTATCGGCGCGATTGGATCACCCGAGGGTGGGCCAATACGCGGGGTCCACAGGTTAGATGCCAATCAGCTTCTGGAGGATACGCATTTTAAGCGCCTTGAAGCGAGGCGGGCCTTCATTGGCGATGACGCAAAAGCAGGGCTCGTCGCCGTGCACCACCGGATTGTGGGTGCCTTCATTATCCAGGTCGGTGACGTCGCCGCGCATGAGGATCTTGTTGCCGTCCCTGAGCGCGCCGCGAAGCACAAGCGTCAGTTCCGTCCCCGCGTGAGAGTGTTCAGGCAATTCGCGGCCGGGTTGGGCCCTTAGGAAGCGCAGCGAATGGTCGCCATCGCTTGTTTGAAAGTGCAACTGCCAATCGTCGGCTCCGGGGATTACCTTTCGCCACTCAATACTGTCGAGCCCGCCTCGGACAAGTCTCGCCAGAGAGCTCGGGAGGTCGCCGGCGGACGCCGAGGCCTCTCGAGCGCGTCCTTCGAATGCCGGTGTCACAGTCGAATCGTTATCGAGCCTTGCGAGAAGCCGCTCGTACGCAGCTTCTTCTTCGGGCGGCGCTTGCACCTCTCGCACCATGAATGCTCCGCCGATCTCCGAAAATATCGGCATCGCTGAGCGGCAAACTGAACACAGTTCCAAGTGCGAGGCGACGACGATCGCAAGGGGCTCGCTCAAGGAGCCCGCAGCAAACTCCATGAGCGTTGCATCGTTTGGATGGTGCGTAACGCTCATGAAGCATCCTCGAGCGAGGCTCGTATTTTTCCGTAAGCCAGCCGCATGCGGGATTTCACCGTGCCAAGTGGGAGGCCAAGACGCTTGGCGATGTCGCCGTGAGATATGCCCTCGAGGTAAGCCAAACGCACGACCTCGCGCTGATCCGGCGGCAATTCGGATATGGCAGTTTGAACAATTCCGTGAAGCTGCCGTGAGGCGAGCATCTCATCTTGCCTCGGATCAGGATCGGGCATTTCGCTATAATCGGCGGCCAATGCTTGCGACGGAGCCTCCCGTCGAAGCTGACTGATGCGCAAGTTACGTGCAATGACAAACAGCCAAGCCGGAACACTACCGCGATCTGGGGCGTACACAGAGGCCTTTCGCCACAGAGTTAAAAAAGACTCTTGTACGATTTCGTCGGCATTGGCCCGGGGCGCGCCCTGTCTCATCAGCATCACGCGCAGCCTTGGCGCCAACATCTCGTAGAGTTCCTTAAATGCCGCGCGGTCACCTCCAGCGGCAATTCGACCGACAAGCTCGGCCATACGCGCCGCGCTCGGGCCCGCGTCGCCAAGACGGATTGGTTTGTCGCCAGCGCCTGTTTGTCCAGATACGTCGGACGGCGATGGCTGGATCACTGGCCTCTGCGTCAACCGTGCCACCATGACTTGCAATGCGCCAAGGCTCCACAACGCACGACGATTAGCATGCGGCTTCCCCTGATCCAATCCAGGTAGCGCAAGAATTTATGGTCACTCCAGTGATCCTCGATGAAGTTCAGCGCGTATGTCGTGCAGGCGCCACGAATTGAGTTCGGCCCCATGCCAGCAAGTTTCCTCGCCAGATCCTGGGCAGCGCTTGCCATCGCAGCCGCGTTGGCGGTTGCATTTGCGGCCTGGGCTATCGTTCCACGGCAAGCTGACTTGCGCGCATTTGATCCAATCCGAATGGCCCGAGCCGAAACCGCTCTTTGGCGCGACTACTACGACAAGCGCTATTTCGCTCTGTTCCAAGGGCTTTACGTCATCAACCGCGACGAGTTCGACTTCTCGCCGCTCGATAGCTTCCGTCTGTCGCTTTGGGCAGCCAGTGCCGCCCGGAAATTCCAGCACACCGTATCCCGGGAGGAAGCTGGTCGAGCCTTGCCGGACCTACAGAACTACTACGCGATCCTGGCGCAGGGTGCTCACCACCCGGTCAATTCCGAATTGGCTGCCAAATTGGAGCTCGACTGGTGGCAAGCCCGTCGGGAGAACGTCGCGCCGGAAGTCTATGGCGAAACGATCGCCAAGGCCGCCAGCGAGCTCTATGGGGTCAACGCCGATCGACTGGTCCAGTCCGGCGTGCTCCGGGCGAAAGCCATGCAGTATCGCGATCAGCACGGTGAACATATGACGGACGCGGATTGGGCAGCGGTCGATGACCAACTGCGAGCAGCCTATTTGGCACTTAAGCAACAAGTGGCTCAACCAAGATCTGCGTGAAAGCATGGCATCCGTTGCGACCACCCGCGGGATCGGCTTCGCGCAATTTTCTGGAACGCGATGATCCAGCCGCCGGCCCGGTGCGTATCGGCTGCAATGAAACCCTTTGGGAGGTCACGATGCCGCTGCTCGTCGTTCGCCATCGCGTGAAGGATTTCGCCGCCTGGAAACAGGTATTCGCTGAGCACGGGCCCAAGCGCGATGGCGCTGATTTCTCGAATCCGCGCATCTATCGCTCGGCATCCGATCCCAATGAAGTTGTCATTCTAATCGATGCAGCAAGCATCGAGAAAGCCAGGGCGTTCGGATCCTCTGACGAAACCAGGGCGCAAATGGCCAAGGCCGGAGTTATCGACCAGCCGACAGTTTACTTTCTCAACGAGGCTTCGTGAGGCCGCCGCAGCCGAAAGGGCCCCCCGGGGCCGCATTGACGAATTAAATATCTGAACACGGAGGAGACTCGTGGCAGCTTCAGGAAGATCTGTTGGACAACGACATCATGCGATCGTAATCGGCGCCAGCATGGCGGGTTTGCTTGCGGCTCGCGTACTCGCCGAGCGCTACGCCACCGTGACCATCGTTGAGCGCGATGGGCTGTTGGAGCGAAACGACCCTCGTAAGGGGGTTCCGCAAGGTCGCCATGCGCATGGACTGCTGGCTCGAGGCAGCCGGACATTGGAATTGCTGTTTCCTGGCATCCGGGACGACATCGTCGCTGCGGGAGGCAAGTACGGCGATATCGTCGACACCGCGATATGGCACAATTTTGGTTGTACGCTGATGAGTGGCCCCAGCGATATCTACGGATACTTGATCAGCCGACCTACACTTGAAGATATTGTACGACGTCGGACGACCGCGCTCGACAATGTGCGCGTGCTTGCAAGGACCGAGGCAATCATGCCCATTTATGACGCAAGACTCGGTCGCGTGACCGGCCTGACTGTCAAAGCCTTGGATGGTGGAGGAGAAACCAACATCGATGCCGATCTGCTGGTCGATGCGTCGGGCCGGGGATCGCGGGCGTCAAACTGGTTGGCTGAGCTTGGATTTGCCCAACCGAAAGAAGAGATTGTCGAAGTCAATATCAGCTATATGACGCGGCTGTACCGCCGGCGGCCCGATCATGTCCCAGGAAAGGACGCTGTCATTATCGCCGCGAGTGCACCCGATTGGCGACTTGGTGTCATGCTCGCCCAGGATGGGGATCGGTGGATCGTCACTCTTGGTGGCTATCAGGGCGATCGGGCGCCGTCCGACGACGCCGGCTATCTAGCCTTTGCGCGAGGACTGCAGCGCCGCGAAATCTACGATGTCATAAAGGACGCCGAGCCGCTCAGTGATCCTACGCCCTATGGGTTCCCGGCAAGCCGCCGTCGTCACTATGAGCAGTTGACCCGGTTTCCCGAAGGCTTCCTCGTGTTCGGCGACGCGCTGTGCAGCTTCAATCCGATCTACGGGCAAGGAATGTCGGTCGCATCGATGGAGGCGCTGACGTTGCGAGACTGTTTGGAGAACTCCGGGGAAGGCCTTTGGCAACGCTTCTTCAAGTCGACTGCCAAAGTCATCGATGTCCCATGGCAAATCGCAGTGGGCGCGGACCTTGCCAATCCGGCTGTACAGGGCGCTCGACCGCTACCCGTGAGGTTCATCAATTGGTACCTCGCTCGACTACACCGAGCCGCGCAAAAGGACGCGTCGCTTTCGATCGCATTCCTGCAGGTCGCAAATCTCTTGAAGTCGCCACCGAGTATTTTTGCGCCGCGCCTTGCGTATCTTGTCTGGCGGGGGCAGACGGCCGCACCGGAATTGCATCATGCGACGTCGCCTCGGCATGCAACTAATTAGCGCGCAAGTTGGAATTGGCTCCGCGGCCGGGCCAACCGCCAGAGTACCATTCCAGCGAGTAGAATGCAGCCAAAGGGAACCACCGTCGCAAGCAGAATGATCAGCGTCGCTTTCATCTGCCACTCCCACCGAGAGCCGACTACACAATGCATTGTGCAAACTACCGCAATAAGATTGACGATGAATTGCCTAGAGGATGTTCGCAGCTTAGCCAGAGCTTAGAATTCTCTGAATGTTGCGTCGGCAATGATGCGGCTGCGCACAATATGTTGCGTCGCATCAGTGAACGCCCGCATTTCGCGTTCCGATCCGTCACCCGCTGCTGCACTGCGGTATGACCTTCCACGCGAGCCCGGATGCCAAGCCGTCGGCTGGGTATTTGCCTGCGTAGGCTGCGCCAACATCGCCTCTGGAGCCGCGCCTCGCCGAAGGCTATCAGAACTCCATGAGTGATGCCCCGCGCTTTGCCGTCTATTTTGCGCCAGCACCAGAATCGGCGCTTTGGCGGTTCGGTTGCCAAGTCATCGGCTATGATGCGGCTCGGCACAGCGTCGCCATTCCCTCCGTCGCGGCGCTCGAGGCCGCCCGTGCACGGGGCAGCTTTGTCGAGCCGGCTCGTTACGGATTCCATGCGACCTTGAAGGCGCCGTTCGAGTTGCGGGCGGGCGCGACCGAGGCTGACCTGATTGCGCGCGCCGGTACTTTTGCGGGCAGCACCAAGGGTTTTTCGATCGGCCGGCTGACGGTGTCATGCATTGACCGCTTCGTCGCGCTGATCGCGCCGCTACCCTCTGCAAGGCTAGAGACTTTGGCGGCGCGCTGTGTCGTTGAGTTCGACGACCTGCGGGCGCCGCTCTCTCCCGACGACCGCGCTCGCCGATTGAAGGCGCGGTTGACAGCGGCAGAATTGGCGTATCTTGACCGCTGGGGCTATCCCTATGTTTTTGAGCAATTCCGCTTTCACATGACGCTGGCTGGTCCTCTGACGCCCGACCGGATCGAGGACCTGCGATGCTGCCTTGCTGGGCTCTATTCGCCACTCGATGCGGATGTTGAGGTGGATGCCATCGCCATCTTCAAGCAACAGAGCCGCTCAGAGAGTTTCCGTCTTGTGAGGCGGTTTGCTTTCGCTGACTGAGATCACTCGGCCAGTTAGTCCCCGTTACGCAAACCGGGTCTTGACCAACTCGAAGTCACCGACGCTCACATCACCCTTCGACCGGCGCGCCACACCGTCCGGATGACGGGAACATCGGCGCTGTCTCTGACCCGGATGATATCGGCGACCCGCCCAGCTTCGAGCACGCCGCGATCGGTGAGTCCGGCGGCCTCGGCCGGTGCCGCAGTGACAGTGCGGATCGCAGCCGGAAAGTCGATGTTCGGAACCTCGGCGGCAAGTTGGAAAGCGGCGAACAAGAGGCTGGAGGGAATATAATCCGATGACAGAATGTCTAGTACACCCGCGCGGGCGAGGTCGATGGCCGCGACGTTGCCCGAATGCGAACCGCCACGCACGACGTTGGGTGCCCCCATCAGCACCTTGATGCCGGCCGCGTGCGAGGCCATCGCGGCCTCCATCGTCACCGGAAACTCAGCAATCGCGACTTTGTCATGAACCGACTCTCGCACCTGGTTCTCGGTCGCGTCGTCGTGGCTGGCCAGCCGAATGTCATGGTTACGCGCGATTTCAACCAATTTCCGCCGATGTGGTTCGGCGTACAGGGCATGAAGCCTCAAGCGCTCTTCAACCATTCTGGTGATGTCCGGCTCGGAGATATTGGACGAACGGCGCCAATAGTTCGTCAGCCTCTCGATTTCGCGAAACTGCCGCTGGCCGGGAGTGTGATCCATCAGCGAGATGAGGTCGGCGGGCCAGCGCGCCAACATGGCTTCGGTCGCCTCGATGACGTCAGGTGAGCAGACCTCCGCCCGCAGATGAATCATGTGACGTGCCCGCAATAGACCGTCCGCCTGGGCTTGTTGCACCGTCTCCAACAGTTCGACGACGGTCTCGATAAGAGCGTCCTTGCGCTCATCCGAGCCCACCCGGAAACAGTCGAACACGGTGGTGATGCCCGAAGCCGTGATTTGCGCATCGTAGGAAAGCGTTGCCGCCAGCAGATGCCAGACAACGCCAGGACGAGGCAGGTAATGCTGCTCGATATGATCTGTGTGCAATTCAATGAGGCCCGGCATAATGAGATCGCCGCCCATATCGTGGCCGCGTCTGGGCGCATTGCCTTCACCCAATTCCGCAATCTTTCCGTCATCGAACGCGATCCAGCCGCGCTCGATGACGCGGTCCGGCAGCACGATGCGGGCGTTGCTCAAAAGCTCGTCTGGACCGTCAATCATGATCGCTCAGTGCGGTTGAACTGTGTAACGTCGACAATGCCGTCGGCTGCGACCGCGCACATATCGTCATTTTGGAGGATCCAAAGTACGGCCGCTCGTCCTGCCTTTGCACGCCGAATCAGCGGTACAACAACGCGCCGGTTGGCCGCATCCAGTAAGCCGGACTGCGCCGGCACTTGATCGAGGGGTCCGAAACGCGCAGAAGAGGAGAAGCCTCGACCACAAACTGGAAGGTCCGTTGAACGGATGAATTGGGCCCACACATTGCCGGCCGTATCGGCGGCGTTCCTCGGCTCGTTCGTGGAGGTCGTCGAGGCCTTCACGATCGTGCTTGCGGTCGGCACGGTGCAGGGTTGGCGGCCGGCGCTGCTGGGCGCGGCCGCTGGGCTGGGTCTGCTGGCCGGGCTGGTCGCGGTGCTCGGCCCGCTGTTCGGCCTCGTGCCGTTGCACGCCTTGCAACTCGTTGTCGGTGCACTGCTTTTGTTGTTCGGGATGCGCTGGCTGCGCAAGGCCATACTGCGATCCGCCGGCATCATCGGCTTGCACGACGAAGCCAAGGCCTTCGATGCAGAGACCGCCACGCTGCAAGGTGAACGGACGGCCCGAGCGGCGGCGGCGGACTGGCTGGCAATGGCCGCGGCCTTCAAGGCCGTCGTATTGGAGGGCATCGAAGTGGTGTTCATCGTGCTCGCGGTCGGGGCCGGTAATGGCCAGATCGTACCGGCAAGTCTCGGGGCTCTGGCGGCGGCCGGGCTTGTCCTGATCATCGGCCTGGCCATCCACAAGCCACTGGCGCAAGTACCGGAAAATGCATTGAAATTCGTGGTTGGTATCATGCTGTCGGCATTCGGCACCTTTTGGGTGCTCGAGGGGCTCGGAGGCAGCTGGCCCGGGGCTGACATCGCCATTCTGGCGCTCGCGCTCGGCTTTGCGGCGGTGGCCTGGGGTGCCGTTCGGCTCTTGCAACGACGGGCGTCGGCATCGACGGAGATGCGAGCGTGAGCATTTTCGCGAGCATCGTGAAGGAAGTCCTTGGGCTGTTCGTTGACGACGGCAGCCTTGCGCTCGCGATCCTGGTCTGGGTCGGGGCGATCGCGACGACCACTTACCTTGTGCCGATCGATGGCGCACCGCTTGGTGCCTTGCTCTTTGCCGGGCTGATCGTGATCCTTGTGGAGAATGTGTTCCGACGCGCCCGCTCGCGTTGACGGTAGCTCAAGCGCTCTCGTGCGCCAGCAGGTCGAAGTCGCCGGCGAGAACGTCATCGAGCTTGCCGCTGCGCCATGCGCCATCGCCGCTGCGAACGAGCGGCGCGGGGGTACGCCGATAGCGCCGCTCGACCTCGCTCGAACGTGGCGCCTTGGCAAGCGCGAGTGCCAGCGCCTGAGGCCGCTCGCCCTTGGTCGGACTGCTCAGTGGCAGCGCGACCACGACCACTCGCACAGTCCGGCGTCCAGAATTCGACGCCGCATCGCCGCCGTCGAGCACATGCAGGCCGGTCTCCTTGGTCATCGTGCGATAGGCACCGAATCCCGAGACAATCAGCACAGGCCCCTTGACACCCGCGATCCCTTCGACCTCGTCGAACTTCATGTGCCGGCGTTTGGCCCAGGCGACATACATCGCGATGATTTCATCCCGCCACGCCTCGGCCGCTGGTTTATCTTCGGCGATGCCCTCGAAGGCCGGCTCGACCAGAATCACCGCGTCGTCCGGGGCCTGTTGATCGAGATCGCCGAGCCCCGCCCTCAAAAGATGGAGCTGCAGGGCCAAGCGCGAGATGAGCTCCCGGCCACCGCGTCCCGTCCTGTCGGTCGCCCGGGCGAGTCGTCCGCGCATCGAGGTCGCTGCTTCGGCCGCGACCTCCAATCGATCCATGAGTTCGAGCCGTCCAAGGGTTTCGAACCGCTCGGGGCGCGACCAGAAATCGGTTTCGTTCATTCGGGCTGCTAGGCGGCGCTTGGCCTCGCTCCACTCGGGTGCGTCGAGCCGTTCGGCAATGGCGCGCTCGATAGCGGTGAGCGCGGCGACCTCCGAAACTTCACCAGTCGGTGAGCGGATCATGGCCGACAATGTCGGTGCTTCCCCGCTTTCGCCCGCCGTGAGGGGCCGGACGCCGTCCCCCTGGTTTCCCCCACCGTCAGGATCGACGAACTCGGCGCTCAATCCATCGCCGTCCCGACGGAAAAAGACGAACTGGTCACCCTCGGGGAATCGCTTTTCGACGATGGTCGCGGCCATGGGCGCGATCACATATTGGTCGATGGCGCGTTTGAGTGGCCGCGCGCCCATGTCGGGCGAAAAGCCCTTTTCCAAAAGGAACTCGAGCGCCGAGGATTCCCACTCCACCGCCCAAGTCCGCTCCTTGAGTCCGCGACGGTCGAAAATGCGGGCGAGTTCTTTTTTCAAGATGCCGCGCATCAACTCGCGGGTCAGCGGCTTGAAAACGATCACCTTGTCGAGGCGGTTCTGGAATTCCGGCCGGAAGGTCTGAGCCATCGCCCGCTCAATCTGCTCGCTGCTGAAAGGTGTGCGGACCGGAGCGAAGCCGAGGCCGCTGCTGCGATGAGTGGTTGCGCCAAGATTGGTGGTGAGGATGATGAGGCAATGCCGGAAATCGACCGTATCGCCATTGGCGTCGGTCAGCCGGCCATCGTCGAACACCTGGAGAAAGAGGTCCCAGATGAACGAGCTCGCTTTCTCGAACTCATCGAGCAGCACGACCGAGAAGGGTTGTTTGCGGATGCGGGAGGTCAATGTGTCGGCATCGCGCGGGAGATTGCCGCCGCCGAGAATCTTGGCGGCCGTGTCGGGTGTTTGGTATTCGCTCATGTCGAGCCGCACCATACGCTCGACCGAGCCGAACAAATAATCGGCGACCGCCTTGGCAAGCTCGGTTTTGCCGGTGCCCGTCGGCCCCGCGAACATCAGCACACCGATTGGTCGACCGGGATCATTCAAGCCCGATTTCAACATCGCGATCCGGGCGACGACGCTGTCCACCGCTTCGGGCTGACCGATGACGCGGGCGGAGAAAAAGCCCTCTATCGAGGCAAGGTCCAGCCGCTCGTTGCCATCGAGGATGGCCATCGGCAGGCCGGTCAGTTGCGCCAATGTTTCCAGCACCTCGCGTGCGGCCAAAGTTCCCCCGCGTGCGGTCTGGGTGCGCTGCACGGTCATGCGCAGGATGGCGAGCGCCGAGCCCGGTAGGCTCGTTGCCCCGAGATAGTGCCGCGCGGCGTCGACCGCGGTGCGCGATAGGTTTGCTTCGGCCTTGAAGCCGCGGTTGCTTGCGAGGTTGTCCGCGAGTTGCTTGGCGAGTTCGGTCGTGTCCTCGACGGCCATCGGCTCGATGCGCACGACCTCGAGGCACCGCCGCAGCGCCGGCTGCAATTGCAGCAACCGGGTCGTTGCCTTGGGCGAGGCTTCGGACCAGATCAATACCTGCCCTCCCGCGACCGCGGGTAGGATCTGGTCGAGCATGGTCGCGCTCTGGCCGCTATGGGTGCCGCTTTGAGCAAGCTGCAGGATGTCCGGGATGTACCAAATGATCTTGCGACCAAGGACCAGCTCATCGAGCATTGAGCGAATACGCGCCTCGAGTTGACCGATATAGATCTGCCCGGCCTGCAGATCGGCTCCGCTAGCCTCGAAGACGCGCCAGCCGCGTGCGCGCATCCGCTCGGCAAGCAGGCGCAAGAACGACGTCTTGCCAACCAGTGTCTCACCGCTGACCAGCAGCGAGCGTGGCGGCGAGCGGGTCAATTCGCGCTCGGCGGCGGCAAGACCTTCGGCCCAGACTTCCGGTTGCAAGACGATCCGATCCTTGTCGTCTTTCTCCCAGAAGCGGCCGAGTTCGCGCAGTATTTTCGATTCGGTTGGCTGCGACGGCGCTGAATGGCCGCCGAAATTGGCCCGGATGCGATCGGCAAGTGGATTGCGGCACCTGGTGAGAAAAGTCTTGATGTTCTCTTGCGTTCCAGCGGGTAGATCGCGCAGCCTTTGCTCGACTTCGGCGTTCGCGTCCGTGCCGAGCGCGGTGAAGTACTCTGCCCACACTGGATGCAGGCGGTTTTCGTTGGTCCACCAATCTTGAAATCCGATCAGCGGCGCGCTGGCGGGTATGTCGGCCTTGGCAGTCGCCAGCGCAGGCAAGGCATAGGCCATGACCCAAAGCGAAAACTGAGCGAAGCGATCGGCGACGCGCCGCGCTCCTTGCGCCGCATCGGAACGGAGCTTGAGCGCGGAGAAGGCCACGCAGGCGAGCCGCCAGTTGCCACCAAAGCCGTAGTCGAGCACCCGGTCGAGCGGCACGGCCGGATCGGCGAGCAACCCAATGGCGGCGACGAAATCAGGATGTTCGGAGAGTTCGTTGAAATGCGAGGCGTCTTGCGCGAATTGACCGTAAGCCGAATCAAGCGCGTGCAGCTTCACTGCGAGCGATGTCGTGGTGGCAGGTGTCGGGGTGACCTGGGGCTTGCTGCGCGACAAGAGCCCGCGGAGCCAAGGCCCGTTGCGCGCTGCCCACCAGCCGGCGAACGCGCCGAGTGACAGATTGAATATATTGTCCGCGCCACTCATTCGGCTGTTCCGCCAAGCATCGTCCGTCGCATCTAGCCACGGCCCTCCGACTGCGGCAACCATGCGGCCCGCAACAGCCCGCGATGTAGCTTATCAACTCCGTCCCAACCGCCGAGCGCCAACGCCCTGTCGATCTCCGCGCGGAACAGCTCTAGCACGCGCACAACGCCGACTTCCCCCGCGCAGGCAACACCAAATAAATGCGGTCGGCCGATCAGCACCGCCCGTGCGCCGAGTGCCAGCGCCTTGACGACATCGATCCCGCGCCTGAACCCGCCATCGACGAGGACTGGCATTTTCCCGGCTACCGCATCGACGATGCTCGGCAGTGCCTCGATGGAGGGAATCGCGCCATCGAGCTGCCGGCCGCCATGGTTGGAGACGATGATGGCGTCGGCGCCGAGCTTTTGCGCCCGCATGGCTTCTTGTGGATCAAGGAGACCCTTGATCAGCAATGGCCCCTGCCAGAGGCCGCGCAACCACTCGACGTCGGTCCAGTTGGCGGCGGGGTCGAGCTGCTCGCTCATCAAGCGGCCGAAGGCGCTGGCGGTGGTGTGCGACCCGTAATTGACAAAAGTTGGTGCCGGCCGCCTGGCCATGCGGGCAAGCCAACGCGGGTGGCTGATGAGATCGATGGCATTGCGCGCGGTTGGGCGCAGCGGAAAAGCCATGCCGTTGCGGGCATCGCGATCGCGGCCGGCGAGCACTTGGTTGTCGACGGTGAGTACGAGGCCCTTGTAACCGGCTTGCTTGGCCCGTGCCGCGAATTCGGCGGTCATGCTCCGGTCCTTGAACAGGAAGACCTGCATCCATTTTGGACCCTCCGTCGCCTTGCCGATCTCCTCGATGGTCGCGGTGGAGGCATGGCTGGTCGTATAGATCGTGCCGAATTTCGCCGCCGCCGTTGCCGTTGCGATTTCGGCGTCGGGCCAGAGCAGGCCGGCAAGGCCCGTCGGGCCGATGATCACCGGCGAGGTCAGCTTCGTGCCGAACAGCTCGACCGACTGACCGCGCGTCGGAGCGCCGTTCAGCAGTTGCGGTAGAAGAAAAACATCCGCTAGCGCCGCTTCGTTCCGCCTGAGCGTCACTTCGTCGCCCGCCCCGCCTTGCACCATGTCGAAGAGTACGCGCGGAAGCCGCTGGCGGGCGAGATCGGCGAGCGCCCTGACGCTATGGGCGTGACGCTGGAAGGCGGCGTCGGTCATGCCGCGCCGAGCCTGTAGGTCCTCATGGCATTGTCGCGAAATAGCTTGCGCTTATCGGCCGGCGAGCAGCCGGATGTCGCCCAGTCGAGCACCTCGATCCATTGGGTGTAGCGGCCGGCGAGTTCCGACACCGGCCAGTCGCCGCCAAACATGATCCGATCAAAGCCAAAGCATTCGACCACATGGTCGATGTAGGGGCGCAACTGTTCGCGGGTCCAGGCCTGATGATCGGCCTCGGTGGTGACACCGGACAATTTGCAAACGACGTTCGGGAGGGCGGCTAGATCGCGCAGGTACTGGCGCCAGGGATCGATCAGACCAGCCTTGATGCCCGGCTTGCCGATGTGGTCGAGCACGAAGCTCACCTCCGGGCAGCGGCGGACCATGGCGAGCGTGTTGGCGAACTGGTGGTGAAAGATGCAGATGTCGAATGAGAGATTGTATTTAGGCAGCAACTTCACCGCTTCGAGAAAGTCCGGCTTCAAGACAAAATCGGGGTCCGATTGGTTCTGGATCAACCGGCGTATGCCGCGCATGACCGGCAACTTAGCGATCCGCGCCATCTCGGCTTCGACGGCCTTGCCGCGTTCCATCGGCAGCGCGGCGACGCAGCCCATCACACGCGAGTCGCGGCGCGCAAGTTCGTCCACCCACTCAGCTTCCGCGACGTGCTGCGGGAAATCGACGTCCACCTCAACGAATACCAAACCTTCTAGGGTGTACGGCTTGGCCGCCGCGACAAGATCGTCGGGTGTCCAGGCCCGCAGGAGCGTAGGCGCACCCTTCGTCCAGGAATAGCCAAAGCGTTTGGGATCGAGCAGATGGATGTGCGAATCGATGATGGGGAAATCGATCATGGTCCCTCCGTTGCGAGCCGTGGTCGCGGTCCCTAGACGAATTTGACGCGTGGCCCCTTCAAGAGGTCCTTGGCCTTGGCGACTTCGGAAAGGCCGGCCTTGACCTTCTTGAGCATCTCGGCCTCGGCGGCTTTCACCTCCTCGAGGCGGGCGAGTACCTCCTCGATCCTGGCGTAAGGCACCGTGACGATGCCGTCGCGATCACCGATGACGATGTCGCCAGACCCGACGGTCCGTCCGCCACACACGATCGGCAGTCCCACGGTGCCGGGGCCATATCCGTAGGGCGAATTGGGGCAGACGCCCATGGCATAGACCGGCAAGTTGAGCGCTTCGACGTCGGCGCGGTCGCGGATGAGGCCGTCCGTGACGAAGCCGACCGCGCCACGGTTCTTGGCGATGCCGAGCAGTAGGTCGCCGACGACCGCCGTGCCATGGTGCCCGTCGGTCGCCGCGATCAACACATCGCCTTGCCGACAGCGCGCGACGGCGGCCGACAACGCCAGAATGTCGGCGGGGCCGCAATGGCAGGTGAGCGCGACGCCGAGAAGCGCCGACGGACCGATCGGCTTGATGCGCCAGTCGAGCGCGCCCTGGCCACCCATGGCATCGCAAATAAAGCTGGTCGGCACACCCGCGAATTGCTCGACGAGCTTGGCGTCGGGCCGGTCTGTCGATTTGGCAATGGTCAGGAGTGGTGGTTCATCGATCATGATGTTTCATCTCACTGTCGTTGTTTGGCGCCACGCCCGTAGAGCAGCAGCATGGCGAGGATGACCAACCCATAGATGATCTGCCGCCCGAATTCGGGGATCTGGAGCACCGAGAGGATCGATTGCAGCAGGGTGATGAGGATCACTCCGGCGACGGTGCCGAGATAAGTCCCGCGGCCGCCGAGGATCGAAGTTCCGCCGAGGACTACGGCAGCGATCGCGGGCAGCAGGTAGGCGTCACCCATCGACTGCGCGGCCTTGGAGGCATAACCCGCCAGCAGCACGCCGCCGAATGCCGCGAGTGCACCCGAAATGGCAAACGCGATCATCACGATGCGCCGCGTGTCGATCCCAGACATGTAGGCCGCCCGCTCGCGGTTGCCGATGGCATAGACGGCGCGCCCGAATACCGTCCGGTTGAGCGCGAATACGGCGCCGGCCGCGATCAACGCCCAGACCAGCACCGCATTAGGCAAGCCCGGCAGGAGAAAGCCGGTGGCGATGTAGTGCATGGATTTGCTGGCCGAATCTTGTGGCGAGAAGCCGCCCGTATAGACCACCATCAGGCCTTGCGTGACGGCGTTGGTGGCCAGCGTCACGATCATCGAGGGGATGCGCAGATAGCCGACCCCAAAGCCGTTGACGAGGCCGATCAGGGCGCCGCAGAATATCCCGAACGGGATCGCGAAAATTTGCCCGGTCACACCATGGGCCGCGAGCGCACAGGACATCATGGCGCCGGCGCAGACCGCCCAGGGCACGGACAGATCGATCTGCCCAAGCAGGATCACCAGCATCATGCCGGTGGCGATGATGCCGAGAAAGCTCGCGACCTTGAGCTGCTGGAGCAGATAGGCCGGCGAGAGGAAATTCGCGGAATAGAGGCTGCTGGCCAACAGCAGCACGAGAATGCAGCCGAACGAAGTAAGCACCGCCGGGTCGAACCCGGCCAGCCGGCGGCCGATCGTGCGCCCGATCGACGGCGCGGCGGACGAAGTATCGGTCATCCGAACCACTCCAAGCGATTGCGGACCTGCAACAGGCCGACCGAGCTGAGGCATACCGCCAGCAGCAGCACCAGGCCCTGGAACAGCGGTTGCCAAAGTGGGTCGAAGTCGAACACGAACAACAGATCGCCGATGGTCCGGAAGGCGAGCGCCCCGAAGATCGCCCCGATCGCGCTGCCCGACCCGCCAAACAGCGAAACTCCGCCAAGTACCACGGCGGCGATCGAATAGAGGGTATACGTGTTACCGCTGGCGTAGGCGGCATCCCCGGTATAGGTGAAGAAGGTGACGAACAGGCCGCCGATGGCCGAAAGCAGTCCTGCCAGCATATAGGCGACCATCTTGGCGCGCTGGATTGGCAGTCCCGTCATGTAGGCCGCCGTCTCCGAGGAGCCGGCCGCGTAGGCCGCGCGCCCCGTGACCGACCGACTGAACGGGATCCAAATCAGCAGCACGACCGCGAGCAGCACGATGAGGCTGGCGGGCACGACGCCGAACACCCGGCCCGTCAGCGCATCGGCCAGATCGCTGTTGACCGATCCGCCCGGCTGTGGCCGCAAGGCCAGCGCGATGCCGTAATAGACCGCTCCAGAGGCAATCGTGGCCACGATCGGCTGCAAGCGGCCGTAGATGACTATGGCGCCGTTGATCGCCCCGCAGGCAAGTCCCGTCGCGAGTACCGCAACGACCCCGGCGGCGGTTTGCAGCGGTGTGCCGTCGGTGATCCAGGAGGCGAGGCAGTTGGTGAGGATAAAGATCATCCCCACCGAGAGGTCGATGCCGGCGGTGATCACCACCAGCGATTGCGCCATGGCCACGAAGGCGAGCAGCACCCCCTTGTTGGCCGCGGTCTGCACCACGCTGGCACTGAAGCCGGCCGGATGCCGGCTGGTATAGAGGATGAACATCACCAGAAATATGCCGGCCGCGATCAGGGTGCCTCGCTGCCGCGCCAGCCAATAGCGCCAATCGGTCATGGTCGAACCTCGGGGGGCCGCGCCTGGCCGGCCGTCGTTGGCGCACCGTCGTTGATGTCGAGCGCGCTGGCGATGAGCGCGTGTTCGGTGATTTCGGCGCCCTTCAATTCGCGTTTGATCGCGCCGTCATAGAGCACCAGCACTCGGTCGCAACAACCGATGAGTTCGTCATAATCGGTCGAGTAGAACAGGATCGCGGCGCCGGTGTCGGCGAGCTTGCGAAAAAGCTGGTACAGCTCCTGCTTGGTGCCCACATCGATGCCGCGCGTCGGATCGTTGAGCAGAATGATGCGTGGGGCCCGCATCAGCCATTTGGCGATCACCACTTTTTGCTGGTTGCCGCCCGAAAGCGAGCCGACCGGCATACTGGCATCGGCCGCCTTGATGGCGAGCAGCCCGATCATCTCATCGATCCGCGCCTGCTCGGCAGGCCTGTCGATGATGCCAGCCTTGGAGACCCGATCGAGCGAGGCGAAGCTGAGATTGTCCTTGACCGACATCGGCAGCATCAGCCCTTCCGTCTTACGGTCCTCGGGGATGAGAGCGATCCCGAAGCGGTCGGACTTGGCCGTCGACGGGCTGGCGATGGCGGCGGGCTTCCCCTCGATCAGAACGTCGCCCCGGCAGCCGCGCAACACACCGAACAAGGCTAGCAACAATTCTCGCTGACCCTGACCGTCCAGGCCGCCGAGGCCGACGACCTCGCCGCGCTGGATGCTGAAGGAGATGTCGCTAAGGCGGTCCGTCCAACTCAGGCCGCGGACTTCCAGGGCCGCCGGCTCGTTGGAGGCCTTGAGGCCGGGCTTGGGCGGGAAAATGTGGCTATATTCACGGCCGATCATCAGTTCGACGACTTCGTTGTCGGTTTTGGTGCCGGCCTTGTAGGTCGTCACGTTCTGGCCATTGCGGAAGACCGTGCAAACGTCGGCGAGTTCAGCGATCTCGTGCATCCGGTGCGAGATGTAGAGCAAGGCGAGCCCATCGGCGCGCAACTTGCGCAGCACGCCGAAGACCTTGGTGACGTCGGCGGCGGTGAGCGCCGAGGTCGCCTCATCC
>Ga0209698_10000993_pt1 | contig 32688 bp, 28 predicted proteins | sample LitLauG_LLR_2012_FD_187203 | JGI IMG/M metagenome (GOLD analysis project Ga0209698, IMG submission 187203) | Freshwater sediment microbial communities from Pennsylvania, USA - Little Laurel Run_MetaG_LLR_2012 (SPAdes) (version 2) | ecosystem: Environmental > Aquatic > Freshwater > Creek >... | reverse complement strand
CTCCTCCACCAGGCCTTCGGCTTTCCCAGCTTCCGCGCCAACCAGGAAGCCGTCTGCCGCTCCGTGATCGCAGGCCACGACGTTCTCCTAGTGATGCCCACCGGCGCCGGCAAATCCCTCTGCTACCAGTTGCCCGGCATTGCCCGTGGCGGCACCACGCTCGTCATCAGCCCGCTGATCGCTCTAATGGAAGACCAGGCCGCCAAGCTCCAGCAACTCGGCTTTGCCGTCGCGCGCATCCACTCCGGCCGCGACCGCGGCGACTCACGCCAGGCCTGCATCGAGTACCTCAACGGCGCCCTGCAATTCCTCTTCATCGCGCCCGAGCGCTTCCGCGTGGCCGGCTTTCCGGAGATGCTGGCCAAACGCAAACCCAACCTGGTGGCCATCGACGAGGCCCATTGCATTTCCCAGTGGGGCCACGATTTTCGCCCCGACTACCGCATGCTCGGCCAGTACCTGCCCACCTTCCGCCCGGCGCCGGTGATCGCGCTCACCGCCACCGCGACCCCGCTGGTCCAGGACGATATCGCCGAACAATTAGGCCTGGCCCAGCCGGCGCGTTTCATCCATGGCTTCCGGCGCGATAACCTGGCCATCGAGGTGATCGAGGTGCCGCCGAATCAGCGCGCCGATCTCACCGCCGAACTGCTGGCCGATGAGGAACGGCGGCCGGCCATCGTATACGCGCCCACCCGCGCGCAGACCTCCGATCTAGCCGCCAAACTTTCGTCCGACTTCCCCGCCGGCGCCTATCACGCCGGGCTCGATGCGCAACACCGCAAGCGCGTGCAAACGGAGTTTCTGGAGGGCCGGATCGAAGTCATGGTGGCCACCATCGCCTTCGGCATGGGGATCGACAAGCCCAATATTCGCACGGTAATCCACACCGCGCTGCCCGGCAGCCTGGAAGCCTACTATCAGGAAATTGGCCGCGCCGGGCGCGATGGCCAGCCCAGCCGCGCCATCCTGATGCACGCCTACGCCGACCGGCGCACTCACGACTTCTTCTTTGAGCGGGATTACCCCGACGCCTCCGTGCTGGAGTACATCTTCTCGCGCCTGCGTCCCGAACCTCAGGAGAAGGAAACCGTGCGCCGGCAGGTGCGGCTCGACGAGGACGAATTCGACCGCGCGCTGGAAAAGCTCTGGATCCACGGCGGAGCCATGGTGGATTTCGCCGAGAACATCAGCCGCGGCCACGACCATTGGAAGGAATCCTACATCGCCCAGAGCGATCAGAAGCAGAAGCAACTCAATCTCATCCTGCGCTACGCCGAGTCCAACCAGTGCCGTATGGCTGCCGTGGTGCGCCACTTCGGCGACCTTGCCGACAGCCAGAAACCCTGCGGCATATGCGATTTCTGCGCCCCCGCAGACTGCATTGGCCAGCACTTCCGTCCGGCCGACAGCTATGAGATGGAGGCGGCGCAACGCGCTATCGCCGCCCTGGCCGCTGGCGGCAGCAAGACCACCGGCCGGCTGCACAGCGAGGTCTATCCGAACGGGGAGATGGCGCGCGACGATTTCGAGGAGGTGTTGGGCGCCCTGGCGCGAGCGGGCCTGGTGCGCCTGACAGAAGAGGTTTTCGAGAAAGAAGGCCGCAGCATTCCGTACCGCAAAGCCCACCTGAGCCGGACTGCCGCCGCGCCGGAGGACTCCGCGCCCATCACGCTTCTGATGAAGAGCGAAGCTATTCCGTCGGTGAGTTCCCGCAAGAAAAAACGTAGGGTAGGCCTCCGGCCTGCCAAATCAAAGATCAGCACGAAACGGGTCGCAGCCGCCGCCACGCCACCCGGTGCCCGGACGACGCCCGCCGCGCCGCAGCCACCTGCCGCGTCCGGCCTGGAAGAAAAGCTGCGGGCCTGGCGGATGGCGGAAGCCAAGCGCCGTGGCATGCCGGCGTTCCGCGTGTTCAGCGATCAGGCCCTCAAGGCTATGGCGGCCAAACGCCCCGGCTCTGCCGCCGAACTTCTGGCGATCCCTGGCATCGGCATCGGTACGGTAGAAAAATATGGCGCCGTGATTTACCGCCTGCTGCACGAGGGGCGTGCATGACGCTTGTCACGATACAATGGCGGCTGAATATGTTCCGGCTGCGCCGCCTGGCCCTACTGCCGCTCCTCGCTTGTATTCCGCTGGCGGCCGAGGTGCGGTCCCTGACTATTCTTCACACCAACGACCTGCATGCCCGCTTGACGCCCTCGGAGAACCATCGTGGCGGCTTCGCCTATCTGGCGTCCGTGATCCGCCGCGAGCGCGCCGGCTGCGCCGGCTGCATCCTGCTCGACGCCGGCGACATTGCCCAGGGCACCCCCGTTTCCACCGTCTTCCATGGCCTGCCGATCTTTGAGATCGCCAGCAAGCTGGGATTCGACGCCGGCACCCTGGGCAACCACGATTTCGACTATGGCTGGATGCAGGCGCGCAAGTTCGTCGAGCTCGCCGCCTACCCCATTGTCTCCTCGAATGTAGTGGGCCCGGGCGGCGAGCTGTTCACTCCCAAGCCGTATGTGATCCTGACGGTCAACGGGTTGCGCGTCGCGGTCATCGGCGCCATGACGGACGATTTGAAGACCCTCCAGTTTCCGAAGGCGATGGGGGATTGGCACACCTTACCGGTGATTGAGACCGCCCGCCAATACGCCGCCGAACTGAAGAGCAAATCCGACCTCGTTGTGCTGCTGGGCCACATTACCGGGAGGGAAGAAACACAGTTTCTGGCCACGGCGCCCGAAATCCCGGTGCTGGTCACCGGCCACGTCCACTCCGGGTTGGCTGAGCCCATTGCGAAAGAGGGGCGCATCCTGGTGCGCGTCAAGGGCAATGGCGAAGAACTGGGCCGGCTGGACCTGCAGGTGGATACCGAGAAGAAGGCGCCGGTTTCGTTCACGTGGAAGCACATCCTGGTGGATTCCAGCGCGGTGGAACCCGCAGCCGAGGTGGCCCGCGAGGTGAAGCGCTGGGAAGACGATGTGAAGGCCCGCGTCGACCGGCCGCTGGCCGTCTCCAGGCGCTCGTTTACCAGGCGCGAAGTGAAGGCGCTGATCGAGCAGGCGATGTGCGCCGAGTCGGGCGCCGATTTCGCCTTCATGAACATGGGGGGCATCCGCGCTGCGATTCCCGAGGGCCAGTTGCTGGAGCGCGCCATCTGGGACGTTATGCCCTTTGACAACCGCCTGGTCTTCGGCACATTCAAGGGCCGCGACCTGCCCCCGGTGGTGTTGGGCGGCCGAACGGTGGAACCGGACCGCGAGTACACCCTGGCCGTGACCGATTTCACCGCGGCCAATCAGGGAGCGCCGGAGAATCTACGCAGCACCGGTCTGAAATTTCCCGGCGACGCCGGTCTTCTTCGCGATGCCTTGATCGATTGGTTCCGCAAGAAGAAAAACGTCGAATGAAAGGCGCCGGAGGTTAGCAGAGTACTGCCAACCGGTAGAATGGTCAAATGACAAATTCTCTGGCGCTCCGTGCCATGGCTTGCGCCGTACTGATCTCGCCCGGTCTGCGAGCTGCCGACAACGAGCTTACTGCACGGGAGAAGGCCGCCGGGTGGCGATTGTTGTTTGACGGCAAGAGCTACGCCAACTGGGAGGACCCTGCGAAGAAATCGCCGCCGGGGGATTCGTTTACCATCGCGGACGGCTGCCTGAAGCCCACCGCGCATGCGCGGATCGAGGAGGATCTTTTTACGGAAGCTACCTTCGCCGATTTCGAGCTGGTGTTCGATTGGAAGATTTCGCCGGGCGGCAACAGCGGAGTCAAGTACCGCATCCAGGACCGCGGCTTTTTGATCGATGCGGGAGCGCAAAAAATGAAGTTCGAGGACCTTGCTAACGCGTCGTTCCGGAACAAGCGAACCGATCGTCCGGCCAAGGGGCAGGAGTATGTGGTGGGGTTCGAATACCAGGTGCTGGACAACGCCCTGAATCCGGATGCGCTGCGGGGTAAGAACCACCAGGCTGGGGCGCTCTACGACATGTTTCCGCCGCTGAAGGACATGACCCGTCCGGTCGGCCAGTTCAACCATGGGCGGCTGTTGGTGAAGGGCGACCACGTGGAACACTGGTTGAACGGAGTGAAGGTGGTGGACGGCAGCCTGAATGCGCCGGAGATCGCCAAAGCGACCGGGGAGCGGTGGGGCGTCGGATCGCCGGTCTACGAACTGTTGGTGAAGCACCGGCGCAACACCTGCCAGATCTCGCTGCAGAACCACGGTAGCGAAGCCTGGTTCAAGAACATCAAGATTCGGGAACTGCAGTAGTGCGGCTTTTTCCTCTAAAGATCGCCAAGACGACCGATAAGCAATTATGTGAGCGCGTTCCTGCAACAGGCGGAAGACATCCTGGACGTGGCCGTGGCCGGCCAAGGTCCGGGCGCAAGCGACATCGCGATCCTGATCGACCGGCTGGGTGGAATGCGCATGCTGGATCCGGCCGGCTGGTCGTTGCCCGCTCTGGGCGCGGAGTTCGGCGCTACGGCTGTCTATAAGGTGGAGCGGCGGCTGGGCACGGTTCGGGTCGAAGGCTGGGGTGGCGGGCAGCGCTGCCTAATTCAGCGGAACCTCCCGCCGCCCCCGACCACGTTGTTTCCCGCGCTCTGTCTCAGCTACCTTTAAGGAATGCTGTCCACCCCCGACCGGGCGTTTGGCTTCGCCACCCGAGCCCTGCACTCCGGGCATCGGCCCGACGCCGAAACCGGCGCCCGCGCCGTGCCGATCTACCAGACCACATCGTACGTGTTCGATGACACCGCGCACGCTGCTGCCCTTTTCAACCTGCAGCGGTTCGGCAACATCTACACCCGCATCATGAACCCCACGACGGCAGCGCTGGAAGAGCGAGTGGCCGCCCTCGAACGCGGGGTTGGAGCCTTAGCGGTGGGCAGCGGGCAGGCCGCCCAGTTCATTGCGCTGGCCGGAATACTGGAGGCGGGAGACGAGATCGTGGCGGCCAAAACGTTGTACGGCGGCACTTACACGCAGTTCGACGTGAGCTTCCGGCGCTTCGGCATCAATACCACGTTTGTCGATCCCGACGATCCCGAAAACTTCCGCCGCGCCATCACGCCGCAAACCCGCGTGCTCTACGGCGAGACGATCGGCAACCCGCGCATGAACGTGCTGGATATCGCGGCGGTGGCGGCGATCGCTCACGAAAACAACCTGCCGCTGATGATCGATAACACGTTTGCTTCGCCGTATTTGTGCCGGCCCATCGAACATGGCGCAGATATCGTGGTGCATTCAGCCACCAAGTTCATTGGCGGCCACGGAACGTCGATCGGCGGCGTGATCGTGGATAGCGGCCGCTTCCCTTGGGACCGCGGCCGCTTTCCGCAACTTCTGCAACCCAGCAAGGGGTACCACGGCATCCGCTTCTATGAGACCTTCGGTGATTTCGCTTACATCATGAAGACGCGGGTGGAGGGGTTGCGCGATTTCGGCCCGGCGCTGAGCCCGTTCAACTCATTCCAGTTCCTGCAGGGTTTGGAGACCTTGAAGCTGCGCATGCAATGCCACTCCGAAAACGCCCTGACCGTGGCGCAATTCCTGGAAGGGCATCAGGCGGTGGCATGGGTAAACTATCCCGGCCTGCCGGGGAGTCCCTACCATGCGCTTGCCGAACGCTACCTGCCTCGCGGCGCGGGGGGCGTGCTGACGTTCGGCATTCGTGGAGGCCTCGATGCCGGGCGCCGCTTCATCGAAGCGCTGCAGGTGTTCTCGCACCTGGCTAACATCGGCGACGCCAAGAGCCTCGTGATTCATCCGGCCTCCACTACGCACCAGCAGTTGACCACCGAGGAGAAACTGGCCGGCGGCATCACCGACGACATGATCCGCCTTTCGGTGGGGATCGAGGAGATAGACGACATCCTATGGGATCTGGACCAGGCATTGAGGGCCAGCGCATGAGCCAGTGCGCCATCCGGTTTTTCGGCGACGGCGTAGGCGGGAATTCGCCGGTGAACCAGGGCCGTTTTGCCCAGTCGGCATTTGATCGATTGCGTATACTGGAACGATACCAGCGCATCGCGATGGTTGGGTTGTCGTCGAATCCATTCCGGCCGAGCCATTTTGCCGCGATTTACCTGATCTCCGAGGGCTATGATGTGATCCCGGTAAACCCACGCGAGTCGGAGGTGCTGGGCAGGCCGTGTTACGCTTCGCTCGCAGCCATCCCGGGCACGGTGGAGGTGGTGGACATTTTTCGCGAACCGGCCGCCGTACCGGCCATCGTGGAGGAGGCCATCGCCATCGGCGCCAAGGTGGTGTGGATGCAACTGGGGGTAATCCATGAAGAAGCCGCCGGGCGGGCCCACGCGGCCGGCCTCGAAGTGGTGATGGACCGCTGCATGAAGATCGAACACGCCCGCTTTTTTGGCGGCCTGAACACGATCGGCATGAACACAGCGGTGATCACGTCGCGGAGACGGACGCGGTAGCGGGCTGTAACCTTGGTCGAAGGGTAAGATTCGCCCGCCGTTCACTTAGTCGCTAAGGAATAGTTCCATAGGCGCCTCCCTTTCCAACTCGAGCTGATCACTTATGCTTTCTCGTCCAGCGCAGATCAGCAGGCGCGCCGCCGTTCGTAATCGTGGAGGCGGAAATGGTATACTCATCGGGGCTAGCGATTCCAAGATGGCGTCCCTCACCTATCCGGCAGATTTCTTTCACTCGCAGAAAATCGAACCAAAGGCCGGCTACTGCTTCGTTCTGATGCCATTTGATGCGCCGTTGCGAGAAATTTTCGAGACCGTGAAGGAAACGCTGGAGGGTCCTCCGTGGAATTTTACTTGCCGCCGGGCCGATGACTTTTTTGCCGGCGGACACGTGCTCACGGATATCTTGCGCGGAATCGCCGAGGCCGAGATCGTTCTAGCCGATTTGACCGGGCGAAATCCCAATGTCTTCTACGAACTGGGAATTGCACATATGCACAAACCCCCGAGCGCAATCGTCTTGCTGACGCAGGGGATAGACGCCGTACCCTTCGATCTTCAAGGGTTCCGCCGCATTGTCTATACGCAAAGCATCCAGGGAGCACGAGAACTCAGGAAGGATCTTGCAAACGCGCTGGAACAGATCACCAAGCCCGTATATCGTTTTGAGATTCGCCAGGGAGAAACTTATGAGTTTCCTCATCGACTCGGAGGGGAGTCCCGCTGTCTGTACGACTTCTCGGTGTTCTCCGACTACCTGGGTGTGGACTTCGCCAAGTACACGCTACGGGTTCGAAGGTATGTGGCGGGCCAGGCCGCGGCTACCGAAGTCGATGTAAATGGCTCCGGCCTTGAGAAGGGAAAATCTGAACCAATCCCCAAAATACCTTGGGATCTGAGGCTGGAGCGGTCGGACGGACAGAGGGCTTTGTTCAGCGTGGTTCAGCAGTTACAGCCGCCGGAATCATCGTAACTGCGGCCTAAGTGAACGGCGTCGCGACTGGACCCGATGGCGACCTTGCGGGGCGATTCGGCGATTACCGAATCGTAATCTGGTGCCGGTTCCCCGCCTCCCGCGCGCTGCGGTATTATCAGGCTGACATCCACGCTTCACCCTGGAGGTGCTCCGATGTTCAGTTCGATGATGAACGCTTTCCACGAATATTTGGGAGGGCTGAGCCGCCGCGACCTGTTCCGGAGAAGCGGGCTGCTGGCGGCCGCTTCGGCGCTTCCCGGCGCCTCGCGCTCCGCGTCCGCGGCCACGCCCGTCACTGCCGGTAAACTTCAGCTTTCGCCGGACATCTGTCAATCGATCGGCGTCCGGCCGCTGATCAACTGCCGCGGAACGCTGACCGTGATCAGCGGCTCGCTGGAACTGCCGGAGGTGCGGGCGGCCGTGGACTATGGCGGGCAGCATCACGTGGTCCTGGACGAGTTGATGGAGGCGGTGGCCCGCCGCCTGGCGGAACTGACCGGCGCGGAATGGGCGCTGGTATCGGCGGGTTGCGCGGCCGGTATGGCGCACACCACCGCGGCCTGCGTCACCGGCGGCAATCCGGACTTGCATGTGCGCATTCCGGATTTGACGGGATTCGCCAAGGACGAGGTGGTAATTCCCAAAGCTTCACGCAACGAGTACGACCAGGCCATCCGCTCGGTAGGCGTGCGGGTCATCGAGGTGGAAGACGCCGCGGAATACGAAGCGGCGCTCGGGCCGAAGGTAGCCATGGTGTACATCATGACCGGCACCCGGATGGAGAACGGCCCGCTGACCTACGACACAGTCTACGGCCTGGCAAAGAAAAAGAACATTCCCGTCTTCACCGACGCGGCTGCCGAGATGCTTACCATTCCGAATACGTACCTGCAACGCGGCTCCACGTTCGTGGGCTATAGCGGCGGCAAATGCCTGCGCGGTCCGCAGTGCTCGGGGCTGGTGCTGGGCCGCAAGGATCTGCTGCAGGCCGCGTGGGTGTCGAGCGCGCCCCATCACGGCCACGGCCGCACGATGAAGATCGGCAAGGAAGAGATCCTCGGGCTGCTGGCCGCGGTCGAAATGTGGGTGCAGCGCGACCATAAAAAGGAGGACGAGGTCTGGACCCAGTGGATGCAGACCATTGCCGATCGCGTCACCAAGATCGACGGCGTCACCGCCGCGGTCCGTCAGCCAAGGGGAACTAATAACCACAGCCCGGGGCTTTCGATCAACTGGGATCCGGCCAGGTTGGGGATCACCGGCGAAGACGTCTCGAATATCCTGTGGACCACCGAGCCGCGAATCGCTCTCGGCGGCGGCGGTGGAGGCGGTGGCCGCGGCGGGCGCGGCGCCGCGGGCCAAACCGGCGTTTCCATTACCGCGTACATGATGATGCCGGACGACGTCCAAATCGTCGCCGACCGGCTTCACCAGATTCTGTCGGCCAAACGCCCCGAGTGGAAACCGGAAGCTCCCAAGCCCCCGGCGAGCGATCTGACCGGGCGATGGGATGTGCATATCGAGTTTGCCGCGGGCAGTTCGGACCACACCTTCCACGTCAGACAGCAGGGCAACCAACTTGTGGGTACTCACCAGGGCGATTTCGTGGCGCGCGACTTTTCTGGCCGCATTTCCGGCAGCGATGTGCGCGTCACAAGCTCGGTCGGGGAGGTACACGGCGCCGCTCTCTCCTACACCTTCACGGGCAAGGTGGAAGGCGACAAGATGTCAGGCGCTCTCAATATGGGCGAATACCTGGACGCGAAGTGGACCGCGACGCGCCACTCGTTCGGCCGCGGCCAAGGAGATATCGGATGAGACTTGCTGCTGCATTCCTGTTCGGCGCTTTCTGCGCTCAAGGCCAGTTCGTACTGACCAAGGAGCAGATGATCGCGTACACACCCGACAATCCGTACGAGCGGTTTCCGGACGGCCGTCCCAAAGTTCCCGACGCACTGCTCGAAAAAGTAAAGAACCTGGTCATCGAAGAGGCCTATGGGGCGGTCAAGTCGAAGGGCTTCCCGAACCAGTTTGCCGGCGACTGGAAGATCTTGCACCCGGACAAGCGGCTGGTTGGGCGCGCCTTCACGGTGCAGTTCATGCCGCTGCGGCCTGATGTGGCCAAGGGCATGCAGGACGAAGCCACCAGGCGCGGCATCGGACGCCTGCGCAATCAGACGGTGATCGATATGCTCGGCCCGAACGACGTGGTCGTGGTTGACCTGTTCGGCAAGACGGATGGGGGCACGTTCGTCGGCGACAAACTGGCGTACTACATCTGGAAAACCACCGGCACGGGGATGGTGGTGGACGGCGGCATGTTCTGGTTGGGCAAGTTGATTCCGACCGGGATGCCCGCTTATTACCGGGGAACCGGGCCGGACTCGTTGAATAACGTCATGCTGACCGGCATCAACATTCCGATCCGCATCGGCAACGCCACGGTGATGCCGGGCGATGTGGTGTTGGGCGATGAGGAGGGCTTGTTCTTCATCCCGCCTCATTTGGTGAAGGACGCGATCGAAGCGGCTCAGAGCACGATGGCGCGCGACGAGTGGATCAAGTCGAAGATGGATCTGCGGCAGTACAAATCCAGCGACCTCTACGGGCGGCCGAGGGATCCGGCGCTGCTCAAGGAGATGGAAGATTACATCAAGACGCATCAGCCGCCTAAGCAGTAGACCTGCAGGAGAGGGCCTACTGCAACGGCGTCACGATCAGCGACACCGGTGTTGGCAACGATTTCACGCTCCCCGGCGCCGCCCAGCGCAAAGAGCAAATCCAGTTGAGGATTAACCACGCCGCGGAGTTCCACAGCGAGCAAAAGGGCAAACCCAGCCAGGAATGGCCGTGTTTACCGTTGCGCGGCGCCGGCACGGCCCATGATCGGCCAGACATCCACGATCTGGTCGCCGCGCGCGATGTAGTAGCGATCGTAAACGGCCGTACTCATGTCGAGCGTCGTGGGGTAGATCTCCACCCGCTCACCGAGCTTGAGGTCGCGGCCCGGGTCGGTCCACTTCAAGGTTCCGTACTCGGCTCCCTGGCTGCCTACCTGTAGCCACGGCATTCCCTTCACCTGGTCGGTTGGCCGGGTCAGGGCCTTGTTGCCGTAGTCGGTGGTGACCTGGTTGGCGTGGCGCTTGCTGTCCACGGTGGTGAGGATGGTAAGCGCGCCTTTGAAGTCGTTGTAGGTCGTATCGTCGTCCTTGCCGCCGACGCCGAAATACGCGGTGTCCATGAACACGTAGGAACCAGCCTCCAGTTCGGTGAGGCCGTTGTCGTTGTCGATATTGTAGGTGCCCGTGGAGCCGCCACTGACGATGCTGACGGGCAGTCCGGCTTTACGCGCCAGATCGACCGTCTCGCGAACGCCCGCCAGATCGTCGGTTGACCGTTTGCGCCGCGCCTCCCAGGTCTTGGTATGGGACGCGCTGCCGCTATACGCCATGAAGCCCTCGAACGTCATCCGCTTTGAGGCCGTCAGCTTGTGTGCCAGGTCGATGGCGGGCTGTCCGTTCTCAATACCCTGACGCGTCATGCCGGCAAACACCGAGACCGCGATCCGCAGGCGTGCATTGGCGGCCGCCGCTGCCTCGTCCACCCACGTGACCACCTGCGGATCGTCCACTACGAACATGAACGTGGGGTCCTTCTTGGACAGCGCCACGGCTCGCGAGATGTTGTTGACGCTGGCAGGCTGCTTCGTCCAGAGCACGTGCTTGATGCCGGCGCCCGACATCAATTCCGCCTCCGCCACGGTGGCACAGGTCAGCCCGATAGCGCCCTCCGCAATCTGGCGCCTGGCGACATCGACGCTCTTGTGGACCTTCACGTGGGGGCGAACGTGGATGCCGGTTGCCTTGCAATGGCCGGCCATCTTGCGGACGTTCTGCTCGAATAGGTTGAGATCGACGATCATGCACGGCGTGGGCAGAACGTCTTTGTTGATATCGCGGAAATCCCGGCGCGCGATGCGTGCCTCGAACTCCAGATATGGAAACCCGGCCGGGGCGGTCTTGGCCGCGCGGATTCGAGCGGCGCTGAAGAGGCCGGCGGTTCCCGCCAGAAGTACTTGTCGGCGTGACGTCATGAAACCCTCCTGTTCGATTGGAGCCCTCCATAAGAGTTTACAGCCATCGGGCCACCCGCAGATGGCGCCGGCAGCGGAACCGTTCAGAGCTGTGATACGATCCCGGCCATGGGTGCGGAACAATTCGCCGGAGCGTTCTTCCTCTTGACCATGACAACTTTCGCTCAAAACTACAAAGCCGCGCAGGTCTCCGATCATGGAGTGGCCATCGTGCGTCTCAGCGATGCGGCGCACGACGTGGAAGTTTCGATGGTCCCCTCGATCGGCAACCGCGCCTACGAGATGAAGGTGCACGGCAAGAACATCCTTTACTTCCCGTATGCCGACGTCTCCGAGTTTCAGCAGCGGCCGAGACTGTGCGGCATTCCCTTCCTGGCACCGTGGGCCGACCTGCTGAACGAACCCGCCTTTTGGGCCAACGGCAAAAAGTACCTTTTCAACATGGGGTTGGGCAATGTGCGCGGCAACATGCCGATCCACGGGCTGCTCACCAATTCGCCGCTGTGGCAGGTCACCGAAGTCGCCGCCGACGCGCACTCGGCGCACGTTTCAAGCCGGCTCGCGTTCTGGAAGAGCCCCGACCTCATGGCCCAATGGCCATTCGCGCACGAGTACGAGATGACCTACAGCCTGGCCGAGGGTGCCCTCGAGGTCAAGACGACCGTGAACAATCTGAGCGCGGAGCCCATGCCGCTTGTCCTCGGCTATCACTCCTTCTTTCAGATCCCCGGCATCCCGCGTGACGAGTGGACTGCGCACTATCCGGCTCGCGTGCATATCATCGCCGACGAGCACAACATCCCGACCGGTGAGATGCGGCCGCTCGACCTGCCCAATCCGCTGCCGCTCGCAGGTCGCACCCTGGATGACGGGTTTACCGACCTGGAGCGCGACGCCGAAGGGCGCGCCCACTTCTCGATCCGGTCTGCCGGCAAGACGGTGGAAACGCTCTTCGGGCCGAAATACCCGGTCGCCACGATCTGGCTGCCGTCGGGTCCTGGAGGGCAGCCTCGGGAATTCATCTGCTTCGAACCCCTGGCCACCATTATCAGCGGCGTGAACCTGGCCCATGAAGGCAAGTGGAACGGCTTGCAGACCGTGGCGGCCGGCGGCGCCTGGACCGAGAGCTTCTGGATCCGCGCCAGCGGGATCTGAGGCTCGCCGCCCGCCGCTACTCCTCCTCTTCCTCCACTTTCACGGGTTCAAGGTCTTCGGCTTCGAAGATCTGCCGGCAGTCGAGACATTCCACGTAGTCGACGCCGTCTCTGCGGGCCAAAATCTGGGTACGAGTGTGCTCACAAGCGGGTTGCATAACAGCGCTTAGATGAAGATTATTCTAACCGTACTCCAGCCCTTGTCAAGCCCCCCTCCCATGGCTGGCGTACTACTCGGGTTACAATCCTGGTGTATGCCGTTCCCAACCCACCGCCTCCGCCGTCTGAGGGGCTCCGAGTCCTTACGCAACCTGGTGCGCGAAACCAGGCTCAGCCCGTCGCAGTTGATTCTGCCGCTGTTCGTGTGTCCGGGTGAGGGGGTGAAGCGGGAAATCGGCGCGATGCCGGGAAATTATCAGATGTCGATCGACGAACTGGTGCGCGAGTGCGACGAAGTCGAATCGCTGGGCATCGGCGGCGTCATCCTGTTCGGCCTGCCCGAAACCAAGGACGAGATGGCCTCGGGCGCGTACGACGAGAACGGAATCGTACAGCGCGCCATCCGGGCCATCCGTCGCGAAACCAGCCGGCTGCTGGTGGTGACCGACGTCTGCAACTGCGAGTACACCAGCCACGGACACTGCGGCTACGTCAAGGATGGCGACGTGGACAACGACACCACGCTGCAATGGCTGGCCAAGTCGGCGCTTTCCCACGCGCGCGCGGGCGCCGACATCGTGGCCCCTTCCGACATGATGGACGGCCGCGTGTGGGCCATCCGCCAGGCGCTGGACGCCAACGGTTTCGACAAGACGCCGATTCTCTCCTACGCCGCCAAATTCGCCTCGGTGTTCTACGGGCCGTTCCGAGAGGCCGCCGAATCCGCACCGCAGTTCGGCGACCGCCGCAGTTACCAGATGGACCCGGCCAACGGCCGCGAAGCCATGCGCGAAATCGAGCTCGACCTGGAAGAGGGCGCCGACATGATCATGGTAAAACCGGCGATGCCCTATCTCGACCTGATCTCGCAGGCGCGCCAGCGCTTCGACGTTCCCATCGCGGCCTACCAGGTGAGCGGCGAGTATTCCATGATCGTGGCGGCGGCGCGCAACGGCTGGCTGGATCACGACCGCGCCATGATGGAAAGCCTGACGTCGATCGCCCGCGCCGGAGCCGGCATCATGGTGACGTACTTTGCCAAGCCGGCGGCGAAATTGCTGGCCTGAAATGAAAGTTCGCGATGCGATCAGATTGGTTGAAAAGGACGGATGGGTTCTGATCAACTATGTGGCAGCCATCGGCAATACAAACACTCAGAAAAGAAGGGCCGTGTGACCATCGGTGGCCATCCTTCGATGGATCTCGACCCCAAGACGCAAAATAGTATCCTGAAGCAAGCGGGTTGAAATGAAGTACGCCGTGTTATTCCAACGAACCGAGACCGGGTATAGTGCCCACGTGCCGGATCTGCCTGGTGGCGTCGCCGCCGGTGCGACATTCGAAGAAACCGCCGGATTGATGCGTGGCGCAATTCAGATGCATCTCGCCGGGATGCGCGAAGGCGGCGAGCCTGTCCCTGAGCCCCGGACCATCGCGGAATACATCGTCGCTGCGTGATCAGACGCTGCAGCACGGAGGTCCTCCTTGAATATCTCACGCCGAACATTATTAGCCGCCGCCGCGGCAGCGCCGCTGCGGGCGGCCGATGAAGGCTGGCATCCGTTGTTTGACGGCCACAGCCTCGCTGGTTGGCAGCCCAGCGAACACAAAGACGCATGGCAGATCGTCGACGGCCAGATCGCGGCCAACGGCGCGCGTTCCCACCTCTTTTACAACGGCCCCGTGCACGGGGCGAATTTCAAGAACTTCGAGCTGGAAGTCGACGTCATGGCGCGGCCCGGCTGTAATTCCGGCGTCTACTTCCATACCGCCTACCAGGAAACCGGATTCCCGATCAAAGGTTTCGAAGTCCAGATCAACAACACCGCCACCGGCGAAGGCGCCTACCGCGAACGCAAGAAGACCGGCTCTCTCTACGGCCTGCGCAATGTCTACAAGCAGCTCATTCCCGATGACGCCTGGTTCAAGATCCGCGTCGCCGTGCGCGGCAAAAACGTCCAGATCCGGCTCAACGACCTGCTGGTGGTGGACTACCTCGAGCCCACGCCGCCCGTCATCCCGGAGGCCGAGGAGCGCGAGCGTTTCCTCGATCGCGGCACCTTCGCCTTGCAGTGCCATAACCAGGGCTCGCGCGCCTTCTTCCGCGGCGTGCGCGTCCGGCCGCTGCCCGACGACACGCCCACGCCCCGCGGCCCGGCTCCCGAAGTCGACGAAACTTTTCGCCAGGTCATCGCCATCGGCCGCAGTAACTACCCGATGGTGGATTACCACGTGCACTTGAAGGAGGGACTGACCCTGGAGCAGGCGCTGGCCAAGTCGCGCCGTGATGGCATCGGCTATGGCATCGCGGTCAACTGCGGCAAGGGCTTCCCCGTGGAGAACGACGCCGGCGCGATCCGCTTCGCCGAGAGCATGAAGGATCAGCCGGTCTTCATCGCCATGCAGGCCGAAGGGCGCGAATGGACACAAATGTTCTCCCGCAAGGCCGCCGCCGTCTTCGACTACGTCTTCACCGACTCGATGACGTGGACCGACGACCACGGCAAACGCATGCGCCTCTGGATGCCCGCGGAAGTCGGCGCTATCCCCGACCCGCAGGCCTTCATGGAAACGCTGGTCGCCCGTACTCTTGGCATCCTGGAGCATGAGCCCATCGACATCTACGTCAACCCCACCTTCCTGCCCGACGTCATCGCCAAGGACTACGACAGGCTGTGGACCGAGGAGCGCGCCAAGAAGGTGGTGGAAGCTGCGGCCCGCAACCACGTGGCCATCGAGATCAACAATCGGTACAAGCTGCCCAGCCCCCCGTTGATCCAAATGGCCAAAGCGGCCGGCTGCAAATTCACCTTCGGAACCAACAATACCAGCGCCGCGGACCTGGGCCGCTGCGAGTACGGTTTGAGCATGGTGCGCGAATGCCGCCTGGCGTGGCAGGATTTCTTCGTGCCGGGTGCCTGGTGGCCCAAAGCTGTGGAGCGGAAAGGCGAGGCGTTAGTGGCGTAGGTATCCGCGCCTGCGCTAAAGTCATAACTCAGTACTTATGCTGGGCAAAACGATCTCGCATTACGAAGTGGTGGAGAAGTTGGGCGCCGGAGGCATGGGCGACATCTACAAAGCCCAGGACCGCCGTCTGAACCGCTTCGTGGCGATCAAGGCGCTCTCCGCGGCCAGCGCCGGCGATCCCGAACGCCGCCGCCGCTTCATTCAGGAAGCCCAGGCCGCTTCCGGCTTGAACCACCCCAATATCATTACCATCTACGACATCGTGGAGCTGGACAACACCCAATTCATGGTGATGGAGTTCGTCGCCGGCACCACTCTCGACGACATGATCCCCAGGGGCGGCCTCGGCACCGCCAAGGCGTTGCAGATCGGTGTGCAGATCGCCAGCGCGCTCCAGGCCGCGCACACCGCCGGCATCGTGCATCGCGATCTCAAACCAGCCAACATCATGGTCACCAGCTCGGGCCTGGTCAAGATCCTGGACTTCGGTCTGGCGAAGATGACCGTCGACACCGGGCTGACCGATGCCACCCAGACCCTCGGCGCCGGCCCGCTCACGGTGGAAGGCTCCATCATCGGCACCGTTAGTTACATGTCGCCCGAGCAGGCTCAAGGCAAACGCGTCGACCAGCGGTCCGACATCTTTTCGTTCGGCCTGGTGCTGTACGAAATTATCTCGGGTGTCAAAGCGTTCTCCTCCGATTCCGCGCTCTCCACGCTCTCGGCGATCCTGCGCGACGAACCCAAACCGCTGGCCGAGCTCGCGCCAGGGGTTCCCGCGGAACTGGTGCTGATCGTCAACCGCGCGCTTCGCAAAGATCCGGGCGATCGCTGGCAGAAGATCGATTACATGCACGCCGCGTTGGCCGAATTGAAGCAGCGCTTCGACTCCGGCATCTCCATGGCCGCGGCTGTCCCCGCGCCTCCTCCACCTTTGCCCCCGCCGGCGGCCACCGGGAAAAAGCGCAGCCGTAAGTCCAAGGTGGCCATCGTAGTATTTGTGCTACTGGCCGGGAGGTGGGTGTACAACACTTTCAGCTCGCGGCCACGGGTTCCGGTTTCGATCACCATCCAATCTCCGGAATCCGGGGCTAAACCGGAGGATCCCGACCCCGATCCGGCCCGGCCGACCCGGCCTGCGTCGGCAAGCGCGCCCGCCACGGAGTTCCCGAAGCCGGCGGATGAGGTCCTCACCAACAAGGCTGTGTTGGACCTGGTGAAAGCCAAGGTGCCGGCTTCCCAGATCGTCAGCCACATCCATTCATCGAAAACCAACTTCAATCTCTCCACGTCGGAGCTCATCCGGCTGGGTAAGGCCGGAGTGCCGGAGCCGGTCCTGGAGGCCATGCGCAATCCAACCTCGGGCGGGGTTTCCGCACCTGCGCCCGCGCGCGCGGCCTCAGCCGTCACTCTTTACGGAGGTATACCTTTCGCCGTTACCCTGATGGAGGACGTGCCCCTCGATGCCAAACCCGGCCGCGTACTGCATTTCCAGGCCTCCAGGGACTTCACGGTGCAAGGTGCCCTGGTCATGGCCAAAGGTGCGGCCGTAACTGGCGAAGTGGTCGAAAGCGGCAAGAAGAAGCCGAGCTTCCTTCTGATCGAGGCCGACGCCGCCGACGGCAGCAAGCTCAAGGTGAGAGCCCGCCCCGGCCGCCATTCCGACGGCAAACGCGAGCACGCCCTCGAGCCCCCCGGCCTCCGCCGCAAGGATGTCCTCGCCCCCGCCGGCGCGGAATACCTTGCCTACATCGACGGAGACCAGTCCGTCCGCGTGAAAAAGTAACGGAGGCGGACTTATCCCCGGCCCCTGGCCCCCTTATCCTGCAACATGGGCGCTAACTAAAATAGGCCACCAGTCAGTCCAGTGATGCTTTTCGCAGGAGATGATCGCCTGCTCTTGTGCCCGCCGAGGGACTTCCTCCCGCCCAACACAGGCCAGGAGGCCTCTGCCAGGGGCGCGCTACATGAAGTAATCTTTGACCTTGTCGAAGAGGCCTTTTTCCGTGGGACGGTTGTCGACGGGAAGGGTCTCGCGCAACTGCTCGAGCAATTTGCGCTGATCGCGGGTGAGCCGAGCGGGCATCTTGACTTCGACGTGAACGTACAGATCGCCGCGGCCGCTGCCGTTGATCGCCGGAACCCCTTTGCCGCGGATGCGGAACTGAGCGCCGGACTGCGTACCCTCGGGGATCTTGAGTTTTTGCGGCTGCTCGAGCGTGGGTATTTCGATCTCGCAGCCGAGCGCGGCCTGCGCGATGTTGATGGGGATGCTGCAGTGGAGATCGTGCTCCTGACGGCTGAAGAAAGCGTGCGGCTTGACCTTCAGGAAGACGTAGAGATCGCCGGGCGGGCCGCCCTGCGCGCCGGGTTGGCCTTCGCCGGCGAGACGCAGGCGGTTGCCCTCGTCCACCCCGGCCGGGATCTTCACCGGCAGCTTACGCTGCACCTGGCGGTAACCCTGGCCGCGGCACTCACTGCACGGGTTGCGGACGATCTGCCCGGTGCCGTTGCAGGTGTTGCAGGTGCGCCGGATGGAAAGGAAACTCTGCTGATAGAGAACCTCGCCGCGTCCGTGGCAGGTGGGACAGGTGGTAGGCCCGCTGCCGGGTTCGGCGCCGGTGGCGCGGCAGCGTTCGCAGGCCTCCATGCGCGGCACCTGGATTTCGGCGGTCAAGCCGAACACGGCGTCTTCGAAGCCGATTTCGAGATCGTAGCGCACGTCTTCGCCGCGCTGGGCGCGGCTGCGCCGGCGCCCGCCGCCGCCGCCGAAGAGATCGCCGAAGCCGAAGAAATCGCCGAGGATGTCGCTGAAATCGGCGAACTGATCGGGATTGAACCCAGAGGCCCCTCCGGCAGCGGTTTGCAGACCGGCGTGGCCGAAGCGGTCGTAGGCGGCTCGCTTCTGCGCATCGCTCAATACGCTGTAGGCTTCGGAAGCTTCCTTGAACTTCTCCTCGGCGGCGGGCTCGGGATTGCGGTCGGGATGAAACTTCTTGGCCAACTCGCGGTAGGCACCTTTGATTTCTTGGTCACCGGCGTCCTTGCCGACACCGAGTACTTCGTAATAATCTCTTTTCGCCACGGGATTCACTGCGTTACGGCTTGACCGCTACTCTCACCATCGCCGGACGGAGGAGCCTTCCTTTGAAATTATAGCCTCTCTGATATTCACCCAGAATGGTCTGATCCTCGGCCTCGTCGGACGGCACGCGTTCCACCGCCTGGTGGAGATTCGGGTCGAATTGGCGTCCGGCGGTTTCGATGGGCTCCAGCCCCATCTTCTTCAACGTCTCGGCCATGCGCTGATAGATCAACTCGATGCCTTTGGCGTAATTGCGGTCGGCAGTCTCGACGTTCATGGCGCGCTCGAAATCGTCCTGGACCGGCAGTAACTCCTTGACCAAGTCCATGGCAGCGAACTGGAGATACTCCGACCTTTCGCGCTCGGCGCGGCGGCGGGCGTTGTCGAATTCGGCGCGGGCGCGGAGCAGGCGGTCCTGCAGGTCGGACTTCTCTGCCGCGAGCCGGTCGCGCTCGTCGGCGAGAAAGGCTAACTGTCTCTCGGTGTCGATGGCCGGCACGTTATCGGCGGACGGCGTGTTATGGTCGGACACCTCGGGAATGTTCTCTTCAGGCTTCTGAGTATCCACTCATACCAGCTTATCAGAGGTGTCAAAACTGCGAGTTTTCCAGGGCGCGCCCGGTCTGGAGGACGGCCGCCATGGCGCGGTCGTAGTGCATGCGCATGGGGCCCAGAACGGCCACCTTGCCGGGCAGGCCGCTAGCCAGCCGCACCGTCATTCCGATCAGGGCGAGGCCTTTCATGGCGGGATGCACCTGTTCCAATCCAACGTGCACTTCCAGTTCGCCCACGGGCTGCTCGAGGAAGCGGTCGAGCAGTTCGATCAGCCGCTTCTTTTCTTCGAGGGCGTGAAACAACTCGCGCAGTTTTTCGCGGGTCAGGTGCAGGTCGAGGCCCAGCAGGTTGGAAGCACCTTCCATATGCACTTCCGGAGAGGTGTCGGCGTTGAGCATACCCTTGGAATACAACAACTGGAGTTTGCGCAGCACGGCGTGATAAAGCTCACGCTCTTCGGCAATGCGGCGCATCAGTTCGCGCCGCGCGCGGCCGAGTTGCCAGCCGTGGAAGTTGCGGTTGACGTAGTTGCGGATGGAGGCCAACTCGTCGGGGGAAATGGGTTCTTCCAGAGTGACCACGCGGTTGCGGACCATGTGGTCGCGGGTAACCAGGATCATGAGCAAGCGGTTGGCAGCCAGCGGCACGAGTTCGATTTGATCGAGTTCCTGCGCCAAGGCGGGGATGGCGGCGGCGATGCCCACGTTCCGGGTGAGTTCCATCAGGATGTAACTGGAGCGTTCCACGCGCGCGACCACGGTGTCCAGGGCGCTGAATTCGCTGCTCAGGCGGTCGGACTCGGCGGAGGCGATCCGGTTGACTGTCAGCGTACTGACGTAGTAACGGAAGGCCTTCTCGGTAGGGACGCGGCCCGCGGAGGTGTGCGGCTGCGAGAGGTATCCTTCGTCGGTGAGATCGGCCATGACGTTGCGGATCGAAGCCGCACTGAGTTCCTCATTACGCTTCTTCGAAATGGTCCGGGAACCGACCGGCTCCCCGGTTTCGATGTACGCCCGGACGATCGAAGTAAGGATTTCCAGGTGTCTCGGTTTCAGCGGCGCGTCCGTTTTCATAAGCCCAAAAGTACACTTCTCCACCCATCATTCTAACGGATTGAAAGTAAAGGGTCAATCAGACGGGTTTGTTCACTTTGTCGGGATGGCGGGGTGGCCGGAAAGGGATCTCTCGACGACCGGATCGCCGGCGTTACAATCTGATAGCATCAGAAACCATGAAGCTCCCAGTCCTATTGCTCCTGGTCGGGGCGCCCGCCGGCGCGCAATATGCCGTTCACCGCGAGGGCGACGTGGTCCGCCTCGAAGACGCCAGGCGCGAGACCAGCGTCTCCATCCTTCCGTCGCGCGGCAACAGCGCCTTCGACATGCGCGTCAAGGGCAAAAAGGTGCTGCAATTCCCCTATGCCGGCGTGGAGGCCTACAAGGCTGGCCGCGGCCTGAGCGGCATCCCTTTCCTGGCGCCGTGGGCTAACCGCCTGGACGAGCCGGCCTTCTACGCCAACGGCAAGAAGTATCCGTTCAACCTGGAGTTGGGCAACGTGCGGCCAGGCGCTCAGAATCACCCGATCCACGGCTTTCTTACTGCGGCTTCGCAATGGGAAGTGGTGGAGGCCAAGGCCGACGCCAATTCGGCCTGGATTACCAGCCGCCTCGACTTTTACCGCCAGCCGCAATACATGGCTCAGTTCCCCTTCGCCCACACTATCGAAATGACCTACCGGCTGCAGGACGGGACGCTCGAAGTTCTGGTCCGCCTGAACAACCTGAGCATTGAGCCGATGCCGGTGGCCATCGGATTCCATCCCTACTTTCAGGTAAACGATGCGCCTCGCGACGAGTGGACATTCGGGATCGCCGCGCGCACCGAATGGCTGCTCAGCAAGGAACTCATCCCGACTGGCGAAACACGCCCCATTGAGCAGTTCCTGCCGAGGCCGCAAGGCGGAAGCCTGAAGGGGCTCGCGCTGGACCACGTTTTTGGCGACCTGATCCGCGACGCATATGGCAAGGCCACGATGTGGGTGCAGGGCAAAACCGAGAAGATCGAGGTCGTCTTCGGCCCCAATTACCGGTCCGTGGTGGTGTACTCCCCGGGCGGCCCCGGCCGCGACTTCATCTGCTTCGAGCCCATGACAGGTATTACCGACGCCCTGAACCTCACCCAGCGCGGATTGTACAAGGAGCTACAGAGCATTCCCCCCGGCCAGAGCTGGCAGGAGAGTTTTTGGGTGAAGCCCAGTGGCTTCTGAAGCGCCGCGGCACCCCACTCACTGCACCGAGTTCAGGTAGGCGATCAGGTCGGCCAGTTCCTGTGGCTTGGCGAAGCGAGGCCAGCCGATACCTGCCTGCTTCATGCGGTACAGCATCTGGGGGCCATGGCGCCACAGGGCAGCGATGATGGTGACCTCGGAATAACTGCGCGCCTGGCCGGGCAGTTGCGGGGCGCCGTGGGTGCCGCCGGCATGGCAACTGGCACAATGCCGCTGCATGAAGACCTGTTTGCCTTGTTCGATGCTGCCTCCGGGGTAGACAAACTGGCGCATCCAGAGATAGCTGAGCAGTTCGCGCATCTCCACGGGCGAGAGCGTGGGCGGTTGCGCCATCATGCGGGGCGCATGGTTCCACATGTCCACGGCAATATCGGTGAGCGTCATGTTCTTCAACCGGTTCTCCAAGGCCAGGGCGCCGACGTGGCACATGGGACAGCCTTTGGATTCGAAGATCCGTTCACCTTCTTCACCCGACGTGTTGGAGAAGTGCGCGGCGATCTTGCTGGTCTGGGGCAGGGAACGCAGGTAGGCCAGGATATCGTCGAGTTGCTCGGCCGTCAGCGACTGCCACTCGATGTTGCGGCGGGCAAAGGCCTGACGCATGCGGAAACTGTGATTCCACATCTGCTGCGCCAGCAGAATCGGGTCGGCCAGCGATTCCCACTTGTCCACGGCCGGCGCTCCCTCGGCGCGCGAATCGGTGATGCCGTGGCAAGTGCCGCATTGTTTGGCGGCGAACATCTCCTCGCCGCTCACGGCATCGCCAGGTTTGTCGAAGAACCGCGCGGAGTAGAAATAGGCGAACAGGTCGGCGGCCGCGGAAGGCGTGAGTTTGGGCGGGTCCATCTTGGCGGCTTGCATGGCGCCCCACATTACCGGCGCGTGATTCCACATGGCGCTGGCCATGTGGGCCGGCGTATAGCTGCGGCTCACGGCGCGGCCGAGATCGATTCCGATCTTTCCTCCGCGGCCGTTTACCGCGTGGCATTGAATGCAGCGCTCGGTTTCAAAGACTTTCGCGCCGCGCGCGGAATCGCCGGGGATAACCGGCAGGTCGGCGGCGCAGGCCGCTACCGCGAAGAGGCTACCCGCGGCCAGCGCGGTCCAAACACGGTGTCTCATAGCTTCACTCACTCACAAATGCCAACAGGCGCTCCCGCAATTCTTCGGGTATGGCGAGGGCGCGCTTGCTTGACATATCCATCAATACCAGAACCACCCTGCCGCGCACGCGCTCCAAGCCATCGGGCCCCTGAAACACGATCTCGACGGTGATCGAGCTGGTCCCCAACTTCCGCACCTGCAAGGCGGCGGACAGAATCTCACCCATGTAACTCGGGGCTGCGAAATCCGCCTCCAGGTGCACCGTAGGCAGGCCCCAATCGGAGCCGGCTTGAATCTCCCGGAACGGAAGGTTCAACTCCCGGCACCAATCCTCTACCAGATTATTGAACATCTCGAGGTAGCGCGGGTAGAAGACCATTCCGGCGGGATCGCAGTGGGCGAAGCGCACCAGGATCCCGGCGCGGTACGTGCTCATCACTCTTCTCCCTTCAGGGCCGCCTCACGCAGTTCCTGGAAACGGGACGCCGGATCGCTGCCCCGCCGGAACTCGGGCAGCGCCTGCATGAGTTTGTCAAATTCCCTGCTGCCACGAGCGTGAGTGTCGCCGTAGCCTCTCAACAACTCCGGCAGCCGGGCGACTTCCATGGCTAGTCTGTAGTCCTCGCGCGCCAGGTTGTGCACCGCGGCCAGCCACTGGGCGATCTTGTCTTGTTCCCTTTGGAAGCGCAGCGACCGCCGCCGCCATGGGCGCAGTTTGGCCAGCGCGTAGAGTTGCAGGAAGCCGGTGAGCGAGGTGGTCTCGACCACCCTGCCCTTGCGCGTGAAGCGCACCACTAGGCGGCGAGCCCAGTGGCTTCGAAGCAGCCACGCTCCCAGCGGCGCCGGCAGGATATCGGCGATCTCTTCCACCCGCGGATGTAGAAACTCGTGGATCGCAACCAACTGCGAGGGCCCGGCCCGCACCTCCTGCCGTACGCGTTCGAAGCGCGCGCGGCGGATCTTCAGATCGGCCACGCGGATGGCGTCTTCGTATGTCATCCAGAGCGCAAGCTGGCGGGCGGTTTCGCGCAGAAGGCCATTGTCGGCCGGGTCTGCCGCGCGGAGGGCTTCGAGGCGGGTCAGGTACCCGGCAGCGTAGCGTTCGTCCTGGTAGTCGGTGAGCCGTTCGGCGGCCAATGTGGCGTAGCTATCGTGGCCTGCGCTTTCGGCTGATTCGGGCAGGCACGGATGGCTACACCACCCGGCGGCGAAAGCGGCCAGGTTGGCCTCCACGCCGACACCGCCGCGGCGTATGGCGTCCTCGAAACTCTCTCGCGGGAACGGCAGTGCCCCGGCGCTGGCGAGGGCGCCGAACAGCGCCGCGCTGATGACGCTCCCGGTGTCGCTGGCGACGCGTGCGAAATCCTGGTGCAAGAACCGGAGCGCCGCGGCCCGGCAGCCTTCGAGGAGGGCGGCCGAGTCCACGCGGCCATCGCCCGTAGCGGTCTTCTCCGTCATGGAGTAGACGCGGTGGGTGGAGGCGATGAGCGTGGTGCGGTCCGGCGTGACGAGCCCACGCTGGATGGCCCGGCCGGCTTCCATCAACTCGGAGGCGATCACGATATCGACTTCGCCGGGAACCGGCATCAGCGCCAGCACCGGGTCCTTGCCGTGGGTCGCGGCCAGCATCTCGAGGTAGTAGATGGTCGAACCCGTGCGCTGCGCCACGCCGGGCACCGAGGTCAACTGCACGTAGTAGCCGGCGCGCTCGGCCATATCGACGATCCATTCGGCCAGGACACCGCCGCCCTCGCCACCCATCGCCAGAATCGCGACGGAAAGTGCTTTCGGTTGGGGCGTCATGGTTGCAGGAGCCCGATCAGCGCTCGGCGAATGCGCGTCTTGAAGCGTTCCCATGCGCCGGGGTTGGAGACGATTTCGGCGCGATAGAACGACGGGCAGAGGACCGCTGCGTGAGCCACTTCTCCGCAGAGTCCACAGCCCACGCAGCTATCGACGACGGCCGCCACCGGATCTCGCCGCAGCGGGTCGGGGTTGGGCGCGATGGTGAGCGAGGGGCAGCCGGAGAGGCGGATGCACGAGTGGTCGCCGGTGCAAGTCTCGGGGTCCACGCCGAACCGCTCGCGCACCACTCGCCGGCCAGCGGCGCGCTGCTTGCGGGCGATTGGTTCTTCGCGGCGCTGGCGGTTGAGCATGCACTCGCTCTGCGCCACGATTACCTTCGGGCCGCTCTCGCGGGTAGTCAAGGCATCCTTGAGGATGTCGCGCATCGCGGCCACGTCGTAGGTGCGGGCGATGGTGCGGACCCACTTGACACCGACGCCGCGTACGGCATCAGCGATTCGCATTCTCGTGGTGCGAATCGGATTCACGGCAGCGGAGGACAGGATGTCCTGCCCGCCGGTGGCGGCGGTATAGCTGTTATCCACCACCAACAACACGCTGTCGCTCTGATTGAAGACCGCATTGCCGACCCCGCTGGTGAGGCCGTTGTGCCAGAAGCCGCCATCGCCCATGATGCTGAGGGTACGCTTGCTGGTGTCGGGCGACTGGAACGCGGCTGCGCCGGCCCATCCGAGGCCGTAACCCATGGTGGTGGCGCCGATATTGAATGGCGGCAGAATCGAGAACAGGTGGCAGCCGATGTCGCAACTGACGTGGTGCTGCCCCAGTTCGCGTTCCGCCAGTTTCATGGCGGTGAAGATGGGGCGCTCGGGACAGCCGGTGCAGAACGACGGCGGGCGCTGGTGAACCTGGCGCTCGGCCGCTTCGATCGCCTGTGGTTTGGCGCCCGGCGGACGGACCACCGCTGGAAGGCGGGCGCGATCGATCAGCCGTGGTGCGTACCACTCGACGAACTTCAGCACGCCTTGGGTGACTACGGCGGCGGTGTATTCGCCGGCCATGGGTAAAAGATCCTTGCCATGGACCTTGGCCGCCGCGCCGGCCTTGCGGAGAATGCTGTTAAGGTTCTGCTCCAGGAAATCGGGCTGGCCTTCTTCGATCAGAAGCACCGCGCGCTTGGTTTCGCAAAAGCGCAGAACTTCGGCGTCCACCAGAGGATAAGTGACATTCAGGACGTACAGCGGCACCTTGGTATCGCCGAAGACGTTGGCAAGGCCAAGAAGTTCCAGGGCGCGAACCGTGGTGTTGTACATTCCGCCCTGCAGGATGATGCCGAAATCCTGGGCGCCGGCGGCAAACCACTCGTTGAGGCTGTGTTGCTGAATGAACTGCTGCGCCGCCGGCCAGCGCTTCTGGATCTTCTCGCGTTCGTGCAGGTAACTGGCCGGCGGCAGCACGATGCGGCTGACATCCCGGACCGGCTTTTCGATGGCGTCCCGCAAGGTGAATTGGGGCCGCACGTTGTGGCGCGCCATGAAGCGTCCATGCACGTGGCAGGCCCGGATGCGCAACTCGAGCATCACCGGTGTATGGCTGGCTTCCGAGAGTGCGAATCCCTGTTCCACGGCGCGGACGATCGACGGTAGGTTGGGCCGCGGATCGAGCAGCCACATCTGCGACTTCATGGCGAAGGCGTGGGAGCGTTCCTGCATGATGCTGGAGCCCTCGCCGTAATCCTCGCCCACGATGATCATGGCGCCGCCGGTGACCCCGCCGGATGCCAGGTTGGCCAGCGCATCCGAGGCCACATTAGTGCCGACGGTGGACTTGAACGTGACCGCGCCGCGCAGCGGATAGTGGACCGATGCCGCCAGAGTTGCCGCCGCGGCGGCCTCCGAAGCGCTGTGCTCGAAGTGGACGCCCAGCTCGCGCAGGATGTCGTTGGCGTCGGTCAGCACGTCCATCAAGTGCGAGATGGGCGCACCCTGGTATCCGCCGACGTAGGAGACTCCGGACTGCAGCAGGGCTTTGGTGACCGCGAGGATTCCCTCGCCGTGAAAGACTTCGCCCTCACCCAGCCGGAGTTTCAGGACTTCCTTCTTGAAGGAACGTTCCGCCATGGCCGTTCCTTACTTTATACCGAAAAGGTTTTGGGGCTATGGGTGGGGCCTGGGTTGAAGGGATTTCTCTAGGCGGAGTTGCGGGGTCGCGCAAGTCGCGGCTTACCGCTCTAATCCAATCTTTTTGAGAAGCGCGTGGAACCGAGGCTCCGTGCGCAGGCTGTCGAATTGGGGAGCGACTTTTACATACACAATCAGTGGGCTGCGTTCCTCAGCCGCCTTCTCCAGCCAATCGAGCGCCAGCGACGTCTCGCCCAAGGCCAGATGGACCTGCGAGAAGTAGTATCCGGAGACGTGCTGGTGCCGATCCACATCCACCAACTGCTGGAGCACCTGGCGGGCTCTCTCCGGCTTCCGGGACAGCCCGTAAACACTGCCGAGAACCGCAAGGCGGGCTTCATCCTCGGTCGGGGCCGAAGACTCCTGCAACGTCTTCGACGCCTCGTCGAACGATGAGCTCTGTAGATAGGCCTCAGCCAGGGCCAGGGGACCGACTTCCAACTCCGGGTCAAGCCCCAGCGCCGCATGGATGTCCTTGAGCGCTCGCGCCGGATCCCGCTTGAAATACTGCACCTTCCCCCGATTCAACATCACTTGAGGCGACAACGGGTCAACCTGCTGCGCGAGTTGCAGGTGAAATAGCGCTGAGTCCAGGTTCGCTTGTGGCGCCAAATATCGCATTGCGTACTGTTGTAGGATCGCGGAATCGTTCGGATCGCCTTCGATTGCCTTGCGGAACTCCTTCTCCGCCCCCACCCAATCCCATTGGTAAAGCGCCAGGACACTTCCCCACGCTGAGTGGGCGTGGGCATACGTGTCGCCCGTCCTGACGGCGGAACGAGCGGCATCCGCTGCCCGCTGCATCACCTCCCGGGGGGCCTCGTTCAGCAGCGCCAAAGTGAGGTACGCGTCCGACAGGCTGGCATGGGCCGGAGAGTAATTCGGGTCGTAACCGATAGCCCGCTGATAGCAGACGATGGCTTGTCTTAGTTCCGATTCGCTGACCCGGCTCGCATGGTAGAGCCCCTGCAGGTACCACCGGTGCGCCTCCGGGCTTTTGGTGAATCGCGCTACCTCTTGCCCGTGTTGGCGAACCAGCAGCACATTCGCAACGTGCGCACCGATCTCCCTCTGGACGGTGAACGCGTCCTTAACGTCATGCTCGTAAACGTGGGAGTAATACTGATGCCCGTCGGCTGCATTCACCAGCCGGGCTGTAATGCGCAAGTGCTTGCCGGACCGGCGGACCGCGCCTTCCAACACCGCTCCGACGTTTAGTTTATTGGCGACGGTGCGTAGATCTTCGTGCTTGCCTTTGAACTGGAAAGCCGAGGTTCGGGAGACCACGCGAAGACCGTCAACCTCCGCAAGGGTTTCGATCACTTCCTCCGTCAGGCCGTCGGTGAACTGTTCCACTTCAGGGTCGGCGTCGGAATTCACGAACGGCAGGACGGCTACCGATGTTACGTCCTCGGAGGCCCCGGGTAGGATTCCACCGGCGCTAGCCCGGCCCAGCGAATAAGACGCATAGAAAATCACAACGCCGGCGATCAGCAGCGTGGCCAAAGCCCAAAGCCACATCCGCTGGCGCGCCGGAGACGGCGAGGCCACTTCCGTTACAGGTGCTTCCCGGGGCTTAAAGACCGGCGCGTAGCTCCGAGTCGGCAAGTCGATGATCAGAGAGTCGTCACGGCCATCGGCACTGTAGTAAGCCTTGAGCTTGGCACGCAACCGAGACATTTCGGTCCGGACAATGGCGTCCGTCTGGGGATCGAAAGCCTGCCCCCGTCCGAATAGTTCGACACCGAGCACGTACTCTTTGATCTCCGCACTCCGTCCCGCCAACGAAATCGAAACCAGGTAGCGGAGCAACTTGCTGTGCCGCTCGGAGGTGGCGAATCCAGGACTGGCAAGAACTTTCTCGACTTGTGCCTGAACGGTATCCGCAGATATAGCATCGGGCATGGAGACGCCTCGCCGCCGACTAATGGACTGCATCCTTCACCCTCTCCTTACGCGCCTCGCACCACCAACCGCTCTCGAGTACCTTCAGCATGTCAAACCCCCGAACACGAGGCCGTGCTTGACAGTATTGCACTGGCCGCGCCGGTCGCCCAGGATTTCGCTCGGGACGCCGGATGTTAAGAAGTATACACTCGAATGGTCAGGTTGAGGCCGTTTTCGAGTTGTTCTTCGTAACCTGCCTGTACTGGTACGTTTGTTTGGCTGCGGGGTCGCCAGTCATCGCCGGCGCTCAGAGACTGATAGCCACGATCGACACAGATCGCTCCAAGAGCGTTCGGGGTCTCCTAAGCTCTTGGTTACTCCGGGAACAGCGCCGCACACATGCCTTACCCGATACTGTTCCAGTCCTTACAAGTTCGATACGAAACGTGCCGCCGCGGCCGCAAAATGCACTTCCACTCCCCTCTTATTGCCCTCCCCTCCTCAATATAGCTCGAAACAGTATAGATCGCACAGCAGTATGAGCTCCTTGACTACTGTCAAATTGGCCGCTTGAATCGGGCCCGCCAGGGTGGGAAAAATACCGGAGGTTTGTTCGCACGTGCGGCGCTTACGAGAAGATATAGAATGCCCAAGACGCACAAAGACGCACGGTGCCTCGGTTTGCGTCCCTAGTAACAGTCGCGTGCTTCCTGTGAGCCCCGAGCTGTGCGATGGTCTATTGAGGTAACCCGACTTGCCGCCGAGTGGCCCGCAAGGCGCCGGAACCCACTTCGAACCCAGGGGAGGGAATTTACAGATGTTACTGCGAAGGAGCAGGGGGGAATCCGCACCCGCGTGGCAATTCGCCAAAGGCGGTGGCGGAAGCAGGGCCGGTGCTTTCAGGCCTAAAAGATGGCACCCATGCTTTCGCTCGTGGCGGACTTTACCGGCTCTCGCAATTGTGATACTGGCCCCACCTTCAAGTTGGGCTGGCGAAGACCCCTTCCTGACAACCTATACTCACCAATTGGAAGAGCCAGGGAACCTGGAGATCGGCACGAGGAGTGTAACAGGTAAGCCTGCTGGTGGAAACCGGTTCTTAGGGGTTGCGGCGGAATTCGAATATAGTCTAAGCCGTTGGTGGACGACCTCGGTGTACGTCGATGGCGAGACAACGGGCAGCCAAAACACCCTTCTCACGGGGTACAGATGGGAAAACCGGTTTCGGCTTCTCCCGCATGAGCATTGGATCAACCCGGTACTATACGTCGAATTCGAGAACACCAATGGCGCCGACAGAACATTGCTCGATGTAGTCGGCCACGATGACAAAAAGAATCTAATCGAGCCGAATCACGATGGCCGCCTCCAGAAGAACCGCGAGTTGGAGACTAAGCTGATCCTGGGCAGCTCTTTCAAGGGATGGACGATTGCCGAGAACTTCATTGCCGATAAGAACGTTAGGCACCAGCCCTTTGAGTTCGGATACGCGGCGGGCGTCAGCCGGCCGCTGGCAGCTTCGGCCAAGCCCCAGCGCTGCAACGTCTGCGCCCAAAACATCCAACTGGGCGTCGAGGTGTACGGCGGTCTTGGGACTCACGACGACTTCAGCCTGCGCGGAACGTCGCACTACGTGGCGCCGGTGGTGGCATGGACTCTCGCTAACGGAACCACGTTCCGTGTGTCGACGGGCTTTGGAGTCACGGCCGGGAGCGCCTCTTTCCTCTTGCGGCTCGGTCTGTCCTACGGGTTTGATGAATTTGGCCGCGCAGTGCGAAATCTCTTCCACAGTCAAGCCTCGGCAGCCGGCAGCGGCGCCGGACCGCTGGCGACTTCCGTCACGCAGTGAGTTTCTGTGGCGGCAAGCAATTCCAATGCCAGGCCAGATGACCGCCTATCAGTCAATTGTTAAATCTTAAGCCGGGACTGGTGTCGTCCGTGTTGACACGGTGGAAGGCGCGATCCGTCCTCCCCGACACGACCTGGTTTCAAAAGACGCGACGGAGAGTTGCTTCATTTTGTGTTGTGTTCTGTTGCAAGTGCGTTTCTGTTGTTACGTACGCCGGTTCCGACGCCGCAGGGTTGCGGGTTATCCCCAACGCACGGTACATCGCTGTGCCTCGGGGTAACAGTTTCGTGCTTACGGGGGCTCCGAAAAGGTGCCAACCTCGTCAAAGTAGCCAGCCTTGCAGGCGGGAGAACGCCCTGGACTGACGGATAGTGAGGGGAGAAGAGGCCGCAGTTCGAGGTGATAGGACACAGAAAAGCAGGGATTACTCACGAGGGAGCAATTTGAGGTATTTCCTGCACGAGGCCCTGGAGGGTTGCTGTAAATAAGGGAGTACACAGGTTTTCTGCCACCTGTGTAGGTTTATGCGTTGGAGGGTGAAATAGATTCAAATAGCCGGATCGTGAAAGCACCTCAAGTTTTACGGCAGGGTCCGAAATCCAAAACCGAGGAAACCAGTCAATGAGACGACATCGTAAACATATGTTCTTAAGAGCCATTACTACCACTGCATTATTGCTCAACGGGGCCATCTCACTCGCTGCGGCGGACACACTACGGGCTGCTCGCACCGTGGAGTTGATCGCCGACAAGGACAACAAGTTTAAGCTTGCGGACGGGCGGAACGGTCCGCTGGTCCTGAAGTCCGGCGAAGTGGTCACGTTCCGGATCAATTCCGTGTTCGGCGGGGAGAAGGCGCGGGACGGGGCCGTGCACAGCTTTGTAGTTCGTAAGCTGCGCGAGAAGGGTTGGTCCGTCCGGCTGAAGGAAGGCATGCAGGAGTTCACGCTGACCGCCCCGGCGCCCGGCAATTACCTGATCGAATGCACCGTGGAGTGCGGGCCCGGCCACGACGATATGAATATGAAGATGGTGGTGCAAAAATGAGACGGCTCGTTAGATCCTGCGGGCTCGTGTTGCTGCTTGGCGTGACCATAGCGCAACTGATCCGGCCCAACACGAGCAACCCGCCCGTCGACCCGGCGCGAAGCGTATGGCACGATCGTCGCCTGGACCCGCACGTTGCGGGCATTCTGCGGCGGGCCTGCGCCGACTGTCACTCGCACGAGACGGCATGGCCGTGGTATTCGAAAATCAGCCCGGTCTCCTGGTTTGTGGCACAGCACGTCGCGAAGGGCCGCGCCAAGCTCAATTTCTCCGACTGGTCCAATGCGTCCCCGGATCAATTCGAAGAGATCTACGACTCGATCGTCAAGAATAAGATGCCGATCGCGAGCTATCTGGTGATGCATCCCGATGCCCGTCTTTCGAAAGGCGACCGGGAAGTTCTCCTGGCTTGGGCCGACAAACTCGCGGTAGCTTTACGTTGATTAGTTGAGTGAATTTACTGAGTATTCTAATCGAAGACAGGCCGAAGGGTAATTGGCATGACTAAAGCGCAAGTGTACTTATATCGACTTATCGTTCAAGGTTCCCTGCTCTGTGTGGCCGGCGTAGCGCCGCTTCACGGGCAGAGTACCACCCCGGAGCCGCGCCATGCATCAGCACCGCCACCGGGTTCGGCCGTGGCGCCGGCGCCTGCTACCGGCGAGCGGGGGGAATACACCGGCGCCGCGGGGTGCAGCGGCTGCCACAAACACGACCAGATCTGGAAAAACTTCTACAAGGACCCGCACTTCCGAAGCGTTGCCTCGGGCAAGGAACCTCCAGAGAAGACTGGCTGCGAAGGATGCCATGGTCCGGGCAAGGCGCATGTGGATGCGCGCGGCGACGTGGATACCGTTGTCCATGCCTTTAGCGTGATGAAGCCAAGGGAGGTAATTGCCTTGTGCCTGAACTGCCACGCTAAAGAGTTCAGTCGCGCCAATATCCGGCGGTCCGAGCACACCGAGCATGACGTGGCCTGCACCGCCTGTCATTCGATTCGGGTGTGGCTACTTTGGAACGACGGTCCAGGCGGGGTAAAGACGGCGCTGGTCCTGTTCGATGTGGAATTGCCAGTAGGCATCGAAGTCTCCTGAG